>Ga0193726_1001658_pt1 | contig 16781 bp, 15 predicted proteins | sample H2c1metaG_FD_144928 | JGI IMG/M metagenome (GOLD analysis project Ga0193726, IMG submission 144928) | Soil microbial communities from a riparian zone of the East river system, Colorado, United States - H2c1 | ecosystem: Environmental > Terrestrial > Soil > Riparian zone | place: USA: East River... | reverse complement strand
GCCGGTGCGGGTCCGACGGGCTCGCTGCTCGCCATACTCCTGCAGCGCCGCGGATTCGAGGTAGCACTGTACGAAACGCGCGCCGATCCGCGGGATGCGCGCGCTGAGTCGGGCCGATCCATCAATCTGGCTCTGGCAGATCGCGGAATTCACGCACTCAAGGTAGCAGATGTCTTTGAGGATCTGGCACCGGCGCTGCTGCCCATGCGGGGTCGGCTCATTCACCATCAGAACGGAGACACCGCATTTCAGCCCTACGGACAGCGGCCCAATGAGGTGATCTATTCGGTGTCCCGGCATCGGCTCAATCAGGCACTGATCGAGGTGGCGGCAAAACTTCCCGGGATAGAGCTGCATTTTCAGCATCGCTTCGAATCGGCGGACTTCACCGCCGAGACCGCGCAGATTCGCGACCTGCAGCAGGATCGAGTCATCACGGTGCCGATGCAACCCTTGCTGGCGACCGACGGCGCAGGTTCCCTGATGCGCCGTGAGTTGAGCGCGCATCAATTGATCCAGGCGGACGAAACAGATCTGGAACACGGCTACAAGGAATTGTCGATCCCCGCGGGACCCGCCGGCCGCTTTCGAATGGCGAACGACGCGCTGCACATTTGGCCGCGCGGCAATTTCATGCTGATCGCGCTGCCGAATGATGACGGCAGCTTCACCGCGACGCTGTTTCTGCCGAAGCGCGGGCCGGTCAGCTTCGAGTCGTTGAACAATGCGCAGACCATCGATCAATTTCTGTCGCACAATTTTCCGGACGCGCGCGAACTGATGCCGAATTCACTCGATGAATTCAGCGCGCATCCTGTCGGGTTCTTGGGGACGGTCTCCGCGAGCCCCTGGCACGCCGGCGCGCAGGCCTTATTGATCGGCGACGCGGCTCACGCCATGGTGCCGTTTCATGGTCAGGGCATGAATTGCTGCTTCGAGGACTGCATCGAATTCGATGCCTGCGTCGAGCAGCGCCTGCCATGGGAAAAGGCGTTCGCCCAGTTTGGCGCTTCCCGCAAGCCCAATACGGATGCCATCGCCGCAATGGCGCTCGAAAATTATCTGGAGATGCGCGAAAGCGTCGCCGACCCTCAGTTTCAGCTGCGCCAGGCGCTTTCATTGGAACTCGAACGGCGCTTTCCGCAGCGCTTCATTCCGCGCTATTCCATGGTGATGTTTCACCACGAGATTCCCTATCTGACCGCGCAGCAGCGCGGGGCCGCGCAGGCCGATATTTTGTCCGACTTGACGCAAGGCGCAACGGCGCTCTCGGACATCGATTTCGGGCGCGCGGAACTGGCGATCGACGCGAAGCTGCCGCCGGTTTAGTCTGCGGCGGGCGTTGCGGTCGCTGTCGGTGCATGGGGAAAGCACTCATCCTGACAGTACCGAAAATTGGCAGCGATCACAGCTGCGGTCGCTTTCGAGTAATATGATGCCGATGAGAAGTGGCGAGCTTGTGTTGGCGGCACGTGGAACGATGGCGGGGACCGCTGATGCCCGGAAGAAATGGATCGTCGCTGCAACGCTGTTACTTGGCATGGCCTTCGCCCCTGTGCATGCACATGATGCGGCAACACTGGACAGTCTGCAGTCCGGCCACGGCGGCCAAGTGAGAATGGCAGGTCCATTCCACATCGAATTGGTAATTCTTGGACGAGAGGCTGCTCAAAGGGACCGATTGGTATTGGTCTATCTCCAAAATCACATGTTTGAAGACGTGTCATCGAGTGGACTAAAAGGTATCGCAAGATTTCTTGACGGTCAGCGTGTAACGACGGTGAGCTTGATTCCGATCGCCGCGAATGGATTTTCAGGGAAGGGCGCCTTTGACATCAATCCATCTGTCACTGTTGAAGTCTCCATTACCGATAAGGATGGAAAGGCTTGGTCGGCGACTTACACGCCATTCGCAGTCCAAGTGCCAAGTGCGCGACCAGAATAGGCAAAGCGGTAGACGATGGTGCGGGCGAAACCCTACATGCCGTAGGCGGATGCTGACCGCCCATGCGGAGTCTGTCTGGCAGTCGAGGACCATGAGCGGGCGTTTCAATTCTTATCTTACGGGGTCGTCCGCCCAAAGGGATTCGCACACGGCTGGTTAACTCTTAAAACAACGGAGATGCGCCAAAAGGTCGCGCAAGAACTACAAAAAAGTTCTTGCCATCGGGAGGCGTGCAGAACAATCCATGTTGAGCGCAAATTCTGTGGTGTTTCCCATCACAGGGTCCGACGGCAGAACCGGAGGTCCAGAGCCGCTTTTGTCGAGCCGGTCGCGGCAATGGGAAGGAATTGTGGTCGAGCTTCATCGCGCTCGCAATGTGGACGTGCTCATCCCGTACCCGGATCACGTCGTTTCGGTAGTCGTTGCGGGTGTCCCTAATCTCTATCTCGCTCGCGACGGGTCGACTTCGCATACTACCTTGCGCTGCGGTGATGTAATCATCACCTCGGCGGGAGGGCCAACTCACTGGCGGCACAAGGAGGAGGCCGTGGCCATCATCTTGCGACTGGCTCCGACCTACGTGGATAAGGTCGCTGTGGAAGATTGCGCGGTCCATGGGCAACTGCCGGAGATCCAGGATACCGTCGGTAAGCAAGATGAGCGCATCGAAGAGATCGCCAAGCAACTCCTGGCTGGGATTGAGTCGGACCCGCGCGCCAGTCGGCTCTACATCGAATCGCTTACCCACCAGCTCGCATTGCATCTGTTGCGCCATTACTCCGCGCCGGGGCTTACCGTGGGCAAGCCCACCTTGAAACTCTCTCGACGTAAACTCTGTCACGCAATCGAGTTTATCGAGGCCAACCTAAGTCAGGATCTGACCCACTCACGGCTTGCCGCGGCAGCTGCGATGAGTCCGAGCCATTTTGCGCATGCATTCCGACAGGCAACCGGACTACCGCCACATCGATATGTGCTCAACCGCAGAATCGAGCATGCGAAAACGCTGCTTCGCCACACCGACTTACCGATCACCGAGATCGCGCAACATGTCGGTTGCTGCAGTCACAGCAATTTCACGGCGCTGTTCCACAAGGCGACAGGGGTTGCACCGAGCCACTACCGAAGCAATAACTGATTCCCGATCATCTGGACAGCGTCAACTGTCTTGACCGCCGTCGGCCAAGATATCCGCCAAGATTAATAGTCGTCGATCAATCATCGTAGCGCCCGCGATTCGCGCGTCCTGAAGGGTGTCTGCCGGGTGTGGGCTGAGCGCGGCGTTTATAGGGTTGCGTGCGCGCGGTTCTGCAATCCAACCGCGCGGGCACTTTGCCGTGACGAAAATTCGCCAAATTTCGAAAGTCCTGGCAAAAATAGAATATCGCCGTCCGCTGTGCGTGTGTATATCTAATATCTGGCTCTGCGCGTGGAATACCGCGACGCAGGGGCGTCAGCCGTTTCGCAAACACGGCTTGATTGGAAAAGTTTTGCTGCCAGTTTTCAAAGTGCGCACCGATTGGGAGGAATGATGAAGATCCAGGAACTCGTAAGGTCATTTGCGGTTGCAACAGTTGCGTTGTTGCTCAGTGCTTCGCTCGCCTCGGCACAAGCGATTTCTTCCGACGGCTTTCCTGCGTCGGTGCCCAAGGCACACTGCGGTCAAACCGACCATACCGAAAACGGATTGCAAGGCGAGACGACGGAGACGCAACGTTTCAGCGGCGATTCCGAAACCGCCTACAACTGCAATCTGGAACTCGTGGGCCAGGAGCCCCAAGACACGTATCAAGGAGCCTTTTCCCAGGATGGACCTGCGTACTTCGATGTGTGCGCCTACTATGGATCGGACAATGGTCCTAAGACTGGCCAAGGCATCAAGGTGATCGATGCCTCCGACCCCCTGCATCCGCGAGTGACCGCAAACTTGACCGACAGCCCCGCAGCGCTTGCCCCACACGAGACGGTGGCGAGCAATGCTAAGACTCGCCTCCTCGTCGCCGGGCAAACCGGTGGGCAGAATTTTGCGGTTTATGACATTTCCAACTGCCGCCACCCGGTTCTGAAATCCAGCATTACCCTGCCAGCCAGCAATGGTCACATGGGCGCGTTCGCCCCGGACGGTAAGACGTACTACCTCACCCAGAACCCTTGTTGCAGCGGCTCCGGCGGCCCCCTCTACATCGTGGACCTGACCGACCCGTCCAATGCGAAGCAGCTTCCCACTTGGAACTTCCTGGGCGATGGCAGGCCCCACGGGCTAGATCTCAATCCGCAGGGCTTCGTGCCCGGTTTGGCCGAAGGGACGCGGGCGTACATGGGGCAAGGCCGCAGCTGGCCCTTCGCCGACGCCCAGGACGGGCTGGTGATCACGGACGTCAGCGACTATCAACTCCGTCGCCCCAATCCGCAGATCCGGGTCATCAGCAAGCTCTTCTGGGCGGACCAAGGGACAGCCGAGTCCATGATCCCCGTGCACATCAAGGGGCACCCGTACCTCATCAGCACCGACGAGGCCGGCGGCGCGAGCGGCTCGACAGGTTGGGCCGGCGCGTGTGTTCGAGGGGCGTCCCCTTTCGGTTACCCGCAGATCATCGATGTCGCCAACGAGACGAACCCGAAGATCATCTCCAAGCTCAGGCTGCAAGTGAGCGACCCGGCGAATTGCGCGGCGCTGCTCGCCGAGACGCCGCCGGATGCTCCCGGAACTGCGCCGGGGACCAATTTGCCGTCCATTTCGGGGACGACCAACTACAGTGAAGAAACCTGTGTCGCCGACAATCCCGAAGATACCAAGATGCTCGCTTGCGGTTTTCAGAATGCTGGCTTGCGCGTTTTCGACGTAAGCGACCCAACCCATCCGAAGGAGATCGCGTACTGGAAGTCAGGGGCCCCGCGGACGAAGGTCCTCCCTGCATCAGGAAGCTGGGCAATGGGCGTGGATCGAACCGTCGATAAGATTGCTCACTGGGTGCGCTGGGTCGTTGTCGCCAAGGACAGGGGCAAGGACAACGACAAGGACAACGACAAGGGGCCTGGCCGCGGCGGCCGCGAGGTGCAGCTCTGGACCGTCAGCGATGCCCACGGCTTTCAGGTTCTCCGGTTTTCGAACAGTTTCGAAGCGCAAAACCGGGATCTCTTCGCAGACACGGTGACGACTGAACAAAGCAGGTAGCCGCATCTGGGATCAGGACAACGGGACCCGCTGCGGCGGGTCCTTTTGTTTCTGCTGGCGCTCCTTCGGCCACGCATCTTTCCAACTTCTTCCCGAGCGCTGCTTCCGATTCTCTTTGTCACCCATGCGGGCGCTTTGCCGTGATGAAAATTCGCTAGATTTCGAAAGTCCTAGCAAAAATCGAATAGCGCCGTCCGCTGTGCGTGTGTATATCTAATATCAGGCATTCTGCGCGTGGAATACCGCGACGCACGGGCGTCAGCCGTTTCGCAAACACGAAAAGTTTTGCTGTGAAAGTGTGCACCGCTTGGGGAGAAACGATGAACATCCAGAAACTCGTAGGGTCATTTGCAGTTGCAACCGTCGCATTGCCCGTTCTGTTGCTCAGTGCTTCGCTCGCCTCGGCACAAGCAATTTCTTCCGACGGCTTTCCTGGGTCGGTGTCCAAGGCACACTGCGGTCCAACCGACCATATCGAAAGCGGATTGCAAGGCGAGACGACTCAGCAGGAACGCTTCAGCGGCGATTCCGAAACCGCCTACAACTGCAATCTGGAACTCATGGGCCAGGAGGACCAAAACGAGTATCAAGGAGCCTTCTCGCAAGATGGACCGGCGTACTTCGATGTGTGCGCCTACTATGGAACGGACAGTGGTCCTAAAACTGGCCAAGGCATCAAGGCGATCGATGTCTCCGACCCCCGGCATCCGCGAGTGACCGCAAACTTGACCGACAGCCCCGCGGCGCTTGCCCCACACGAGACGCTGAGCGCCAATGCTAAATCTCGCCTCCTCGTGGCCGGCCAAACCACTGGGATGAATTTTGCGGTTTATGACATTTCCGATTGCCGCCATCCGGTCTTGAAGGGCAGCGTCAACGCGTCAAGTACCAGTTTCCACCATATGGGCCAGTTCGCCCCGGACGGCAAGACGTACTATGCCACCCAGAACTTTCGAGGCGTCGGCGGCTTCCTGTACATCTTTGACCTCTCCGACCCGGCAAATCCGAAGGCGCTCCCGCCCTGGCAGTACGAGGGCGATGGCAGGCCGCACTCACTAAACCTCAACTGGGCTGGTTTCTTGCCCGGCATGCCCGAAGGGACGCTGCTGTTCGCGGGGCAGCCCGGCGAATTCGGCGCGGCGCCAACGGATTCCTCCTTCGGTCCCGACGGACTGGTGATCGAGGATGTCAGCGACTATCAGTTCCGTCGCCCCAATCCGCAGATCCGGATCATCAGCAAGCTCTTCTGGGCAGACCAGGGGCAATCCGAGTCGATGATCCCCGTGCACATCAAGGGGCACCCGTACCTCATCAGCACCGATGAGGCCGGCGGCGCGGGCGGCTCGACGGGTTGGGCCGGCGCTTGTGCCCGAGGGGCGTCCCCGTTCGGTTACCCGCAGATCATCGACGTCGCCGACCTGAGGAAGCCCAAGATCATCTCCAAGCTCAGGCTGCAAGTGAGCGACCCGGCGAATTGCGCGGCGCTGCTTGCCGAGACGCCGCCGGATGCGCCCGGAACCGCGCCGGGGACCAATTTGCCGGCCATTTCGGGGACGACCAACTACAGTGAAGAAACATGTGTCCCCGACAATCCCGAGGATACCAAGATGCTCGCTTGCGGTTTTCAGAATGCGCAATTGCGCGTTTTCGACGTGAGTGAGCCAACCCATCCAAAAGAGATAGCGTACTGGAAGTCAGGGGCCCCGCGGACGAAGGTCCTCCCTGCATCAGGGAGCTGGGCGATGGGCGTGGATCGAACCGTCGATAAGATTGCTCACTGGGTGCGCTGGGTCGTTGTCGCCAAGGGCAAGGGCGATGGCCACGGCAATGGCAAGGGCGATGGCCGTGATGACCACGGCAACTCAACCGAAGTGCAGCTCTGGACCGTCAGCGATAGCCACGGCTTTCAGGTTCTCCGCTTCTCGGACAGTTTCAAAGCGCAGCACCAGAATCTCTTCGCACACACGGTGACGACTGAAGGCCCAAACTGAAGAAAGCGGGTAGCAAAGCCGGCAAGGCGCAATCTTAAGGTCAGGGCAACGGGACCCGCTTCGGCGGGTCCTTTTGTTTCTGCTCGCACTCCTTCGGCCACGCATCTTTCCAACTTCTTCCCGAGCGCTGCATCGGATTCTCAGTTGCCCTGTTGATTCCGCAGCGCTTCACCAAGAACATCCTTGTATTGCGCTTTGAAGTTGGCCGTGAAACGCAGGACCTGAAAGCCATTGCCATCGCTGACGGTCCAAAGGTTGAGTTCGTCGCCGACCTTGACGAAGCGCGGTGTGCCAGCGGTCCTGTCGGCGGTTCGATCAGCACCTGGCGCCCACGTGAATGATCCAGGCAGAAAGGCTGTGCGCAACGCCGGCGGCTTCCAGTACGCGATCTCTTTAGGATGATGAAGATCGCGAATGTCGAAAACCCGCAAGCCTGCCTGTTCGAACGAGCAAGCAAGCATTGTCGGATTGTCGGCGCGATCTAGGTTGCATCTTTCAGCACTGTACCCATCGGGGTACGGGCCTGGGATCGCTGATCCCAAGTCTGGAGGATTGGCAAGGAACGCTCGACAGTTCTCGGGCGCGTCCACCTCGAGCATGACTTTGGCAATAATGTGCGGATTTCGCTCGTCGGATATATCGATGATCTGCGGGATCCCAAACGGCGACGCTCCGCGGTCACAGGCGGCCGCAAGACCTCCAGCGGCTCCGAAGCCGCCGAACTCGTCGGAGCTGAGGATGTAATGGCGGCCGTTTGCCGAGAACGGGAGCATCTGCTCCGCTCCGCTTGAATCGCTCCAGAAAAGCTTGCTGACGATTCGGATCTGCGGATTGGGGCGACGGAACTGATAGTCGCTGACGTCCTCGATCACCAGCCCGTCGGGAAGCGAGCCAACATCCCCGAATTGTCCCGCGTACAGGCGGGTCCCGTCTGCGCTGAGGTACGCATCGTGCGGCTTCCCATCACCGCGGAACTGCCACGTAGGGAGTTGTTTCACATTGGATGGATCGGAGACGTCCAGGATGTACAAGGGCCCCGGGCCCATTTGGGGGTTCTGGGTAAGGTAGTAGGTCATGCCGTCCGGGGCCCAGCCGCTCATGTGGGCGGCGCTCCCTGGTAGTTGGATGCTGCTCTTTAAAACCGGGTGGCTGCAGTCGCCGGACACGTCATAAATAGCAAACCAGGGCCCGTTGTATTGGCCGCCCGCGAGAAGTTTGCGCCGGTCGTTTAGCATCATCGACTCGTGCGGGTCGAGCATCGCAGGTGCCTCGAGGTAGGTGCTTACCCGTGGATGCGCGGGGTCCGAGACATCCAGGACGATGGTGCCGCGATGCTCCAGTAGAGGATTGTTGATCGTCGTGTAGTAGGCACAGTGGTCCGACCACGCGAGTGCGCCCTGCGATTTCGTTCCTTCACCCCGGAACTGCCCCACGAGCTCGAGATTGCAGTTGTAGCCATTTTCCGAATCGCCGCTAAGGCGTTCTTGCCGCGTGGTCTCACCCTGCACTCCGCCCTCGGTCTTGTCCCCGCGGCCGCAATTCGCTTTGGGCGCCGGTCCCGTCCAAGCAACCGGTTCAGGCTTCTTGGCTCCTCCGGTCGAAGCGAGCGTCAAAGGAGCGAGCAACACGACCGCCGAAATTGCAAAGAATTTTGCTACTCCAATTCTGTTCATGCGGCTTCCTCAACTCAACGTAAGCGCGACACTTCGCGCGCGGCCACCGCGCCGACCTTGCCGCGACAGACCTCGGCCACCATACGCTCGAACCCGCTGCGCGTCACCAGACCAGCAGCAAGCACCAACATCACCAGTGCATACGTACTGGCCTCATACACGACCTTGACATCCTGCTGCACGCGCTCTACATTTTTGGAACTTCGACGCCGGCATGCCCGTCCAATTCCCGGCATCACTTCTCATCAATCAGCAGAGCTATCGTATGCGAAGACTCATGCCACTTTCCTACCGCACGCCGAAGATCGCACTGGTCGCGTTCATCGCCTTCGTATGCGCGCAAAGCAATGTCGTTGGCGCAACCGACGTCGCCGCGGGAGCTGCTTCGCTGCCCCAAACCTTGACGCAATTCGAATACTTCATCCAGACGCGCTGTACTCCCTGCGTACGGGAGTTCTATACCATCGCTACATTGCCTTTTCCTTCGGTCAATACGCCCACCTTTGCCGGTCTCGCTCCCGCAAACCCAGCCCCGAGCACCCGGGCGGGTGAAATGCGGTTGGAGTTGCTTCGTGCCTATCCGGTCGGGCAACAAAGCCGACAGCACATGGCAATGCGTGTTGTTCTCTCGGTGTCGGCTGGCGGTCCGGGAAGCACGCTGTATCCACTTGGGGCGGGATTGCTCGATGAAGACGAAGTTCCTGTGTTGGCGGCCGCGCTATCGCAAATGAGCAAATCGGCGTCCGCCACCGGCGGTGATTCATCCGTTCAACTCGTTGACACGGAATTCCATGCAGACTCGGTCCGAATGGGTACCGTGCGCACCGGAAACGACATCCTGGCCTATGTACAGATTGCGCCGGCCGACCCTCTGTTCGCCTTGAAGCAGGTGTGGGAACTACCCGCGATGTATCTGCCTTCGAAGGATATTCCAACGCTCGAGCATGCAGTGCTGCAGGTGAACTCAAAGATTCAGGCGTTTCGCGGGCGATGATCTCACCTGCCGGACCGTTCATGCGAGCTGGTAGGCGATTCGGTTATGCCGGACGCACGCTGCTGATCGCCGCGCTGCTCGGAATGGCGATCGCAAACGCTCATGCGGAAGACCGCGTTTTCGCACTCGAAATCCATAGCGAAGGACCGGCCGCCAAACCTCAAGTGCTGGCGGTTCGTCAGAACGATAAAGTGGTAATTCGTGTGAGCTCTGACAAACCCGCGCAGGTCCACCTGCATGGCTACGACATCGAAAGCGACGTCGTGCCGAAGGTTGTCACGTCGTTGCGCTTTACCGCGACGGCGACGGGTCGCTTTCCAATCGAGATCCATTCCAAGGATCCTCTCGAGCAACAGCCTCTTGCGTACCTGGAAGTTCGACCTTGATAGCGGGCGTCTCGAGTTGACGCTAGGGTTCCGCAGCCGACACCCAGGGCGAGCGGGACGCCTGCTGGCTTCGTTACCGGTGCTCGTCTCCATGCCCGCATATGGGCACGGCTTCGGCCTGCGCTACGATCTGCCGCTTCCGCTGTCGCTTTGGATCATCGGAGCCGCCTGCGCGATCGTCTTGTCCTTTCTTATCATTTCGATCGCCGTTCGCGCGAATGCCCCCGCTGAAGCTGCTGCGCAACCAAGTGTCCTTCGCTGGCAAATAGACAACGGCGTTACCAGCGCACGGATCCGCCTCGTTGCACAGCTCTTTGCGGTCGCGGCGCTCATCTTGGTCGTCGCCGCCGGAATCATTGGCGACCAGACACCTACCAGAAATCTTGCCCCCACCGCGATTTGGATCGCATGGTGGGTCGGCTTTTCCTATCTGTCGGCTTTTGTCGGCAACGTTTGGTCCGTCGTCAACCCGTGGGCGGCGACATTCGCTTGGGGCGAGCGGATCGTGTCGACATGGCGGGCGCCAAGTGCCACGGTCAAGTGGCCAGAAAGCGTGGGAGTTTGGCCGGGAATCGCTTTGTTCATCGCCTTTGCCTGGCTGGAGCTGATCTGGGAAGGTCGCTCCATTCCGTCGAAGCTCGCGTGGTTGGCCATCGGATTCTCAGTCCTCACCTGGACAGGAATGTTCATTTTCGGCCGTATCAGGTGGCTGACGCACGCCGATCCCTTTGCGCTTGCGTTTGGCGTTCTGTCGAAGTTCGCGCCGACCGGCTATCGGGGCGGACAGGGAACGTTGATATTGCGACTGCCGGGCGTAGGGTTGGTCGACAACGAGAACATAAGCCCGTCTCTTGCCGTGTTCGTCGTCGTCATGCTTTCCACGGTAACCTTCGACGGCTTGATGGCGACCCCGCTTTGGCAGCGCGTCGAAAGCGCACTGTACGTAGCGCTGCCGGTGTTCGGGCATTCGCGTCTTGCGATCATCAATACTGCTGGCCTCCTGCTTTTTTGTCTCACATTCATCGCGGTCTACCGCCTCGTGGCAACGTTGATAGCGCATGCCTCCGGGAATCGGATGACGCCTGATGCAGCGAGTCGGGCATTCGTCTTGACGTTGGTGCCGATTGCGATCGCCTATCTCGTTGCCCATTACCTGAGTTACTTCCTGATCCAGGGACAGTTGCTGATCCGTCTGGCTTCCGATCCGTTCGGATTCGGATGGAACATTTTTGGCACTGCTCACTTTCGACCGGACATCGGCATCGTGGGCGCCCGCTTCGTATGGTATACATCGTTGGTCGCTATCGTGCTCGGCCATGTAGCAGCGGTATCTCTGGCCCATATCGTCGCGCTTCGTAGATTCGAAGATCGTCGCCTGGCGATACGGAGCCAGATCCCGATGCTCGTGCTGATGATTGCGTACACGATGATGAGTCTGTGGATCATCGCTCAACCGATAGTCGAATGAGCATCGTTGTGCGAAAGTCGCGGCGCTCGGCGCTTTGCGGCGATTGATGAGATCGATCGCCGAGGCGAGTCGCCCGTAAATCGAGTTGCTTGATGACAGAGGTGCGGTCTGTGAAAAAGACATTTTTTTTCTTCATGGCCGGCATCGCGGTCGGTTTGTGCGCCTCGCTGGTCGCTGCGCAGGGAGCGGGCTCGGTCGTGGTGCTGAACACGTCGGGGGCTTATATCGAACAGGTGACCCTGGTTCCCGGTCAGGGGTCGGGTCAACACGCCGGCATTCCGGGCGAAGTGGGTATCGTCGCGGAGGGTGAAGTGGTGCTCTCGAGCCCGGCCGGACGCGAATCTCTAAAGGCGGGCAAGGCCTATTGGTTACCGGGACTCACTCCGCACGATATTCGTAATGAAAGCGATCGACCTGCGAAGATCTACGTAATCGCCCTGAAGCGATGCGATTGAAGGCGCCGATCGTCAACAAGCCGAGCGCGTAGTTGTCGCTCTTGCCTTTCGTCACCGCGCCTCGCTGTTCAGACGCGAAAGACGAACGGGTACCAGGCGACGAGAACGCTCGCCACGCCGAGTGAAAACGCCAGGAGCGCAAACGCGAGGCGAGATCCCGTAGCCCGGGTCCTCAGTTGCCTGTAAGCGAGCCACAGGCTCCAGGCCGCCCCGGCGCCCAGCAACGCGCAGCGAAGCGTCGGCAACGCATGGACCTGCAGGCCCTCGCCCCTCGCGAGTCGGACCGTCAGCGCCGAGAGCCCGACGAAAAGCCCGGCGCCGGCGAGCGGCGTCAGCGCGTAGCTCAGGGCGTAGGCGCGGCGCCGAATTCCGCGCGCGGGCAAAGATGCGAGCGCCAGGCAGACCGCAATGCTGCCGCCGACGACCAGCGCCGTGCCGACGATCCAGCCGACGATCAACGCGCCGTCGAGCCAAGTGAAGACATCGTGCGCGTCCGGATAGTGGGTCAGCAGCCACCACGGCGCGTTGTCGGCGAGAAGCCACGCTGGACCGTGCTCGAGAACGTGGTCCGCGAGGACGGTACGCAGATGGATGAACCATGGCGTGGCGCTCCACTCGAAAGCGCCGATCGCAAGCCCGATCATGCCGAACACGATCAGCGCCGCATCCCACCCATGCACCTCCGCAAGATCGATTTGCGCGATCTCGCGCCCAGGCGCGCGCGCCGCCAGCACGACAGCACCTTGCAAGCCGCTGCAACGCGCGCACATGTGGCATTCGGAGGTCCCCGTCATCCGCCGGATGCGGACCATCGGCGCACAGTTCACCGGGTGCGCGCGGGAGCGGCCGGCGCTCGCCGACCACGCGTCAGAATCGACGCGGAAATGTAACGGCGCTGCTCGAGCGAGAATCGCGAATACGCCATTCACCGGGCAGAGATGACGGCACCAGACGCGCTTCCCCTTTCCGTAGACGAAGCCGACGGCGACCGCCGCGAGCGTCGAGCCGCCCAACACGAGCAGCGTCGCCGTCGCGTACTGGTAGACACTCACGAGCTGACCGAAGAGCGTCGTCAGCGCGAACGCGACGAAGGGCCAGCCGCGCCAACGCAGCCAGCGCGGTACGCCTAGGCCGAGGCCATGGCGGCTCGCGGCCTCGGTCAGTGTTCCTTCGGGACAGAACACCCCGCACCAAGTGCGGCCAAGCACGAACATCGACGCGATCACAAACGGCCACCACAGACCCCAGAACAGCCACTGCGCGGCCACCACGAGATTGCCGTACCAGTGCGCATCCTCGGGCGGAAGCGGCAGGAAGGCCGGCGCAACGACGAGAACGGCGTACGTAGCAACAACGAACCACTGCACTGCCTGCACGGTGCGGCCATGCATACGTATCCACTCGCCGAGCGCCGCGAGCCACGACGGCTTCATGCTCGTGAAGCCGTCGTCGCTACTTGACGACGACTTGAACTTTGCCGGTGTTGGGATGGAAGTCGTCAAAGAATGTATAGGTGCCGGGCTTGAGTCCGTTGATCACAACGGACGATTTCGCGCCGCCTGCGAGCACCTTCTCCTGATGCAACTCGGTGTTTTCGAACTCGATGGGGTCGGTGCCCTCGTTCTCGATTTCGATCTTGAAGCGGATGCCCGCCGGCACTTCGATGATCGCAGGCTCGAGGATGCCGCCGAGTGCCTTGATCGAGAACACCGGCATTGCTTCATCCGCGTGCGCGACCTCTGCGGGCGAAAAGGCGGCAAGCACGAGCAGCGGAGGGGCCACCAACGCGACACCTTGCACCCGCCAGGAACCCGGTTTCGCGTGGGCCGACACGATCAGTAGCCGCCCTTCTTGCCGAGGCCGGTGAACGCGAACTCGTAGTCCAGCGTGAACGGCTCGAACCACGCTTCGACGCCAGTCTCCTTGTCCGTGTGCCGACCGAAGTGGGATCCCGGCCCGGGTGCGGCCACCGTGATCCGGAGGTGGTACTTGCCCACACCCAGGAGTTTCACGTTGTCACCGTAGTGCGGGCCGTCGTTCGCGACCATCGGCATCAATTCGCCGCGAAGCACTTGGCCCGAGCCCTCCTTCGCGATTTCGTAGTGAACATCGAGATACGGGACGAACGTGCCGTCAGGGAAGCCGTTGGGGTTGCGGCTTTGCGCCTTGACGTCGGCCTCCAGATGGATGTCGGAATCGTGGACCGAACGCATCATGGCGGCGGGCTCCATCGACACCGGCTGCAGGTAGACCATGCTCAATTCCACGCCCGCACGAATTTGTGGCTTGCCGATCGGATATTCCAGCGCAAACGCAGGCGCGGTCGAGCCAAGGGCGACGACGAGTGCCGGGACGAGCATGGGCAGGCGAAACGACTTAAGTGTTCGGTTTGTAGCCAAGTATCTCATCATAATAGCTCGCGTCATTCTGGCGCGCTGCTGCAATATACGTCAGTGTCGAGATTTGAAACACAGTGTTAGGCAAGTCACCTACAAACCATCCTTCGTCTCTATGAACGCACGGATCGTCTTTGGAGCGGGCTCGATCTTGCGCGGGTGCCATGGGGAGACATTGGAGCCTCAGGCCCGATCCAGCGTCACAAAACTGTAAGCGTAGGCGTTCTTTGCATCGGCCTCGTGGTGTTCGCGGCGCGACTCGACCCATTCCGGTTTGCGCCAGTCCGCAAAGAACGTGTCGCCGTCTTTGATTTCCGTGTGCACCAGCGTCAGGTGAATGCGCCGTGCGGACGGCAGACACAGGCGGTAGACCTCCGCGCCGCCGATCACCATCAGGGGCAATTCACCGCCGGCAGACGAGCGGGCCTCTTGAAGGGTTCGAACCAGCTTGGCATCAGCGGGCGCGAAACCGGACGACCCCAAGGCGATCGCGCGGCTCATCACCAAGTTTGTCCGGCCCGGCAATGCCTTGCCGATGGACTGATAGGTCTTGCGGCCCATGAGAATGTGATGCCCCATGGTGAGCGCCTTGAAATGCCGCAAGTCCGCCGGCAAGTGCCACGGCAGCTGGTTGGCGCGGCCGATGACATCGTTTTCCGCAGCTGCAACCACCAACTCCACAGCAGTCTCTGTCATCGCCGGCGGCCTAGGCAACGCGACACTCGCTCAAGATCCAGCGCGTCAGCTCCTGTAAATCCTCGCGCGCGCGATCCTCGGGCCGGTGCAGCAGGAAGTAACTCTCATTGGTGGTCAATTCCGCATCGAAGAGTTTCACCAATCCGCCCGCACTGAAGCGATCGGCGCTCAAGCGCGAGGGTACCAAGGCAATGCCGACGCCTTGCTCGGCGGCCCGCACCACCGCCGACATGGTGTCGAGGCGGACCAATCGGTTGGGAATGATCGGCTCGATTCCCAATCCCGCCGCCCAGCGTTCCCACGCCTCGCGCCGCTCTTCGTGCAGCAGCAACGTCTTGCCATTCAGATCGGCATAGGAATCGATGGGATTGTCGAGCAGAAACGCCGGCGAACACGCGGCGATGAAATTCTGCGCGAACAGCTCATGCACGACCAAGCCGTCCCAGGGGCCCGCGCCCACGACGATGGACAGATCCGCCTCCGGCGGATGAGTCTTGGGCGCAGAAAATGTGGTTTCAATGCGAATATCGGTTTCTTCGCGAGCCTGCGTGAAGGATGCAAGCCGCGGCAGCAGCAGTTCGTTTGCAAAAAACGAAGGCACATTCAAGCGGATGATGGTGCGGCCGTAGCGAACCTGCAGTTGCTCGGTGACGGATTCGAGTTTCGAGAAAATATCGTTGATATGTTCGAGGTAGTGGGCGCCGGCATCCGTCAGCGTCAGCGTGCGCACTCCTCGCTGGAAGAGACTGACGCCAAGATGCTCTTCCAGCGCCTTGATTTGATGACTGACCGCCGACGGAGTGACGAACAACTCCTCGGCCGCGGCCTTGAAGCTTTGCAGCCTGGCCGCGACCTGAAAGGTCTTTAAGAATTTGAGCGACGGCAAGCGCATAGACAAGACCTATGATACCTCATGTTGGCACAGCAAAATTCATGCCAGCGGCGCAAATCCGTTGAATTGCGAAGCATGAACTGACATAGAGTCATGGCGTGCCTCGTTCGCGGGCGTCCGCGGAACATGCCGCTCGATGCTAGCGCGCCATGACATCCGCTCGTTCAGCGGTGCTGAGCACTCGCGGAGTCACAATCGGCGTTCCTTTATCTGCGAGAAACAACGGAGTTTGCCGGTAGCCGCCGTTGATGCGCGCCCTCAGGATCGTCGTCACGAACCAGAGGATGATCGCGCCGGTTCCACTGGACTTTGGTTTTGGATCGCCCTTGGCGCCCCGCGTGTTCACCCACGCCCGGACGGGTCCAAAGGAATCTTGCAGCGGCGGCGCGGAATTTTCCAAACAGCTGTGCACGAGACCAATGAACGAAATTTTATAGTTCGCCAGCGTGTTGCCGATGGGCGTGTTGCAACAACTCGCATACCAACGCAGCATTCCTTTCTCCGTGAGCCGCATGCACTTCAAAGCTTCGATGCCTTGAGTAAAGGAAAGGTTCTTGGGGAGTATTTGAATCACATCCGAGCCTCCCCGCTCATCCAGAATCTGCTTCTCCTGGCCAAGAAAATACGCAAAGGCCTGACAATCCTTGCAGTAGCAAACCACCCGGTTTGCGCCGCGTGGCTCCTTGACCCAACCGCTTACGGTTCCGCAG
>Ga0193726_1001657_pt1 | contig 16784 bp, 11 predicted proteins | sample H2c1metaG_FD_144928 | JGI IMG/M metagenome (GOLD analysis project Ga0193726, IMG submission 144928) | Soil microbial communities from a riparian zone of the East river system, Colorado, United States - H2c1 | ecosystem: Environmental > Terrestrial > Soil > Riparian zone | place: USA: East River... | reverse complement strand
CGCGTTCCCGTTTGGATTGTGGTTCGCGAATGCCCAAACCCTCTACGTGGCCGACGAGGGTGATGGTTATACGGGAGGCCCGGACTTGTATACACACGCGGCCGCGCAAACCACGGCGGGCCTGCAAAAATGGGTGCTGAATCAGTCCACGGGGCGATGGGTTCTCGCCTACACATTGACCAACGGATTGAATCTGGGTGTCGCCTACAAGATTCACGGCTATCCTGCCGGCTCGAATGCGGGCACGGGATTGCCATGGGCGCCCGCCACCGACGGACTGCGAAATATCACGGGACGGGTAGATCGCGATGGCGTGGCGACGATCTGGGGAATCACATCGACCATCAGCGGTAACGGCGATGTCGGAGCTGATCCTAACCGGTTGGTCGTAATTCGCGATCCGATCAAGAGTACTCAGCCGGGTACCGGGTTCCCATCTGGATTCTTTACTCTTCGCACCGCGGACTTTGCTGAAGTGCTTCGCGGCGTGTCGTTCACGCCGGGCACCGAACTTTAGGCAGTACCGCTGCCGAACGACGATGGGGCCGCCTTTTGGGGTGGCCCCAATCCTTGTCTCCTCGTGGCTGTTGCTACCCTCGATGCTGTGCGTGCATAGTCGACGCATGAATTTGGATTGGCGGGTCTTCGCACTGGGTTCGGCATTCTTCGCGGCGCTGACGGCTGTCTTCGGCAAGGTCGGCGTGTCCGAGATCAATTCGGACCTGGCCACGTTTTATCGAACGTTGGTCATTCTGGCGGTCAGTGCGCTGCTGGTCTCGGCGCGACAAGAGTGGCAGGCGCCCGCCGCATTGTCCTCAAAGGGGCTTCTGTTTCTGGTCTTGTCGGGGATTGCGACGGGGCTCTCGTGGCTCTGTTACTTTCGTGCCCTGCAAATGGCGCCCGCTTCCCGCGTGGCGCCTATCGATAAATTCAGCGTCGTTCTCGTCGTTATATTCGCGGTGCTTTTGCTCGGTGAAAGGCTCACTTGGAAAGTCGGTCTAGGCTCCCTTCTAATTGCCGGCGGCGTCATTCTTACTGCGCTCTGAGGACGCCACACTTAGCTCGATTCCAAAAGCACCGTCGCCCGCAACCCCGGCGCGGCGTCTGCCAGCTCAAGAGTCGCATCGTGTACTTTGACAATGGCGCTCGCCATGCTGAGGCCCAGGCCGCTGCCGACCGTCGTACGACTCGACTCCAGACGGAAAAAGCGCTGCAGCACCTTGCCTCGCAGATTCTCCGGGATACCGTGACCGTTGTCGATCACACTAATTTGTGCGAAGCGCTCGATGCGTCGCGCAACGACGGAAATAGTCGAACCCCGCGGTGTGTGGCGCAACGCGTTTTCAATGAGATTGGCGAATAGCTGCATCAACAACTCGCGCTCGCCGTTCACCTGCAATGACGGCTCAATGGATTCGATCAATATTTGGCCGTTCTCTTCCGCCATCGGTCGATACAGCTCGGCGATTGTGCCCAGCAATTCACTCAATGCGACCACCTTGAATCCAATACGGCGATTGCCACTTTCGATTTGAGCTATGCGAAGCAAGGCCCCGAATATCGCCAGTATCGCGTCGATCTCGACAACCGCATTCTCGAGCGTGAAGCGCGCCACGGCCGCATCCTCACCCGGCCGGATTGCGAGCTCGAGGCGTTGCCGTAAGCGTGTCAGCGGAGTACGCAGATCGTGCGCAATATCAGTGGTCACCTGGCGCAGATCACTCATCAACATTGCGATTCGATCCAGCATCGCATTGATACTGCCTGCCAAGTGATCCAGTTCATCGTCCGTTCGCGTTACCGGCAGCCGCTGCCGCAAGTCCTCGCCAATGATGCTGCGGCTGGTCATGCTGATCTTTTCAATTCTATGCATCAGCCGCCCGCTCATGATCAAGCCGCCTACCAACGCCAAACCAATTGAAGCGGCCAATCCCCAGGCGAAAGAGCCTACAACCATTTCCTCCATCTCGAGAAGCTGATGCGTGCTCCAACCCACAAAGAGGTAGGCCCCCGGCAGAATGACACCGCGGCCGCGGATGGCGGAAAGTCCATAACTATTTGCCTTTGCGGTTTCTCCCCACTCGCGGACGCCCGGCTGAGGATCAATGGCCGGTAAATTGCCCGCCTGCACCACGCCCTTGGAATCCTGCAACAAATAGTAAAATCCGGATGAATGCTTGGCGAGCCCCTGAACCACCTGGCGAATGGCATCAGGGTTTCTGCCTGACGAGTCGGCAAGAATCTCCTCTACCTCGTTGTTGATGCTGTCATCAATCTGATGACGCATGAAGCGTGTCGTGGATATAAAGATCACGCTTAGAAGAATCACGAATGTAATGCCAGTCATCGTCGCATACATGAGTGCGAGGCGAAAACTTGAGGTGCGAAATAGTTTATATCGGAACACGAAGTGTGTAGCCGGCACCGCGCAGGGTGTGAATCAACGGAATTGATTTGCCGCGATCAATCTTGCTTCGCAAGCGGCTGATGTGCGTTTCCACCACCGTGGTATTCGGTTCGAAATGAACGTCCCAGACGTTTTCCAGCAGCATGGTGCGTGTCACCGTCTGCTCGGCGTGTCTCATCAGGTATTCGAACAACCGAAACTCGCGCGGCAGCAACTCGATTGGGGCGCCGCCGCGAACAACCGTGCGCGCGAGCAAGTCAACTTCAAGATCGGCGATCTTGAGATTCGTTTCCACCGCAAGTCGGGGGCTTCTGCGGCCCAAGGCTGCTACACGCGCGAGCAGTTCTGCGAAGGAAAACGGCTTCACCAAATAGTCATCTGCACCCGCATTCAGTCCATGCACCCGGTCATCGACGCCGCCCAAAGTCGTTAGAAACAGTACGGGAGTAATTCTCCCCGCACCCCGCAGCGCCTGCACAATGCTCAATCCATCCATTTCCGGCAGCATACGATCCACGATGATCAGATCCCAGTCCTCCGAGCTGGCCAGTCGCAATCCTTCCCGGCCATCGCGAGCCGTTGAAATGTGATGACCGTCCCCCGACAGTCCGCGCGAGACGTAGTAGGCCGTCTCCGCATCATCTTCGATGAGTAGGATTCTCATGGCTCAATTGTAGCCCCTCTGTGCTTTGCGGCACGCGAACGTACCGTTTGGCAAGTGCCGGGAGCACCAACAGATTGAGCAAGGTCGAGGATAGCAATCCACCCAGTACCGTCACAGCCATCGGACCTTCGATTTCCTGGCCCGCGCGATTGAGGCCGAAGGCCAGGGGCGCGAGTCCCAGCGCCGTCACCGCAGCGGTCATCAAAATGGGTACGAGCCGCTCATTCGCGCCACGAACCACGAGACCAATATTCCACGCCGAACCTTCGACCTCCACCAGATGCTCGTAGTGGGCCAATTGCAGTATGGCATTGCGTGCGCTGACGCCAAACACGGTCACCAAGCCCACCGCGGTCCCAAGGGAAATGCCCAAGCCTGTCACCGCGATTGCGATGACGCTGCCGATCAAACTGAATGGAAGATTGGCCAATACGAGCCAACTGTTGGCGCGCCAATGAAACGACATGAATAGAATCATGACGATCAGCGCCAAAGCCAGTCCTGAGTACAGCATGAGCTCGTTACGCGTCTTGAGTTCCGCCTCGGCGGCCCCTGTGAACTGCAGAAACACCCCGACGGGAAGAGCCACGGATTTCGAAATCACATTCTGCGCCTGCTGAACGACGCTCTGCAGCGAGCCCGCGCCAACGTTGAAGGTGACGACGACGAGCCGCTGTCCGCCATCGTGTTCGATGCTATATCGGTCCTGCGTGACTTCAATATTGGCGATCTGAGACAGCGGCACCGGTCCACGCGGTGTTGCAATCATCAAATTCCGCAGCTGCGTGGGCTCATGCCGCAGTTGATCGGGCAGCAGGACCACGACATCCACGGTGCGCGTACCCTGAAAAGTCTGCCCTACTTTTGTGCCGGCATAGGCGGTCTCGATGGTGTCGAGGACGTCCTGAATTTTGAGTCCGGTGGCGGCCAAGGCCTGCGGACTCAGGTGAATCGAGAGGGCAGGGGTGCCGCTTTGACGTTTGAATTGCAGGTCGACGATGCCTTTGACCTTCGTGAGAGCCGCCACCACTTTGTCGGCACTTTTGTCGAGGATTTCCAGGTCGTCGCCAAATATTTTGATGGCGACTTGGGCGTTCACGCCGCTCAAACTTTCGCTGATTCGATCGCCCAGAAAAGTGACGACCTCGCTTTGCACCCCGGGATAATGCCCCAGGATCGCCCGCAATTCTTCTTGCGCCACACTCTGGTCCACCGTGGCGTCGGGTTTGAGCTCCACATGAAACTCGCTGCGGTGCGGACCCCAGGTGTCCTCACCCAATTCGGCCCGTCCAATTTGCTGCTCGACGCTTTGAACGTATGGCAACGCAAGGACCTCTTTGCTGATGCGTTCGCCGAGACCAAGCATTTCATCGAGTGAAGTACCGGTGACCGAACTCGACACCTGCATGACGAAATGCCCTTCGCGAAAATCAGGCATGAATGTGCCGCCGAGAAACGGCAGAACAGCGGCGGCGGCGATGACGAATATGACCAGCAAGATCAAGGTCGCATTGATATGAGCACTCACGCCATGCACTGCAGAACTCTGCCAGTCCTTGAGCCGCGTCAGCCAACGTGCTTGCGGACGCGCGTCATGCCGTCTGAGCAGCAGCGCGCACATCGCGGGCGTGGACGTCATGGCAATGATAAGCGATGCCACGACCGCAAAAATGAAGGCAAGCGCCAAAGGGCCGACGAAATGGCCTTGAACGCTCGAGGTAAACAACTCCGGTAAGAAGACGGCAATGACCACTGCGGTCGCGTAAATGACGGGGCCCCGCACTTCGAGCGAAGCTTCCAGGACGATATCGAGCCGCGCTTTGGGCGTCGCCAGCTGCCCATTTTCCCGAAGCCGGCGCAGTATGTTTTCAATGCCGATGATTGCATCGTCCACCAAGACGCCGAGTGCCACCGCAAAACCGCCCAACGTCATGGTGTTGAGCGTCAGTCCCATATGCCGCAGAACAGCCACTGCGGCCAGCAACGACAGAGGAATTGCCGTGAACGCGATCAATGCCGCACGAAAATCCCGCAGGAACAGGTAGAGCACCGCCAGGATCAATACCGCGGCGATGAGCAGGGATTCTTTTAGATCCTGCAGTGCACGCTCGATGAAATTCGCCGGTCGATGCAAGCTTCTGTACAGAGTGATGCCCTGCTTTTTCAGCGCCGGCTCAAGATCGTTCAATGCTTTTTCGACGGCCAAGGTCGTGGCCAAAGTGTTGGCGCCGTACTGACTGGCCAGCGAAAGCATTACTCCGTGCCTGCCCATGACCAAGGAGTCGCCGAAACGCAGTGCCGGCGCCACCTTTATTTCCGCAACGTCGCGCAAGAGCACAGGGACGTCGTTGCGCACGGCGACGACGGCTTGGCCAAGCGCCTTGATGTCAGGCTCGGGTGTCGGGGATTTGAGCAGAACGCGCTGCGCCGCCAGGTCGATGAAGCCGGCGCCGCGCAACGGTAGGGCTGCCTTCGCCGCATCAGCCAATTCCGACAATGACAGATTGAATCTTGATAGCTTGGCGGTATCCGGCAAAACTTGAATTTGACGAACGTCGCCGCCGAAGACAATGACGTGGGCCACGCCAGGCACCGCCAGCAGACGCGGTTTGATGATCCAGTCTGCATTGTCCCGCAGGGTATAGGCATCTACCTTGTCGGACACGAGACCTATCTTCAGCAGGTCCATGGTGCTGGAGACCAAGGGTGACAGTTTCGGCGTGCCGACACCGGCCGGCAAAGTGCTGCCAAGTTCCGACAGCCGCTCCGAAATGCCCTGCCGCGCCACGTGTACGTCGATGCCATCGGCAAAAGTGACGGTCACTACGGACAGACCAGGGATGGACTCCGAGCGCAGGGTCGCAAGTCCGGCGGACCCGTTCAGCGCGTTTTCGACCTGCTTGGTGACCAGCTCTTCTACCTGCTGGGGCGCGAAGCCGGGCGCCTCGGTCTGAACGTCGACCTGCGAAGGCACGAACTCCGGAAACACGTCCAGAGGCGCTTGCAAGCCGCCCCAGGCCCCGACGATGAAAGCCAGGAGTGTCAGCGCGCTAATGGCGCCATAGTGACGCACGCACAGCGCAACGAGTGCTCTCATCATGGCTATTCAGCTGCCGTGCCTGGGTTCATCTCGCGCGCCAGCAGTTGACCTGCTGAAGCGGTTACAATTTTGTCTCCCGCGGAGATGCCCTCTTTCACGAAGTAGCCATCCGCCGTCGGCATGCCGGTGTCGACTTCGGTTCGAACAAAGGCGCCCGGTTTTCCTTCTACATAGCACCAGTACTTGCCATTGCTGATGATGACTGCCGAGGCGGGAATCCCCACACCGGGCTCGGCTGTACCTACCCGAGCCCATGCGAGCAGGTGCTCGCCCTCTCCGGCATCGGCGCCCTTCAGCAAAGCGAAGAAACTTTTTCCGGGTATGTTGGCGTCCGCGGGCGCGCTCCACACCGACCGCGATTCCCAGCTCTTGCCGCCTGGGGCGGCGTTGAGGTGCGCCAAGCGCAGCGCGGAGGGATCCGAATCACCGAGCGCGCCGAGCGGAAAGGTAACGCGAACGAGTTTAATCTTTCCGGACGCGAGCGCCGTGAGTTCAGGGCCGCTGTCCTGATTCTTCCACGGAGGATCCTGGCCGAACGTAGAAGACAATCGCCGTTTCGCCAGCTCAAGGGCCGCCTGATCGACTGTCGCCTGACGCTCGGCAGCTTCTTGGCCTTCGACGGGCATGGCGCCCGGAGTTCCGGCCAGTCGTTGGCCGCGAGCGAATGCCGAACGGCTCTGACGCTCAACCGCGACGGCGGTCGTCAACTCCGCCACTGCCTGGGCGAGCGCCTCGTGAGGCATCACCGTGCCAAAACCGATCGTCTCCGGCGCGTGCACGGTGGCTTTAGCCGCGGTTGTGACGATGCCCATCTTGGTGATTTCATCGGGCTTGAGAGCGACGCCTTCCGCGGAATCTTCAGCCGTGGTGGCTTTGTTTTTGGCGTCCGCCGGCGTATCCGCATCCGCTTTGCCGGGCGCCTTGTGGCAAGCGCTCGATAACAGCAGCGCCGCGCAACACACGGCGGTCGCCACCGTATGGGTAAAACAGCAGTGCGCCGATCGAGGTGTCGCATTCATCGGTTGATATTCCATGTCAGTCATTTAAGGCCGGCAATGTGCCGTGTTGTTGGGCCCAACCCCCGCCGAGCGCTTTGCAAAGGCTGACCAGTGCTTGCAGTCGCGCCAGCTTGTACTGCACGAACTGATCGCGTGCGGCATACAAGGTCCGCTGCGCCTCAAGCAACGTCAAAAAGTCGCCGGAACCGGCTTGATAGCGCAGTTTCGCGCCTTCGAATGCGCGCTCGCTCTGCTTGAGATTCTCAAATTGATATTCGCGGGCTGCATCAGTGTGATGAATCGCGGCCAAGGCATTTTCGACATCGATGAACGCTGCGATGATTGCGGCCCTATAAGCTAGGAGCAATTCCATCTCCTTGGCCTGCACTTCATCGCGCTGTGCTCGTAAGCGGCCGTGATCGAAGATCGGTTGCACCAAGCCGGCGCCGAGGGCAAACGACGGACCGACTCCCGGAATGGTCAGTACCGTGGCCGGCAGAGCGGGATTTTGCACCCCCGCGCCGGCGGTAAGGCTCAAGCTCGGAAACATCGCTGCGCGAGCCGCAATCAAGTCGGCGTGTCCAGCCCGCAGGTTTGATTCGGCCACCAACAAATCCGGCCGGCGGTTCAATAGTTCGGACGGCAGGCCCGCAGTAACCAAGGGTTCGCTGAGCGAATCCAGAGCATTATTCTGGACTGTGAAATTCTCCGGCAGTCGTCCCAGCAAGAGCGCCAACGACGCGCGCGTCTCGGTCTCGCTTTGCTGCAAGTCAGTAATTGCAATCTCCGCGGTGTCGTATGCAGCCTTCTGCGTCGCCAGATCGACGGGGCTGGCGAATCCTGCGTCGTAACGAGCCTGTACGACGGAGAGCAACTGCCGCGCGGCATCACGGTTGGATTGTGCGATGGCCAGGCGTTCACGAAGAGCAAGCACTTGAAAATATCCGTTCGCAACGCCCGCCAGGGTGGTCAGGCCTAGAGCGTCTCGCTCCGCGCGCGACGCGCCCGCCGAAAATCGAGCCGAACTCGCGGCGGCTCTATTCTTTCCCCAGAAATCCACCTCGTAGCTCGCAGTCAACATCGCGGACCAATCGAGTTCGTGGCCGCCGCCTTGCGATGAGTGACCGGCCAGATAATTGGCGTTCCCGGCGCCAGCGACGCTCGGCAGAATCGCCGAACCTGCTTGTCGAGCACGAGCATCCGCCTGCATTACGCGGGCTCGCGCACCCGCGAGGTCCAAATTATTCTTGGTGGCGAGGTCGACGAATGTATTTAGTTCGTCACTTGAAAAATCGCGGTACCACTCTCTCGCCGGCCACCGGGGAGCTTGCGCGCCGGCGGCGTTTTCAAAGGCCGCCGGCACCTCGCGCGGCTGCGTTTCGGCCGATGGAACTGCGCACCCCGACATGAAAGCACCCACGATCATGCACGGTATGCACAGTATTGTCCGCACCGTAGCAGCCCTCCCAAACGATGTAATCGCCGCTCAAAAATCACGATAGCACGCCGCCCTGGATTGCAAAGTTACGGTTAGTTAAACAAGCCGGCGGCCTCACGAAGGTCAGCGCTTCGCGCAACTGCCCGATGTGCAAATCGACCGATGGTGAATTTGCTCCCGATCGCAGCAAGTGCCTTGACTTCACGTAACTTTGCAATCCAGGGGGCGCGGTGTTCAGCATCGGCGGGATGAAGAAATCCGGCGGTTCGATCGACTCTGTGTTGCAAATAAGAGACTTTGTTTCGCAAAGAGAATCATATATGGTATACCACCGACACAATATGAAGCGGTGTGACACTCCGACTCGTTGATTTTGGCTGACAAGGGGGGGTAGTTAAATGGGATCCGTCAAAGCGCCTCCGCGTTTTGTATTTTTGCCGCTCAATCAGCATTGCACCCCGGACTCCGATTACCACTTGCGTCAATCGGACCGTCAGCGGCTGGCCTCTCGAAGCGTCGGTGCTTTTAGGTACCAGTCAACCGCGGCATGGGGGAGGTAGCAACAGCTCATCCGGTGAGAGTGAATTCCCAGATCGATTCGAACAAACGACCTTTATGAGGACCACAAGATGCTAAATCTAAGACTGGCGAGGCCTATGCTGATTGCGCTAACAGCATGTGCCGCTAATTTTCTCGTCCAGGGCAGTGCCTTGGCCGATGACGCCCAGGAGAACAAAGCGCTCAAAGAACAAATGCGGCAGATGATGCAGCGCATGGACGCCTTGCAGAAGCAAGTCGAGGCCTTATCGAGGCAGCAGGCAGCGACGCCGCCGCCCGCTGTGGTGACCGCGCCGCCGCCGCCGGTCACGGTGCCGCCGCCGGTGGTCGCAGCCGCGCCCGTGATCAAATACGAAGAAAAAGAGCCGCTCCTGCACAAAATCCTGAGCGGGTTCTACGGCACGTTGGACGTGTCATTTGACGATACGACCAAGGGCATGAATGGCTTTGTCGCCTACCCCTACTCTCTCGTCGATGGGGCAAATCCGAATTCTGGATACGTGAGAGGCCCCAATGCTAAGAATAATGGTGCCGGTCCGGTCGGCCGCGTCGGCTACATGCCGGCTTTTTCCACCAATAAATCGGTGCTGGGATACCGGGGCGAGCACAAATTCGAGGGCACCGACTTCGCACTCATCTATCAAATCGAGACGGCGCCGGCGATCACCTCTTCACCGGGTCTCAATACCTCGCAATTCCAACAATCGAACGTTGTGAAGGGCGGCATAGGCTACGGCGATACGTTCCTCGGTTTCGCAGGGGATAGCTGGGGTAAGGTCAAAGTCGGCACCACATACTCGCCATACAAGAAGTCCACCGACCGGCTGAACCCGTTCTCCGGCATGCTGGGCGACTACGCCGTGATCATGGGCAATTCCGGCGGCGACAACCGGGTCGAGTTCGGCACGCGCCTCGAGCATGCGATCTGGTTCGAGTCTCCCAAGTACGCCAATATGTTCAGCTTCGACGTATTGGTCTCGCCGGGGCAGAACCGCACGTACGACAACGTGGTGCAATCCTCCGGCTCGCCGGACTGCAACGGCGGCAATGAACCGGGCAGCGGCAATCTGCTGCTCAATTGCGATGACGGTGGCTTCGACGATGCATACAGCATCGATTTGAAGTTCGAGACCGGCCCGATCTATGTGACGGCCGCTTATGAGTGGCACCACAACGTCAACCGCAACAGCGACGGCATCGGTTCCAACCATCCGATCTACGGTTATTTGGATTCGATCGGCTCTCCGCTGCTCGATTTCGCGACTTTTAACGCGCTTTCGGCCGAGTTCCCGACCAGCTTCGGCGCCGGCGCCTCACCGCCTTACTTGACCGACATCGCCAATGAGTCGGCGGTCAAGGTCGGCGCCCAGTACACGTTCCCGTTCGGGCTGGCCTTGAGCGGAATTTACGAGTACATGCATCGCAGTCTGCCGCAGGATCTGCAATTCCAGAACGAGCGCCAACGAAACGGCCTGTGGTTCGCCGCCTCGCAAGACATTTTAAGCAAGGACAATGTCAGCGTCGGCTGGGCGCATGCGGGACGCACTCCCGGCGATCCGGGCGGTCAGCATAACTTCAATCCGAACAACACCGATGATTCGGCCAATATGTACACCGTCGCCTGGAAACACCGCTTCGACAAGAACGTGTACTGGTATCTCGACGCCGCCGAAACGGTCAATAAGGGCAATGCGCACTACGACTTGGGCGCCGGCGGCCGCGGTTTGACCACGGATTGCCACGATGCCACGAATACCACCGTGATCGATTACACCAGTGCGGGAAATACGACCTGGGGCGGTTGCAGAGAGATCGGCTTCTCAACGGGCATCAATTACAAGTTTTGATATAGCCCCCTCGTGTCAACTGGCACGAGGGGTTTCCTCACGGAGGTATCCATCCTTTAAGTGGATGGATCTGGGGAGTCGGTTGCAGGACTCGAGGTGGAACGCGGCGCAGGGACTTGAAGCGACGATTGATCAGTCTGATATCCGCGGATTGATTACCGCATTACAACGTTTCATCGCGGGGCTGCCTCTGTCTAGAGTCGAGGATCATCGCTGTCGATGCCACGTAAAACTTTCGAGGATTCCCCTGATCGTGTCTGGGCGCCGCGTTCCAGCTCAAGTACTGTAAACAGTTGGTGCTATAGATATTTCTCCGGGCTTTATTGAACAGTCAGTGAGTCACGTGTCGAGCCAGATCCCACATAAATCCAGTCAGTTCGCGCGCGATGGCGACGCAGGCTCTGTTGAGGTGAACACCGCGCGCCGCAAAGCGCCGGTATCGTTGACATAGCCGCAGCTGCGCTCGCCAGGAGATCGCGCGCAGCACACGCGGCAGCTGCTGCTGTCGGATCATCATTTCCCGACCGATGCGCGCCGGGTATCGATAACACCAAGCCGCTTCGATCAAAATGCGTCGCGCATGCGAGTTGCCGGTGCGCGTAATGCCGCCCTGCGAGCGACTCTGCCCGCTCAAGCTTTCGCTCGGCACCAAGCCGAGGAAGGACATCAGCTGCCTTGGATGCGCAAAGCGGCGCAGGTCCCCGAGCTCAGCTACCAGCGTTACAGCGGAGATGAAGTCGAAGCCTCGCAGACCCATCAGCGCTTCGACGACGGGCCGCAGACGCCACTCGGTGACCACCATACGCAGCGCCTCGGTGATCGCTCCAGCCGTTCGTGCGCAAGCGACCAGCTCACCTTTGTCGGATAGTGTCTGCCGTGACGCAGCAGCATCGCTTTGAGTTGATGGCGAGCGCTCATGCGCGTCCGCAGTGCATCCTCTCGCGCCCGCGACAGATCGCGGATCGCTCATCCGCTTCATCGGGCACCGTGACGAGGCCCAGGTCGCCGGCGCGCGCGAAGTGGGCGAGCGACAGCGCGTCGCGCCGATCCGTCTTGACCCGCTCGCCCGCACGCCGCGGGATTCGTCGGCGCCACCACCTCACATCGGTAATCGAGCGATCTGTATGTGGCTGGGCGCACTACGGTGCGCAACCCACGATACGACAGGAGGCAGACTCTTCAATCCCTATTAACCACCTCCGCCTAACCGGCGGGGGCCATACTGTCTAGACGGCCGGGCATTGCGTTATTGCGGCATTTTGCCGCCTAAAAAAGCCAGGGACGCACCCACGTCCCTGGCGCTTTTAAGTGCAATTTGGGGGCGCTTTTAGGTCTAATTTAGGGATACGTTCAAGTGCAAATTGGGGATGCGTTCAAATAAAAATGGGTAGGTTCCCCGCTTCGTCAGAACGCCGCGCCGCGTAACTTATTCCTTGCCCGGAATTCTCCGGATGGTTGCAAGGAGTTAACTGACATGTCTCGTTTTTTGAAGATGAAATCTCTGACCGCCTGCGCGCTCATCGGGATTGTCCTGAGCCCGCTGAGCGCCGTCGCATTCGCCACGAGCGCGCTCGACAACCCTCCCACGCGTGTCGTTCAATTCGGCGACCTCGACTTGGGTCAAAGTGTTGGAATTGAGGCGCTGTATTCGCGGATTAGATCCGCCGCTCGGGAGGTTTGCGAGCCGCTCGACGTCTGGTCGTTGCGAAGGCTTCACGAAGAGTATCACTGTCGCGAGGCCGCGATCGGCCGAGCGGTCGACGATGTGAATTCGCCGGCGCTGACAACCTACTTTTTGACGAAGCGCAAAGCTACCGCGCCGGCTTTCGACTAGCGATGGTTCACCGACAGGACGGTGGAATCTCCGTCCTGTCGGCGTTCGCCGGAAAGGAGATGATGACGATGAAAAATTTGATGCTGAATCCGATTCTCAGGGGGATGTGGGCATTGCTCCTGCTGGGCATTGCGATCGGTGCCTTGAGCGCGCAGATCGCTTATTCTCACCCTCCCAAGAGCGGCTCTTTACCGCTGATCGACAAGGTGCGGCACGCGACGGCGCGATTTCGGGATATCAATGTTGCGCTGGCAGAGGGCTGGGCGCCGGCGACGCCATGCGTCAGCGGTCCGGATACCGGTGCGATGGGGGTCCACTATGTGCAACCCGCGCGCAAGCCGGACGGCACAGTAGCGGCGGATGCCCCTCAACTCTTGATCTACGAACCGTTGCCGAATGGCGCGGTGCGTTTGGTAGGCGTCGAATTTCTGATCACAGTCAGCGACTGGGAGGCTAAAAATGGCGCGGTGCCGGCGCTGCTGGACGGCAATCTCATGAACCTCGTGTCGTCGCCGAATCGCTTTGGGCTGCCCGCGTTCTACGAATTACACGTATGGGCATGGGAGGACAATCCGAAAGGGAGTTTCGCCGATTGGAACACGCGGGTGAAATGCGACAGGGAAAACGGCGATTGAGTCGCAGGTCGTGATCATGCCGTAGCGGCGAAGTCTACCTTTGTCGGCACATCGCACACGACGGAGTTGCCGCCGTCGGTGCCGCGCGTGATTGACAGTCTTCCACCGATCGCGCTCGCGCGAAAACGCATGGTCCGCATCCCCAAGCCCGATCGTACGGCGGCCCCCGCGGCCAAGCCTCGGCCATCATCGATGACGGAGAGTATCAGACCCCCCGGGCGCGACCACAGTTCGATGTCGATGCTGCTTGCACCGGAATGTTTCAGAGCGTTTTGCACGGCCTCCTGCGCGATACGGTACAGATGATTGCGAATCTTGAGTTCGACCATCGGCGGTGCGTCATGCCGGCTGCGGAATCGCACGCGCGTGCCGCTCAACGAGCTGCGTTGAGCGAGAAGCCCGAGCGCCGCGTCGAGGTTGCCGTCCGCGTTGGTAAGCGGCGATAGACCCTGCACGATCCGGTGTGCATCTTGTATGCAGCTCGTCGCCAGCAATGCAAGCTGGTCAAGATCGAACGAAATCACGTCCCGCTCCTTTTGTGCGCGATTCGCCAGTGCGCGTACCGAGAGTGCAAGGCCGGTCAGTTCCTGTCCGAGCCCGTCATGCATCTCTTGAGCGATCCGGCGCTGCTCACCGCCGATCGCCTCCATCAGCGCCTGGCCGAATGCGCGGCGCTCCGTGACGTCGACCGCAAACACCAGTTCGCCCGGCTGTCCGCCGCAATCGATCGACTGCGTCCAAACCTCGACCTCGAGCACACGCCCATCCTTTGTGACATGCCGTGTCTCAAACGGCTCCGGCGGCAGGTCTGCGGTTATCGTCGCATCTTGAGACGGCGGTAGTACGGGCTGCTTGGCGTCAGGTGCAAATATGTCGACGGTGCGCAACAACAGCTCTTCCCGGCTCCAACCATACTGTCGCACGGCGGCGTCATTCACCAAAAGAAATCTCGAGGTGTCGCGGGCGTGTACCCACAACGGCTGAGGGCTGCCGTTGAAAATCTGCGCGTAGCGTTGTTCAGCGCGCAGCACTTCGAGGCCGGCTGAGTCGCGCTCACCCAGCAGCGCCGTAATAATGAGGCTCAAGCCCGACAGAGAAGCAATGAAGGACCACGTCGTGACCAGTCCTTGTAGTTGGTTGAATTCGGCGAATGCGCCAATGCTGAATGCGGCGCTAACGGCCGTCATGGTGGAAATAACAAACGACGCGCTTGCGGCGAGCACGAGGCCGAACCGAATGGCGCTGATGACAACGAGGATGATGGCAAATACCACGATCAGCGGCCGGGCAAGTGTTCCCGGCGCCAGCACGATCGCCGCGCAGCAGATGATCAGCCCGAGCAACCACAGCCCGGCCTCGCCCCAGTGTTGCAGGAAGCGGTCGAAGCTGTTGCGCCGGTAGGCTGCCACGACCGGACCCACGAGCAGCGCACCCGAAATGGAATTGCTCCACCATCGAACCCAGTGACTTGGGTCCGTCGCGAATTCCTTTGATCCTGAGAAATAATATCCGAGCAGACCGAAGGTGGGCGCCAGGATCATGCCCACGGCCATGGCCAGGATGAAGAGCGGCACGTCCTTCGCGCGCGAAAAGCTCGAGTCAAACTCCAAGCGCTCGGAGAGCCACGTCGAAAACCAGGCTCCACTTGCAAGTCCGATCCCAACGCCGAGAGAAGCCCGAAACGGTTCAGCATTCCACAGTTCCAGCGCCAAGCCGGCCAAGAACACCGCCGGCCACACCCGTCGTCCCAACCGATAAGTCAGCGCGAACGCGACGCCGCTGGGCATCAGGGTAAATGTCAGCCGTGAACCGATGGTCGGCAGCGAAAAGCCGATGGCGCCGATCGCAAAGATTGCTGCGAATACCAGGAAGAGGCGAAGAGCTCTAGTAGTGATGCGATCCTGGACGAGCATCGAAGTGCCTCAAACGGACTAGCCCCCGCCGCATTGTAGGCTCAGTTGTTTACTTAATCTTCTTGATTCCAGGCATGGCGACTTATTCCTGCGTAAATGGTCGAGTCGCGCAGCGCTTTGCGATGACCAATAACTTATGTTGATTGCATTGGCCTTGACATAAAGCTGTCGTGTCGCCACCAAGAGACGCCGATCACGCTTTCATTCTGCTCGCTTCGTCAATATCTTGAGCAACCCGTACCGTTCTTGGGAAAGGATCTATGGCAACGCCGATAAATGCGCCAATGGCCGGCGAAATCTGGCATCTGAGCATTGAGGATTTGTTCCAGCCGGTCCAAGAAGCGCCGCGTCTCGGCGGCGAGGGGCCGTTTGTCATCAACCTCAGCGTGTCGACCGCACCGATCAGCATTCCAACCAAAGCGTTTGCCGCGTGCAGCGACGCACACGTATATCAAATTCAAGTGACCGAGGATGGAAGGACGCGGTATCGACTGCGCCTCGGCCCATTCGCCACTGAGGACGAGGCCGACGCCATCCTTGCGGTGGTTCGAGACACCTATCCTGGTGCGCTGACGGCAACGGCCAGTGCTTCAGATCTACGCGTCATTGGAAACATGCAGGCAAAGATTGATTCGCGCCACGCCGGTGTGCAAAAGCCAAGCGATACGGCAGTGACGGAAAAATCAGTTCCCCAAAAGGTAGCTGCAGAAACTCGCGCCGCTGAGAAGCCGGCCAAAGATAACGCGGACGCCGAAATATCCATCGATATTGCATGGCCGACGCCCGAGCTGGTCGTTCCTCCGACAAGACCGGTGCGCGCGGCGCCGACCGTTGCGCCCGCTGCTGCGCCCAAGGTTGTAGTTCCGCCCGTTGCGGTGGCTCCTCTTGTGTTGGCGCCCGAGTGGGCGCTGCCGGAATTGGATATCCCACTACCTCAGTCTCGCGAGGCGAGCTGGGTCGCCAAGGAAGCCCCGGTTCTCACAGAGGTGGTCGTGCCCGCGGCCAAGGTACCGGCGCCGAAGATCGCTGCGCCGACTCCCCCTGCCGCGCCCGTTCTTACGGAGGCGGTAATGCCGAAATCCAAGGCGCCGGTTGCGCCCGCACTCGAGGTCACGGCGCCGAGGACCGCTGCACCGATCGCCGCCGCTCCGGCGCGCGTAGCTGCGCAGCCGGCGGCGCCGAAGCCTGCAGCAATTAACGCGCCTGCGACCAAGACTGTGGCACCCGTGGCCGCTCCGCCGATCGCAGCTGCGGCCGTCGTGGTGACGCCGGCCCCGGCCCAGATTGCGCCGATTCCCCACGAACCGGCTCCGAAACAGGCCGCTGCCCCCGCAAACCCATTACCTCCGAAGTTCGCCGCGCCGCAACCGAAAATCGCGGCGCCGCCGCC
>Ga0193726_1001656_pt1 | contig 16793 bp, 14 predicted proteins | sample H2c1metaG_FD_144928 | JGI IMG/M metagenome (GOLD analysis project Ga0193726, IMG submission 144928) | Soil microbial communities from a riparian zone of the East river system, Colorado, United States - H2c1 | ecosystem: Environmental > Terrestrial > Soil > Riparian zone | place: USA: East River... | reverse complement strand
ACGTCTACGTCGATTATTCCGGCACGCTGTGGGCCAACCAGTTTCACCGCACCGAGATCAAGCCGCGTACAGACTTGCTCGCCGATTTGAAAACGACACTGGCGCAACAGAAAATCACCCTGCTCGGCGAACTCGGATTCGAAAACGCCTATGCGCTGGTGATGCTGAAGAAACGCGCCGACGCGCTAGGCATTCATTCGATCGCCGATCTCGCCTCGCACGCCGGCACGATGTCGATGGCGGCAGACTATGAGTTTTTCTCACGGCCGGAATGGGCCGGCCTGCAGAAGGCGTACGGCCTCGCATTCCGCGCGCAGCGGCAGATGCAGCCGGACTTCATGTACGCCGCCGTTGCTTCGGGAGAAGTCGATGTGATCGCGGGCTACACCAGCGACGGGCTGATCGCGAAATACGACCTGGTGGTGCTCGACGATCCCAAACACGCGATCCCGCCTTACGATGCGATCGTATTGCTGTCGCCGAAACGCGCCGGCGATCAGGCATTGCGCACGGCGATCACGCCGCTGCTGGGCGCCATCGACATTGCCACCATGCGCGAAGCAAACCTCCGCGCCGCCGGCAACGACGCCACCAGTTCGCCGGACGCGGTGGCGCGCTGGCTGTGGGACAAGATCGGCAACAAGTAGGGTGGGCAAAGGCGCGCTCTTCGCGCCGTGCCCACCATCCCGATTTGAGCGCATGAGCGTGTCGGTGGTGGGCACGGCGCAAGGGCGCCTTTGCCCACCCTACGAGTTCTTGGATCGGCACGGCTGCGTGCTATAAATGTCCATGGTATTTGATCGCACCCTCCCCCGCATTCGCTTCGCGATATCGCGGACCGTCCTCGCGCTGACGGTCCTCGCCGTTTCACACCATCAAGCCGGTGCGCAGGTCCGCTATCCGGACAAGGCGGTACGGATCGTTCTGCCGTTCGCGGCCGGCGGCGTCGCCGATATCACGGCGCGGATTATCGCGGAAAAACTCGGCGACAGACTCGGGCAACGCTTTTACGTCGAGAACCAGCCGGGGGCCGGCGGCATCGCCGCGGCCCGCACGGTGATCTCGTCGCCGCCCGACGGCCATACGCTGGCGCTGCTGTCCAATGGAACCGCGGTCAGCGTTTCGCTGTTCAAAAAACTGCCGTTCGATCCGCTGAAGGACTTCGAGCCGGTTTCCAGCCTGGGTTTTTTCGACTTCGTGTTCGCCACCGGCGCCACTTCGGAATTCAAAACGATTGGAGCTTTTATCGCCGCCGCGAAGGCAAAGCCCGGTGTGTTGAATGTCGGCACCATCAATATCGGAAGCACCCAGAACCTGTCGGCCGAGCTGTTCAAGACGGCGGCCGGAATCGATTTCACCATCATCCCGTTCCGGGCGACGCCCGAGGCCCAGATATCGCTGCTGCAGGGCGATATTGCGCTCATGATCGACAGCTACTCGTCGATGAAGGGCAATCTGGCCGACGGCAAGTTGCGGGCGCTGGCGTCGTCGGGACCGGTGCGGTCGGAAGCCACGCCTGAACTTGCTACCTTGCAGGAAAGCGGCGTGGCCGGTTACGACGTTGTTTCCTGGAACGCGCTGTTTGCGCCCGCCGGCACCCCGCCGGAGATCGTCAAGATACTCAACGGCGCGTTACGGGATATACTCGCCGACGCCGACGTGAAGCGGCGGCTGATCGAACTTGGCATCGAGGCAAGAGCGAGTACGCCGCAGGAAATTTCAGCGCGCCTGAAGTCCGACATCGACAAGTGGAGCCAAGTGATCGAGAAAGCCGGTATCCAGAAGCAGTAGCCGCGCTGCTTCGCCACCGATCCAGGTTTGGAGATTGTTTCGAATGACGCCGAACAGCCCGATGCATTGGAATGTAGGCCTTGTCGGCTACGGCGAAGTCGGCCGCATTCTCGCAGAAGACCTGCGCAAGCAGGATGTGAGGGTCGCCGCCTACGATCTCAAACTCGACACCGATCAGGCCACAGCGTTGCGCGATCACGCCGCAGCGCATGGTGTCGCACTGGCGGCGTCCCATACCGATCTCGCAGCGCAAGCCGATTTCATCGTTTCCGCCGTCACGGCGAGTCAGGACGTTGCGGTGGCGCAGGCCTGCGCGCCCGCGGTGAAAACCGGCGCCTGGTTCCTCGACTTCAATTCGGCCTCGCCCGGCGCCAAGCGCCGCGCCGCCGCGCTGATCGACGGCAATGGCGGCCGCTATGTCGAGGGCGCGGTCATGACCTCGATCCCGCCCTACCGCATCAAGGTGCCTCTACTGCTTGGCGGCGGCGGCGCCGGAGAACTCGCGCCGTTGCTGGTCGAACTCGGCTTCAATGCCAAGGTTGCCAGCTCAGAGCTCGGCATCGCGTCGGCGGTCAAGATGTGCCGCAGCGTGATGATCAAGGGTCTTGAGGCGATGGTAATCGAGAGTTTCACCACCGCGCGCGCCTATGGCGTCGAGGATGCGGTGTTGGCGTCATTGGCGGAAACCTTTCCCGGCATCGACTGGGAGAAACAAGGCGCCTACTTCTTCCAGCGCGTGATCGAACATGGCCGGCGCCGCAGCGAGGAAGTCCGCGAGGTGGCGGAAACCGTGCGCGAGATCGGCCTCACGCCGTGGTCGGCGCAAGGCACGGCCGAACGCCAGGCCTGGGTTGCCGACCTCGCGGATGATGGCCTGTTCGGCGCCAAAGGAACGGAAGGCTTCGCCCGCAGCTCCGACTGGCGCACCGAAGCCGACCGCATCCTCGCCGGCATCAAGTCCAAAGACGGCAAGCCGCGAAACTGAATGGCCGAGTTGATGCAATTTGAAAAAACGCCGGGCTGGCTGGACTGGTACGCCGGTCCCTCAAAACCGCGATTCAAGCTGCCGACTGGTGCTGTGGACGCGCACTGCCATGTGTTCGGCCCCGGCGCTGAATTCCCATACGCGCCGGAGCGGAAATATACGCCCTGCGACGCGTCAAAGCAGCAGCTCTATTCCCTGCGCGATCATCTCGGCTTTTCGCGCAACGTGATCGTGCAGGCCACCTGTCACGGCGCCGACAACCGCGCGATGGTCGATGCGCTCAAGCATTCCGGCGGCAAAGCGCGCGGCGTGGCCACGGTCCGGCGCAGCGTGAGCGATGCCGAACTGCATGCGATGCACGAGGCCGGCGTGCGCGGCGTGCGCTTCAACTTCGTCAAGCGCCTGGTCGATTTCACCCCAAAGGACGAGTTGATGGAGATCGCCGGCCGCATCGCAAAACTCGGCTGGCATGTCGTGATCTATTTCGAGGGGGCCGATCTGCCGGAGCTGTGGGATTTCTTCACCGCGCTGCCGGCCATCGTCGTCGTCGATCACGTGGGCCGGCCCGATGTCGGCAAGCCGGTCGACGGGCCGGAGTTCGAGCTGTTCGTAAAGTTCATGCGGCAGCATCCGAACGTCTGGTCCAAGGTCAGCTGCCCCGAACGGTTGTCGGTCACGGGCCCGCCCGCGCTGAACGGCGAGCAGGCCCCCTATCGCGACGTAATTCCGTTTGCCCGGCGCATTGTCGAAAGCTTTCCCGATCGCGTGCTCTGGGGCACCGACTGGCCGCATCCCAATCTCAAGGATCACATGCCGGACGACGGCCTGCTGGTCGACTTCATCCCTGACATCGCGGTCACGCCCGACCTGCAGCGCAAGCTCTTGGTCGACAACCCGATGCGGCTGTATTGGCCGGAAATTTCGTAGGGTGGGCAAAGCGAAGCGTGCCCACCAACCGCAAGATGGTGGGCACGGCGCAAGAGCGCCTTTGCCCACCCTACGAATTCGCTACAAACCCTTGATCATCCCGGCGTCGATCAGCAGCCGGTTGAACCGCCGCGCCTCCGCGCCGTCCTTGCACGCATAGAACAGGCCCTTGCAGCGGAGCATGATCTTCTTCTGCTCCTCGAACGACGGATCGAGCGGGATGCCGGCGGCCTCCTGGATCACCAGCGGCAGATAGGCCGCATCGACGGTATCCATCACCGCCGGACTTTTCACCGGCTCGAAGTTGATCGCATCGATCGCGTAATAGGTGCCGTAATAGCGCGGGTCGTACGCATTCAGCTTCTTGCCGACGCCGCCTTCATCGAGATCGGGGTCGAGCACGTGCGGCGAGAATTCCGGCTGGTGATCGCCATAACGCACGATCAGGAACGGCTCGGCGGGAAATTGCTTCTTCAGCCGCGCCACGAACGAGCTGTAATCGTCAAAACTCATCGTCTGCCGCCGCAAATATTCGTCGACCACCGGCTCATTGCCGGGACCGCGCCAGCCCGGCGTCAAATCGGGGCGGAATTTGGTCTCCCACGGAAAATGATTGGCGGCGAGATAGATGAACGTGAACAGCGGCGTCGCCGGCGGCTCCTGCGACATCAGCTTCAGCGCCTTGTCGTAGAAGAAGCTGTCGGGCTCGACATCCTTGGCGCCGAGATCGCGCGCATCGAGAAAGCGCTGGATGCCGGTGGTGGTCTGGAAGCTGCGCGCGCTCATGAAGGCGCCATAGGCGGGATAGAGCGAGAGTGTGCTGTAGCCGCAGCGGCGCAGCGCCAGCGGCAGCCCGCGCTCGACCCGGCCTGACGCGATCCGCGTCACGAAATAGGAAAACCGGCCGAACGAGCGCGACGACAGCCCGGCGAGCACGTTGTATTCGGTGAACCAGCTCGGGCCGCCATTGCTCTCGGCCAGAAAGGTGCGCGCCTTGCCGTCGAACGAATTGAAATGCCCGCCATAGCCTTGCGGCACCTTGACGCCCTTGGCCTGACGAATGTCGAAACTCGACTCGTCGTGGATCATGATGATGTGCGGCCGCCGCGCCGCCGGGTGGCAGGAGTCCAGCAGCGGCACTTTCAGGCGCTCGGCGACGACGGCGTCGGATTCCATGAATCCGTAATTGATGAAGTCCGATACCGCGGTGACGCCGGAGCGCGCGAATTTCGACAGATACCCGTCGTCGTAATAGCCGCGCCAGGCTTCATCCGGCCATGTGAAGGACTGTCCAACCAATGCCGCGAGAAAGGCCAGCGCGCACGCCGCGGCGGGAAGACGGCGAATTCGGAATGGATCCAGCCACCACAGCGCGTACATCAAGGGTAAGGTCACGAAAGCCGCACCAATCACCGACCAGCGCAGATTGGGGAAAATCGTAAACAGGAACGCGGCGGTGTCGCGGTCGATCACCATCAGGTCGACGAAGTTCGCGGTCATCTGCACGATGTCGTGCTTCAGCCGCGACAGCAGCACCAGAATGACGACCAAGGTCAGCGACAGCGCGCCCGACAGCGCCGGCCGCCGCAGCAGCGCGATCCAGAGGCAATTCAGGATTCCCCACGCCAGCAAAAATCCGACCCGCGAACCGAAATCGGTTTCGGTCTGCAGCATCACGAGCAGCGCGCCGACATGCGGCGCCGCCACGGCAAGCAGGCGCCAGATGCCGACGGCGGCAATGCCGCCGGAGATGGCGGCGGCAAACGAAGATGAATTTGGCGGCGGCGCCATGACTTCTAACGCAACGAACCCCGGCACGGCCTTCGGCCTCAAGCTGGCGGCGCCAGAAGGCGGACATCGCAGCCGGAAACTGCGAAATGTCGCAAAAACGTAATGGAATCGTCATGAACGCGCAATGAATTTAGTGCAGCGCCGAAACTCTCCTGTCATCGCCCGGCTTGACCGGGCGACCCAGTAATCAAGAACGCTGATGAGATGCCGTGTGCCACAACAAGCACTCTGGAATACTGGGTCGCCCGGTCAAGCCGGGCGATGACAACCGTGTATGTGGATGACGGTCGGTGGGCCCTGCTCAACCCTTAGGCAGCAACCCGAGCCGCTTGGCGATGATGCGGTCGACCGTCCGCTTCGGCAGGAACGCCGTCATCAGATGCCGCATCGGGTCCGGCGTGATCTGATAGCGCACGCGCGGGTGCGGAGCGGTCAAAGCGAGGTGGACCAGTTCGCCGACCTTCTCGGCCGGCAATCCGATGTCGGCGAAATGCGCAACAAATTTACCGGCCCGTTCCAGTGCCGCCAAGTAAGGCGAATTGCTGTAGCGGGAAGGACTGGCGTCACCGGTCTTGCTCCAGATCGGGGTCTTCACCGCGCCGGGTGCTACAATGATAACGTCGATCCCGAACAACATCATTTCGCGGCGCAGGCTCTCGGACAATCCCTCGATGGCATGTTTGGACGCGGAATAGGCCGACGCCAGCGGGTTGCCGTTTTTGCCGGCCACCGAACTGATCATGACGATCCGCCCCTTCGGCCCCTGCAGCGACGGATCGGCGCCGAGCAGCGGGCCGAATGCCTGGGTGGCGATGACCGGCCCGATGACATTCACCTCCATCTGGCGGCGGAATTCGTCGGCCGACAGCTCCAGCAGGGGACCGGGCACCGCGATGCCGGCATTGTTGACCAGGCCGGCCAGCGTCTCGCCTTCCAGTTCGGCGCGCACCTCTCGCGCCGCCGCCGCAACCGCTGCCTCGTCGGTAACGTCGAACTTCAGCGGCGTGAAATGAGCGCCGAATTCGCCCTGCAGCCGGTCGGCGTCCTCCTGCCTGCGCACGCTGCCGAACACGCGAAAGCCGCGCTCGAGCAGCACCCTCGCGGTGCCCCAGCCGATGCCGGTCGATGTGCCGGTGATGACGACAGATGGCATGCTAACCCCCTACCCCGCGCGCACTACCGTCATCCTGAGGAGCGGCCTCTTGGCCGCGTCTCGAAGGATGGCCGCGCACACCGACTTCGTTGCTATCCTTCGAGGCGAGCCCAAGCGGGCTCGCACCTCAGGATGACGAATGCGATGTTAAAGCAAATCGAATAGTTGCAACAGCGGCAGCCTGCTCCCTCGCCCCACTCCGCGCGGCGAGTCCCCTACTCCGCGTGGCCGTCGATGATCGGGCCGAACAGCTGCCACTTCTCGCCGGTGAATGTCATCATCTGAACCTGCTCGATCGGATAGAAATCGGTCGGCGAGGTCTTGATGCGGATTCCCGGGATGTAGGTGTTGATCTCGAAATCCATATTGGCGACGATCTTCATGACGTTCTCGCGCGTCAGGTTGTCGCCGCAGCGCTTCAGCACCTCGACCAGCCCGGTTGATGTATTGTATCCGGTGAGCGGCCCGCTCTCCGACTTGTCGGCTTCCGGATAATACTTCGCCATGAAGGCGCGATATTTCAGCATCCCGGGATAGCTGTCCCACTGCGGATCGGTGACGTCCATCTGATAGTGGGCGCTCAAGATGCCTTTGGAGTTGTCGAGACCGGCGGGCTTTAGCACGGCGCCGACCGATGCGGACACGTTGGTCATGATGTGGATCGGATGCCAGTCGAGCTCGGCGACCTTCTTGATCGCCTGGGCTGCGAATTTCGGGGTGCCGATGTTGATGAAGATGTCCGGATTCGCGGACTTGATCGCCACCACCTGGGAGTCGACGGTCGGCATGCTGGTCTCATAAGGAATGCTGGCGACGACCATCTTGTCGTATTTGTCGCGCAGCACGTCCTTCAGGCCGAGCACGTAATCCTTTCCGAAATCGTCGTTTTGATAGATTACGCCGATCCTGGCATTCGGATGATGCTGCAGGATGTAGGTCGCGTAGATGCGCGCTTCGGCGCGGTAGTTCGGCTGCCAGCCGATGGTCCACGGAAAATGTTCGGGATCGCCCCAGCGCGACGCGCCGGTGGCGACGAACAGCTGCGGCACCTTCATGGTGTTCATGTATTTCTGGATCGCCGCGTTGGGCGCGGTGCCGAGCGAGGCGAAGATCAGGAACACCTCGTCGCTCTCGACCAGCTTGCGCGCCTGCTCCACGGTCTTCGGCGGCGAATAGGCGTCGTCGTAGGAAATGAAGTTGATCTTGCGGCCGTTGATGCCGCCGCTGTCGTTGATCATCCGGAAATAGGCGCTCATGGTCTTGCCGATGATGCCGTAAGCGGACGCCGGCCCGCTATACGGCATGATGTTGCCGATCTTGATTTCGGTGTCGGTGACGCCCTTGTCGTATTTCTTCTGCGCGAGCGCAGGCACCGAGGCCGCGGCGAGGAGTGTTGCGGAAATGGCAAGCGTCTTTACGAAATCCTTGAGCGCGCGCTTCATAGAGTCTCCTCCTGCAGGGCTGGGCCAGGCGTGACGGCTTTGTCGGGGCGATTTCCTCGGTTCTTGTTTTTGATTACGGTCGCACGATAGCAGCCGGCCCGGATTGCCGGAAGGCGCGGCCGAACAGGTCTAATGGCTTTTGAAGGGACGATTTGTCGCGCAGGGCTCGCGCGTGCGGTGCGGGATACGCAGGTCTCGTGTCCCGGACGCGGTGCGGCATTCTTCATGCCGCTCCGCAGAGCCGGGACCGTACCAAGCACCGGAGTTCGTTACGGCCCCGGCTCTGCAGCGCACCTCTCGCAAGTGCCATAGCGCGTCGAAGACGCGCGTAAACGCGCTTATGGCGCTGCGCTGCGTCCGGGGCACAGAATCAATTCTTCGTCTTGTCCACCAGCGCGCCCTTCTTGATCCAGGGCATCATGTCGCGCAGCTTGACGCCGACTTCCTCGATCGGGTGTGCGGCGAGCTTGGCGCGGGTGGCCTTGAACGAGGTCTGGTTGACCTTGTTCTCCAGCATCCAGTCGCGCGCGAATTTTCCGCTCTGGATGTCGTCGAGCACGCGCTTCATCTCCTTCTTGGTCTCGCTCGTCACGATGCGCGGGCCGGTGACGTATTCGCCGTATTCGGCGGTGTTGGAGATCGAATAGTTCATGTTGGCGATGCCGCCTTCATAGATCAGGTCGACGATCAGCTTCACCTCGTGCAGGCATTCGAAGTAGGCCATCTCCGGCGCATAGCCGGCTTCCACCAGCGTCTCAAAACCGCCCTTGATCAGTTCGACCAGGCCGCCGCACAGCACCACCTGCTCGCCGAACAGGTCGGTCTCGCATTCTTCCTTGAACGAGGTCTCGATGATGCCCGCGCGTCCGCCGCCGATGGCCGATGCATACGACAGGCCGAGGTCATGCGCATTGCCCGACGGATCCTTGTGGATCGCGATCAGGCACGGCACGCCGCCGCCGCGCTGGTATTCCGAGCGCACGGTGTGGCCGGGACCTTTTGGCGCGATCATCAGCACGTCGAGATCGGCGCGCGGATCGAGCAGGTTGAAATGCACGTTGAGGCCGTGCGCGAACACCAGGGCCGCGCCCTTTTTCATGTTGTCGTGCAGATGCTCGCGGTAGATGTCGCCCTGCAGCTCGTCGGGGGTCAGCATCATCACGAGATCAGCCCACTTCGCGGCTTCCGCGACTTCCATCACCTTGAAGCCCGCGGTTTCCGCCTTCTTGGCCGAGGCCGAGCCCTTGCGCAGCGCGATCGCAACGTCCTTGACGCCGGAATCCTTCAGGTTCAGCGCGTGGGCGTGGCCCTGGCTGCCATAGCCGACGATGACAACCTTCTTGCCCTTGATCAGGTTGATGTCGGCGTCGCGATCGTAATAAACCCGCATAGTCGTTTCCTCAATCGTGGCCAAATCGGCCGGTTAATCAGGCGTTTGAGTGGTCGGGACCGCCGGTCGCCCGCTAATTTCCGGCGTTGTCTAGAGCATTTTACCCGTCAGGGGAAACCTGTTTTGGCATGGCGGACTGCGGCATCATGCATCCATGAACACAGGATAGAGCGAGGCCAGCAGCAGCACCGCCATTACGATGTTGAAGGCGCGCACCGCCTTCGGCGAGGTCAAAAAGGAGCGCAGCGAACTACCGAACAGCGTCCAGGCCAGCGACGACAACCCTCCCATGACGAACATCAGCGCGGCCTGGATGACGATATTCCATGGAAAGCTGGCAACCGCGGAATAGGCGGTAATGATGCCGATCGCCATCACCCAGCCCTTGACGTTGACCCACTGGAACAGCACCGCAGCCCAGAATGTCATCGGGCCACGCTGGTTGTCCTGGCCCGGCGTGACCGGTCCGGACATCGCAATCAGGCCGGCCAAATAGATCAGATAGGCGATGCCGGCATATTTCAGGACGGTCTGCAGCACCGGATAGGCGACGAAGATGACCCCCAGACCGAGCCCCATGGACGCGATCATGAATGAAACCCCCATCGCGATGCCCGCAATATGCGGGAGGCTGCGACGGAAGCCGTAAGTCAGCCCCGACGACAGAACCATGATGTTGTTGGGTCCCGGCGTGAATGCCATGACCGCGCCGAAAACGACAAGGGCGACGAAAAGCTGCGACATGTTCCTCAAGCAATCTTCGGCAACGCTTGCGGCCGTTTCGACAGCAGCATAATGGCGATGCCTGCGATCACGACGATCATGCCGGCCAGCCGCAGCGGCCCGAACCGCTCGCCGAACACGATGCTCGATGCGGCAGCGCCGACGAACGGCACCAGCAGCGCGAACGGCACCACTTGCGCTGCGGTATAATCGCGCAGCAGCCGGCCCCACAGCCAATAGGCGATGCTGGTCGAGATCGCGCCGATGGTGAAGATGCTGATGACGCCTGTCGGCGACATGTTCCGGAGCGCATGCCACGCCGGCAGCGGGCCGTCCACGATCAGCGTCAGTACCAGCAGCGGCACGGCCGACGCCAGGCACAGCCATGCGAACAGGTCGAACATCGGCACATCGCGCGCCCGCCGCAGCAACAAATTGCCGACCGCGAAACTGACCGGACAGATCATCAGCACGGCGAAAGCGCCGACGCTGAAATCGTAGCCGACGGTGCCGCAGATCATCAGCAGCCCGAGCGCTGCGACGCCGATGCCGATGGTTTGTGTGCGGCTCGGCACCTCGCCAAATGCGATCACGGCGAATGCGATCGTGAACAGCGCCTGGCTCTGCACGATCACGCTGGCGAGGCCAACCGGCACGCCATGCGCGATGCCATAAGCCTGCGCCAGGAACTGGCCGAGAAACAGCGTAAAGCTGATGGCGATCAGCAACGGCCAGGACACATTAGGCTTGCGCACGAACAGGCACGGCACCGCCGCGATCGCGAACCGCATCGTCGTCATCAGCGCCGGCGACAGTTCGTCAAGCGCCAGCCGGCTCGCGACAAACGCAAGTCCCCAGATCGCGGCGACGAGGGTTGCGAGAAAGATGTCGGCGGGTTTCATGATTGCACTTTGGAGGCTACATCCCCTCCGACCCGCGGCCGATGGCGGCGACGCCGGTGCGCGATACCTCGACGAGCCCGAGCGGACGCATCAGGTCGACGAACTGGTTGATCTTGGTGGAATTGCCGGTGATTTCGAACACAAAACTGTCCGTCGAGGCATCGATCACGCGGGCGCGGAACGCGTCGGCCAGCCGCATCGCCTCGACGCGTGGCTCGCCGATGCCGCGCACTTTCACCATCGCCAGTTCGCGCTCGATCGAGCGTCCGCCGGTCAGCGTCATGTCGACCACGCGATACACCGGGATCATGCGGTCGAGCTGGTGCTTGATCTGCTGGATCACCATCGGCGTGCCGGTGGTGACGATGGTGATGCGCGAGAGGTGCTTCTGGCTCTCGGTCTCGGAGACGGTGAGGCTCTCGATGTTGTAGCCGCGGCCGGAGAACAGCCCGATCACCCGCGCGAGCACGCCGGGTTCGTTCTGCACCAGCACCGAGAGCGTGTGCGTCTCGGTGGGGTCGTGGCGCTCTTCCATGAAGTAGGCGGATGCGGGCTGATTCATTGTCTTGTTCTCAGGTTGGAGCCGTAACTATTCGTTCACTCGTCATTGCCGGGCTTGACCCGGCAATCCATCCTCTTCGAAAAATGCGTCTTGCGAAGATAGATGGATGCGCGGATCAAGTCCGCGCATGACGCAGCACACATTCTCACACCAGCGCCTTGCCGCCGGAAAACGCCGCCGCGGTGGTTTCGTCGTTGGCTTCCGCCGGCAGCAGCATTTCGTTGTGGGCCTTGCCGGACGGAATCATCGGGAAGCAGTTTTCCAGCGCCGCCACCCGGCAATCGAACAGCACCGGCCGCTTGACGCTGATCATCTCCTTGATCGCGCCGTCAAGGTCGCCGGGTTTGATGGCCTGGATGCCGACGGCGCCGAACGCATCCGCGAGCTTGACGAAATCCGGCAGCGCCTCGGAATAGGAATGCGACAAGCGATTGCCGTGCAGCAATTGCTGCCACTGCCGCACCATCCCCATATACTGGTTGTTGAGGATGAAGATCTTAATCGGCAGTTCGTACTGCACGGCCGTCGACATCTCCTGCATGGTCATCTGCACCGAGGCGTCGCCGGCGATATCGATCACGAGGCTGTCGGGATGCGCCACCTGGACGCCGAGCGCCGCCGGCAGGCCGTAGCCCATGGTGCCTAACCCGCCTGAGGTCATCCAGCGATGCGGCTGTTCGAAGCCGAAGAACTGCGCCGCCCACATCTGATGCTGGCCGACTTCGGTGGTGATGTAGGTGTCGTGGCCGCGCGTCGCCTCGAACAGGCTCTGGATCGCGAACTGCGGCAGGATCACGTCGTTGTTCTTCCTGTACGCAAGCGAATTGCGCGCGCGCCAGCGTCCGATCTCGAACCACCACGGATCGATTTTCGGTTTCTTCGCTTCCGCCTTGAACACCTGAAGGATGTCGCCGAGCACGTTGCCGCAATCGCCGATGATCGGAACATCGACGCGGATATTCTTGTTGATCGAAGACGGATCGATGTCGATGTGGATCTTCTTCGAGTTCGGCGAGAACGCGTCGGTGCGGCCGGTGATGCGGTCGTCGAACCGCGCGCCGACGCACAGCATCACGTCGCAATCGTGCATCGCCATGTTGGCTTCGTAGGTGCCGTGCATCCCCAACATCCCGAGCCAGTTGGTGCCCGACGCAGGGTACGCGCCGAGCCCCATCAGCGTGGAGGTGATCGGGAATCCCGTCACCTCGACCAGCTCACGCAGAAGTCTTGAGGCCTCGAGGCCGGAATTGATGACGCCGCCGCCGGAATAGATGATCGGCCGCTTCGCGGAGGCCAGCAGCGCCACGGCTTTACGGATCTGGGCCGCGTCGCCCTTCACCCGCGGCGAATAGGAGATGTGCACGTCGGACTTGCGCGGCGGATGATAGGTGCCGATCGCAAACTGCACGTCCTTCGGCACATCAACCACCACCGGTCCGGGACGGCCGGTGGTCGCGACATAGAACGCCTCGTGCAGCACCTTCGGCAGGTCCTCGATCCGCCGCACCAGCCAGTTGTGCTTGGTGCAGGGCCGGGTGATGCCGACGGTGTCGCATTCCTGGAACGCGTCGTTGCCGATCAGATGCGTCGGCACTTGGCCTGTGATGCAGACCAGCGGGATCGAATCCATCAGCGCGTCGCACAGCGGCGTCACCATGTTGGTGGCGCCCGGACCCGAGGTCACCAGCACCACGCCGGGCAATCCGGTGGAGCGCGCATAGCCCTCGGCGGCGTGGCCGGCGCCCTGCTCGTGCCGCACCAGGATGTGCTCGACTTCGCTCTGCTGGAAAATCTCGTCATAGATCGGCAGCACCGCGCCGCCGGGGTAGCCGAAGATGTGCTTGACGCCATGATCGGCCAGCGCGCGAACGATCATGGCCGCGCCGGTCATCTCGTTGGGATCGTGGCTCTTTTGGTCGCTCATGGCTGGCTCCGGATGCGCCCTTTTCGGCGCGACGCTGTCAGTTGGTTTTGGAAAATAAAAAAGGGCCCAAGAGGCCCCATGCACACCGCCCTTATATGGGATGGCCTCAGCCAGCCCCGGCGGTGTGCCTGGGTACGACGAGAATAAGAAGTTTGGTAATTTTATTACGCATTTCGTCGCTCGGACTTTCCAAAGGTTGCGCGGAACATAGTGGCCAGCCCGGGAAAGTCAAGCGAAGGCGGCCAGTTGCGTTATCCGGAGATTAGCGGGGTTCGGGGCGCTCGGCGAGCATTTTCATCATCATTCCGGGATGCGCCGCTTGGCGCAGACCCGGAATCCAGACATTCGGACGACTGGCTGGATTCCGGGTTCGCTTGTTTCACTCGCGCCCCGGAATGACGGCTCCAAGCTTCGCCTCCGCCTCCTCCGGCCTCATCCACTCGAATTCCGGCAGTTGATGCCGGAACCAGGTGAACTGCCGCTTGGCGTAATGGCGGGTGTCGGCGCGGCCGATCATGGCCGCCTGTTCCAGGGTGATCTCGCCGTCGAGATGCAAGATCAGCGCCGGCACGCCATGCGCCTTCATCGCCGGCAGCAAGCAATCGAGTTTTCGCGATGCCAGCGCCGCCACCTCGTCGAGCGCGCCGGCTTTCAGCATCGCGTCGAAGCGGGCATCGATCCGCGCATAAAGCTCGTCGCGCTCGGGCGTGAGAAACACGGCCGTGAACTGTCCCGGCGGCAACAGCGGCGGCAGGCCGTCGCGATGCCAATCGGTCAGCGATCGTCCGGTGGCTTCGATCACTTCAAGCGCGCGCGCGATGCGGGTGCGGTCGCGCGGCTTCAGGCGTTCGGCCGACGCCGGATCGCGCTGCATCAGTTGCGCATGCAGCGCCTCGACCCCGTCGCGCTCGAGCCGCGCGCGGACGTCCTCGCGCATTTGGGGCGAAATCGGCGGCACCGCCGACAGCCCGCGCGTCAGCGCCTTGAAGTACAGCCCGGAGCCGCCGGCGAAAATCGGCAGGCGGCCTTGCGCGCGCACTTCCGCCAGCGCCGTCGCGGCATCGGCCACCCACGCGCCGGCAGAGAAATTCACCGCGGCATCGACATGGCCGTATAGCCGATGCGGCACCCGCGCTTCTTCCTGCGGCGTCGGACGCGCCGTGATCACGCGCAGGTCGCGATACACCTGCATGGAATCGGCATTGAGGATCACGCCGTTGTGTGCTTCCGCGAGCGCAAGCGCCAGCGCCGACTTGCCGCTGGCGGTCGGCCCTGCGATAAGCACCGCTCTGTTGTCCTGCTGCGAACCCACGTCAGATGTCTCTCGTCGCCACGCTGATATGCAATCCCGCCAACCCCGCGCTCGATTCGACCATCGTCGATGGCGCGCGCGCCGTTCTGCCCTCCTCCGGTCCGGCGAAATGGCTGTTCGACGAAGTCGCCATCGATATTCCCTGCACCTCGACCGAAGATATCGGCGCGATCGCCAACCGCCTGCGCGCGGCGCGCGGCGACCTGCCGATCGACATTGTGGTGCAGCCTGAAATCATCAGGCGCAAGAAGCTTTTTCTGGCCGACATGGATTCCACCATGATCGGCCAGGAATGCATCGACGAACTGGCGGATTTCGCAGGGCTGAAGGCGCATGTCGCCGCCATCACCGAACGCGCCATGCGCGGCGAGATCGACTTCGAGCCGGCGCTGCGCGAGCGCGTCGCGCTGCTGAAGGGATTGCCGGCCGGCGTGGTCGATGAAGTGCTGGCCAAGCGCATCACATTGACGCCGGGCGGCCGCGAACTGGTCGCGACCATGCGCGCGCACGGCGCCTATACTTGCCTGATCTCCGGCGGTTTTACCTTGTTCACCAGCGCCATCGCCGAAAAGCTCGGATTTCAGGAAAACCGCGGCAATGAATTGCTTGTTCAAGACGGCAAATTGACCGGCGAAGTTTCCGAGCCAATTCTGGGCCGCGCGGCGAAACTGGCGACGCTGAATGAGTTGCGCGAAGCCTTCGACCTCGACGACATCGACACGCTGGTGGTCGGCGACGGGGCCAACGATCTCGGCATGATTCAGAAGGCCGGATTGGGCATTGCCTACCACGCAAAACCCGCGGTCGCTGCCGCTGCGCACGCACGGATCGATTACGGCGACCTCACCGCGCTGTTGTATGCGCAGGGATATCGGCGCGACGAGTTCGCGGGCTAGATTTTATTTTCATCGTTCGACCGCGACCGAAATATTGATGGCCTGAAAAGCCTAGTGTCCGGCCCGTTCGGTCCTGACCCGTGATGAAAGGCTGGCACGATGAAAGCTACAAACGAAAAACATTACGGCGTCGTCAGTGCAGAGGACCGAAAATCCCTGAGCGGACTGGAATTCGTGACGGGGCTTGTCGATGGCTCGTTGCCGCTCAACACCATGGCCCGGACGCTTGGCTACGACATCGTCGAATGCTCCAAAGGAAAGGTCGTCATCACGTCGCGGCCCAACGCCGAAGTTCTCAATCCGGAGGGCACCGTGCATGGCGGCTTTACGGCGACACTGCTCGACAGTTGCATGGGGCTTGCCATTCGATCGATGATCGACAAGGGCATGGGTTCGACCACCCTGGAGTTCAAGATCACGATGCTTCGCCCGATCATTCCGGATTCGGGCTTGATCAGGGCCGAGGGAACGGTGTTGTCCTGCGGCCGGCGCGTCGGCACCGCCGAAGGACGAATAACCGACAGCGACGGCAAGCTGCTTGCACATGGCACGACGACGTGCCTGATTTTCGAACGGTAGGGTTTCGTCGTCCCTGCGAAGGCGGCGCGCGCACTCTCACTGTCGTCCCGGCGAACGCCGGGACCCATAACCTCCGTCGTCAATGATACGGCTAGTGTCCGCATCCTTCACCTCATCCTGAGGAGCGCGCACTTGCGCGCGTCTCGAAGGATGGCCGCAGACGCTTGTGGCCGATCCTTCGAGGCTCGCCGCTGCGCGGCGAGCACCTCAGGATAACGGCGGAGATTTTTTCGTTCATCAACATTAAATCTTTTGGATAGTTATCCCCGTCCCCAGAACCTCCTTTATGTTGATCGCGTCCTGTCCAATGAGGGGGCGCTTCTAGAGGCGTTACTGAAGTGGGACAGAGCGAAAGCTTGGCTGGCAAGGGGTAACCCGAACCAGTCGGATGCGGCGCCTGCGGCTGTGTCTCGCAC
>Ga0193726_1001655_pt1 | contig 16800 bp, 12 predicted proteins | sample H2c1metaG_FD_144928 | JGI IMG/M metagenome (GOLD analysis project Ga0193726, IMG submission 144928) | Soil microbial communities from a riparian zone of the East river system, Colorado, United States - H2c1 | ecosystem: Environmental > Terrestrial > Soil > Riparian zone | place: USA: East River... | reverse complement strand
CCGAAATAGAATCCTGGTTGAGGCGCAATATACGCATGGCCCCAGCGGTTGATGACGATGCCCGCGATGTCGCGCTTGGCGTCGAATCCCGAATCGCCCAACATCTGTTGCAGCTGTTTGCGTATCTGCAATTCGAAATCCGCGTACGTTGTGGCGAACAACCGGGCACGGGCGGCGCTGGTTTGGCGCTCGATCGGAACCCCAGATTGCGGGAATCCTACATAGAAAGTGAGCATCGCCGGTTTGGACGGATCCAAGGGCACGGGGATGCCGTTGATTTTCATCGGCTGTCGGACGTTCACGAAGAAGCCGAAGCCGTCGAACCAGTGTGCCGATGCAATGCCGAGTTTCGCGAATGCCTTCCAATTGCGCACCGCTACGTTGGCGACCAGTATCGGCCCATGATGAAATTGGGAATACGCGGCCGTGTAGGAGGGTGGCAGATCACGCACGATGCGGCGCGCGATCCAGCCGCCTGCGGCCACGATTACGGCCTTGCCACGCACACGCGCAAGTTGGTCGCCGACGAGGTAGGTGACATCGACCCCGCTTGCGGTCTCTGGGCTGCCATCGTGCCGTACCGCCACGACTGTGGCGCCAAGTCGAATGCGCGTGTGCTGGGGTCGGTCCAGCGCAGCGAAATCGATTGGCGCGTACAGCACGTCGGCGAACGATCGCGTGCCGCCGATGGCGTCCGGCAATAGCGCCTTGACGATATGCCGCAGAATGGCGGCATTGCCGCCGGGAAACGAAAATACATCGTCGCTGATGATGTTCTCGCCGGTGCCGGGCAGTCCGAGCAATTTCGCGCCATAGGCGGAAACCACGTCCGAACTCACGCCATAGTCGCCCGTCGCCACGAGCGGATCGGAAAGGCGGAACACATCCTTGGAAAGACCGAGTTCACGAACGATCAGATCGCCGTACGACATAGAGTCGAGCCAGCGATTCGTGGCTGCCTCATCCCCACGAGTCAGAATGGGCGTGTGTTTCTTCCATTGCAGCCAGCTGTGCCGGGCCTTCTCAGAAATCGGCGCGCGGCGCAAATCGTCGGACCAAGGATCGACGACCCACGCGCGCTTCGTGGCAAAGGGTTTGTCGAAGTAGTAGCCCAACGAGCTCGAGTTCTCATTCCAATACATCGGATCGTAGTGATCCCGCGCGAATTTCAATGACGCTGCCGTTCCGCTCGGCGCTACAAATTCGTAGGAACGCGGCATGCCGATCTCGTCCCAAAGCCCGGCGACGTGCGCATAATTATTGTCCGCGCCGGGAACCACGGCGTCGTTGGAGCCTTGCGGTCCGGTGAGCATCACGCCATCCACCAGCATCTGATTCTGCTTGGCTTCGCCGCCGAACACCGGATGATTGTCGAGCACCAGGCAGCGCGCATTGGGACGCGCCTTGTGAAATTCGTAGGCAGCGATGGTGCCCGCGAAACCGCCGCCGACGATGATGAGATCGTATTGCTCATCGAGCAGCGGTGCCGAATCAATCTTTGCTTCATAGATGCCATCGCGAATGCCGTGTGCGGCATTGACAACAGAGGCGATGTTGCCATTCGAGCGGCTGTAATCGCCGATACCGGCGTAACCGTTCCAGGAAGACGACAGCCCTTGGGCGAATGCCGGCGCCGGCACGCTCAACAAAATGGCACCTGAGCCGATGAGCGTCGCCCCGACGAAGTCGCGCCGCGTGATATTCCGGTCGAGCCCCAAGGATCGGGATTCGCCATGATGAGGAGCGATCCGAGGCAGTATTTTTTTTGTCATTGTCGATCCTTGCAGAGCCGCCGCTGTGTTACTTCGAGCTATCCCGAGTCGGCGATTGGTATTTGAATTTCGGTCAAGTAGTCTGCCGGCGCTCTTGCCAGTTGCGCCTTCGGAACAGAGTATCCGTTTTGATCGGCGCCGTAGCGCCAATAAACTTCGCGCACAGGACCCGTCGCGCGCTCGCCGTTCGATCCAATCCAACGCCGCATTCCCTCGAAAACGGCCGCACCTTGATTGTAGGGCCCGCCAAACCGCTCGCATACGGCGCGTTTCGCCCCTTGGATCAGTCTTCCGCCGGCCGCCTCAATGGAACCCTTCAAGATCGGTATGCATACCTCCACGTCCTTGTGCGGTTCGCCATACCGGGCGCCATGAAGTATCAGGAAAGGCGGGCGATTGGCACGCGCGCTGTATTTCGCGACATGCAGTTCCGCCGATTCGAACATCCTATATATGGCGTGCGCGATGCACTGCCCGCGCTCTCGAATGGTGTATGCGGCGACCTGCGATAAGGGTCGTTCAGCAGGGTCGACCGCGACACAGGGCCTGTAAATTTGAAACTCTTCGTCGATGAGAAGCTGTAAGGCGTCGAGCCGCTGTGTGTCGGCAGCTATTTGCGCCTGAACCCGGCTCTTGAGCGCTTCCAACAATCCAAGGCGCTGAACGGCGCCTTCAGGCAGTGACAACCAGGATCGGAGTTCGGCAATGCTCAGGCCCAGTCCGCGAAGATGGCGAATCCGCTTCAACGCCAGGACTTGATCGAATCGATAAAAGCGATACGAGCTGCTCGGGTCGATGTACCCCGGCATGAGGAGCCCGCTGCTGGCGTAGTAGCGCGCGGTCTTCACGCTGACGCCGGCTAAGCGGGCGAATTCGCCAATTCTCAGCCACCCGAAGCCCAACTTGAGTCTCCCCTTACGGCAGAGTCCAAAATCCCTCTCATAAAGAAGGATCCCTCATGCCATTCCTCAAAACAATGCTATTCGCTGCATTAATCGCCTCAGGCACTGCATCGTCGATCCATGCGGCGGACCTGGTTGGTTTGCCCCGCAAGGCGCAAGCCGGCCCAGGCCGCGACGAGAGCTATGCCGGCGTCACGGTTCTATACGATGCAATTCGGGATGGCGCGGGCAACCGGCTACGCGTGATCGCAACTCATCCGGATCGGCCCGAAGGCCGGTACCCGGTGATATTCATCGCCGGCTGGCTGAGCTGCGATACGGTGGAGGCGCGCGCCGGCAGCACCGATGCGACCCAGCTGGTGCTTCAATCGATGGCCAAGCTTCCCGGCTTTGCTACGGTGAGGCTGGAGAAAGCAGGGGTCGGTGACTCAGAAGGAAGTTGCGCCGCCAGCGATTTCAAAGCGGAGCTTGCGGCCTATCAGCAGGCGTTTCGGCATCTGAGCAGCTACGCATTCGTCGATACTACAGCGATTTTTCTTTTCGGCATCAGCAATGGCGGGGGTTTTGCGCCATTGGTTGCCAACGGCGCGCCGGTCAAAGGCTATGTGATCGATGGCGGCTGGGTCAAAACCTGGTACGAGCACATGCTCGAGATCGAGCGGCGGCGGCTGAGCCTCGCGGGTCATCGTGCAAATGAAATCAACAGCCTCATGAAGTCCGTCGAGGCGCTCTATAGCGCCTACCTTCTTGAAGGTAAATCGCCGACGGAAATCTTTGCGGCCCGCCCGCAGCTGAAAGGCCTCTGGGAGGGAGATTCCAATCAGCAATACGGACGCCCGCCGACTTACTATCAGCAACTGCAGGGCCTGGACCTGATGGCGGCCTGGTCCGAAGTCCGCGTGCCCGTCCTGGCGCTGCATGGAGAATACGACTGGATCATGAGCGGCAGCGATATTCAGCTCATGGTCGAACTAGTGAATCGAAATTCACCGGGTGCCGCGCAATTCCTCGAGCTTGCTCATACCGGGCACACCTTCGAGCATTACGATTCCCAGCGCGCGGCTTTTGCCGGCGCAGCCGGTCCATTCGACCAGTCAATCGCAAAAAACGTCGGCGATTGGTTCACGCACCATCGTTGATTTAAGCGTGTCGGCTGAATTGTTTCCAAACGAGTAAACGCCTCGAGAGGTGCTCGCATCTAACTGAAGCTTTGAAAAGATTTGCGGCAAGCAAGCGCTGTCTTAGGAGGCTTGAGTTTGGGCACCAAAATAAGACTGCTGCCGTTGGCGGCGCTGGTAGTGATCGGCGCAGGTGTGGCGTCCGCTCAGTCGCCCGCCGATTGGTTGTCGGGCGTCGATCTGAGCAGACAAGATACGCGGGTACGGCCGGGAGACGATTTCTTCCGCTATACGTTGGGAAGTTGGTATGCAAAAGCGCCGCTGCCGCCCGGTCAGACCGAGGCCGCCGCGGCTACTCTATTCCCTCAAGGCCGATGCGCTGCATTCTGAATTGCTGATCCGCGAAGCCGTCTCTCGCCCTATAAGTGATTGAAAATTATCCATATTATGGAGCCTCTCCCCCAATGCGGAGCGGCTTGTATGCCTGGCGCAAATAATCCTCCTGATATATTCGCTCACGTTATAGTGAATATTGACTAGGTACTTAGTTAGTGTAAGTATCCCGCCACGCGCCGAGAGAGCGCATCCGCAACGCTTAGGGGGAGTCATGAAGATCCAAGTCTTGTGCTTGAGTGCATCTGCCATGTTGAGCTGGGGCGGCACCGCAGCCGCGCAGACAGTCTCATCCGCGGCCGCCACCAGTCCGGAATTAGCAGAAGTCGTCGTTACGGCAGAGCGCCGGCACACGGATCTTCAGAACACGCCAATCTCTGCGACAGTCATCAGTGGCGGAGACCTCGCGAACCTCGGCGTGACCATGGTCGATGCGCTTCAATTCGCTACGCCCGGCGCAACGGTCAACAATTTCGGTCAAGGGAATGATTTCAATATTCGCGGTGTGGGTAAAGCGGAGCACAACTCCCAGACCACGGTCGGCGTGGTCACTTACCGTGATGGTGTCGCCACCTTCCCGGGATACTTCCAAGGTGAGCCGTACTACGACATTGCGAATGTCCAAATTCTGCGCGGACCGCAAGGCACCTTCGGCGGCCAAAATGCCACGGGCGGCGCGGTATTCGTGACTACCAACGATCCGGTTATCGGCGGCGACGTGGGGGGTTACGTGCAAGCTCAGGTCGGCAATTACACCGACTTTGGCGTGCAAGGCGCCATCAACTTGCCGATCAGCGACACTCTGGCGGCGCGCTTCGCGTTCAACAGTGAGACCCGCGACAGCTTCTACAATGTCACCGGACCAAACGGCGGCGCTTACAACGGCAATCCAGGCAAGGTGCGCATTGGCAGCGGCCGAATCGGTCTATTGTGGAAACCCGACGATGCGCTGACGGTATCCCTTAAAACTGATTTCAATTATTTGAACTTCGGCGCTTACCCGGCCGATCCGTACAATTCCACCGAAGACCTGTTCAACATCGGCGTGAACTCGCCGCAACAAGCGCTCGACCGTTTCGGCCGCACCGTCCTGAAAGTCGACTATGTGCTGCCGGATGGGATCACCTTGCGCTCGGTCACCGGCTACCAGAAAGGCGACACTCAGTATCAAGCCGATTTGGACGGCACCAACGTCGTAAGCCCCAGCGTCGTCAGTGGCTATTTTGCAGACAACGTCTGGGAAACGCTGTGGTCGGAAGAGTTCAATGTCATCTCGCCCGACAAAGGCTTTGTGACCTGGGTGTTCGGCGCCTATGCGGACGGCGACAAATACACTTTCGTTCCCAACTACTATTTCTTGATCGGCACTCCGGCGGGCAACCCGGCCACCGAGTATCGGCTTCAGGGTACCAACCCGGAATCGGCAGTGGCTGCCTTCGGCCAGTTGAGTTTTCAACTGACCAGCGCCCTGCAACTGCAAATCGGAGCCCGTTATACCGAATCCAAAACCACCAACCATGTTCAAGTGCTGCAGTTCGGCCTGCCATTGGCCGACGATCAGGAAGCGAAGTACGTGAACACGTCGGGTAAAGTTTCGTTGAATTGGAGCATCGACCCGAGCAACTTTGTCTACGGCTTCGTCTCCACGGGTTTTCGTCCTGGAGGTCTCAATGTGCCGGTGGGCCTCGGAACTCCGGCGGCGTTCGGCGCAGAAAAATTGACGAACTACGAACTCGGCTGGAAGAACACGAGCTTCGATGGTCATCTGCGCAGTCAAATTGACGCATTCTATTACGACTACAAGAATTTCCAGGTCATCGTTGGCTATCCTCAGTTTCCCTCCTTCGGCTTCGAACTCAACAATCCAAATCCCACGCATATCTACGGATTCGAAGCGCAAGAACAGGCGGTCTTCGGAGAGTTTTCGGTTGACGGCGGCCTCGCTGTGATGCACAGCTCGCTGGGAAGGTTTTTCGCCACCGATCCGCGCATCGTAGCCTTCACTCCGTGCGATCCCCAGGCAGGTCCTTCGAGCTCTTCCTGTATCGATCTCACCGGGCATTCGCAGACCTATGCGCCTAATTTCACGTTCAACATCGGCGCACAGTACAAATTCTTGTTGAGTGACAAAGACTCGCTGACGCCGCGAGTGAATTTTGGCTATGTCGGCCCGCAGTGGGCGACACTGTTCGAAAATACGTCGCTCGGAGATCATCTCTCCGGCCGCGATATCGCAGGAGCGCAATTGGCCTGGCAGCATGCCAAATTCGTCACAACGCTGTTTGCAACAAACCTGACCGATCAACACTATGTCGGGGCCCTGAACTCGGGACTACGCTTTGCAGGTCCTCCGCGCCAGTACGGCCTGCGTTTCCTGACGAGCTTCTAGCGGCGAACCGGCTGCCGCCTTGCTGCAACAGGCGGGCGGCTGCAGTTTTCACTTCACGTACTCAGCTTGCGTATGCAACCTTTTGCACTAACCGTCGATAAGTTTCTCGATCACGCCGCCAAATGGTGCGGTGATCGCGAGATTGTCACGGCGGATGCCGGCCGACCCGTGCTGCGCATTGGTTACGCCGAGCTACGAGCGCGAAGCAATCGCCTGTCGGGCGCTCTGGCCGCGCTCGGACTTCGCTGCGGCGACCGCGTCGGTACTCTCGGCTGGAACACCCAGCATCACCTGGAAATGTACTACTCGCTCATGGGCTGCGGCATCGTCTGCCATACGCTGAATCCGCGCGTCACGGTTGCGCATCTCGCCGCCATGATCAACGAGGCGGAGGATCGCGCGCTAGCCGTGGCCTCGAACCTTGCGCCGCTCTGGTCGGAGTTGGCGCAGCTGTGTCCCAACGTCGAACATGTGATTTTCATGGACCACGAGGGCCCGCGCGGCGACGCGTTTCAAGGTCACAGGGCGCGCGCGTGGGGCCACGAGGAATTGCTCGAAACGCATGGTGCCCAAAGCGCGTGGGGCGCCTTCGCCGAAGAGACGCCGGCGGGACTGTGCTACACATCGGGTACCACCGGCGCCCCCAAGGGCGTGCTCTATACGCACCGCTCGAATTACCTGCACACGTTGCGCGCCTTGCAGGCAGACGCCATTGCGCTGTCGGGCAGCGATGTACTTTTGATTGCCGTGCCGATGTTCCATGCCAACGGCTGGGGACTTCCTTTCGCGGCTCCTGCGGTCGGCGCCAAATTGGTATTGCCCGGCCGCCACACCGATGGCTCGAGCCTAGCCACGATCATGCGCAATGAAGGCGTCAGCGTCGCCGCAGGCATTCAGACGGTCTGGCTGGGCGTGCTCGATCATCTCGACGCTGTGAACGGCGATCTGCCTGATCTAAAACGTGTATTGATCGGCGGGGCGAATTGCCCGGACGCGTTGATTCGACGAATGGAGACCCGCCTTGGCGCCCGAGTGCAGACCAGCTGGGGCATGACCGAGCTCTCACCCTTGGGAACGGTCGCGCCGCTCGGTACGCCGGTCACAGAGGTGCGAGCTTCCGGCCGACCGCCCATGGGCCTCGACCTGAAGCTCACCGATGCGCGAGGCGTCGATCTTCCTCGGCAGCGTGGTGTGGTCGGTCATCTGAAGGTCAGGGGCGCCAGCGTAATCGAACGCTATTTCAAAGCCGATACGAGCGCCCTGGACTCGCAAGGCTATTTCGATACCGGCGATCTAGCCAGCATCGATGAAGCCGGCAATGTATCCATTAACGGGCGCTCGAAGGATCTGATCAAGTCGGGCGGCGAATGGATAAACCCTGCGGAAATCGAAGATATCGTGGGCACGCATCCAACCGTGGGTCTCGCGGCGGTCATTGCGCGCTCGGATGCCAAGTGGGGCGAGCGGCCCATTCTGATCGTAGAGTCCCGTCAAGGGATGCCTGTGGATGCCCCCGAGCTTCTGGAGTTTCTGCGCGGCAAGATAGCCAGCTGGTGGCTTCCCGATCAGATTCTAGAAATCGATGCCATGCCGCTCGCCGCCACCGGCAAGATAGACAAGAACCAATTGCGCAGTCACTACGCAAATGGGAAACTCAATGCACGTGAAGCACATAGTTGACCGATTTCAGCGTTTAGAGCTTCGTTGTCGACAAAAGGGCTAGTAGGTGGCGAAAGCTCCTAAGCGCCAACGGCGCAGCAAGGCGCAACAGCGCGCCGAAAGCTTGGAACAAATCCTCGACGCCGCCGAGTACCTGTTCTCAAAACACGGGCTCGACGGAGTTACGCTGCGCGATGTCGCGCTGCGAGTCGGCATCCATACGACTCTCCTGCATTACTACTTCAAGGACAAGCGCAACCTGTTCGAGGCTGTGTTCGCCCGGCGCGCGAGCATCACCAGCAATCGCAGAATTGCGGCGCTCGAGAAATACGAGACCGAAGCAAAAGACAAGCCGACCGTTGAGGGCGCGCTGCACGCATTCTTGGACACCGATTTGGACCTCTACTATGAGGGCGGCGAAGCGTGGATGAATTATGGCGCGTTTGGCGCCCGCGTCAGCAATACGCCCGAAGGCGCCGCGCTGATGGATGTTTACTTCGATCCTGTGGTCTTGAAGCTCGTCAGCATCTTGAAGCGCGCGCTGCCCGATTATCCGGATGAAGACATCTTCTGGGGTTATCACTTCGTGACCGGCGCGCTCATGAATACGCTGGCGCGCACGGGCCGCATCGATCGGCTGTCGGGCGGCCTATGCCACTCGGATGATTTTCCCGCCGTGAAAAAGCGCATGGCCAATTTCATGGCCGCCGGATTCTTGACCCTCAAGAAGCGGGTCTAAGGCCTAGCGGCACCGTGCTTTGTCCCGCGCCAACTGCGGCGAGATGACGCCGACGTTCCAGTTCCAGGCCAGGTCTGCGCCGAGCCGCCGGCAAACCGCTGCTTCGTGCAGCGCGTACATCCCGGGAAACAGTTGAACGTGGGGGTGCGGCGCATCGGTAAATTTCATGTAGGCGCTCGTTGATCCATAGGCGGGCCAATCCGGCTCATTCGCAGCGCGCGGCCGGCCGCTGCGTGCAAAGCTGCTCCAATACTCCAGCATCGCCACGGATAGGGTGGTCTCGCTCGGCATGTCCGCAATTTTCGGCCAATGCGGCGGCGTTTGCCCTGCGGTACCAAACACGAAAGGCAATTCGCTGGCGTGAAAGGCGTGCAAACCCACATCGTCGGCAGCGGCGTAGCCGTGGTCGAACAAGTACAGAAACGAGGGCAGCCCAAGCTCCGCTTGCTTGCGGACCATACGCTCCGAGGTCCAACCATAGAGCGCGTCGCGCGTCGTCGCGATAACGCTCTCCTGCATGTTGCTGCTGGGATAGAGCCGCAGGAATTCTTCCGCGAGATCGCCATAGCGCTCGCGGATGATGCGCTCGTAGTCTGTGGAATTTGCCGGGGCGGGCGGGGCGAGGAATCGCAACGAGCGGATCTCGCCGCTGTTGAAGCCGGCCAACAGCGGCACGCGCGCTTGTTCGCCGCGATCGAATACTTCGACCAACTGCCGAGGCAACACGTGCCCATCGATGACGCCGAACGGCGCGAAATAGGCTGCCGCTGCCGCATTCGTCAGCGCTTGTGGCTCCATGGCCCGCAGCGCCGCAAGATTCGGTGCGTGAAGCGCGGCGGCGAGTTTCGTGCCTGATTCCTCGGCAGCGGCGGCGCCGAAGCGAGCCTGCTTGAGCTCCGGAGTGGAGATCATGTACGCGCTTTGAGCGATTGCCTTGGCAAACAGACCGTGCGCCTGAGGGGAAGCCAAGAGGTACATCACGCTCAAACCACCGGCGGATTCGCCCGCAATGGTTACATTTGCAGGATCGCCCCCAAAAGCGGCGATGCTGCGCTTTACCCAGCGCAGCGCTTCGATCTGATCGAGCAGGCCGTAGTTGCCGGATATTCCGCCGGCTGATTCTGCGCTGAGTTCAGGAAGCGCCAAGTAGCCGAGAACACCGAGCCGGTAGTTGATGGAGACAACCACGATGCCGCGCGCAGCGAGCCGAGCGCCGTCATACATTGCCTCTTTGCTCGAACCTGTCTGCAAGGCGCCGCCATGAATCCAGACAAACACCGGCGCATGCGCGGCATCGGCGGGCGCCCAAACGTTCAGCGTCAGGCAGTCCTCGCTCGTCGGGCCAAGGTCATTGGCATAGATGCTGGCATCAGGAACCTTGGGCTGCGGGCACGCGGATCCAAACTGCGTCGCTGCTTTGACGCCGGACCATGGCGGAAAAACCGTGGGCGCCTTCCAACGAGCCTGCCCGACAGGCGCAGCGGCGTAAGGAATGCCCTTGAAGATGCGCAACGAGCCTTCGCGCCGGCCTTCGATAGTGCCCGCAGGCGTGGTCACGGTCGGAGCGTGCGTAACGGCGCCGGCAGCAGACAGCGGCGCGCCGAACTTCGCGCATGAGGACAACAAGGCGCTGCACAGGAACAGCGCAATCAAGTGAACCTTTTGCATTCATTGCCCTCAGCGAGAAATTAAAGGATTATCCTTGATTATGGCCGCCTATCCCATCACCGGAGGTCCTAAAATGAAGTCCTCTACATTCCGCCGCAGCGTACCTTTCGCATTCCTGATCTTGGCGTCAGCGGCGACACCGCCGTTATTCGCCCTGGACGCGCCGCCCAGCGGTACAAGCGTCAACGCGCCGCAAATGATCGATGCCTTCGAAGGCACTTTTGGCATCCACCAAGGCCAGCGTAGGAATCATACGAAGGGATTTTGCGCGGCGGGCGATTTCGTGGGGACCACCGACGCGGCTGCGTTGAGCCGCTCCGTGCTCTTTTCAGGCAAAGCGGTGCCCGTGATCGCGCGCTTCTCGCTTGGTGGGGGTAATCCTGACGTACCGGATGCGGCGCCCGCGCCGCGCGGCATGGCCCTCGAGTTTCACCTCCCGGAAGGTGTGTTGCAGCACATCACCATGATCGACGTGCCGATTTTCGGCGCTACCTCGCCCGCATCTTTTCGCGATGCCATCGTCGCCGCGAAGCCGGACCCCAAGACAGGCATGCCGGATCCCGAGAAACTAAAAGCCTATGCGGCTACTCACCCCGACGCGATGGCCTTGATGCAACTGTCAAGCAGCCACACTCCCAGCGCCAATTACTATCAGGCCACGTTCTTCAGCATTCACACCTTCAAGTTCATCGATGCAAAGGGCACCGAGCATCCGGTGAAGTGGCGCTTCGTCCCTCGCGATGGCACGAAGGAGTTGACCGCCGCGGAGATGAAGTCGGCGCCGCATGACTTTTTGGAAAAGAATTTCATGGAGCGCGCCCACAAGGGTCCGGTTTTGTGGGACATGATCGTCTATGTCGGCGAACCGGGAGATCCGCAGGACAACCCGACGTTGTCATGGCCGGAGACCCGCAAGCATTTCACGGCGGGCACGTTGAGAATTACCTCCGCCACGCCACAACAAAAAGGCGTGGCCTGCGAGCCGATCAACTTCGATCCCCTGGTCATGGCCGACGGCATTGCGCCGACCAATGACCCCATCTTGCGGTTCCGCTCGCCGGCCTATGCAGTGTCCTTCGTAAAACGCTCGACGAACCAGTAGCCCGCGCGAATCGGCTCCTGACGCTCCTGACGAGTCGGCGCCCGACCAGGATACGGCGTGCAGACGCCGTTCGCCCTAAATTGCCTTATTATTTAGTTAGTTAGAACGGTTGCCGACGCTAGCCGTGGCGCGTTCACAAAACCCAAATGTAACTGATGTAGGTTGATCAACAGCATGAAAAACGAAGCAACAAACCCTCCCGAGCCAATGCCGGCGGCGCGGATCGACAAGGCGCTTTACGAACGGCATCTGCTGTTGGACAAGGTGGTCGATTTGGCCGGCGCCAGCCCGCGGGAACGCTTTGAGGCCTTCGCGCTCGCCGTGCGCGAAGTGCTGGCGCAACGCTGGGTGCAAACCGAGAGTACCTACGCGTGCCGGAATCCGAAGCGTGTCTACTACCTCTCGATGGAATTTCTGATCGGCCGCTCGCTCGCCAACAACGTTGAAAATCTGTTGTTGGATTCCGACGTCCGCCGCGCCGTAAAGGACATCGATCTCGACTGGCTCGCCACGCTGGAGCAGGAACCGGACGCCGGCCTCGGCAATGGTGGCCTTGGGCGGCTCGCCGCATGTTTCCTGGACTCCATGGCGACACTGCAGATTCCGGCAATGGGCTATGGACTTAGGTACGAATACGGCATGTTCAAACAGGTGATCGGCGATGGCTGGCAGGTCGAGCAGCCCGATAACTGGCTGGCGCGCCATGATCCTTGGGAAATACGCCGGGTGCGTGACCAAGTCGAAATTCAGCTCAATTGTTCGTACGAAGTACGCGAAGGCACTCTGCGCGCCATCGCCGGCAAACCATCGCAGCTCATCGGAGTTCCCTACGACCGTCCGATCGTGGGGTACGGCGGCAAGACCATCAATACTCTGCGGCTATGGGCAGCACGAGCGCCCGACTATTTCGACTTCCAGGCGTTCAGCCATGGCGAGTTCGTCGGCGCGGTCGCCGAGGCGCTCGAGGCGGAATCTCTGACCCGGGTCCTATATCCCGATGACTCCACCAGCTTGGGGCAGGGGCTGCGCTTCGTGCAAGAGTATTTTCTGGTGGCCTGTTCGCTCGCCGATGTCATTCGCCGCTTTCGGCTGCAGCATGATGAGTGGAGCCTGCTGCCCGAGAAGGCAGCGCTGCAGCTGAATGATACCCACCCGAGCTTCTCGGTTCCGGAGTTGATGCGCATTCTGCTGGACGAGGCGCACCTGGATTGGGACACGGCGTGGGGCCTGACCCGCCGCACGTTGGGCTATACCAATCACACCTTATTGCCCGAGGCTCTCGAGAGATGGCCGGTGGCCTGGTTTCAACTTCTGGTGCCACGCCAGCTCGAAATCATTTTCGAAATCAACCGACGCCTGTTGGACGAGGTGCGCAGCCGATTCCCAGGGGATGTGGCACGCGTGCAGCGCATCAGCTTGATCGAGGAAGGCGCCGTGAAGCACGTGCGCATGGCCAATCTGGCCATTGTCGGCACTCACAGTACCAATGGCGTCGCCAAGATACATTCCGAACTGCTGCGTACCACCACCGTCAAAGACCTCGCCGAAATGTTTCCGGAGCGCTTCAGCAACAAGACCAATGGTGTGACGCCGCGGCGCTGGCTTCTCTTGGCCAACCCGCCGCTGGCGGATTTGATAACCCGCCATATCGGCAGCGCATGGATTACGGATCTCGCGCAGCTGCGCCGGCTCAAACCGCTGGCGGACGATGCAGGCTTTCTCGACGAGTTCATGCAAGTCAAGCGCGAGAGCAAAAGACACTGCGTCGAATGGCTCAAGGTGAAATTCGGGATCAGCGTCGACCCCTTGACGATATTCGACTGCCACATCAAGCGAATCCACGAATACAAGAGACAACTTCTCAATGCGCTGCGCATCGTCGTGCTTTACAACCGAATGCGGGCGAATCCGCAGGAGAAGCTGTTGCCTAGGACGTTTTTTTTCGCCGGCAAGGCGGCGGCGGCCTACTACGTTGCGAAGCTCATCATCAAATTCATTGACAGCCTGGCACGCACGATCGCGGCAGATCCCGCTGCCAATACCAGGCTGCGCGTCGTATTCCTGCCCGACTACGACGTGTCGTTGGCGCAAAAACTGATTCCGGCCAGCGACGTCTCGAATCAAATCTCCACCGCGGGCTACGAGGCCAGCGGCACCAGCAACATGAAATTCATGATGAACGGTGCGTTGACCATGGGAACTCGCGACGGCGCAACGATCGAGATGGCCGAAGAGGCCGGCGAGGAGAATTTTCTTTTGTTCGGCCTCACCGCGCGTCAGGTCGCCGACAGCCGCGGTTGGTACAATCCGCGCTGGCATTACGATCATGATGCGGAAACCCGCGCGGCGCTCGATTTGATCGCGTCGGGTCACTTCAGTGCCTCCGAGCCGGGACTCTTTCGGCCATTGTACGATCTGCTGATGCACGGCGATCAGTACATGCACCTGGCGGACTTGAAGTCCTATCTCGAGGCGGACCAGAGAATGCGTGATTGGTACGCGCAGCCGCGCGATTGGGCCCGCAAGGCAATTTTGAACGTCGCCTGCTCAGGCCGCTTTTCCAGCGACCGCACCATCAACGAATATGCGAAAGATATTTGGGGCGCCAGCGCCTGCCCCATTTCATAAAGAGGTTTGGAAAATGAATGACACGCCGCCGCTTGATCCCCAGGAACTGGTTCGCCGCATCAGCCGCGACCTAGCCGATAGTTATGACGAGGAACTGGAGATGGAGATCGAAGATCGGCCGCGGACGGGTTTGCCTGCCGCCGGCGATGATGAGGCGGAGAAGGCCTATCGCCTGCGCTATTTCAATGATTTGTTTCGGCTCCAGGCCGAGCTGGTGAAGCTGCAGGATTGGGTGGTAGAGGCCCGGGAGAAAGTCGTCATCGTATTCGAGGGCCGCGACGCGGCGGGCAAGGGCGGCATCATCAAGCGGATTACCCAACGATTGAACCCGCGCGTATGCAGGGCAGTCGCGCTTCCCGCGCCGAACGACCGCGAGCGTACCCAGTGGTATTTCCAACGCTACGTCCCGCACCTGCCGGCAGCAGGCGAGATCGTTCTATTCGACCGCAGTTGGTATAACCGGGCGGGCGTAGAGCGGGTGATGGGATTCTGCACGCCCGAGGAGTACGAGGAATTTTATCGCTCGGTGCCGGAATTCGAGCGCATGCTGGTGCGCTCGGGCATCAGGCTGCTCAAGTATTGGTTCTCCATCACCGACGAAGAGCAATACGTGCGGTTTTTGGGCCGCATCCACGATCCGCTCAAGCAGTGGAAGCTAAGTCCCATGGATCTGGAATCGCGGCGGCGCTGGGAGGACTACACCAAGGCGAAGGAGGTCATGTTGGAGCGCTCGCATATTTCCGAGGCGAAGTGGTGGGTGGTGCATGCCGTTGACAAGAAACGCGCGCGGCTGAACTGCATCCATCACCTGTTGGAGCAGTTCCCCTACAAGGAGGTGAACAAACCCGCCATCGTTCTGCCGGCGCGCGAACATCATGAGCATTATTCCCGCCAGGCGGTGTCCACGGAAATGGTGGTGCCGGAGGTCTATTGACGCGCGGCGGATTTGAATTGACCCATCGCTACGATGGGGGCGCCTCGCGCAGCTGCTTCATCGTAAAGACGTAGCTGTCGGATTCTTTCGGCTTGTGGCAGGCGAGGCACTGCGCTTCGTTGAGCTCGTCATGCCGCTTGCCATCGGCGGCAAACAGAGCGTAGTCCCAGTCGCCGTTGCGCAGCAGAAACGGGATATCCTTGCCCCACTCGCCGCGGGATTCCATGCCGGCGTACGATTGCACCGCACCGGCAATGTCTTTGCCGGCGGCATCCTTCTGCGCCTGGTAGTTCACTTGAAAGATCACTGATCCCGCCGGCAACGCGCGGCCGCCACGCGCCGCCTTCACGGCCGCGGTGTTGGCGTAGCGCTTGGTCATTACGCCTTCTTCGATTTCTGTTTGGTAGACCGTGAAGCCTGCCGGGAAGCCGACCGGAAACTCCATGCGGGAATGGATGGCGCTGCTGAGGGGCGCGCGGCCGGCAGCGTCGGGACTCGGGACTGCGGGCATGCTCGACCAAAAGACCGCAAGCTCGTGAATACCGGCATCGTTGAGCTGCCCTGCGATCACATTCATGAGGTCATTCCTGCGATCCTTGCTGCGAAAGGCTTTGAGTTGCGCTTCCAGATAAGCCGGCTTTTGTCCTGCCAAATTGGGGATGGTCGGATTGACGCTGATGCCGCCCGGGCCGTGGCACGCTTTGCAGGCCTCGACATTGAGCGGCGCCGCCGCCGGTCCTGCAGCATGTGCCGAAAAGAACGCGGTCAAGAGAAGCGGGGCGGCCGCGACTGCGGAGAAGAACGCGGTTAGCACGAGTGGCGGACCGGCTACTCTTAGAGCGCGATGGCGCGTCGTGAGTCCGTGCTGATCTTCGTTGTTTGGCAGAATCGACACTTCGTTCACTATCCACCCCATGGTTGTGTATTTCGCGATCTTTCAATAAGACCCTTGAGACGTGGGCTTTATTCCAGCGAAGGGAATAAATCGCCGGCACGCCGAGTCTCCATGACGAAGGGCCGTCGCACGGGTGGTGGCCGCATTCGCAACACAATCAAATCTAGGAGATTCATATAATGCAATTCAAGAACCGGCGCTCCGCGCTGGCTGCATCAACTGTGCTTGCCATCAGCGGCGCAAGCGGCGCCAACTGGACGCTCGCGAACGATGCGATTCCCACGACGCAGTCGCGTTCGTGCAAACCAACCTCGACTCGAATCTTGCGGATAGCATCAGCAGTCCGGATGCCAATCTCACCAACGCGTGGGGCCTGGCCTTCGCGCCAGGCGGCGCTTTCTGGGTGAACGCAAATCATTCGGGTACATCGAATCTTTTCCTCGGCGACGGCACGATTGCTTCGCTGGTAGTACAGGTTCCGTCGCCCAAGAGTTCGCCTGCCGGCAGCGTATCGGCGCCGACGGGAATACTTTCGAATCCGACCAGTTCATTTCTGGTGCCCGGTTCGCAACTAGCGGCTGCATTTATCTTCGATACCGAG
>Ga0193726_1001654_pt1 | contig 16831 bp, 13 predicted proteins | sample H2c1metaG_FD_144928 | JGI IMG/M metagenome (GOLD analysis project Ga0193726, IMG submission 144928) | Soil microbial communities from a riparian zone of the East river system, Colorado, United States - H2c1 | ecosystem: Environmental > Terrestrial > Soil > Riparian zone | place: USA: East River... | reverse complement strand
GCTGTGCGTTCTGCACCCAGCCGCTGATGGGTCGCGCGGCCTAGCCAAAAGAAAGGCGGTAGAAAGGCGGCGCAAAGCCGAGCTTCTGATCGACCGGGAGCCGCCCTGCTCCGGCGTCGCCCGCGCGGGCCAAGACTGGTCGCGCCGAGCGCCAACTCAGCCGTCCCGCAAGCGCTTCCAAGTCCCCGAAATGTCATCCAGGATTTTCTCTTCGAGGGCGGGAGACCGATCTCCCTGGAAGCTGCGCTCAAGAACTCATCTGGAGGCCCGGTCGGGCGGAGAGCCGTCAGCAGCATCCATGGGCCGCGTTTTGCGGGTGGGACGGTCGTCGCAAGGCGGTCGCTGCGTCCGCCCCGCGTGCACCTCTGACAAGTCCCTTCCACCGGGCGATCCCTGACAATCCGGTGGAAGTGCAGCCACGAGTGCAAATCGGTCTCGCACTCGAGCCGGCCATCACGCTTCCCTCCCCCTTCAGCTAACATGGACGTATGAATCTCCGCCGCCCGGGAATGCCCAGCTTTTTTTCCCTGGTCATGCTGACGGTCTCGCTAACGGCACAGCAGGCGCCGCCCGCCGCCCGCGAGTCCTCCTCCAGGCATCACCCGAAACTTCCGAAGCAGGCAACCGCCCTGGCTTTCGATCCGGGCTCGATCACCGATGGCGTCTACGCCAATCCCTACTTCGGATTTACCTACAAACTTCCCTTCGGATGGGTGGATCGCACCAACGCCATGCAGGATGATTCTCCTGACGGCTCGAACGATCCGGCAAAGTCGGTGGTGCTGCTGGCAGTTTTCGAGCAGCCGCCCGAAGCGCCGAGGCAGGCCATCAATTCGGGAGTCGTGACCGCGGCGGAGAGCGTATCTGCCTACCCCGGCCTGAAGACCGCGGCCGATTATTTTGGGATTCTGACTCAACTCACCACCGACAAGGGCTTCAAAGTAGTGAATGAGCCTGCCGCCATCCGATTCGGCGGCGAGGTGCTGATTCGGGGTGATTTCAGCAAACAGCTGGGCAAGGCCACGATTCATCAGACGGCACTGGTGTTTCTGGCGAAAAGCTATGTCGTGTCGATTACACTGATTGGGGCGAGCGAAGATGAAGTAGACGGTCTGATTGGGAATTTGAGTTTTTCCGCGAAGAAGCTGGCACGCTGAGGTTGCGGGGTCCATCCCGCCACCCATTGTCATCTCGGGGCGAAGCGCAAAATCTGCTTTCCTGACCGGGTCCGAACCGGGAGAATCCGGCTCGCCACGCGGCTCGGAACGAGACGCTGGGGAGGGAGCAGCCGAAAAATGCGAGTCCCCAGGGCGCCAGCCGGGGAAAGGCGCAAAACGCACGAGTCCGGTCGGGCGAAGACCCGCTATTCCAGCGCTTCCGGATGCAACCCAATGTTCTTCTCGCCGGCGGCCTTCTTCTCCGCGTACTTCTTCATCCAGGCTTCGAAGCTCTTGCCGGCGGCGGTATCGCGGCCGCTGAAGGCCAACCGCGCAATGTCCGCGTAGGGAATGGCAATCTTCTGATTGGAATCCTTAGGAATCAACCGGACCACGGAATCCGTCAGCGTCTTTCCGCTGCGGCGGTCGAAGAGGTAGCCTTCAATCTTCGAGCCATCGTTGCGGACGATGGTCACATCCCCGCGATAATCGAAGGCCTTTTCAAGCGCCACTCGAATTTCTTCCTCGCTGGCGAGGGCAGGAATCCAGCCTTCGAGATTTTCACGCTCCCGGCCGGCAGCAACTTCCTGGGCATCAGGACTAAGGTTTGCGCTCAAGCCCGCGTCTCCTCGAAGGACTGGTTCGCGGTGTCATTGCCGATCTGAACCAGCGGATGTACCGCCGCCAGGGGCTCATCAAGCAACCGCATCGCGGCTTCATCGGCATTCCTGGTAAACAGCGTGCCCTTCACCGTGGCCAGGAACCCGCTCAGCGAGCTGAACGTCGCATTCACGGCCGAGGCTTCGTATCCGCTGTGCACCATGCAGTTGGCGCACTTGGGGTTCCCGGACTCGGTCCCGTACTTCGCCCAGTCGGTTTCGGCGAGCAGTTCCTCAAACGTGTCTGCGTAGCCGTCCTGCAGCAGGTAGCAGGGCTTCTGCCAGCCGAAAACGTTGAAAGTGGGCATTCCCCATGGCGTGCAGGGATAGGTGCGTTTTCCCATCAGAAATTCCAGGAACAGCGGCGAAAGATTGAAGCGCCAGTTCTTTTCCCGATTGGAAAGGATCGAACGGAATAACCGGCGGGTTCGGGCGCGTCCCAGGAAGTGCTGCTGGTCGGGAGCCTTTTCGTAGGAGTAGCCGGGGGAAAGCATCATGCCTTCGACGCCCAGCTCCATCATGTCGTCAAAGAAAGCCCGTACGCTTTTCGGGTCAGTGCCGTCGAACAAAGTGGTATTGGTGGTAACCCGGAAGCCCTGGGCGAGCGCCAGGCGGATCGCATCCACAGCGATCTCATAACCACCTTCGCGGCAGACGGAAAGATCGTGCTCCTCCTTCTGGCCGTCGAGGTGCACGCTGAAGGTCAGATACTTGCTGGGATTGAACAGGCCGATTTTTTCCTTCAGCAACAGCGCGTTGGTGCACAGGTAAATGTATTTCTTGCGCGCCACCAGGCCCTCGACAATCGAGCCAATCTCAGGATGCATCAGCGGTTCACCGCCAGGGATCGACACCATCGGGGCTCCGCACTCGTCCACCGCGCGCAAGCACTCTTCTGCGCTCAGCTGTTTCTTCAAAATATGGGCGGGATACTGGATCTTGCCGCAGCCAGCGCAGGCAAGATTGCAGCGGAACAGGGGCTCCAGCATCAGCACCAGCGGATACTGCTTTCTCCGGGCAAGCTTCTGCCGAAGCACATACGTGCTCACTGTCCACATCTGCGAAACCGGAACGGCCATGCTTCTATCTTTCTCCTCGGGAAGTCTTCATGTTATCAGGCTTGACCTGGGGCTAAGAGGTTAGATGCTGCCCGGTGCCGGATGCTTCAACGTTCCCCCTGCAGGGGCTCAATTTTGGGCTCTGCAACTATTGTAAACGCTCAGGTTATCTCCTCGGTTCCGGCCTCGAAGTTGGTTCTTGAATGTGCTATAATTCGTTATAACCTATGACGGTCTAAGTGCTAGTAATTTCAGCAATTTGAGGGAAACCCAGGTGCTGGATTTTGCGGTCGGCCAAGGGCTCAAATCAGTCACATCCATCGGAGCTGAATGGTAACTAAAGAGATCAATCCTGACGTGCTCGACGCGAAAGCCGCCGAGGCGAAAAATAAGAATGGCAAGCCCGCCTCGACTGCCAACAGCGGTTACAACGCCGACTCGATCAAAGTGCTCGGCGGCATGGAAGCCGTGCGCAAGCGCCCCGCGATGTACATCGGTTCGACGGGCGAACTCGGACTGCATCATCTAGTGTATGAAGTGGTCGACAACTCGGTCGACGAAGCGCTCGCCGGCCACGCCGACAAGATCGAAGTCACGGTTCACCTCGACAACTCGATTACGGTCGTCGATAACGGCCGTGGAATTCCTGTGGATTCCATGGATATCGACGGCGAAAAAATTCCCGCCGCGCAAGTTGTGATGACCACGTTGCACGCTGGCGGAAAATTCGATTCCTCGACCTACAAGGTTTCCGGCGGATTGCACGGCGTCGGCGTCTCCTGCGTAAACGCCCTCAGCGAGGAACTCGATCTCGAAATTTGGCGCGAAGGACTCACCTGGGAGCAGACGTACTCCAAGGGCGAACCGACCAGCAAACTGAAAAAAGCGGGAGCGACCAAGAAACGCGGAACCAAGGTCCACTTTCTGCCAGATCGAAGTATTTTTACCGCCACCGAATATAACTTCGACACCCTCTCCACGCGGCTGCGCGAGCTGGCCTTCCTCAACAAGGGCCTGTTGATTACGCTGACCGACGAACGTACCACCGACGCCAAGACCGGCGAGCCGAAGGTGACCGAGTTCAAATACAACGGTGGCATTGCGGAGTTCATCAAGCATCTTAATCGCGGCAAGCAGACGTTGCACGACAAACCGATCTACATGGAAGCCGAGCGCGATGGCGTGGCCATGGAAATTGGTCTGCAATACAACGACGCCTACTCCGAGACTGTTTTTAGCTTTGCCAACAACATCAACACCGTCGACGCAGATGGGCCTTTTCAAAGACCTCAAAGAAAATCTCACGGGCGACGATGTGCGCGAAGGCCTGGTCGCGGTGATTAGCGTGAAGTTGCCGCAGCCGCAATTTGAGGGTCAGACCAAGGGCAAGCTGAATTCCGATATCGCCGGGGTGGTGCAGGCCTTCGTGAACGAGCGCCTGGGCGCATATCTCGAGCAGAATCCCGCGGTCGGACGAAAGATCATCAACAAAGCCATCGACGCCGCCCGCGCACGCGAGGCGGCGCGTAAGGCTCGCGACCTCACCCGCCGCAAGGGAGCCTTGGACGGTGGCGGCCTTCCCGGCAAACTAGCGGATTGTTCTGAACGGCAGCCAGAGCGCTGTGAACTGTTCCTGGTAGAAGGTGAATCTGCAGGCGGAACTGCCAAGCAGGGACGCGACCGCCGTTTCCAGGCCATCCTCCCGCTGAAGGGAAAAATTCTCAACGTCGAAAAAGCGCGCTACGACAAGATGCTCGGACACGAAGAAATTCGCGCCATGATCACGGCGCTCGGCACCGGCATCTCCAAGGAAGATTTCGATCCGGCGAAATTGCGTTACGGAAAAGTCATTCTCATGACCGACGCCGACGTTGATGGCAGCCACATTCGTACTCTGCTGCTCACTTTTTTCTTCCGCCACATGCAAGACTTGATCAAGCGCGGAAATATCTTCATCGCGCAGCCGCCCCTCTACTCGATCAAAAAAGGCAAGACGCAGCAGTACATCAAAGACGACCGCGAATTTGTGAAGGTCATGGTCAAACGCGCCGCGGATGGATTGATCGTCCGCTATGGTGATGGCGCGGCAAAACTGGAAGGTACGAACCTGGCGCGCTTCATTACGGTGTTGAACGAGTACCTGGGTTTCCAGGACAAGGTGCAAAAGCGGGTGCGCGATGAGCAGGTCACGGAAATGCTTCCGAAACTTGATCTTGCCAAGCGCGCCGACTTCGAGGGCGACAAGAAGTCCCCGTCGAAGAAAATCGAGAAGCTGGAAAAAGATCTGAAGAAGATTCAGAAAGAGCGCCAGTTCAAAGAAGTGGAGAGCCGCTTCGACGAAGAGCACAACTTGTGGGAAGTCCGTTTCGTGAACTCGCAAGGAGCCGAGCACCTGATCAACTGGGAACTCGCATCCACCGCCGAATACCGGCAACTGCTCTCCAAGTACAAGCAGATTGAGGTCTACATGGAGCCGCCTTTCGTGGTGGAAACCATTGCCAAGGGTTCGACCGCGAGCGAAGCCGCGGAAGAAGAAGTAACCGACGCCGAGGCCGGCGGCGAGGACGCAGAAAGCGCGAAGAAGAAAGCGCCGGCCAAGCCGGCCTCCAGGAAGAAAGCTGCCGAGACGGTGCTGGTCGAAAAATCCACGGCCCGCGACTTGTTCGAATATGTGCTCGCCGAAGGCCGCAAGGACTTCATCGTGCAGCGGTACAAAGGTCTCGGCGAAATGACCGCACCGCAGCTTTGGGAAACCACCATGGACCCCGAGCGGCGCACGCTGTTGTCCGTTAAGCTGGAGGACATCGCCGAGTGCGAGACCATCTTCTCCACTCTGATGGGCGAAGATGTTGAAGCCCGCCGCAAATTCATCGAAGACAACGCCCTGGATGTGAAGAATCTGGACATCTAATCGGCTCGCCCAGGGCCGGCCGGCCTCGCTCCGGGACAGGCTCGCGCAAGTCCCGCCGCGCGCCAGCCGGGCAGCAGGCAAACTTCTTGGCCACGGTTTCGCCCCGGATTGGAGCCTGATTCTAACGGTACCAGCCTGCGGTTACGCGTTGGTTACTGTGGTGCGCGCCGTTTCCCGATGCGGTTCTCCGCAAGTTTCCCCGCCCCTCACGTTCTTTTGAACAGGACAGGCAAGCTTCTCCCTCCCGCTTCTCCGTCCAGAACAGGGGAATCCATGGTGAACATAAAAACACTGATGTTGATCGCTCTAAGCTTATGCGGGGCGGGAATGGCACAGGAAAAAACCACCGCCGATGACAGCCATCCTCCGGCACTCACCATCTATAATCAGAACTTTTTTGTGGCGCGGGAATATTTGCCGCTCGACCTGGCATCGGGTGTCAACCACGTGCAGTATGCGGGAATCGCAGCGCATCTTGAGCCGGACTCAGTGATCCTGCGCGATCCCGCCGGGCGATCGTTGCAAATCCTCGAGCAAAACTACCGCAATGATCCCATCTCTCAGGAACTCCTGCTGTCGTTCTACGAAGGAAAGGCGATTGAATTCCAGATCCAGCCAGGGCAAATTGTCAAAGGCAAAATCATCCGCAGCGGATATGTGCCCAGTTCATCGTATGCGCAAGGCTACCCGCAACCCGGTTATGGCCAGCCGATTATCGAGGTCGATGGCGTGTTGCGTTTCGGCCTGCCGGGGCTGCCGTTATTTCCGGCTCTCACCGGTGATTCCATCCTGAAGCCGACTTTAAATTGGGCATTGCAAACGAATTCTCCGGGTAAATTCGACGCGGAAATTTCCTACGTGAGTGGCGGCATGAGTTGGCAGGCGGACTACAACCTGGTGGTCTCGGACAATCCCGCCGGCAAATCCGATCTGCTCGACCTGGTTGGATGGATCACCATGCGCAACCAGAGTGGCAAGACGTTCGAGAACGCGAACATCAAGTTAATGGCCGGAGATGTCAACAAGATTCAGCCTGGCACCCCGGCGAGCCGAGCCTACGGCGCGATGAAGGCCATGGCAGCCGACGAGGCAATGGCTCCTGTGGTGACTGAAAAGTCATTTGATGAATTCCACTTGTACACTTTGGATCGGGCTACCACGCTGCACGATCAGGAGACCAAGCAGGTGGAGTTCGTCCAGGGCATGGCGATCCATGCGCAGCGAATTTACGTTTACGACGGCGCGCAAGTGGCGCAGTACGGCTACTACAATCTTGAACAAATCCGGCAGGACTCCAGCTATGGCACGGCATCGAACCCCAAGGTGTGGGTCATGGAAGAGTTCAAGAACGCGGACACGAATCATCTCGGCATCGCGCTGCCCAAAGGGAAGCTGCGCTTTTATCGGCGCGATACCGATGGTCATTTGGAATTTGTTGGCGAGAACATGATTGACCATACTCCGAAGGACGAGATGATCCGTGTTTCCACCGGCAATGCTTTTGATGTGGTCGGAGAGCGCAAGCGCACCAACTATCATGTCGAAAGCAGTCAGCGATGGATGGACGAATCGTTCGAAATTCGTCTGCGGAATCACAAGAAGACTGCGGTCACCGTGCGCGCGGTGGAGCATCTTTACCGTGGCGCGAATTGGAGACTGACCGAGCAATCGGATCCTTCAAAGAAAACCGATGCGCAGACCGCAGAGTTTTCGATCACTGTGCCTCCGGATGGCGAGCGGGTGGTGACCTATACCGTGCATTATTCCTGGTAGGGGAGTTCGAAGTGGGGCGGGAAGCGCATCCCGCCCCGCTCATCCCAGGGCTGGACAGAGTTCAGGCCCCCTATTTTCCGGGAAGGGCACCCGTTCCACTCGTGCCGCAAGCCAATGTTACTTGGCAACTCCCGCGATTTTGATCCCCCGCCAGCAGCGATCACGCCGGGTACTTCACTTCCCGATACACGCGATCAAACGCTGCCCACAGCGCTGCCATGAGCACCAATACCAGCACGCTGCCTTCGGGTCCCGCGGAGCCGCCGGTCAGCCAGGCATTTCCGTGGAAGGAAGATTTCAATAAATGACCAGGAGATATTCCGCCGCTGTCGGGAACCGAGTAGAGATAGCTTTCTCCCCAATCCCAGGCGGCGTGAAATCCCACGGCGAACCAGAGATTGCCGGTGCGGCGAAGGGTCAGGCAGAAAAAGAAACCAATCAAGGCGGCGCCGAGAATGCCGAGCCAGGTTTCGCCGGGGTTGCCGAGATGAAAAGCACCGAATCCCGCGGATAGCAAAATCGCGCTCGGCCAAAAGCCGACGATTTTCCTCAGGGTGAATTGGGTGTAGCCGCGCGAGAGAAATTCTTCATACACGCCGACGAGCAGAAAGAACACTCCCCAGAAGGCGGCAAATTTCAGGATGCGTAAGCCGTGCAGAGAGAGTGGTCCGAAGTAAAAGGCCCCGGCGCCGCGCAATCCGAGCATGAGCACGGTGATGGCGGTAATTCCCCAGAATGCGCCGGACCAAAACAACTTTCCGAATACTGCCCGCCGCGGTAAGCCGTAGTCATCGAACCGCCTGCCTTCCAGGCTGGCCAAAAGCAGCCCGGGAGCCACCGCCACGGGCACCAGCCCCGCTTCCGCAAACAGCTGCAGCCAGAGTCCGTGGAGCCCAAACTGCATCGCATAGTGAACCAACACGCCGAGCAGCAAATAGAGAGCTCGCGCCATGATTGCATAGAGCAGAAGGCGCCATCCCGCGCGCAGGCCCTCCGGACCGATCAGCCAGCGGTGCATCCGTTCGTCGAAGGGCGATAACCCGCCGCTGCCGTGGCCGGAACGAGCAATGGGTGGAGCGTCATCCGGTTTGCCCACCAGCAGCGTGCTCGGTTCATCGGCCATGGATGCAAATTTCCGGAATCGTCCCCGGACATGGTAAAACACGCTTTCCCCTCATGGGCCAATTTTTTACTCACCAACGGCATGGACGGCCACAAGTTTTCGCGGGACTGCTGTTGCTCATGTTCCTCGGCCAGTGTCTATGGCTGATCACGCGAGGGGCATCACAACTTGAAGTCCAGCCCTCTGAATTCTTCCGCATGCAGGAGGGTCTGGCGCAATGGAGGGGCGAATCCATTGCAGGAATCCCCTCGGTGGCGCGGGGAGAAATAGTAGCTCCGGCCCCACCCGAACTGGAAAGCAACGATGACTACGATCCCAACCATTCCCCGCTGTGGTACCTGGTGGCCTCGGCTCCGTTGCTGGGTTGGGAGGTGGCGTCCCACACCGATTCCTTGCACATGTGGATATGGCTGGAACGAGCCCCCTGCCTGATCTTCGGGGTGCTGCTGGGGGCGTCCCTGTGGTACGTGTCGCGGCGTCTCTATGGAAATGCGGGCGGGTACATTGCGCTGGCTCTTTACTGCTTTTCGCCGGCCATGATTCATAGCAGCACACTTTGGTCGGTGCCGCCCGAGACGGGCGCGGCCTGGAGCGCTTTTGGCGCCGTCTTTACGGCCATTGCGGTGGCGCACACGTTGTACGCGCCGCGCGAAGTTGTGCTGTGGAACTGGCGCCGAATTTTGCTGCTCGGACTCTCGCTCGCGCTCGCCACGGGATCTCAGTTTTCGCTGGTCATTCTGCTCCCGCTTGCCCTGGCATTCATGCTGTATCTGGCGCCCAGGCGACGACTGGCGGCGCTGGCGATCTGGGGATCGGCCAGCGCGATCGCATTCCTGCTGTTTTTTGCCTCGTATTTTTTCCATGCCGGAATGTTCTGGCGGGGCGTGCGCCACGCAAGTTTTTTCGCCGGCACTTGGAGGGCGTTTGCGATGCCCGGCGCCTATCAACAAGTTCTCCGCCATGTTGGCCACGGCAGTCCGGCGTTGTTGCTGGCACTGCCGGTTACGCTGATTGCCTTCCTGGTTTTGCGGCGAGCGCGGTATTTCGGAAACATTGCGCCGCTGCTGGTTGCGTTGTTATTCATGGCGCTGGCCGTCGGCTCGCCGCACTACCCCGGTCTCGGTTTCTGGCTTCTGGCCGCGCCTTTCCTGTTCGTGTTTGTGGCAGGCGTCACGGCGGATCTGCTCGAAACCCGCCGGCGTGCCTTGGTACAGGCTTGCGTTTGGGGATTGTTGATCGCCAATGCGCTGTGGAATTTTGCCGAACTGGCGCACGTGGGCCAGGGGTGACCGCCACCTGCAAGAAGCGGTTGCGGTTGTTCAAGCCCTGATTGCAATGGCTTAGCGGACCGCAGAACCGGCCGCTAAATTAAGCGCAACTCCAGACGCTTTGGCGCGTTCTAATCAGTTAGGAAGTGAACGGAAAGAAGGCGCGCCGTGGTCGGGAAAGTGGAGTATGATTTGCTTGTGAAATGGCTGAATCCAGCCACCGTAGCGGTTTTGGTAGTTGTCCTGTTCGTGCCCGCAGCCTTTGCCCAGAGTCGGGGAGTGCCTGCGTCGGTGACTTCGACCGGCTTTGGCGGATCCACTGGACCGCGCGGAACACCCCCCAGTGTTACTTCCATCGGATTCGGCGCGCCAGGCCGTCGCGCACCCGCAATGCCTCCGAGCGTGACCTCGCTCGGTTTTCAGAGAGGCAATCCGGGAATACCCTCGCGACCTGCTCATCACCCCCGGCCGGGCGGTCATCCCCATCGCGGGGACTCTCATCATGGCGATTCTCATCATCCACGGGCCGGAGGCGCCATTTACGCGGTGCCTTACTACTATCCGTACGCCTATGACGCCGGCGAGTACGATGAAAGCCAGCCCGACGCTGCCGGGGCGCCGGTGGAAGATGAATACCTGGGCGGTCCAACCATCTTTGATCGTCGCGGGCCTGGGACCGGCCGCCCTTGGGCGGACAGTTCCCCCGGTCCGGGACCGTCACAGCCTGCAGCTGCTTCGAAACCGGCAGACGAAGCGGCAGACGAAGCGGTCAGCAATCAGCCCGACACTTTGCTGGTCTTCAAAGACGGCCACCAACTTGAAGTTTCGAACTACGCCATCGTCGGCACGATGTTGTTCGATCTGAGTGACGGACATCACCACAAAATTCCACTCGCGGAATTGAATCTCACCGCCACGGCGAAAGAGAATGACGACCGCGGCATCGACTTCCGGCTTCCCGTAGGCGTGAAAGCGAATTAGCCATGCTGAAAAGGTTGATTCTCGCGCCACTCGCCGTCGCGATCCTGGCGCCCGTCCTCGGTGCGCAGACGCGCATTGGCTTCGGTCGACCAACTCACGGCGGGCCGGGCTTGGCGCGGGGTATAACCTTTAATGCTCGAAATCACTCGTTGGGCGGCCGCGGGTTTTATCTCGGGGACACTCCCTACTTCTACGCCGACTATCCCTTCCAGCAATTTGCGGCCGAACCTGCGTTGCCGCGGGGGATCGTGCGCGAGTCACGGGCCGACACTCCGCAAGAAAAATCGGAGCCGTTGCTGATTGAATGGCGAGGGGACCGATACGTCCGCTTCGGAGGCGCAAAGAAAGGTGGCCAAACTGAGGTCGCCACACCGCCAGACTATGCCGAAGGGCCTTCCACGAAGTTGGCATCGCGCGCGGGCGCGGCGCCTGCAATCGCCGACCTTCCGCCTGCCATGCTCATTTATCGTGACGGCCATCACGAACAAGTGTCAGACTACGCGATCATCGGGGCCGTGATGTACGCGCGCGGCGATTACTGGCGCAATGGATATTGGACGAAAAATATTCAACTGTCCGCGCTGAACCTTCCTGCGACCATGAAAGCCAACCAGGACAGCGGCGTAAAATTCTCGCTGCCCGCGGGTCCGAATGAAGTGGTGACCCGGCCGTAGAATCGCGGCTTGATGAGAGTCCTCATTTCCCGAACCGGCAGCCGCGCCTGCGGTACCAAGAAACCAGTTTTTCAGCCATCTTCTCACCCGCAACCGCGTTTTGGGGACGCACTCGCCGGAACTCCCGCCTGGGTCGCCGCCTCCGCCACGAGGATCGAAAACGTCAGGCAGCGCCCGGACGAGGCTTCGACGGCGGCCGCGAGCGGTCCCAGCCGATCGAAAACGATCCCCCAGGCCATCTCCGGGAGCGGCCCGTTTCCAATTCCAAGCCCCAATCCAGGCCGAAGCTAACCAAGTTTCACACCTGCTGAAGCTGCGAAAAGGAGCTGGAACATGGTATAATCCAAGTATCTTCCCGACGATTTAAGTTGCTGTTAAATAAGTATTTAGCTCACATTTAAACACTATGGCTGACGATCAGAATCCCGAACTTCCCTTAACTCCTCCACCTCCCGGCGAGGGCGGCAATCCTGGCGCCCTGAACATTCAGCCGGTGAACATTGAAGAGGAGATGAAGCGGTCGTATCTCGACTATTCCATGTCGGTGATTATCGGCCGCGCGCTGCCCGACGTGCGCGACGGACTCAAGCCCGTGCACCGCCGAATTCTCTACACCATGCAGCAGATGGGCCTTGCATACAACAAGTCCACCCGCAAATGCGCCAGGATCGTCGGAGAAGTGATGGGCAAATACCATCCGCATGGGAACCTCGCGGTGTATGACGCCCTGGTGCGCCTGGCGCAGCCGTTCGCTCTGCGCTACCCGCTGGTCGATGGACAAGGCAACTTCGGTTCGGTCGACGGCGATCCGCCAGCCGCCGATCGATACACCGAAGCCCGCCTCACACGCGTGGCCGGGGCACTGCTCGAAGATCTGGATAAGGAGACGGTAGATTTCCGTCCCAACTATGACGGAAACGAAATCGAGCCCGATGTTCTGCCCACGCGCATTCCGAATCTGCTGGTGAATGGATCGAACGGAATCGCCGTTGGCATGGCGACCAACATTCCGCCGCACAATTTGACGGAGATCGTCGATGCAACCATCACCCTCATCAACAATCCCCATGCGCAGTTGCCGGAAATCCTGAAAATCGTGAAAGGTCCCGACTTTCCGACGGCCGGCATCATTCACGGCAAAGCTGGAATCTTCGAAGCCTACAAGACTGGACGCGGCCGCTTCATGATGCGCGCCAAAGCCGGCATTGAAACTTTCAACAAGGATCGTCAGGCCATCGTCGTCACCGAAATCCCCTACCAGGTCAACAAAGCCCGCCTCATCGAGCGCATTGCCGGCCTGGTCAACGACAAAATCATCGAAGATATTTCCGACATTCGCGACGAGAGCGATCGCGACGGCATGCGCATTGTGATCGAACTCAAGCGCAACACCGAGCCGCAGATCGTCCTCAATCAGCTCTACAAACACACCTCCATGCAGGAAGGGTTCAGCATGATCTTCCTGGCGGTGGTGAACAATCAGCCCAAGGAAATGGGCCTGATCCAGGCGATCAAACACTTCGTTGACCATCGCGTCGACGTGGTGCGCCGCCGCACTTCGTATTTATTGCAGAAGGCAAAAGACCGCGAGCACATTCTCGAAGGTTACCTCAACGCGCTCGATCACCTCGACAACGTAATCACCATCATTCGCGCCAGCGCCAACCGCGCTGACGCCCGCGAAAATTTGGTGGCCTACTTCGGAGGCAAGAAAATCGACATCAACGTGACCGGACGCGCTCCGAAGCTTGATGCCGACAAGCCTTTCACCGGAATTCAGGCGGATGCCATCCTCGAATTGCAACTGCATCGTCTCACCAAATTATCCATCGACGAAATCACCAAGGAGTTGGGTCAGGTCCGCGACAACATTGCCGAGTACGAATCCATTCTCGGCTCGGAAAAGAAGCTTCGCAGCGTGATCATCAAGGAACTGGAAGAAGTCAAAAAGCTGTTTGGCGACGAGCGCCGCACCGTCATCGAAGATGAAGCTGCCGAAATCCAGCTGGAAGACCTGATCGCGGATGAGCAGATGGCCGTCACCGTCAGCCACACCGGCTACATGAAGCGCACTCCCATCTCCACATACCGCAATCAGCGCCGCGGCGGACAAGGCCGCACCGGGATGAAGACGCGCGACGAGGATTTCGTCGAGCATCTCTTCATCGCTTCGACGCACGCCTACATTCTCATCTTCACCAACACCGGACGGGTCTACTGGCTCAAGGTCTATGAAATCCCCGACGTCGGTGCGGCCGGCAAAGGCAAGCACGTGGGCAATCTGGTTGGCCTGCAACCTGGGGAAACCGTCCGCACCATGCTGGGAGTGCGCAATCTTGAGGAACAGAGCCGCTACATTTTCTTCGCCACGCGCAACGGCACGGTCAAGAAAACCGAGCTCAAGGATTTCTGTCATGTACGCTCCATGGGAATCATCGCCATCAGCATCGATAAAGGCGACGAACTCGTGGCCGCGCGCGTGACCGACGGGCAGCAGATCATTTTCGTGGCGTCGCACGACGGCCAGGCGATCCGCTTCGACGAAAACGACGTGCGCTCCATGGGCCGCAACGCCGGCGGGGTGCGCGGCATGAAGCTCGACGCGGGCGATTACATCGTCGGCATGGCCAGCACCATCAAGCCGGGAGTGGCCAAGGAGAAAATCGAAGGCGAAGTGGAAGACGTCGCCAAGAAAGGCTCGCTCATCCTCTCGGTCACCGAAAACGGATACGGCAAGCGCACCCCCGCCGAAGATTACCGCCTGCAGGGCCGCGGCGGCTCCGGCGTCATCAACGTAAAAACCACCGAACGCAACGGCAAGGTCGTGGGCATCTCCCAAGTCGCCGACGACTCCGAAGTGATGCTGATCAGCCAATACGGCAAAATCATCCGCATCGAATCAAAGCTCATCCGCGAAACCGGCCGCTCCGCCCAAGGCGTCCGCCTACTGAACATCGAAGCGGGAGACCGGGTCGCGGCCGCGGTGGTCATCCCTCCGGATGAAGCGCCGGCCAATGGCGGAGGATTGATTCAGTAACTCATTCCGGCCCGCGAAGGGACAGCCGCCGCCTCGGCTGTCCCAGCCGAACCCAACCAGATGAGTTTGGCCGGCCCGCGAGAATCCGGAAGTGCCAGTCATCGCCGGCATTGCGAATCCGGAGAGGGAGGCATTGGTTTCCCGGGAACATTCCATAGATCGCATCTCAAATCCCCGGCAAAGGCATGCCTTGACGCCCGCGAACCCGACGACGCCGCGCCCGCTCCCTTTCCGCTTCGGCCCACATCTTTCCCTTGGGTCAACCTGGATGGAAGCTGCGCCGGCTTCCCGGAGAATTCCACCTGGGTAAGGGCCACCGCCAGCTCGACCAGGAGCGCCTGATTGCGGGAGCCAGGGGAAGGCACCATTTCGAGTGAAGCCTGGATGACGGCCTTACCCTGCTGACCCTTGCAGAGGGCACCAGCGGGCGGGTGAAAGCACTCCATTGCCTGCGTAACCGGGATTCCCGGGCGCCGTATAATCAGCCCATGAGCCACGACAAGGTCAATCTCGCCGACAAGTTTTCCCGCTTCAGCGACTACTGCAACCCGCGGATCGTGGGCGAGGTCAATGACGCGCACGTGAAAGTGGTTAAGTTGAAGGGCGAGTTTATTTGGCACCGTCATGACCAGGAAGACGAATTGTTTCTGGTGATGAAAGGCAAGCTGCTGATGAAGATGCGGGATCGGGAGGTGTCGATCAGCCCGGGAGAGTTCTTCATCGTGCCCAAGGGCGTGGAGCATTGTCCGGTGGCCGACGGGGACACGCACATCGTTTTGATCGAACCGAAGAGCACGCTCAACACCGGGAACGTGCGCAATGAGAAGACCGTGGAAACGCCCGGAACCATATAGGAGCGGTTCATGCCTCTTCCCTCCCGTCCGCTGGGCCCGGCCAGCACAGGTCGACCACCGGCCAGCGTTGGGTGCGAGTCCTCGGCCGGGGAATCCTGGGTACTCCCAGCGCGGCGCGCCAGGGTTGGTCGCGCTGCCCGCCGCGAGGGGAGAGAGTGGTTCCCAGAGAAAACCTTCGTATCTGTCTGAAAAGTAAGGAGTAATTCCAGGCGTCGCTTTTCTATGGATAGTACTCCAAATAATGAGATAATATAATCCATATTTGGAGATGCGAATGACTGCCTCGAGAGCTGTTGATTTGGGACTCGACTTGCAAAAGGTGCCAGACCTGAGCACCGCACCGACTCGCAGGAGATTGAATCCGGCCGCGATCAAGGCGTTCTTCAAAATTGCCGAAGTTTGGCAGCTGAAGAATGACGACGCGCGGGCATTGCTGGGAAGCGTTTCAAGCGGCAAGTATTTCGACTTGAAGAAACATCACAGGGGCGCATTGACGCAGGACGAGCTCACTCGCGTCTCTCTCCTGATTGGTATTTTCAAATCTCTGAACATCTTGTTCAGCCAGGAACTGGCGAACCAGTGGGTCTCGCGAGCAAACAGCAATCCGCTGTTCAACAACGCCCCGCCTCTTGCGCTGATGCGAAGTGGCATCCCCGGCATGATGAGTGTCCGGCGGTTACTGGATGGCCGTCGCGGCGGAAGGTAAGCAGGCCTGAACCACCCCAAACCACCAACCCGCACTTCTGCGATCGACCGGCGAGATACGCATCGCCTGATCTCGGCTCAGTTCGCCGATGGCGGCGCATCGGTCCTCAGCCGACTCACTGAGGATGACGCAATTCTGAGCGGGATCTTTGAGTTGGATAATGCGACCAATGATCGCCTCCTGGCCGAATCAGGGCTCTCGCCAGGGATCGACCCGCGGGAGCTGGTATTTTGGCATTCCTCTTACCGCATCATCAATGCAACCTTTTGCCATCCCGCACCGGCGGGATCGCGATTCGGTTCGGCGGACCGAGGCGCGTGGTATGCCGGTTTTGAGTTGGAGACAGCGCAGGCGGAGATCGCCTATCACCGGCAGCTCTGGCTGAAGGAAACGGCGTGGGAGGGGGAGGATATTGCCGACTACGTCGACTATCTCGCGGATTTTCGCGCCGACTTTCACGATCTTCGCGGGACGACGGAGCATGCGGACTGCCTGGATCCTGACAGCTACGCCGCGTCGCAGCGGTTTGCCGATCAGTTGCTGCGACTCGGCTCGTCAGGAATCGTCTACGGAAGTGTCCGCCGATCGGGCGGAACCTGCATCGCCTGTTTTCGTCCTGTCCTGGTCAGC
>Ga0193726_1001653_pt1 | contig 16832 bp, 17 predicted proteins | sample H2c1metaG_FD_144928 | JGI IMG/M metagenome (GOLD analysis project Ga0193726, IMG submission 144928) | Soil microbial communities from a riparian zone of the East river system, Colorado, United States - H2c1 | ecosystem: Environmental > Terrestrial > Soil > Riparian zone | place: USA: East River... | reverse complement strand
ACGCGGAGTCATTCTTGGCGCGATTGGTTGGGTCGGTGGCGACAGAGCCGGTGGGAGGGATAAGGAAGTCGCCAATCTGACTGCGCGTTCGGCGGAGGCCAATGCCGCGCTGGTCCGCGGCGACATTGATACTTACCTGGCACTCATCGAGCACGCCAATGACTACACGCTTATGGCTCCGTTCGGAGGATCACCAACACGTGGGTTCGACGCGTCGCCTGCGCATCGGGCAGCGATGGCGAGATTCTTCAAGTCCGGCACGTTGCACCAAGAAGTCGTGGCGAAGTACGACTCAGGCGATCTCATCGTTCTCGTGACCATCGAGAGGGTTCGTGCTACGGTCGGCGAATTGCCTGAACAGGACTGGTCTCTACGCGTCACCCAAGTCTTTCATCATGAGGGCTCCAAATGGAAGCTCGTACACCGGCACGCCGATCCGTTAGTGAGTGGGATTACCCTGAACCAGGCGGCCTTTCTCGCTCGGGGTGAAAAACAATGAGCGCATGCGAACACTGAATTGCGGCTGATTCTAGATTGGCCGGGGTAGGAGGAGTTGAACTCTTGCCGGCGCTGTCGTTGTTGGGGATGAGGGGCTGGAGCCTCGATTTACTGCCGGATTGCCGACGGCCGCCCGGTGTGTCTGGGCGCATACGTGGTATAAGCATCTGAAGCAATTAAACATCCGAGAGTTTTTAAACCCCTGGAGAATCCGGATGAAACTACTGGTGCCGTTATTTGCACTCCTTGCGGGCGTCCATCCATTGTTCTCCCAGTCAACGCCCCCAGCCCTGATGCCCGGTATGGGCCAACATCACCACAGGATCTCCACGAAGAACCCTGAAGCGCAGCGGTTTTTCGATCAGGGGCTCACACTGGTCTTTGCCTTCAACCACGAAGAAGCTGCTCGGGCGTTCCGGCGAGCGGCAGAAATGGATCCTCAGTCCGCGATGGCGTTTTGGGGCGTCGCATTGGCGCTAGGCCCATGCATCAATCTGGATGTCGACCCGCCTCACGAAAATGCTGCGTACGAAGCCGTACAGAAGGCGTTGTCGCTCGACCCGGGCGCGACCGAAAGCGAGCGCGCCTACATTCAGGCTCTCGCCAAGCGCTACTCGTCTGACCCCAAAATCGATTTGAGGAAGCTCGACGGTGACTACGCCCAGGCGATGCGAGAGTTACACAAGCGCTACCCGGACGACCTTGACGCAGCCACCCTGTACGCAGAAAGTCTGATGGACCTGCACCCTTGGAAGCTGTGGAGTTTGGATGGCCGTCCGGCCGAAGACACCGACGAGATCGTCGCGGTTCTGGAATCTGTGTTGCGGCGTGATCCAGAGCATATTGGAGCGAACCACTATAACATCCACGCTGTGGAGGCTTCGCCACATCCTGAGCGAGCTATTCCCAGCGCGATACGGTTGGAGACGCTTGTGCCCTCCGCGGGGCATCTCGTTCATATGCCCGCGCACATCTTCATGCGCGTCGGCGACTACTCCGCCTCAGCGCGCAGCACTGAGCACGGGGCAGTGATTGACAGCGTGTATCTGCGAGAGAGCGGCACGACCGGCAGCATGTACGACATGATGTATTACTGTCACAACCTGCACTTTCTTGCCGCCTCCTCCAGCATGGCAGGTAACCTTTCCCGCGCAAAAAAGGCCGCGGGTGAGTTGGTTGAGCACGCCAGTCCAATGATCCACCATATGCCTACCGCCGAAACCTACCTGCCCACGCCGATCTTTGTCCTCGTGCGATTTCATCGATGGGACGAGATTCTGAAGCTACCACCGCCAGACGCGACCCTGTCGATGACAACGGCGTTCTGGCATTTTGCCCGCGGATCTGCGTTTGCCGCCAAAGGCAAAACGGAATTGGCGGAAACTGAGCGGAAAATCCTGGAGAACGCACGCAAGGAAACAACTGCGGGCATGGAATTCAGCTTCTATGGCAACAAAGCTCAAACCTTTCTCGATCTCGCTGCAAACATCCTGGGCGCTCGAATTTCCGCCGCCCACGGCGAAAATGAACGGGCAATCCAGCATTGGGAGAAGGCGGTTGAAATCGAGGACGGACTTTATTATGGCGAGCCACCCGAATGGTTTTATCCGATCCGGGAGTCCCTCGGCGCGGCATTGCTCTTGAACGGCCACGCTGCTCGAGCCGAAGCTGTGTTTCGCGCCGATCTCGAGCAGTATCCCCGAAATCCTCGGTCGCTGTTTGGCCTTCTGAGGAGTTTGGAAGCCCAGAAGAGCGCCGGGGTGGAGGAAGTTCAAAGAGAATTTGAGGCCGCTTGGAAAAGCGCGGATGTGGCTCTCGAACTCGCAGATCTCTGAGCTTCACTCCTGATTGCTCCCGAGTCACGGGCAAACAGGAGGTTGGCCGCCAACGCGAGCGGAAAGGTACTGGGACGGGCTTCTTTGTTACTAATCGCGGCGATCCGGCGTCAACCGCCTACGATTTCAACTCGCGAATAGCGTCGCCAGCGCCGCTGAGGTTGGCAAGCCGCATCTCGGAATACTTTCGCGATAGAAGCACACCGGGCGCGCCGGCGCGGAATGCCGCCAGAACTGCTTCCTTTACGCTTTGCGGCGTGGACTTGCTGTTACTGGGCTCGGTCGGAATATCGATATCAATGCCTGGCCAGATCAAAGTCCTGGTGCCGGCAACACCCTCCATCGCGCGTTTCGTCTCGCGGTAGACATAGTCGGCCGAAAGTCCTGTGTGCGGAATCTGATCGTAACTGCCCTCCTTGAATCCCATCAGCGAATAGTTCAAATCGATCAGGCCTGGTTTCGCGAGATCTCCATAAAGCGTCGAGCCTATGTTGTCCGCGTACAGCGCCATTCGCTCGCCACCGCAGTTGTTGTACGCAACGACTTTTATAAAATCTGAATAGTTCGAGAGCTCATGTAGATCCTGTTCCGCGCGATAGATCGGATTGAAGGAATTGTTGTGCCAGATGTGCCAGCCCACCGGGACCGTGGGCTTCGCTGTCTTTACCGTTTTGTATATTGCGGCGTAGGTTTCGCGAAGACCGTCAGTGAAGAGCATTTCCCAAGCGGCGAGTTCGGGATAGCGCAACAGGAGCCGCCAGAATTGAACGTAGTAGCCGTCCACAGGTCGCTTGCCGCTGCGCGCCGAGCGAACGAATTTTTCCAGTTCGAGAAATCCCTTCCTGGCTCGCTCCACATTGATGCCACGCTGCTTAGCCATGGCCTGACAAAACTCGCAGAAGCAGGTAACGTTCCCCGGATCGATCGGCGGTGTGTCATGCGTGGCCCCAAGACCGTCCGAAAGCGCGCCCTGCCGCTCGGATCCCCACATAATTCCGTCGATGTCATAGGAACGGGCATAATCCTCGACCAAGCCGGTAAAGAAATTCCGATAGTCAGGGTTGTTGACGCATAGCGTCTCGGCATTTCGCCCGTAGAGGTCCCGCTCCTGGACTTTCCCGATGTTCGGCAAATCATTGCGAAACACGTCCTCGAGCCAGCAGATGACCTTCATGCCGCGCTTCTTAGCCGCCGGGAGCACCTCAGCCAGGATATCCAGATCGCCGTGGTCGGGCGCGCGAGTGTCCTTAATCACTGTGTTCTTGTAGTACTGGGGATGAGGAGTGGCGAAGTTCCCGCCGTGAAAATTGAGATCATATTCCTGCTTGCCGTGATCGGGCAGCGGTTGCCCCGGAATCTGTCTGCCGGCGATACCTCGACCGTAGGTGAATACCGCAAGAAACAGCGTACTCACGCAGGCACGTTCCTGAAGCACATCAAGGACCTTCTCGGTACCTTCATCCACAAACGAAATTGCTCCGACCTGGATGCCGATCATTTTGGAGGAGGAGACGGCAGTATGTCCTGAAGTTGGCATGGCCAACGTAGCGCCAGCCCCAGCAGCGATCTTCAGGAAATCTCGGCGATTCACGTCCAATCTCAAGGGAATACTCCTATTGTCTCGGTGGCACTCGATGCCTCCGTTTCAAGTTTTGATTCGCGGAGAGCCTTCAAGATTCAGTTCTCCCACCGTGTTGTAGAAACTCCACTTCGCCTCACGCGGTAAGAATTGCCCGGCATTCAGTCCTTGCTTTTTCCTCGCGGTCTGTTCGGCGAGCACTGGCTGCTGAGCTCGAATGGACGAGAATGAGTGCAAAAACGTGCCCTTGAGTTTGTCGCTGTTCCGCACGTAACGGAACACGACTTCCTGTCCAGCTCGCGCGAAGATCGCTCCGAGCGTTCCGCCCATCAAGCCCGAACCCGGGATACCGACGCGCATACCGCTTGACCGCACGTTTCGGTGATCTGTTGTTGCTCAGCGGCCCACCAACTTCTGCAGTTCTTCGGGGTAACGAGCACCTTGCACCGGGATCTTTGCAGCTGCGTTTTCCAGCTGCCGCAGATCTTCGCGTGTGAGTTCGACGGCAGCGGATCCGATGTTCTCTTCGAGTCGATGCAGCTTCGTCGTACCAGGGATCGGAACGATCCACGGTTTTTGTGCTAGCAGCCAGGCAAGTGCGATCTGAGCAGGCGTCGCGTTTTTCTGTTGTGCGAACTTGCTCATCAGATCCACCAGTGGCTGATTCGTTTTACGGTTCTCCGGCGTAAAGCGAGGAACAATGTTACGGAAGTCAGTCTTGTCGAACTGCGTGTCTTGTCTGATCTTGCCGGTGAGGAAGCCCTTGCCCAAGGGGCTGAATGGAACGAACCCGATGCCGAGTTCCTCGAGTGTCGGTATGACTTCGGCCTCAGGTTCTCTCCACCAAAGTGAGTATTCGCTCTGGAGTGCCGTGACGGGCTGAACTTTGTGTGCGCGACGGATTGTTCCCACTCCTGCTTCAGAAAGGCCGAAATGCTTGACCTTGCCTTGATGAATCAGTTCCTTCACGGCGCCAGCAACATCTTCGATTGGCACATTTGGATCGACGCGGTGCTGATAGAACAAGTCGATTACACCGGTTTTCAGACGCTTGAGCGAGGCCTCGGCGACCTCCCGGATGTGTTCCGGACGACTGTCCAGGCCGCGCCAACGCGGTCCACCATGGGGATCGGGTTTGAACCCGAATTTGGTAGCGATCGCCACCTGGTCACGAAGTGGAGCCAGCGCTTCGCCCACCAGTTCTTCGTTGGTAAAAGGACCGTAGACTTCGGCGGTGTCGAAGAACGTCACGCCACGTTCGACGGCAGACCGAATCAGAGAGATCATCTCCTTTTTGTCCGCAGCCGGACCATAACCGAAGGTCATTCCCATGCAGCCGAGCCCAATGGCCGAGACTTCAAGATTGCTTTTTCCAAGCGTGCGTTTTTGCATTGTTTCTCCTTCCGAACCGTTTCTCTCATCCGAGATTAGGATCAAACGCCCTGGAAGCGGCAGCCCGATCCTTCCGATTTATTGCCTATCCGGTCTATGCAATGGCTTTCAGGAAGCGCCGGTGAAATCCGCCCACTGAAATGTGGCGGGTTCTAATTTGCGGGTTGGGTTGTGGCTTGGAAAAAGCCGCCCAATCCGTCCCCTTCCAGCAGGCCTCAATGCTTGAGTTGCTCCATCTCCCAGAAGCGCTTCAATCCCTCCTCGTCTGCCGGTCCGGTGGACTCACTTCCCATCCGGAGGCGGTGACCGTCCGGATCTTCCACATTCATTTCTCTCGTGCCCCATGGCATATTCGTGGGCCGCAGGCGAATGATCGCGCCGCTCCGGATGTACTCCTCATGAAGCGCGTCCACATCCTCGGTGAAAACAGACATCCACATTCCTGGCTGCCCTTGTGCTCCCTCACAGAGAAAAATCTCGACCTTGCCCCGAGCCACACAACCAAATGTCGACGGATTGCCCCAGTCCCATTTCTTGCTGAAACCCAGCTTGTTGACGTAGTAGTCCATCGATTGGGCAAAATTCTTAACATTCAAAATCGGAACCACACATTCAAATTGGTTCATGCGGTCACTCCTATATTCCAACGCCCCGGCTTTCGGGTAACGTCCGGATTTGGATTTCAGCGGTCGGACAACTGGATGGGATTGCCGTCCGGGTCCCGGCCGTCGCAAAGACAAAACATTTCGCCCTGCCGGACCTTACCGAAACTCGCGCCCCGCGCCACCAGCTTTTCCCTCCGGGCCGGAATGCAGCGCGATGGTTGCGCCACCCGCGGCAAACTCCCGCCAGCCTTCTTCATTCGTCACCTGCTTGAGGCCAAGCACTTCTCCGTAGTATTTGCTCATCGTATCGATCCGGCCAGTAAACAGGATCACGCGCGCCATTTTCATCGAGGCCTCTTCATTTCGACAGACTGTTCGACCCATCCCTCAAGCGTCCAAAATAAATCGCGAAGCATTCGGCAATTCGATCCATCCTGCCATGCCCGTCTTGAGATACGGGAAGACTCTTTAGACGCCACTTTCTCGAATCTCGACTGCGGCATACAATTCCGGTTGGTTGCAGGGCTGGAAGTGATTGAAAGACAAACAACTTTGGGTGCGACGGCCCCGATCCGTCCCGAACTTGAAATTACGATCCATACCTATTCGGAGCAAATTGAGCCACTGCGCGGCGTAAATCTCCCCGCAACAGCTGTCGGCGTAGTTTCCGAGTCGCCGACATTCGTTCCGGAATGCTGGGAAGCCGAATGGCTCCTTAATTCTATGACGACGCAGAATAACACCGGATTGTCCGATTCCGCACACCCACGTCCGGGAGTAGACAGCGAGTGTGTTTCACGATTGCCACGACCTGGTTGCCTCCTTTGTAGCCAATCCCTTACACGCTCAGGAGAGTGGTATGGGATTTGCTGTCTATTTCTGGCCGGTTCGTACCCCTAAAATCATTTCCACCCGATGGGGAGTTTCGTGCTCATGGAAACCATACTTCAAGACTTGCGCCATGCCCTGCGGGTTTTGGGTAGGAGCCCAGGATTCACGGCGGTTGCGGCGCTCACGCTCGCGCTGGCCATCGGTGCCACAACGGCGATGTTCAGCGTAGTCTACGGCGTGTTGCTGCGGCCCCTACCATACTCCGATCCGAACCGGATCATGGCTATCTTCGAGGTCAACACCAAGGGTACGTGGTCCCGCCTCGCCGACCCGAACTTCGACGACTTTGGTGATCAAAGCCACAGCTTCCAGGCGATTGCAAAGTACAGTGATAACATCGCGTCCGTGTCCGGTGCTTCGCAGCCGACCCGCTCGATGGTTGCAAGCGTCTCACCCGACTTTTTCAAGGTCTTCCGTGTTCAGCCGATCATCGGGCGCGATTTTCGAGCCGCAGACGCGAGGAAGGGGTCTGCCCCAGTCGTTCTTGTCAGCTATGGATATTGGAAGCAGCATCTCGGATCGCTACCCGACCTTTCGCAGTCACCCCTGAAGATCGATAACTCCTTGTTCTCCGTGATCGGTGTGCTGCCGGAGGCCTTTCAATTTCCCTCAGACGTGAGCTTGTGGATCCCGGCCGATCTTAACGGGGAAAATCCGAGCAGGACCTCGCATAACTACAGTGCAGTCGGGCGCCTGCGCGACGGTGTGACTGTCGAGCAGGCGAACGCGGAAATCAGCGCGATCGCGCGCCGCATTCACGATACTTCGAGCGATCAAAACGACTATCTCCTCAAAGATGGAATCGTCGTCCCGCTCCAAGAGTCGATCACCGACAGGGCCCGCTCGGCGCTCTTGGTGCTTCTCGGAGCGGTAGGATTTCTTCTCCTGGTGGCGTGCGCGAACGTCGCCAACCTGCTGCTCGCGCAAGCCTCGGGGAGACAGCGTGAGCTCGCGGTGCGCAGCGCGCTGGGTGCGGCTCGCGGACGCTTGATTCGTCAGTTTCTTACGGAAGCGTTACTGCTTTCGCTGCTCGGTGGCGGTCTCGGCGTTCTGGGAGCGTACCTGGGCGTGGGGGGATTAGTTGCGCTGGCTCCGCGAAATCTTCCGCGCATAGAGAGCGTCTCCATCAGCATTCCGGTGCTTGTGTTTGCGTTCCTCGTTTCCGCCGCAGTCGCCGTGGGACTCGGAGTGTTCACCGCCGTACGCGCCACATCCGGCGACGTGCGAGGGGCCCTTGGCGAAGGTGGCCGCGGACAAGCCGGTTCTCAAAGCAGCCAGCGCATCGGACGGGGAATCGTGGCGGCACAGATCGCCATCACGCTGGTTCTCGTGGTCGGCGCAGGATTGCTCGGGCGCAGCCTGATGAAAGTGCTCGAGGTGAATCCCGGCTTTCGCGTGGACAAAATTGTCACCATGGACATTTCGCTTCCTTGGACGGAGGGGAACCAACCGAAAGCGAAGGCTGGTCAGGTAATTTTCTTTTCGAACCTGCTAGACCGGCTCAAAGAGATACCGGGCGTGCGCAGGGTTGGCGCAACCAGTGGTCTTCCCATGGATGACGGCCTTCCAGACGGTATGTTTCTACTGATGACGCAGAACGAGATTCCCAAAAACCTCGCGGATTTCGGGCCTTTGTTTGCCCAACAACAGCGCATCGGCGTTGCGGATTTCTGCGTCGCCAGCGAGGGATACTTTCAGGTTCTCGGAATTCCTCTTCTTCGTGGACGCATCTTTGACGAGCGCGACGGCGCGGAGTCTCCGCACGTGACCGTGATCAGCGAATCGCTGGCTCGCGACCGTTGGCCTGGCCAGGACCCGATTGGCCACACCATTGAATTCGGAAACATGGATGGCGACCTGCGCTTGCTGACCATTGTGGGGGTCGTCGGCGACGTTCACGAATACGGCCTCGATGCGCTGCCGCGTCCCATCGTGTATGTAAATCTGTTTCAACGCCCTCGCTCCGCGATTACCGTAACTATGCTGAGCGATGCTCAAACGCCATTGGTCACATCGGCAGCCCGCGGAATCTTGCGGGAACTCAACCCGGAGATTCCGGCCCGGTTTCGCACCTTCTCCGAAGTCTATTCCGCGTCTCTAGGTTCGCGCCGCTTCAACCTGATTCTCATCGGTTTCTTCGGAATCATCGCGCTGCTGCTCGCTACAGCGGGCGTATTTGGCGTGATGGCCTATTCGGTCAGTCGCCGCACGCGCGAGATCGGCGTTCGCGTGGCTCTAGGCGCGCGCTCCCGTGACGTGCTGACCATGATCCTGGGGCAGGGATTGCGCACAATACTGATTGGACTCGTATTCGGCCTTGCCGGTTCGCTGGCACTCACACGGACCATGGCTTCGCTGTTGTTTGGCGTAACCGCTACCGATCCGCTGACCTTCGCCGCTGTGATCCTTCTCCTGATCTCTGCTGCGCTGCTGGCCTGTTACATTCCGGCCCGCCGCGCCACACGCGTCGATCCCATGGTAGCCCTTCGTCACGAATAAGATTGGCAATGAGTTGTCTAGCCGTTAACCCGGGCCAGCCAAATTCTGATACCTAGCCCGCGTGAAGTGTGCAACTGCTGTATCGGGTTCGGCATCTCTTGACGGGAACTCATGAAGCGCATCATCGCTCGACCGAGGGTTCCTGCTCAGCGTAGCCCTGGCCCTCTGCTTCGCTTGCTATGATTTTTGCCCAATGCACAAAACTCTTCGCTGTACGCCAGCTATGGCAACCGGAATCGTCAAGTACTCACTTCGTCGAGCCAGCCTGGACCTCGAAACCATAGCTCCTCAGCACATCGGTGACAGCAGGTGTCTTAAAGAAGGACAGGAACTGGCGTGCCGTTTCCTTGTTCTTAGACGAGTTGAGGATTACGCAGGCCTGCTCAATGGGAGGGTATTCCCCGGCTGGAACCTCGGCATATCGCCCTTTGCCTTTCATGTTGGGAGAAAGAGCGAGCGAGAGGGCAACGATGCCGACATCCGCAGAGCCCGAGACGACGAAGGACGCCGTTTGGGAGATGTTCTCACCCAATACGAATTTGTCGGCGACCTTGTCATAAACTTCTTCCTTTTTCATTGCCGCGACGGCGGCCTGCCCGTAAGGAGCGTGCTGGGGATTGGCGATGGCGATCTTCTTGATGGATGGGTTCAGCAGCGATCTGAGACCGGAATTCACGTCCAGTTTGGAATCGTTTGGGACCCAAATCACAATCTTCCCAACGGCGTACTGATAGAACGTGCCCGGCTCCGTCAGCGCGCCAGCTTCTAATTTCTTCGGGTAGTCGAGGTTCGCAGAAAAGAACATGTCAAAGGGAGCACCGTTCTGAATCTGCTGAAAGAAGTTCCCCGACGAGCCATAAATGACCTTGACTGCCTTGCCCGTTTCCTTCTGGAATCGGGTGGCAACCTCTTGCATCGCAGATTGAAGATCTGCCGCAGCAGCCACGGTGATCTCCTGCGCGGAGCAGAATTGAGAAACAAATGCAGCAACCAGGAGCGCTATGGGGCTCATTCTTCGCAGATTCATGGCTTTCTCCAACTGTCGTGATACCCGACGGGGCGTGATCAGACATCGTAGCAGTGACGATCTCCGGAGTTCTACGCGACCCTCTGCGCATCATTTGACAGCAATCAGTCTGAACGCGGTCACCTGACGGATCCATCTCGCGGGTCTCTTGTCGCCGGGCACCACGATACGGAAAGGGCCTTCTTTAGCGTTCAGGGCTTTCCCATCTCGCTTTCGGCATGGATGATTCCCGTGTGGCGAACGCTGGATCAAATTCAGTAACAGCGAAGGCGACTTTGTATCCGTCGGCGGCTTCGACGAGAATGACCTCGGCCATGCGCGATCCCCGCATGGCGTCGCCCAGTTGAATTCCGGACATCGTTAGCAGAGCGGATACCGGCACTCCCTCGAACCGAGCCGGTGCGTCGTGGTCATGTACATCTACGGTGACATGTGGTGCGTTCGCGATCTGCGCTGCCGAGATGCTAGTAGAACGCCCTTCTGTGTTGATTATCTGCAGTGTCTGGGCCGACAGTGCAGCAACGAAGAAAGAGAATCCGCATGTTACGTAGACCGAAAGATATCGTCGTCGAGTCATTTTTGATTCTCGCAAGACCACCTACGGCGGGGTCGTGCCAATATTCCAGAAAGCCCGCCCCTTCACCACGCCAGGATACTGTATCGAAAATAAAGGAAATCTTCATCGCATGCCTGACGCTCGGTTTGGTGGCCGGCGCCCACGTCGAGTTTCTCGACGCTCAACGCATAGACAGTGAAGGTGTAGCGATGTGGAGGATCTCCCTTCTCCGCGCAGGGGCCGTGATAGGCCTCGTTGCCGAGATCGGTGAGCACCTTACGTTTTCGCGCCAAACTACCGAATGCGGTTGTCCAGCCTGGTAACTCTGAAAGATGTTCTTGTTAGGCATCCGAAGCTTAGAGTTCGGGCTATGCATGCGGCTTGGCCGTTGGCGGACGATACTATCGCCGCGCTCTACGCCCACCCCCCAACTCTTATGTGGATATCGGGATCATCGATTATGCTTTTCCGCGCAAGCAGTTCTATGATTTCCTGCACCGTTTGATCGATGCTGGATTCGAGAACCGGATCGTGTTCGGATCCGACGAAATGGTCTGGCCGGATGCGGTCTCAACGGCAATCGAAACCATTCAGAATGATCCCGTGCTTTCACCCGAACTGAAGCGCGACATCTTGTATAACAACGCCGCCCGCTTCCTTCGGATCAAAGAAATGAGCGGATCACTCTGTTGCACAGCTTGTCATAAATAGTTTGGAAAAAAATGGCGGGGACGACGAGACTCGACCTCGCGGCCTCTGCCGTGACAATTAGCGGATACAAGTACTTTCAACGACATGGAAGAGCACGGACGGCACTGTAAGTCATTGGAAGTAGACCATAGGCAGCGCTATTGTTTGATACGAAGTGATGCCGGACAGCCTCTGTTTTCGTCCCCTTAACGTCCCCAAAACCTGAAGCGCTCAGATTCAGTCATCACAAGAGGGTTTCTCGGGACCGATGCGGAGGGCGTTGCGCCTGGATTGCTCGCAGCGACTGCAGTCAGAATCTCGAATTTTCCGACGGTCCAAATATGCCTTTCTAGCATCTGATTTAAGGCTGGTTTTCAAGGAGCTCAGCAATGGCCCTTCTGTCTTTCCTCGACCGCGAAAGATCTGTTGCACATCCCGGATACAGCCGATGGCTTGTCCCGCCAGCCGCGCTGGCAATTCACCTTTGTATCGGTCAGGTCTACGCTTTCAGCGTTTTCAAAATTCCGTTGACGCAACTACTGGGCATAACCAAGTCGGCGCCGGGTGACTGGAGTCAATCGCAGCTGGCATGGATATTTTCATTGGCCATTGTGATGCTGGGCCTGTCGGCGGCGACGTTTGGCAAGTGGCTAGAAGGCGCAGGACCGCGGAAGGCGATGTTTGCCTCCGCCACTTGCTTTGCGCTGGGCTTCTTTATTTCGTACTTCGGGGTGATTTGGCATCAGCTGTGGCTGATCTACCTGGGATACGGCGTCGTTGGGGGTACTGGACTGGGGCTCGGCTACATTTCGCCTGTCTCAACGCTGATCAAGTGGTTTCCGGATCGTCCGGGACTCGCTACCGGCATGGCCATTATGGGTTTTGGCGGCGGAGCAATGATTGGATCGCCACTGGCGATCAAGTTGATGGCTTATTTTCGCAACGCTGATGACGTCGGCGTGGCCAAGACGTTCCTTGTAATGGGCGTGCTGTATTTCGCGCTGATGATGTTTGGAGTTTTTACGATCCGAGTACCGCGGGAAGGTTGGAAGCCAGAAAACTGGACCGCGCCCGTCAAAGACCAAAAACTCATCACAACGCATAACGTCGATGTGAACACCGCGTTTGGCACACCACAGTTCTGGCTCCTCTGGGTTGTATTGTGCACCAACGTAACCGCGGGTATCGGTATTCTCGAGCAGGCGTCGCCCATGATACAGGAGTTATTCAAGGGCGCTATCGGACCGGTGGCGGCAGGCGGCTTCGTCGGACTACTGAGCCTGTTTAATATGGCGGGACGCTTTTTCTGGGCATCCACTTCTGACTTTATCGGTAGAAAACCCACATATTTCATCTTCTTCTCGCTGGGATCGGTTCTTTACTACTTGCTGCCGAAAACCGGAGCAGACCACCTGAATAGCGTGGTCCTATTTGTCACAATATCCGTCGTCCTCTTGAGCATGTACGGCGGTGGTTTCGCGACGATTCCGGCTTACCTGCGCGATCTGTTCGGTACTCATCACGTCAGCGCGATTCACGGCCGGCTGCTTACCGCGTGGTCCGTCGCCGGCGTTCTCGGCCCCGTTCTCGTGAACTACATGCGCGAGTATCAGATCGCGCACGGCGCTGACAAGGCGAGCGCTTATCAGACGGTTTTGCACTTGATGGCATGCCTGCTGGTCATCGGTTTCGTAGCCAATATTCTCGTTCGTCCGGTGGACCAGAAATATTGGATGACTGAAGCGAAGTCTCAGTCCCGGGAAGGAGCAATCAAGTGATAGAAGACGTAAAAAAGTCGTCGGCGGGATTAATTCTACTGGCTTGGCTAGTCGTGGGCATTCCGCTCGGATGGGGCGTGTACAACACACTGTTAAACTCGATGAACCTGTTCCAGGCAGCACCGGCGGGAGCCGCTGCGCCTGCAGTGCCGCCGAAATGACTTTCACACGACGGCGCACCAAAGCTTGTAACCCTTAATGGCAGGGGAGCATCTCAGGTATTCAACAGCCACGGATAGCCTCGAGTCTCTGGAGGTCAAATGATTAAGGAATTTGTGCTCCAATGGCCGGTGCTGCGTCAGATTCTGCACGGCGCAGATGGCACCGGCCCGGAAGCGATGAGCCACCGCACGCAGACGCTTCGTCCCAAGAATGAAGGAACGAAAGTGGCCCGGTCGGTATGCCCTTATTGCGCCGTGGGTTGCGGTCAGCTTGTATTCCATAAGGATGGCAAGCTGGTTTCAATTGAAGGCGATCCCGAATCGCCGATTTCCCGCGGGCGGCTCTGCCCCAAGGGCGCGGACAGCTATGAGCTACTGACCCACTCCAAACGGGTGACGAAGGTGAAGTATCGCCGTCCCTTCGCCAAGGAATGGGAAGACCTGGATCTGGATACGGCAATGAAAATGATCGCGGATCGAATTTGGGAGAGCCGCGAGCGAACGTTTGTCGAATCGCAAGGTGGACAAAGCTTGATGCAAACGAAGGCCATCGCCCATCTGGGTGGAGCGACGCTCGACAACGAAGAAAACTATCTGATCAAGAAACTGTTCACGGGCGGCCTGGGGATGGTGTGCATCTCCAATCAGGCCCGTATATGACATAGCTCCACTGTGCCCGGTCTGGGCACAACGTATGGACGCGGCGGAGCCACAGCATCGCCCAAGGATTTGCTGAACTCTGACGCGATCCTGATCATGGGGTCGAACATGGCGGAAAATCATCCCGTGGGATTTCAATGGGTGATGGAGGCCAAGGAACAGCACGGAGCAAAGGTCATTCACGTCGACCCGCGCTTCAGCCGGACGTCCGCTGTGGCGAATATCTGGATGCCGCTGCGAGCGGGATCAGACATTCTTTTCCTGGGAGCGCTGATTCGTTACGTCCTCGAAAATGAGTTGTTCTTTCGGGAATACGTTTTGCATTACACCAACGCCAGCGTGATCATCCCCGAGGACTTCAAAGATACCGAGGAACTGGGTGGAATCTTCTCCGGTTGGAATGCGGAGAAGAAATCCTACAATCCGGAAAGCTGGCTTTACGAAGGCGTTGAAAGAGACGGGAAAACGCAACCAGCGGCGCCCGAGGGGGCGCACGGCGGCCATGCGCAACATGGTGCAAACGCATCGCCCGATTTAAACAATTATAAGCAGGACCTCACCTTGCAGCATCCGCGCTGTGTTTTCCAATTGTTGCGGAAGCATTTTGGGCGTTACACGCCCGAGATGGTTGAACAATACTGCGGCGTTTCTAAAGACGCCTTCCTAGATGCCGCCAAGACCTTTTGCGAAGCGTCGGGGCCCGACAAAACGGGTGCCATTTGTTACGCACTCGGTTGGACGCAACATTCGAGTGGCGTCCAGATGATCCGGTGCGCGGCGATCCTGCAATTGCTTTTGGGGAATATGGGTCGCCCAGGAGGAGGCATCATCGCATTGCGCGGCCATGCCTCGATTCAGGGATCGACGGATGTTCCTACGCTCTACGACATCCTGCCCGGTTACTTGAGCATGCCGAAATTTGGAGAGGAATCGAAATCTCTCGCCAACTACATCGCAAAGTACGGAGCGCGCACGGGCTGGTGGAACAACCTGGACAAATACATCGTGAGCTTCTTGAAGGCGTACTACGGTGAAGCCGCACGGGCCGAAAACGACTTCGGGTTCCATTGGTTGCCGCGAGTCACCGGGGACCATTCGCACCAGGGCTATTGGCTGGACATGTTGGATGGAAAGATGGACGGATTGTTTGTCATGGGCCAGAACCCCGCGGTCGCTGGTCCGAACTCGGGAATGGAGCGCCGTGGACTCGCGAAATTGAAATGGTTGGTGGTACGGGAAATGGTCGAAACCGAAACCGCCTCCTTTTGGTACGCATCGCCGGAGGTGAAGCGTGGCGAACTCAAGACGGAGGAAATTCAAACGGAAGTGTTTTTGTTGCCAGCCGCGGGACATGCGGAGAAGTATGGAACGTTCACCAACACGCAGAGATTACTCCAGTGGCGCGAGAAAGCTGTCGATCCGCCGGGGGATTGCCGAAGCGAGAATTGGTTTATGTATCATCTCGGCGTGAATCTGAAGGAGAAAGCGAAACGCGATCCGCGTGCGCGTAATGCCGGTCTTCTCGCGCTCACCTGGAACTATTCTACTGAAGGCAAGCACCGTGAAGTTGTGGCTGAGGAAATCCTGCAGGAGATCAACGGTCGCACGATCGACAATGACGAACTGGTGCCCGGATTCACTTCCCTCAAAGCCGATGGCTCCACGGCCTGCGGTTGCTGGATTTATGCGGGCGTTTTTCCGAAGCGAGGCGAGAATCGCGCGAACGAACGCGCGTCCAAGGATTTTCACGGGCACGGATGGGGATTTGCCTGGCCGTCGGACCGCAGAGTTCTCTACAACCGAGCATCGGCTCGTCCAGATGGGAAGCCGTGGAGCGAACGAAAGAAATTGGTTTGGTGGGATGGGGAAAGCAAGAAATGGACGGGCAACGACGTTCCGGATTTTGTAGCAACCAAGCCTCCCGACTATCAACCTCCGGCAAATTCAGTCGGGGATGCAGCCTTGGCAGGAGACAAGCCATTCATTTTGCATGCCGATGGTTTTGGATGGATATGGGTACCGGTCGGCCTGAACGATGGCCCGCTCCCGGCGCATTACGAGCCACTTGAATCGCCCGTTCGAAATCCGATCTATCCAGAACGGCAGTCGAATCCGGTGGCAGAAAGAAAGGCACGCCCTGGGAATGAATATGCAACTTCGCCGGACCGAAAGTTTCCATTCGTTTTGACGACCTATCGGCTCACGGAGCATCATACCGCCGGCGGGATGTCGCGAACCCTGTCGCACCTGGCGGAACTTCAGCCGGAGATGTTCTGCGAGATTTCTGTTGAGTTGGCGGAGCAGTTGTCGATCACGCCGGGCGAATGGGTCACCATCGTGACCGCGCGCGGAGCCATTGAAGCGCATGCGCTGGTTACGCCCAGAATGCAAATGCTGACCATTGAAGGCAAACCCGTGCACCAGGTCGGACTCCCATTTCATTGGGGTTACTCCGGACTTGTGAAGGGCGACAGCGGCAACGATTTGGTCGCGATCTCGGAGGAGCCGAATGTGCGGATCATGGAAACGAAGGGTCTCCTATGCAATGTGATTCGCGGGAAACGCGAGACGAACCTTAAAGCAATCCAGGACCTGCGTCCGGAGAAGGGATAAGTTCTCATGGCTCGTACTGCTTTTCTAACAGATGCGACCGTGTGTATC
>Ga0193726_1001652_pt1 | contig 16834 bp, 14 predicted proteins | sample H2c1metaG_FD_144928 | JGI IMG/M metagenome (GOLD analysis project Ga0193726, IMG submission 144928) | Soil microbial communities from a riparian zone of the East river system, Colorado, United States - H2c1 | ecosystem: Environmental > Terrestrial > Soil > Riparian zone | place: USA: East River... | reverse complement strand
GGAGAAGCGAAATTCGGCTGTTCGCTTGGGTTCCGTCACGGTGAAACTGACGGCTCTTGCGATGAGCCCCCCCTTCCTTTAGTTTCTAACCTTCTCCAAACTAGCAGGGGCTGAGAGTTCTCGCTGGGCATCTTGCTTATCCCGAACGTTTCAACCCAAACCGCCCGCGGGCAAAGTGAGCGGGGTAAGCCGTAGTGGAGGATTGCCGATCGCAGCCCCCCCCGAATCAAACCTCTGCGCGATTCCAAGCGTCATATCCGTTCGCACCAAGGTCTCACGCAGCTTGCGTCTCGCCTTATGCAGTTGCGATTTCGAATTACCCGTTGAGCAATCCAACATGTCAGCGATTTCCTGGTGCTCATAACCATGCACATCATGGAGTAAAAAGACCATTCGATAGCCGGCAGGAAGATCCTGTAGCGCCCGTGTCAGCGCGATGCGATCCACCGCACCGGAAAGACGGCTATCGTCGCGGCCGCATTCGTGGCGTATGGTCCTTCCTTCGGAGTCGGAACCCTCATCGAGCGAGACCTGGTGCAGGACCTTCTTACGGAAATGCATAAGCACAGTATTGACTGCGACCCGATACAGCCACGTTGACAATGCTGAATCCCCACGGAACGCAGAGAGCTTACGAAACACCTGCATGAAAGCGTCCTGAGTGAGGTCTTCTGCCTCCGCAGTATTGTGGGTCATGCGAAGACATAACGCATAAATGCGCCCTTTGTTCGCGTGGAATATATCGGCGAAAGCGTCGAAATCGCCCGCCTGGGCGCGGTTGAGCGTATCCGCATTCAGCGGAACTGCCGTGGTTTGACTACTCATTCATTGCCCCCTGGCGGACCATTTGCTTCTCGATGACTGGGACCCGCCGGTCCGTCGATGAAGATCAACGATACAAGCCGGAGCATGGAGGGGTCTGAGCAATATTGATCATTGAGTAAACGTCACGCCCTTACATGGCCCGATCGGCGGAAGCCATTGCCTGGAGCAGTGGGGCACGGGCCAGGAAATATTCCATCATTGCATCATTCGAGCTGAGAAAGCTGCGATCTGCCCGTGATTTAGGGGAGACGCTCTTGTGGTTCAGGCACATGGCTGGCCGGGCGGGGAAACTGGGCTGGGCTCTGTCACGTAACGTGTCCCGTGCCTTGGCCGGCGATAGAAACTCTTGGCTTGTCCTAGGATACAGACGGCGTAGCGATTCCCCTGCAAAGAGGGTCACCAGAATCCGTTTCTTGGCTGGCTCCCGGCGTGCGCGTGTCATGGTTTTGACACGGCAGAACGAATGCATTTCGTTTAGAGTTTGGAGGACGAGGAACACTTCTGAGCCGCTGTTCCGCTAACTGTTCGGGGAGGTTGTCGAAGATTCCGCGGTAACCAGCGACCGTTCTGTCGCAGCTCCGTTGGCGGGGGATGGCCGGGCCGGACTCGGCTGTGCAACTGCGCCCTCCAGCACCCGGTTGTTCAGGCAATAGAGCGCCAATTCAAGACGATCGGCGACGCCCAGCTTGTCATAAACCTTGCGCAGATAATTTTTTACCACTTGTTCGGTGGTGCCCACCCGTACGGCAATTTCCTTGTTTTTCATGCCCTGCGTGACACAGGAAACGATCAATGTCTCTTTGGGCGTCAATTGCACTTTCGATCGCGACGATGCCGGACGCGAAGATTGCGTCCGATACGCTTCCAACACCCACTGCGTTCCGCGACTGTCGAGCCAGGGCTCGCCGCGCGAAACCTTGTGCAGGCAATCCACCAGCATGTCAGGATCAACTTCCCGGGAGACGATGCCGTGCACTCCCCGCCGGAAAAGTTCTAGCGTCAGCTCTTCATTTGGCGCAGCCGTCACAACCACAACCCGAAGACCTGGTGCTTGCCGCAGCAGATCAGATACCGCTTCTACCGGGTGCGACGAGAGAGCCGCTTCAAAAATCAGGACATCGGCGGAAAATTTCTTGGCCGCGGAGAGAGTTTGATCGAGCGTTTCCGCTTGACCCACAACACGAATGTCGTCTTCAATTGCAAAAATCTTGCGCAGGCCGGCGCGGAAGATGGCCTGCGTATCAGCCACGATCACGCGAATGAGGGGGCCGGTGTTCTCGCCCGCGATCTCATGCGGCGGTCCGATGTTCTCTTCCAAGCTAACTGAAGTGCCTGCCATAGTCCTTGCCGCGCTCAGCGGCGGTCAAAACGATATTCATCAATGACCACGCCTACGCCTCGGCGGCCACCGTCTTCCGAGCTCCGTACCACCCGGCCCCGGCAATCGACGCGCACATCGGCGTCAGAACCCACGACCTCAGCAGGCAATGAGATGGTGAAATCCACCATCGATCCCACCGGCATGTCCGAATCCACCTGGAACAAAACGCCGTTCGCGGAAATGTTTTGCGTCTCCGTGCAGCGATCTCCCGCGGTTGACTTCACAGCGATCGGCAGTTTGATGGGAAAACGCACCGCATTCTGTATGTCTGGATAACGTGAGGCCTGACCCTTGGTCGCAGCCTTCGCTGCCACGGATTCTTGGGACATCGCGCTCCCGCTCCCAACGTCAGGGACAGCGCCGGAATTGCTGTTCTCCGGAAATCGGCTTTCGTTCGACATTGGCCGCAGATTACACCCGGGAATCAGACATGCAAAGTTACTGAAGTCATGGAACTAGTAGTGGTTAAATCCTTGGGGGTCATGCAGTTGCAAATGAATTTGGACTGTTGCAAGACGGTTTTGGGGGTGTTTTACCGGGTTTTGCAGGATCTGTCGGGCTTTCGGTCGTCACCCGGATATTTGCCGGCTGAAAGCCGGGAGCCGAAGGCGGATCGCCGCCTTAAAATTTCGTCACTTCCGTGAAGTTAAACTCATGCACCTTCATGGCGGGAACCACCATGTCGAACGACTCTTCTCCGCTGGCCCGGACCGGCGTCCCCATCTGTTCCACGTTGGAAAGCATTTTTATCAGGCTCTGGTTGAAACGGAAGTTGCGGACGCCGCCGCGGACTTTTCCATCCTCAATCAGAAACGTTCCATCGCGAGTCATGCCGGTCAGGATTTTCTCGTAGGGATCCACCTCCCGGATGTACCAAAGTCGCGTGACCAGAATTCCCCGCCCGGTCGAAGCGATCATCTGATCCACGGTTTTCGTTTGTTTTGCTCCGCCGAAAACGATGTTCATCGGCGCTTCGCCCATTTCATTGGGGAGCGCGAAGCCATGACCGGTCGGTTCGATAGGACCAACGTTGTCTTTGTACTCGGAGGCCTTCATCTTCTCCGCGGTCGCCCGGGCATACACCAGCCGCTTGACCACACCATTTTCCACCAACTGGATGCGCTGACGACGCATCCCTTCGCCATCAAACGGAGACCCGGATTGCAGCGGATGCGCCGCATCATCCCAAATATTGATATTGTCGCCAAATAATTTCTCGCCGACGCGATGGTTCAGAAACGACCGCTGGTCGAGAATCGCAAGCCCGCTGAAATCCCAGAACATGAATCCCGCAATGTCGAGCACAGCTGCCGGCTCGAGAACGACTGTATACTTCCCCGCTGGAAGTTCCCGGGGACTTGCCGACTCAGTTGCTTTATGTGCCGCAATCTCCGCCAGCACCGTCGCATCAAGATCGGCCACGTTCGGCGAGTTCGCTTTCTGCCATCCAGAGGAATCCGGTGCCAGCATGGTGATCGAGATCTCGGAGGAAGTCTGCGTGTGCCATTCCGCCAGACCGCGAGAATTGAAAATGCCTTCCACGCAATCCGCGGTCGAAAAAATGCCGGCTGCGGTGAGCTTGTGTCTCCCGGCGACGGAAACAATCTCCCCGACCTCCTGCGCCCGCTGCTCGGGGGTGACGGCTGCAGTCTCCTCGAAGTGCCTGCTGGGCTCCGCGTTTGCAGGAACCGACGCTGGCGCCGCGCCCGGGCCAGGCACCGGCAGCAAGTCCGGATCAGGATGCTGCACTCTCGCTAACGTTTCCGAGGCTTGCACCACCCGCTTCAGGCCCTCGTCATCAAGCTTGTTGGTAGTCGCCCGAGCCGTACGTCCGGAAAATACAGCCCGGACCGAAACTCCGTAGTTTTCTTCCGCAACATTCTGATGGATCGCATTATTGGCGAAACGAGTGAGCTCACTTTTGCCACCATAGAAGAGCACTTCGACTTCATCAGAAGTCGAATGCTTTTTGATCCGGTCGAAAATGTCGAAAGCTTTGTTCTTATCTAGCATTCGGCAATCAGCTGCCCTGGTAAGCGGACCCAACCTTAATTTTCCGGAATCTCGCCGGCGCGGCCCCGTGTCCCGTGCCCATCACTTGCTGTGGTTGCCCCTTACCGCAGTTCGGCGTCCCCCAAAGCGTCCATTCCTCACGCGAGCAGATTGCATCCATCGCGTTCCAAAACTCCGTGGTGATTCCTGAATACGAGGGATTCTTCAGCATGCGCACGCGCTTGCCGTTCCTGATCTCCCATCCGATTTCGCAGCTGAACTGGAAGTTGTAACGCTTGTCGTCAATCGACCACGACTTGTTGGTTTCCATCTCGATGCCGTGTTCTGTCTCCGCAATCAGCTGTTCATGGGTAAGGGGCCTTTGGCCAGGCATGATGCTGATATTGGTCATGCGAATCATGGGGAGCCGGTTCCAGCTTTCTGCCCGTACCGTTCCGCCGGAACGGTCCTCGCCGATTGTGTGGGCCGTATCGCGCGAACTCAGATACCCTGTGAACAGTCCGTTGCGGATGATCGGCGTACATTGCGCGGGTACACCTTCGTCGTCGAAGCCAAACGTGCCGAGTCCAGGTCCGTGTTCCTGCCGCGCATCGGCCACCACATTCACCAGCTCGCTCCCATATCGCAACTGGCGCAATTTTTCGAGAGTAAGAAATGACGTACCGGCAAAGTTTGCCTCCATCCCCAGCACGCGATCGAGTTCGATGGGATGTCCCACCGACTCGTGCACTTGCAGCCCGAGTTGCGAGCTGCCCAGAATGACGTCGAACACACCTTCGGGACACTGCTCCACCTTGTGTAGTGCCACCGCTTCTTCGCCGATGCGGCGGGCATTCTCGACCAGCTTCAATTCGTCGATCAGTTCGTAGCCTTTGTTCTGCCATTGTCCGCCGAACGAATTGGGATAGGAGCGCTTCTGGATTTCGCTTCCGGCGAACGCGTACGCGCAATAGCCGGCACCGGTGACGTGCCTGGTCTGATGAATGTTCGCGCCTTCCGAGGAGAAGAACCATTGTTCGCCGCGATGAAAATTCAGATTCGCCTCCGCCAGCGTGACCCCGGCGACAGACCGCAATTCAGAATCGATCTTGAGCAACAGTTCGATATTCTGTTCCACCGAAGTTGTGAAGGGATCAATCCTGTAAGGCGACGACCACTCGGCAACCACGGCCCTTTCGGGTGCCAGCCGAATATCATGCTGCTTGACCCGCGAAGACGCTTTCGCGATGGCGACCGCCTGCGCTGCAGTGGCTTCCACCGAACCGCGGCGCAGGTCGTCCGTGGCAGCGAATCCCCAGGCGCCATCGGCGATAACACGAATGCCAATTCCGAACGACTCCGAGACCGAAGCGCTGCCCACTTTACCATTTTTGGTGGAGAGCGCCCGGCTGCGCTCATCGACAATTCGCAAGTCCGTGTGGGAAGCGCCGCGCAGCGCGGCAGCGTTCAGGGCCCAGTCGGCGATGTCTTTCATAGCGGAAATTTAAATCTAACACAACCCGCGCTTCGGTTCATTTCCGCACTTTCTCTGAGCGAAGCATCGAGCTGTCCAACCGGTTCGGCACACCAAGAGAAAGGGACGGCTCGCGCCGTCCCTGGTTCAAGCTGCGATCTGATGGCTGAGGGCTCCTAAGTCCCTTCCGACCAGCCCGCCAAGTACTCTTCCTGCTCCGGCGTCAGTTTGTCGATCTTGACGCCCATCGATTCTAGCTTCAGCTTCGCCACGCGCTTGTCCAGTTCGACGGGTACGGTGTGTACCGTCTTCCCCAGAGTCTTGTAATTCTTCACCATGTACTCCACCGACAGCGCCTGGTCGGCAAAGCTCATGTCCATCACCGACGGAGGATGTCCTTCGGCAGCGGCCAGGTTGATCAGGCGGCCTTCGCCCAGCAGATTGATCTTGCGTCCGTCCCTCAGGGAATACTCTTCGACTGACGTGCGGGTGGTGCGCTTCGACGACGACAGCTTATCGAGAGCGGTAATGTCAATCTCGACGTTGAAGTGGCCCGAGTTCGAAATGATCGCGCCGTCTTTCATCAGTTCGAAATGCTCCTTGGTCAGCACGCTCTTGTTGCCGGTGACGGTGCAGAACACGTCGCCCAATTTTGCCGCCTCGCTCATGGACATCACCCGGAAACCATCCATCACGGCTTCGAGCGCCTTCGTCGGGTCCACTTCGGTGATGATGACTTCAGCGCCGGCACCGCGCGCACGGCTGGCGAGGCCGCGTCCGCACCAGCCGTAGCCGGCCACCACGAACTTCGAGCCCGCGAGAAGAAAATTGGTGGCACGAATAATCCCGTCCAAAGTCGACTGCCCGGTGCCGTAACGATTGTCGAACAAATGTTTGGTGTCGGCATCGTTCACTGCGACGATGGGAAATTTCAACACGCCTTCCTTCGCCATTGCGCGCAGCCGGATCACGCCGGTTGTGGTTTCCTCGGTCCCGCCGATGACACCTTCCAGCGCATCCTTGCGTTTGGTGTGCAGCAGCGTGACCAGGTCAGCTCCGTCGTCCATGGTGATGTGCGGCTTGTGGTCGATGGCAGCGAGTATGTGATTGTAGTAAGTGTCGTTGTCTTCCCCTTTGATGGCGAAAACCGGAATGCTGTGGTCGCGCACCAGGCTGGCCGCCACGTCGTCCTGCGTAGACAATGGGTTCGAAGCGCACAGGACCACATCCGCGCCGCCATCGCGCAGCGCGATGGCCAGGTTCGCTGTCTCGGCCGTGACGTGCAGGCAGGCCGAAATGCGAATGCCTTTCAGCGGCTGGTTCTTGATGAATTCCTTGCGGATGATCTGCAGGACTTTCATGGACTGGTTCGCCCACTCGATGCGCTTTTTCCCCAGATCCGCGAAGTCGATGCTCTTAATATCACCTTGCAACGGCGTGGTCGTCGTAGACATGTGTCTCCTGTGGCACAGAAAAGCTGATTTTTTAATGACGCGTATTTCTATAGAAGTTGAGGTGAGCGCCCCGTCCTCGCGCATTCTTGGCGCCAGGCCGCGGCTTTCCCCAGAACTATTTCTTTGAACCAGCCCCCACCGCTTCGCCTACACCAGCGTCGCTGGCCAGTTTCACGGCCTGGTCGGTCTTTTCCCAGGTAAAGTCGGGGTCGTTGCGGCCGAAGTGCCCAAACGCGGCGGTCTTGCAGTAAATCGGCCGGCGCAGGTTGAGCGATTCAATAATGCCCTTGGGCGTCAGCTTGAAGTGCGTCCGCACCAGGTCCTGGATGACGGTGGTATCGACTTTGCCAGTTCCAAAGGTGTCGACGCGCACGCTCACCGGTTCGGCAACGCCGATGGCATAGGCGAGCTGAACTTCGCAACGCTCGGCCAACTTGGCAGCCACGATGTTCTTGGCAATGTGGCGCGCCATGTAGGCCGCGGAGCGATCCACCTTGGTCGGATCTTTGCCGCTGAACGCGCCGCCCCCGTGACGACCCATGCCGCCGTAGGTATCGACGATAATCTTGCGTCCAGTCAACCCGGTGTCGCCCATCGGGCCCCCGATTACGAAGCGCCCTGTGGGATTGATGTGATATTTGGTGTCGGCGTCAAGCAACTCGGCGGGAATGGTGGCCTGGATCACGTGCTTGAGAATATCGCTGCGCAGTTCGTCATTGCCTACGGTTTCCGCGTGTTGGGTTGAGATGACCACCGCATCAACCCGAACCGGCTTGTGGTGGGCGTCGTATTCCACCGTCACCTGCGACTTGCCGTCGGGCCGAAGGTACTGCAGCTTACCTGTTTTCCGACACTCGGAAAGCCGCATCACCAGCTTGTGAGCCAGCGATATCGGCATCGGCATCAATTCCGCGGTTTCGTTGCAGGCAAAACCGAACATCATGCCCTGGTCGCCGGCGCCGCCGGTATCTACACCCATCGCGATATCGCCGGACTGCTTGTTGATGCTCGAGATCACAGCGCAGGTGTTGGAATCAAAACCATAGAGAGCGTTGTTGTAGCCGATCGAGGAGATGGTGCCCCGCACCAGGTTCTGAAAATCGACATAAGCTTTGGTGGTAATTTCACCGGCAATGACCACCAATCCGGTCGCGGTCAGCGTCTCGCAGGCCACACGGCTGGTTGGATCTTCGCTGAGGCAGGCATCGAGAATGGCATCGGAAATCTGATCGGCGATCTTGTCGGGATGGCCCTCAGTCACGGATTCGGAAGTAAATAGAAAGCGGTTCTTGGACGACAATCGGCTTCTCCTTCAAACAATCTCGGCGTCACGTCTGGCGGGGATGAAATAGAGAACAATAGCCACGAAATGAGCATTTGGCAGACACTTAAAAGTTACCAGAGAAGGCGGATGGGCGCAATCACTTTAGGCCCAATCGCGCGCCCACCCAGTGAGGGGTCACGCACCCCGCGCGGACGGGGATTATCGAGGCTCAAACCGCGCTAAAGCTGCCCGTGGCCCAAACTTACGGTGCTGGCGCAGAAGCATCCGCCGGCGGCCTGGGAGTCTCCGGACGCAGGCCATTCGGGTCAAACCTCAGCAGCCGGACTTCCGCCTCCTCGCCCGGTAAAGCCAGTCTCTTCCCGTTGAAGCTGAACTCCAGGCCGCCCATGTTCCCGGCCTTGACCACAACTTCGCTGTGTCCTTCCACCGATTTCTCCGTGGATGGTTCGAGCGTGTCCTCGAAGATTGGCTTACCGTCGGCGGTTATGGAAATCCAGGAATCCTCACTGGCTTTGATCAGCACCGTGAACGACCCCGCGGTTGCTGACGAACCGGCAGCCGCAGGCGCGACCGCTGCGGTTTGGGTCCCCCCCGTCCGGGGAGCTACCGCGGTGGGGGCTGCGAGGGTGGGGGGGGTGGAAGATGCACCCCGAATTCCAACCGATTCCTTCGCGAGGAAGTGCCAGAGGGCAAGACCCAGCGCGACCACAACAATTGCCGATCCTGCCAGGACCCGCGGAAAATTCGAAGCACCGCTGCTGACCCCATGTTCGATTCTCTCCGCCAGAACTTCCTTCGGAACCGCCGCTTTGGAGATAGACGCTTTTGGACCTGGTACCGGGGCAGGCTCCACCACCTCTGCTTTTTTAGGCTGCACTTCGCCGGACGCGAGCAGATAATCTGCAATGGTTTGGTCTTCATCCAGGCCAACCGAGCGAGCGTAGGCGCGAACGAATCCGCGGTTGAAGATGCCCCCCGGAAGCTGGTCAAAGTGTTCCTCTTCCAGCGCGCGCAGAAAGCGGGTGCCAATCTTGGTTGTCAGGGCAACATCCTCCAGGGTAATGCCGCCCTTCTCGCGCTGTTTCCTTAGTTTGTCTCCAAATGGCGGCAAGCGGAGGCTCTCCTTGTCCATTGCATGCACGCAGGCTAACGACAAATAAATATATGTCAAGCGTTTAGTAGAACATGCACCAATTTTCGCCGCCGGGATCGGAACCGTACCTGCCCGGTCGGGAGCGGGGATCTAGGCCGCGCCTCTCCGGCTGCGTGGCGGCATAGGTTCGTATTACTATCGTTCATTGCCCATGCTTCCCGGCGCCGCTTATAATCGCAGCATTTCCGCCCTTTATTCGAGGTTGAGGTTCGATGACGCAAGCCCCCAGCGCCGGTCGTAGCCGGCAGAGTCAAGAACTGAACATCTTCCATGATGTTGCCAAAGCCCTTACGTCTTCTTTGGACCTCGACTCCATCCTGCAAACCATCATGGAAAAGATGGCGGAATACTTCAAGCCGGACACCTGGTCGTTGCTCATGGTGGATGCGGAACGTGACGAACTCTATTTCGCGATCGCGGTGGGCAGCGCCGCCGAGGCGCTTAAGAACGTGAGGCTCAAAGTTGGCGAAGGCATCGCCGGCCACGTCGCCAAGCACGGCGAGAAGCTCATTGTTCCCGACGTGATGACCGACCCGCGCTTCACCAAACGCATCGACGAGATGACCAAGTGGGAGACGCGCTCCATTATCTGCGTGCCGGTGCGTTCAAGACTCCGCGTCCTCGGCGTGATTCAGCTGGTCAACGTTGACATGGAGCATTTTGGCGACGAGGAGTCATTTTTCCTGCAGGCGCTCTGTGACTACGCTGCCATCGCCATTGAAAATGCCCGCTCCGTCGAGAAAATTCAGGAACTCACCATCACCGACGATTGCACGGGCCTGTACAATGCCCGGCACCTGTACAAGACTCTGGAAAAAGAGGTGTATCGATCGGCCCGCTTCGCCTACGAGTTTACCGTGCTTTTCATCGACCTGGACCACTTCAAGCAGGTCAACGACACCCATGGACATCTGATCGGAAGCAAGCTGCTGGCGGAAATTGGCTACCTCGTCAAGGCCCAGCTTCGCCTGATCGATTATGCTTTCCGCTACGGTGGAGACGAATTTGTGATCCTGTTGCCGCAAACCGGAAAAGACCAGGCCTTGGTGGTTGCCCGTCGTTTGCGCGACAGCCTGCGCACCAGCATGTTCTGCAAGGAAGAAGGGCTGAACCTCAATGTCCGCGCTTCGATTGGCGTAGCCACCTACCCGCATGACGCCAAGACCCCGCACGATGTAATCCGCCAGGCGGACGAGATGATGTACCTGGTGAAAAACTCCACGCGGGATAATATTGGGATCGCGCAGCGCGGCGTGATGAAGTAGGAGTTCCGCGTGAGGTGTTCCCCAGGGGATGGCTTCCCGCCATCGCCTACGATGCGTCCCCGTGGACCACGGTCCGAAAATCCGGTCGGAGCATGCCTGGCGCAAGCGACAGAGGTCTTTCGCTTCGCTTGGAAGGACAGCCGTTCGAGGATCGCCGGTTCATTTCTCTAGGCTGGCAGGCGCCGCCGGATCGCCTGCGACCGCGTTGCTCCTGCCACCCACAAAGACCGCTTCATCCAACAAACTTACTTGCCGTTTTTGCCCTTCACGCTGCCGGCCCCGGTGCAGAAATCCCAGCCCTTCACCGCCAGGTAGCCATCGTAGTAGTAGCAGGAGCCCTTTATGGTGTCGCCGAAATCCGCGACTACTCCCAGGTTGTTGTAGATTTCGGTCAGTTCGGCTTCGGTCGAAGTGCTCTTAAGGCCCGTAGCATTCACGATTCCCGCAAGCGCCGGTGAGGCTACGCTGGTGCCGCCCAGGATGTACCACGATCCCGGTCCGCCTCCACCGTTGTAGGGCGTGCCATCCAGGATCCAAACCCCGGTGTTGGGATCTGAGTCAAAGGATAAGTCCGGCGTGCCACGCCGGCTTCCGACGATGCTCTGGATTCCGTTCTGATAGCTCGGACGCGGTTCCATCACGCTAGGACCGCCACCCGCGGAATTCCAGGCCAGCTCCGCCTGAAATGCTCCGGTGATCGGATTCCGGCTAATGGTGGTACCTCCCGCTGAAATTACGTTGGGAGAAGAGCTGGGATAGCTGGGTCCCTGGGTGTCTCCGGCAGAAGCAAAGAACACCACTCCCGACTCGACAAATCTCGAGTCGTCTGAGGTCTCGCCCGAGTATTCGGCTTCGCCCCAGCTGTTTGTGACTTCACCTCCGCCCGCGGCATTCACCAGCGCCGCAGCCTTCGCTTCGGCGGCATAGAGATCGGCATTGCTGTTCGACTTTGCCTCCACCAAGATAATCTTTGCATTGGGCGCCATGGCGTGGGCCCACTCAATGTCCAAGGCCGCTTCCAGTTCCCAGCCGCCCGTCGGGTCTCGCGGAGGCTTCACACCACTGGCATACACGACCGAGAAGTTTGCCGCCGGCAAACCAAACTGGGCAGAGAACGCAGCCAGATCGGTCGCCGCAGTTGGATAGTCATATGCATCAACGATCGCGATGGCGCCAAATCCGCCGGCCGGATTGGCGGTCACTGTGTTGGGATTGCATCCCTTTACAAACTTCGTCAGCCGATAGAGGCAGCCGATCGAGGCCGGGGTCTCGTAAAAATATCCCGCGAACGGAGGTCCCACCAGCGGCGTGATTCCGGAGAACGGGACAACCGCCGAAGCAGGCTGCAACACCAGAATGTTGGTGTGCGCACGCAAACCGCGATCCTCTGGACGTTCGACGCTCGAGCTAGGTACGAGCACTTGGGCCCGGCGATCCTGCCTTTGTGCAAATGCAGGACTGGCGAGCGCGATCAACAGCACAGACACCACGGCAACGGTCAGGGTCGAAGATCTCATAACAGTGAGTTTCCTTTTGTTTGCCTGTCTCGGCAGATTTGGTAATCGCCAATCGAACGCAGGACCGGAGGGAGACCAGTTTTGCTCGTGAAACAGTCAGGGGAGAACTGAGTAACAGAACAGCGCTCGTACGGCTCCGAGAGTTTCTCCCAACACCTGACAGCTGTCAACAGGAAAGCAACTTGCAACCCGCGAGGTTGCAAAGATTTGCAAGATTTGCAAGATTTCAAGAATTGTCGTTCCCAGCATTGCACCCGCTTTGGCGCGGGTTCGAAGGAAATGAAGATGCGGCCTGCAGGCGAGGTTCGCAGCGCTCAGGAATCGCCCTTGACCCGCTGTGAGGAAAAACCCGAAGCTCAATCCGCCGACATCACCGCGGGATTAGGCAAGCGCGACTCCCTGACCTTTTCCCCGACAACCGGACGCGGCTGCAGCCACTTACGAACTTCCGGCAGGGCGGCCCGCATGGCGGCCTCTCCGGCGCGCACCAGGTCCGCGCACTGATCGAAGGCGTCATACTTAAATTCGTGGACCTCAGGCTCGACCACCAGGTCGGCCGCCTGCTTCCACTGGCTGCTATTCATTTCCTGCGCGATGGCGAAGCACTGCCCGATCACTTCGAATACATGCCGCGGCCCCTCCACGTTCGTCCACTTCCCTTTCAGACTCACCGCCAGCACCCGACTCGCGCCCATCTCCCGCAACGGCATGGTGGGTACGGGATAGGCGAGCATTCCATCCACCAGGAGGCGACCGTTAATCTTCACCGGCAAAAACATCCCGGGATATGCGCAACTGGCACGGACGGGATCGACCAGCGGGCCGGAGTGAAACACCACTCCTTCCCCTGTAGAAAAATCGGTCGCTGTTACAGCCAGGGGAATTCGCAGATCTTCGAATGTTTTGGCCTTGAGAAGGTTGTCAAGAAATCCAATCATTCGCTGATTGCTGGCAAAGCCGCAGCGGGAGAGTGTCCAGCGGGCAAAGTGTTTGAATCGCACCCGCGACGCGAATTCCTCACACTCTTGAACGTTGAGGCCGCTGCAATAGGCGGCGCCGATGAGCGCGCCCACGCTGGTACCTGCCACAAAACGAATGGGGATATTTTCTGCTTCGAGAACCTTCAGCACACCAATGTGCGCGATGCCGCGGGCAAAACCGCCGCCCAGCGCGAGACCGATGCCCGGAACCGGCTCTTCCGCCATCCGCGTGGGCCGCCCGGAGAGTTCGCGCCCAAGCGCCTGTACGGTTCGAACGATCTTGCCGAGACCCTTCACCGGACTTCACCTCTGCTGCTACCTCATTAGATGCCAAGCATCGGCCAGTTGTCACATATCACTGGTGCGGGGTCCTGGTTACCGCCCCGCCGTCCTGGGCTTGAGCCCCTGCGTGCAGTGTGACTAACTGCCCTATTCCTGATAACTTGAGCGCATGGTGCGGGAAATCTCTTCGGGCGGAGTGGTCGTCCGGAGAACAAACCAGGGTTGGGAAATGGCTGCCATCCAGCCGCAGAGGGAGGTTTCGGCGGGCATCACGCCGGCGGGCAGGAGGAAAGCATCCCCGAAAGTGTTGCTCGCATTGCCCAAAGGACTGATCGACGCCGGCGAGAAGCCCGAGCAAGCCGCCATCCGCGAAGTGCTCGAAGAAACCGGACTCCAGGCCATTCCGGTCACCAAGCTGCGCGACATTAAATATGTCTACGTTCGCTCCTGGGGGGACAAAGAGCGCGTCTTTAAAATTGTGAGCTTTTATCTGCTGCGCTACGTGTCAGGCCAGATCGATCGCATCGATCCGGGGATGCGCGTCGAAGTAAAGCGGGCGCTTTGGATCTCTCTCGAGGACGCATCGCTCAAACTCGGCTATCGCGGCGAACGAGAAGTGGTGAAGGCGGCGCGGGAATATCTGAAATTGCATCCCCAGGCATAAATCTTTATGACACGCATCGGCCACATCGAGACGCACTTTACCGCCAGCAATTTTGTCCGCGACATCGTGATCGGCATGGCCGATGGCCTGACTGTGCCTTTTGCTCTGGCCGCCGGTCTGTCCGGCGCAGTGCAGAACACGCGGCTCATCGTTGTCGGTGGGATGGCCGAAATCGCCGCCGGATCCATCGCCATGGGTTTGGGCGGTTATCTCGCCGCCCGCGGCGACGCGGAACATTATGAGCAGGAGCGCTTGCGCGAAGAGCGCGAAATTATAGAGATTCCCGAAGAAGAGAAGGCGGAAGTGAGCCGCGTCTTTGAAGCTTACGGACTCACCAGAGCGCAAAGCATGCCCATTGTTGACGCTCTCAGTGAGCATCCCAAGTCCTGGGTGGACTTCATGATGCGTTACGAACTCGGACTGGAAGCGCCAGACCCGCGGCGCGCCGTGACCAGCGCCGCCACGATCGCAGGAGCTTACGTCGCCGGCGGCCTGATCCCGCTCTCGCCCTACATCATTCTGGGCGATGCAACTCGCGGATTGGCATATTCGGCCGTTGTCACGCTGGCGGCGCTGGGTATTTTTGGTTACATGAAAGGACGCTTCGCCCACACCGGCCCGCTGCGTAGCGCGACCCAGACCATGGTCATCGGCGGGCTGGCCGCCGCCGCGGCATTCGTTCTGGCGAAACTCATCTCGTGAGTGCGAGGTTCATCAGGCGAATGAACCCTGTCATCCCGGGCGAGCCGGGGACCGATGCATGTGTGACCCGGCCATGAGCCGGCGCTCCTGGGAAGCTAGAGGAGGGCATGGAGCCTTCCTCGGGACGACCATGGCAAAAGAACCTGCCGCGCAAGTGGATCGATTTGCCAGCTTCCCGCATAATGACTGTGTGAGTCCACGATCGTGCTACTTATTATTCCTATGTGCGGGACTTAGCTTCGCAGCAAGTCCACTGTTCGCAAAAAGCAAGCGCTCCACTGCGGGCGTCCTGGATCGTGAATACGTCGCCGCCCTGGCCTCGGCCAATCAATTTCTCACCGCCTGGCAAACCCAGGACCACGAAACCGGAATCATTTTGCTGAGCGATGACGCCAAGCGGCAAACTTCAGAAGAGCGGTTGCAGACTTTCTTCGCGCCAGGATCGGCCGTCCAGCAGGGATACGAGATCAGCCGCGGCAAAAAACTGAAGCCCGGCCGCTATGCCTTCCCCGTCACTCTATTTACCATCGGATCAGGCCACAAATGGGTGCATCCGCGCCTGTCGCAAATCGTTGTGGTGAATGTGGTGGTGAATACCGGCAAAGATGATTGGGCCATCGATAAACTGCCGTAGACCGACCTCCGAACGGAGCATCCATGAAACCGATTCATAAAGTCGCAATTCTGGGCGCGGGAACCATGGGCGCGCGCATCGCAGCCCACTTTGCCAATGCCGGCATTCCCAGCTATTTGTTCGATATCGTTCCCCAGGATACTCCGCTCGATGCCACGCCGGAGGCTCGCAACCGAATTGCCGCCGCCGGACTCGATGCCGCCAGGAAATCCAAGCCCGCAGCCTTCATGGAACCGTCACTCGCGAAACTGGTAACGATCGGAAACTTTTCTGGCGATCTCGAGAAACTCTCCGAAGCAGACTGGATCATCGAAGCCGTGGTGGAGAATCTGGAAATCAAGCGCGCACTGCTGAAGAAGGTCGAAGCCATCCGCAAACCCGGCACCATCATTACCACAAACACCAGCGGCCTGCCCGTCGGCAAAATCGCCGAAGGCTTCTCCGACGACTTTCGGCGCTCCTGGTTCGGCACCCATTTTTTCAATCCTCCGCGCTATATGCGGCTGCTCGAACTCATCCCCACCCCCGAGACCGACCGCGCCGCGATCGACGCCGTCGCGCACTTCGCCGACACCCACCTCGGCAAAGGCGCCGTCTATGCCAAAGACACGCCCAACTTTATCGGCAATCGCATCGGAACTTTCTCAGTGCTGAACGTCATGCGCCTGATGCAGGAAATGGATCTTTCGATTGAAGATGTCGATGCGCTGACCGGAAGTGCCGTCGGATGGCCGCGCTCGGCCACGTTCCGCACCATTGATCTGGTAGGCCTCGACATTCTCGGCCACGTGGTCCGCAACCTGACAGAGCCCGCTGCCCGCGATGAGCGCAGCGATCTAAAACTTCCAGACTTCTATCAGCAAATGCTCGATCGCAAGTGGCTGGGCGACAAAACCACGGGCGGTTTCTATAAAAAGGGTGGGGGGAAAGCCGCGCCCGGCGAAGAAGAACGCCTTGCGCTCGACTGGAAGACACTCGAATACCTCCCGCGCCGGAAGCCCAAGTTCGCCGCCCTCGACATGGCGAAGAACGTCGAGGACACCGGCGCGCGCATTCGCATGCTGCTCGGCCTGGATGGCAGCACTCCGCCGAAGGGCGACCAGGCCGGCCCGTTCCTCTGGTCGGCGCTCTCCGGACTTTGGACATATTGCGCCAACCGCGTTCCGGAGATTTCTGACTCCATCGTCGAAATCGACCGCGCGATGCGCCTCGGCTTCAACTGGGAA
>Ga0193726_1001651_pt1 | contig 16835 bp, 4 predicted proteins | sample H2c1metaG_FD_144928 | JGI IMG/M metagenome (GOLD analysis project Ga0193726, IMG submission 144928) | Soil microbial communities from a riparian zone of the East river system, Colorado, United States - H2c1 | ecosystem: Environmental > Terrestrial > Soil > Riparian zone | place: USA: East River... | reverse complement strand
CATATAGAAAAGGATTATGGCAGCCCCCGCCTCAATACCAACCTGGTTGTGAATATGCAGCAGGACAACAACGGGAATATCTGGATATGTACCGATCATGGAGGTGTGAATATTTATGATAAAAAGGACAGTTCCATAAGTTATCTTTTGAATAATATCGATGACGACAAAAGTTTAAGCCAAAACAGTATTACGGCAGCATATAAAGACAACACGGGTATCATTTGGCTGGGGACTTATAAAAAGGGGATCAGTTATTACCATGAAAACATCATCAAGTTTCCCGTGTACAGGCACCAGCCTTCCAATCCCAATAGCCTGAGTTTTGATGATGTCAATCGTTTTGTTGAAGATGCTAAAGGAAATTTGTGGATCGGAACAAATGGCGGCGGTCTTTTATATTTCGACAGGAGCAATAACAAATTCACCCAATTCCTGCACCAGCCGGAAAACACGAATAGTATCAGTAACAATGTGATCGTGAGTCTTTGGATAGATCATAAGCAAAAACTTTGGATCGGAAGTTATTTTGGCGGACTTGATTGTTATGAAAATGGAAAATTTACACATTTTCACCACGATCCTGCAAATCCAAATAGTCTTTCCGATGACCGGGTGTGGGAAATTTTTGAAGATTCAAAAGAGAATTTGTGGGTAGGCACTTTGAATGGAGGCCTTGACAGGTTTGACAGGAAAAATAATATTTTTTATCATCATAATACAAGCCTTCCGAATTCCCTCCACTCTAATTATATCGCGGCAATTGTTGAAGACAGGGAAGGAAGCATTTGGGTAGGCACAAATAATGGGATCGATATACTGGATCATGGAAATGACCGGATAACTCATTTTGAAAACTATACAAACCTTCCAGGAGGATTGAGCAACAATAATATTATAAGTATCCTGCAGGACAGCAGGGGGCTAATTTGGGTAGGAACCAGTGATGGACTTAATGTATATAATAAACAGGGAAAAATTTTTCAGTCATTTAGAATGGAGAATGGCCTCCCGGGGAGTGCCATATTAAATATCCTCGAGGACAATAAGGGCCAATTATGGATCAGTACAAACAATGGTATCAGCAAGATCCGCGTAAATTTTGAAAAGAATGATGCAAGCCCGGTCAAAATCTCGTGTATTAATTATGATGAGTCTGACGGTTTGCAGGGCACCGAATTCAACGAAAATGCCGCACTTAAGACCTCAAAAGGTGAGATCGTTTTTGGTGGCGCTAATGGTTTTAATCTTTTTTATCCTGATAATATTGTAACAGGAAATTCACTTCCTGACCTGGTGATTACTGATCTCCAGATTTTCAATAAACCGGTAGGCATCGGGGAAAAAGTAAATGGAAGAGTGGTGCTTTCCCAATCCATATCTAACACTTCTTCCATATCTCTCACCTATAATGAGAATATTCTGTCTTTAGAATTTGCCGCGTTGAATTATTCCAATCCTGAAAAAATAAAATATGAATATTTATTAGTAGGATTCAATGATGACTGGTTAGTAACTGATGGAAAAATGCGCAAAGCAATTTATACCAATCTTGATCCCGGCACTTATACTTTCAGGCTCAAAGCTTCAAATGAAGAAGGAAAGTGGTACGAAAAAGAACTCAGGCTCAAAATAAAGATACTTCCTCCTTTCTGGCGCACGCCTCTTGCATTTGTTATTTATGCATTGGTTATTATTGCCGCTTTGTGGTTTGGAAGAAAGATCATCCTGGAGCGGGCACGCATGAGGTTTGAAGTAGAACACCAGCGCAAAGAAGCAGAACGTGTGCAGGCATTGGACGCAATGAAAACCAAATTCTTTACCAATGTAAGCCATGAGTTCAGAACGCCCCTAAGCCTGATCTTGTCTCCCCTGGATAAAATCATAAAAAAATCTGCTGATGCCGATCAAAAAAAGCAATTACACCTGGTGGAACGGAATGCAAAAAGATTATTGAACCTCGTGAATCAATTGCTGGATTTCAGAAAGATGGAGGTGCAGGAATTTACGGTTCAGCTCTCAAAGGAAGATATCATCAGGTTTACAAAAGATATTACTTATTCATTTTCTGATATTTCAGAGAAAAAAGATATTCAGCTAAGTTTCAAATCGAATGTGGAACGGCTCCTGACTTTCTTTGATAAAGACAAACTAGAAAAAATATTATTTAATCTTCTTTCAAATGCATTTAAGTATACTCACTCAAAGGGAAATGTAGCAGTTGAAATGTCTTTTTTAGATGGGAAAAATGGGAAAGACGGGATTCCATCTATTGTGATCAAAATACGCGATGATGGTATTGGCATTCCTGCTGATATGCATAAAAAAATTTTTGAACCCTATTTCCAGCAAAACCTTCCTGGAAATATGCACAACTATGGTACGGGTATTGGCCTTGCCATTACGAAAGAATTTGTAAAACTTCACCAGGGAATTATCACTGTTGAAAGCCAGGCGGAGAAAGGGGCATGCTTCGCTGTTACCCTGCCTGTAAAAACAGGGGACGAGAACCCTGCCATACTTGATGTCCAGGAAATAGCACTCATTACTGATCAGGAAGCCTCATTAAGTATAAATATAAATGAGAATGGAAATGGGCATTTGAATCATCACTCTAAAAAAAATACGATCCTTCTTGTTGAGGACAATGAAGACTTTCGTTTTTATTTAAAAGACAACCTGAAGCACCGGTACCATGTTATCGAAGCTGTGAATGGGAAAGAAGGCCTGGAAAAAGTTAGAAATTTTCATCCGGATCTGGTAGTAAGCGACATCATGATGCCAATAATGAATGGGATAGAATTGTCAAAAAAGATAAAGAGCAGTCCGGATACTTCCCATACACCGGTTATATTACTAACAGCTTTGAGCACCGTAGAAACTGAACTGGAAGGATTCAATGCAGGTATCAATGATTATATAACCAAACCTTTTACTTTTGAAATCCTTGCATCCCGGATCAGGAACCTGCTAAATCTCCAGGAACAACTGAGAAAAAAGTTTCAAAAACTGGTGGATATTAACCCTGCTGAAATAACGATTACTCCAGTTGATGAAGAATTCATGAAGAGGGCGTTGGAGAGCGTTGAAAAAAATATTCAGAATCCTGATTTTTCTGTTGAAGACCTGAGCAGGGAGTTATTTATGAGCCGTGTTGCTCTTTACAAAAAATTACTTTCACTTACCGGGAAATCACCCATTGAATTCATCAGGGTTATGCGTTTAAAAAGAGCTGCCCAGTTATTGAAAAAGAGCCAGATGGCTGTTGCCGAGATTGCTTATGAGGTCGGGTTCAACAATCCTAAAATATTCTCCAGGTATTTCAAAACAGAATTTGGTATCACACCATCCAAATACCAGGACCAACTATCGGCAGGAAAAGAATAATAGATCAATGAATTTCTGCCTCCTGTTTCCTCTAATGCCATAAAATCCATTTGAAAACAGTTCCCGGTTAACATTCAATACCCCAATAATAAACATATGGGTACCCTCCTCCACGATCAATTAATTTATTTTTAGGGGATTCCTTTTTTTCCGCAACTATTGGATTTCCATTAAGACGGGAGCGGATTGTCGTGCCGATCGGAGAGGTCATTGAGGGATAATAAAAGTATATCCAATAGATAAAATAGTATCAATAAACTTAGAAAAAGAAAAATAGATTTGTTACGTAATTCAAATTGATAGTTAAGAAACGATTTGCATTATAAGCTATTGAAACAATTGCCATATGAGATTCCAGTTTGATATGAATATTTGTGTTTTCTCATACCTGTCAAAACCTGGCAGGTTGTTTCACTTGCTCAACTTTTATTCGGAATACCCGGGACAAGCGTTCGGTCATCGATCAGAACGGGAAGAGGATTTAATCAGGGCTTTAAATATCGGGTTCATTGATCTCGCAAAATCTCAAGCAGTTATCTCATATAGCAATCGTTAGTTTTCAACGGGCACTATCCTTTATAGTGCCCTTTTTTAAGACAGTTGGGATGAAAAAGTATGGATTATATTAAGATAAATCATTGATTAAAGAAGGCTGACTTTATAATTATTATTACTACCCTGTTGAAAACATTTTTGATATGTAGTATCGACATTTTTCGCTTGTATAATTTCAAAACTAAAAGCTTTATTGTATGAGGAACTTATTTATTCATCAGGCAAGGGTAGTCAAACAGTTTTTCTTGCTAACTTCTTCTTTTATGTTAGTATCTGTCCTTGCATTTTCACAACAAAGAACTGTTACCGGAAGGGTAACTGGACCAGATTTAAAACCCCTGGATAAAGTTACGGTTACTGTGAAAGGGACAAGCCTCGCCACCGTTACCACCGCGGATGGGGCATTTTCTATTAGTGTACCATCTACAGCAAATACTCTTGTTTTCAGCCACATTGGATTTGAAAATCTTGAAGTAGATGCAAAGGGAACCGGTGCCAGTAATGTAACGATGCAAGTTCAAAGCACCAACTTAAATGAGGTTGTTGTAATAGGATATGGAACCTCTAAACGAAAAGATCTGTCAGGTTCGGTAAGTTCCGTTACGGCCTCCCAAATTGAAAAAGTACCTGTCACCTCCTTGGAACAGTCTTTACAAGGACGGGCAGCAGGTGTCCAGGTTACAAACAATGATGGCGCTCCAGGTGCTAACATGACCGTGCTGGTAAGAGGAGTAGGAAGTCTTGGAAGTTATGGGAACGGCCCTTTATATGTTATAGATGGATACCCCACAAGTGGAGGGATAAATAATATAAACCCCAGCGATATTGCCACGATCGATATCTTGAAAGACGCATCTGCTACCGCTATTTATGGTATTCGTGCAGCAAATGGTGTAGTGATCGTAACTACAAAAAAAGGCAAGAAAAGCGGTGTCCAGGTTTCCCTGGATCTTTACACCTCTCTTCAAAGTAAACCTAAAGAATATGATCTTTTAAATGCGCAGGATTGGGCCACCCTTGCAAACCAGGTTGCCGACGCTGATTCTACACATAATTTTTCAGAATTGCCTATATGGCGCACCCCATCTGCCCTTCACAGTGTTGACTGGCAAAATGCGCTTTACCGTACCAGCATGACGCAGAGCTATACTCTTGGAATACGTGGTGGAACTGATAAATTTCAATTTGCAACTTCGGTAGGATACTATGATCAGAAAGGCATTGTGCTGGGTTCGTTCTTTAAGAGACTTACCTTAAGCCTAAACATGGATGCACAACCTACAAAATGGCTCAAATCGTCAACGAGCGCTAAGTACAGTTACCAGAATGCAAACAATCCATTTGGTACCGGGTCATTAATACAATTGGCTCAATTACCTCCAACCCTGGATAGCGGTAACCGCCTTACCACCCAGATAAAAGATGGTAACGGCAACTATGGTTTTTACAATCCAAAAAATACTTATGTAGCAAAATTTGGAAACCCTGTTTACAATATTGAAACAAATCAATACCAGAACTTAACCAATTTCTTTTTGGCCAATTCTTCACTGGAAGCTACAGTTTATGATGGGCTAAGAATTAAGACACTTGCAGGAGTAAATATTAACCAATATTCCGGTTCTTATTTCCAGCCTGAAGATGACCGTTTGGATCAACAATATAATCTTGGAGGTCCCACACAAAATCCACTTTACAGCCAGCACCTGAATCAAACTTTTGAATGGGTCTGGGAAAACACATTATCATACGACAAAACTTTTGGTGCCCATACCATAAACTTTGTTGGAGGTGTTTCTGCACAGAAAAATACCAACTCACTTATGGGCGCGAGTGGAATACCGCCAAATTCTGTGATCAGGGATTTGAGGCAGGTCAGGAATCTGCAGTTTGATGTTAATGGTAATGGCCAGAACATTTATACGCTGTCATCACAATTTGGAAGGTTGACCTATAAGTTTGCAGACAAGTATATTGTTACAGGTACATTAAGAAGAGATGGATCTTCTAAATTCGATACGGGTCATAAATATGGTGTGTTCCCTTCAGGAGCTGTAGCATGGAGAGCTAAGGAAGAATCATTTCTCAGTGCTGTTGATTGGTTATCCGATCTGAAAATAAGAGGGAGCTATGGAAAAGTTGGTAACCAGAGTACCATTGGATTGTTTCAATACCAGGCACTCTATTCAACTGGAGCTCCGGCAGCGAGCAGTGGTAATCTTGGTTACCCATTTGGTGGTGTGTACCAGGGCGGAATTGCTTCTATTCAACCACCAAATCCTAACCTGAGATGGGAAACCGATTATCAAACGGATATAGGAGCGGATGCATCATTTTTACATGGTGCTCTTAATCTTACTGTCGACTGGTATAACAGGAAGTCCAAAGATTTCTTATTGACACTTCCCGCTTCTCCACAGTCCGGATATAATTTCCTTACCAGTAATGTTGGTGAAATGGACAATAAAGGATTGGAAATAGCTTTGAATTACAACCATACGGTGAGTAATGATTTTCAATATGGAGCAGGGTTGACTTTTTCAACTGTAAAAAATAAACTGATCAGTCTTACTTCCGGAGCAAAATACCTGACAAATTTTGGTGGCCTTACATTAAATGGTATTGGATGGTCAACCTTTACACAAACAGTTATTGGCGGCCCGGTCGGAGAATTTTATGGATATAAATCACTTGGGATTTTCCAAAGCAAGGCCCAGATCGCGGCGCTCAATGCAGCTGCGGTTTCTCACAACCCTGACAATCCTTACTACCAGGTGGCTGGCAATTTACCCGGCGACCGATATTTTGCAGATGTCAATGGTGATGGCCACGTAAATGCAGATGACCAAACGGCCCTGGGCAGTCCTCTTCCTAAATTTTTTGGAGGCATTAACCTGGATGCAACATACAAAGCATGGGATTTCAACGCATACTTCTATGGCGTTTATGGAAACAAGATCCTGAACTATGCAAAAAGCTCTATGGAGAGCTTCCAGAACCGCGGTTTTGTTGGGGTTCAAAACGTAAGCCGCGAATATTATATGAATCATTGGAGCCCTACAAATCCCTCTAATACATTTGGCAGACCCAGTTATAATGATGATGCGATCGGTAGCAACGCTCCATCAAGCGCATGGATAGAGGATGGAAGTTTCCTGAAATTAAAAAACGTTACAGTTGGATATACAATACCGGTTAATTTACTTAACAGGTTTTCGATTTCAAAAATCAGGCTTTATGTTTCTACCCAAAACCTGTTCACGATCACAAATTATTCAGGCCTTGATCCTGAGATCGGATTACAGGGAGGGAATGCAACTCAGAATGGTATAGATAATGGCACGTATCCTTCATCCCGTTATTACACGTTCGGTTTGAATGTAACTTTTTAAATAAAGACAAACACATTAAAGATATTAATATGAACAAGAAGAACATTATCATTACGATCCTTTGCTTCATCATGGTCCCGCTGGCTTGTAAGAGGGATTTTTTGAATCAAACCAATACATTTCAATCCACAGCTGATGCTACTTTTCAGAAATCAGGTGATGTGGTTGCACTTGTAAACAGTATATATGATACTTACCAGAATGCAGATTTGCTTAAGAAGTCGATCTGGTACTATGCAAATTTCCAAACACATGATTGGTTCAACTATGGAGCTGATATTGTCTGGAATAATTACCAGATCCCGGCTACATTCGGCGCCCTTCCTGCATTATGGAACAACGCTTATATAGGTATCGCAAGAGCAAATTCTGCTTTTGATATCATAGCGAATGCGAAAGCAAAAGGTATCGTTACACCAGCTCTTGCTGATCGCCTGACAGGCGAAGCGTATTTTTTACGTGGAATGACCTACTATTATCTTGCAGGAAGTTTTGGTGGTGTTCCATTAGAGCTAAGTCCTATCACCGATGGTTTAACTCCAAGGGCTTCGCAGGACTCAGTGTTTGGACAGGTAGTTTCGGATATGCAAAAAGCAGAAGGTTTACTATTATCTAAAACTACTTTGCCTGCCAGTGATCTCGGTAGGGCAACAAAAGGTGCCGCATATGGATTTGAAGGCGCCGCACAAATGTGGTTAAAAAATTATCCTGCTGCATTAGCTGCCTTTAATAATCCTGAGCTAACTAATAATTACCATTTGCTTCCAAATTTTGTTACGGTCAATGAATTCAATCATCAGAATAATGATGAATCTCTTTTTGAAATTCAGTTTGATGTAAGTGGCTCCCAGAGTTGGGACGGTGGATGGCAAGCTGGAGGAGAGGTTGCGTGGATAGATGATTTTAGCTGGCCTGAAGAAGTTTCTAATTTTGGATACGATTACGGTAACCCTGCGCTTTATCTTTCATATCAGCCTGGCGATTTACGCAAGCTGGCAACAATTGAAGGCCCGGGTGATTCAAGCATAAGTCCTGGCATCATTGCAAGGGGTGGAATAAGAAGCTATCCTTTGGTGATCTCAGGTTTTACAGCGAATGATCCACGATATGTTGATAATGGTAAACCAATTAATACTGTTGGTACCGTTACAAAACCATGGTATGGAGTATCAGATCAAAAACGTACAGGATTTTATTGCGCTAAAAAATGGAGGGATCCAACTTTAACCGGTAACTCTGGTAGCCAGGTAATTTTTGGATCGCAAAACCAGGTGCTATTGCGCTATTCAGAAATATTGTTGTCAAGGGCGGAATGTAAGATCCGGACAGGTGATGTAGCCGGTGGAATGGCTGATCTTAAATTGGTAAGGGATCGTGCCTGGGGCGGAACAGCACCAGGAGTGATGCAGGATGGTGCAAATTTTGATGGTAGTCCAGCTGATCCAATTACTGATCCTTTGCAAATGGTATACAGCGAATACAGGCATGAACTTACCGGAGAATATTCTCTATTTTATAACCTTCGCAGGGCAGGTCCTGGTGTAGCTGCAGCCTTTATTAAAAAGGCTTGTGGTACTGTGGATGGCAGCGCGAACCCTGTCCCAAATCCTGCACCCGGCCCTACTCATGATGGACTGGTTCATGGTTTGTTTAATACGTCTTTGCCGCCAAATCGTGATGTATTGCCGATCCCGCAAAGTGCGATTGCACTTAATCCAAACTTAGTCCAGAACCCTGGCTATTAATTTAAAAAGATTTCACTAAAGGGGTTTCGTCAGAAACCCTTTTTTAATTATAAAAGGATGTTCTCAACTTTATGATACATAAAGAAGAAGTCGTATGAAGTTTTGTAAATTATTTTTTTCCTGTCTTTTGCTGTTAGGATTTGTAGCCTGCAAAAACAAAACCGGCTTATTCGAAAAAATATCTTCATCCCGGTCAAATATTACATTCAATAATAAAATAACAGAGAACGATTCCATAAATCCTCTCGACGTTGTGAATCTTTATAATGGAGGGGGAGTAGGTATAGGAGATTTCAATAATGACGGTTTGCAGGATATTTTTTTTACGGGTAACATGGTCCCTTGCAAACTCTATTTGAATAAAGGCAATTTTAAATTTGAGGACATAACAGATATGGCGGGCGTAGGTGGATTGGGAAGGTGGGCAAGAGGCGCATCAATCATAGATATCAACAATGATGGCCTGATGGATATTTATGTTTGCAACACCATTAGTAAAGATTCACTCAAAAGACGAAATATATTGTATGTAAACCAGGGTTTAGACAAAGACGGGATCCCGCATTTTAAAGACATGGCTGCAGAATACGGATTGGATATTCATGTGCAATCTACGATGGCTAGTTTTTTTGATTATGATAATGACGGTGACCTGGATATGTACCTCACGGTAAATGAAGCTTCCAATGGAAATGATCCAGTAGTGTTTTTACACAGGAGTGGTGGAGGTCACACTCAAAGTGTAGGCAGACTTTACCGGAACGAAATGGACCCGCAATTAAAACACCCGGTATTTCATGATGTTTCCCAACAAGCCGGAATAATATACGATGGCTTCGGTCACGCGGCGAGTATCTGTGATATTAATAACGACGGATGGAAAGATATTTATGTATCTGATGATTTTATTTCAAACAATATTCTTTATATCAATAATCATGACGGCACGTTTTCGAATAAAACGAAAGAATATTTCAAACATACTTCCCTTAATTCAATGGGCCAGGATGTCGCAGATATCAACAACGATGGATTGCCTGATATTATTGAACTGGATATGAACCCTCCGGATAACCTGCGAAAAAAAACAATGCTTGCTACCAGTAATTATATAACCTATCAGAATTTTGATAATTATGGATACCAATATCAATACGTACGGAATATTTTAGAATTGAATCAAGGCCCCAGGGTTGAAAATGATACCATAGGCGCGCCGGTTTTTAGTGATATCGGCTTCATGAGCGGGATTGCTCAGACAGACTGGAGTTGGGCACCCATGGTAGCCGATTTTGATAATGACGGGTATCGCGACATTATTATTACAAACGGGTTCCCAAAGGATGTGAGCGATCACGATTTTATAAGTTACCGGAAGAATGCAACAGGTCTTACCTCCAAAGCTGAAATCTTAAAACAAATTCCCGAAGTCAAGCTGCATAATTATGCTTTTCATAATAACCGGGATCTTACATTCAGCGACCAAAGTATTAACTGGGGAATGGGCCAGCCGACTTTTTCAAACGGTGCCGCCTACGCTGATTTTGATAACGATGGCGCATTGGATATGGCCATAAATAATATTAATGATGAGGCATTGGTGTATCGGAATACGACAAGAGACAAAGACTCAGCCAACAGTCATTTTTTACAAGTAAAATTCAAGGGTGATAAACAAAATGTCAATGGCGTCGGAGCCTCGGTAACTATTTATTACGGTGGCGGAAAATTACAAACATTTGAAAATAATCCCTATCGTGGTTACATATCCAGTGTGCAGGGGATAGCTCATTTTGGCCTGGGAAATATTGCACTGGTGGATTCTGTAGTCGTCAAATGGAACAATGAAAAAAAACAAACAATAAAGAATGTAACAACGAACCAGGTACTAACGGTAAATTTTGCCGATGCAAATGAAACGAATTTAATCCAGCAGGATTTAATTGATTCGGGCGCCCTTTTCAGGGAGGTGACAAAATCACTTGGGTTCAGTTACCGGCATAGGGACCCGGACTTTATCGATTTCAATATTCAATCCATCTTGCCACATAAGTTCACAGAATTTTGCCCGGCATTGGCGGCGGCAGATATTGATGGTGATGGAGTGGACGACCTTGTGGTTGGTGGTAATTCATTAAATCCAGCGGAAGTTTTTTTGAGTCAGAAAAACGGTACGTTTATTCAAAAAGATATTTATCCAGCCGAGGACGCCCCTCACAATTATAAAGACGAAGGTTTATTATTGTTTGATGCCAATGGGGACGGGAAGCCCGATCTCTATATTGCCCGTGGTGGATTTCAGTATGAATCTGGTAATCCAAACTACCAGGATAGATTGTATATAAATGTTGGTGATGGAAAGTTTGCTTTAGATACTACAGCCCTGCCGCAAAATCATGTCAGTAAACTTTGTGTAAGGGCATTCGATTTTAATAAAGATGGAAAACCAGACCTTTTTGTGTCAGGACGTGTTGAACCCGGAAAATATCCAAAACCGGTAAGCAGTTTTATTTTAAGGAATGATTCTAAAGATGGCAAAGTAAAATTCACTGATGTTACGGATGAAGTAGCGCCGGCGCTAAAGAAAATTGGGATGGTTTGCGATGCGCTTTTTACCGATTTTGACAACGACGGTCAAACAGATCTTATACTCACTGGTGAATGGATGCCTGTAACATTTTTAAAAAATATAAATGGAAAATTTACAGATGTTACTGCCAGCTCAGGAATAAATGATAAAGTAGGATTGTGGAATTCCATAGTGGCAGGGGATTTCAGGCATACCGGGAAAACGGATTATATTATTGGAAATGTCGGACTGAACACTATCTATCAGCCGAACGATCAAGACCCGATCTATATCACTGCAGGTGACTTTGCAGATAATGGAGGATATGAAGTGATTCCTTCCTTATTCCTGCCTGATCAAGATGGACAATTAAAAGAATTTCCTACCAATAGCAGGGATGAAATCATTGAAAGATTGCCTGGTCTTAAAAAGCGATTCCCAAATTACCGATCCTTTGCGCTTGCAACGATGGATGAAATTATTCCGGCGGATAAAAGGAAAGGGAGTATTCGTTTAAAATCTAACATGCTTCAATCATGTTACCTCAGGAATGATGGGGGTGGAAAATTCACCATGATACCGTTGCCCAAACTTGCCCAGGTTTCTACCGTGAACGGAATGATTGCTGACGATTTTGACGGAGATGGCAACCTGGATGTATTGATCAATGGCAATGATTTTGGAACTGATGTATCTATTGGGCGCTACGATGGATTTAATGGATTATTGTTAAAAGGAGATGGGAATGGCGGATTTACACCCGTTTCTATCAGCAAGAGCGGCATTTATATTCCGGGAAATGGAAAGGCCCTGATCAGCTTTACGGGGAGCAATGGTAATTATTTGGTAGCTGCAAGCCAAAACAAGGATGCGCTGAAATTGTTTGAGCTTAATAGAAAAGTAAAGACGATAAAGATCAATCCCGATGATGTAAGTGCAATGATCCATTTTAAGAATGGAAAGATACAGAAGGAAGAATTTTATTATGGGTCCTCCTTTTTATCTCAATCAGCAAGGTCCCTTGACATTGATGAAAATGTATCAGATGTAGAGATCACGGATAGCGCGGGAAAGACCAGGAAAATTCCGGTTAATTAAGGGTTAATTCAAATGCAGTAATCCAGTATCATTAGAAAATAATAGAATTAGAATAGTATCGCTCAGCGCCTTAAAACCAACAGTAACGAGTCAAATGGCCCTTAACCCTAAAGAAAGAAATTGCCATAAAAAAATTGTAGTCAACACACATGAATAAAAATATCTTACTACCTGCTATATTTTTCTTGCTGGCAGCCGCTAACCTTTCTGCACAATCTTTAGTCGCAAGAAAAAATTCTTTCAATACCGGCTGGAAATTTTTTTTAGGGGATGATGTAGCTGCTTCCACACCATCATTCAATGACGCAAGTTGGCGAATCCTCGACCTGCCTCACGATTGGAGCATTGAACTTCCATTTGATAAAGATAGCCCAACAGGCAATGGCGGAGGCGCACTCGTTGGTGGAATGGGCTGGTATCGAAAAACATTTTCCATGCCTTTAACTAATAAAGGGAAACACATCACTATCATTTTTGATGGAGTCTATCGAAACAGTGAAGTATGGATCAATGGAAATTTCCTTGGAAAAAGGCCTTACGGCTATACTTCCTTTGAATATGATCTCTCCGTCTATCTTAAATATGGCAATGAAAAAAATGTTATTGCAGTTAAGGTTGATAATTCACAGCAGCCTAATTCCCGCTGGTATTCAGGATCAGGAATTTACCGGAATGTATGGATTACCGTTACAGATAATTTGCACGTATTGTACAATGGAACCTTTATTTCCACACCGGAAGTAAGTGCAGCATCAGCAAGCATTGACCTTACTGTAGCCCTGGGTTACCAACTGCAGGTTTTCAGCAAAAAGGATCAAGCCAGGCGCGTTATTGTAAAGACGATCATTTATGACAAGGATGGAAAAAAAATAACAGATCAATCTTCGCCAAATGTTATTGCGTTACCTTATCCGGGGCGGGATACGACTAAAATTAAACAGCAATTTAAAATCAGCAGTCCACGCCGGTGGTCTGTTGATGATCCTTATCTCTACAAGGCCATTACACAGGTTATCATGGATGGTAAAATACTGGATGAGTACATAACTCCTTTCGGGATTCGATCATTCAGGTTTGATGCGGATAAGGGTTTCTTTCTGAATGGAATTCCTGTAAAGATCCTTGGGGTCTGTGATCACCATGACCTGGGCTGTCTCGGTACCGCTATAAATAAAAGCGCTTTGCAAAGACAATTGCAAATCCTGAAGAACATGGGATGCAACGCTATCCGCACATCACATAATCCACCCGCTCCTGAATTGCTTGACCTCTGTGACGAAATGGGTTTTCTTGTGATGGATGAAGCTTTTGATATGTGGAAAAAGGAGAAAACAAAATATGATTATCACCTCGATTGGGATGCGTGGCATCGAAAAGACCTGGAGGACCAGGTGATGCGAGACAGGAATCATCCTTCTGTTTTTATCTGGAGCATCGGCAATGAAATAATGGAACAATGGGAAAAAGATAGTTCCGGCACCCGTATTGCAAGCGAGTTAGCTTCGATTGTCCATTCTCTTGACACCACAAGACCTATTACATCGGCGTGTAATTCTCCATACCCGAACAATCCATTGATCGCCTCAGGCGCCCTGGACCTTATCGGGTATAATTATGAACACAACAACTGGCCAGGTTTTCACGAGAGATTTCCTGGAAAAATATTTATTTCAACTGAAAGTGTTTCTGCATTAGAAACAAGAGGTCATTATGATATGCCATCCGATAGCATACGTCGCTGGCCCATCAAATGGGACAAACCCTTTTCTGATGGCAACCCCGATACAACCTGCTCGGCGTATGATAATTGTTCAACACCGTGGGGGTCTACGCACGAAGAGACCTTGAAAATTTTGAAGAAGCATGATTTTCTTTCGGGTATGTTTATCTGGACAGGCTTTGACTACATTGGTGAACCTACACCCTATCCCTGGCCTGCTCGCAGTTCTTACTTTGGAATCATCGACCTGGCTGGATTTCCGAAAGATGTTTATTACATGTATCAAAGCGAATGGACAAAAAAGCCAGTGCTCCACCTGTTCCCTCACTGGAACTGGAAAACAGGCGATACGGTAGACGTTTGGGCCTATTACAATAATGCTGATGAAGCAGAGCTTTTTCTAAATGGAAAATCTCTCGGGACAAAAAGAAAATCTGGTGATGAATTGCATGTGTGGTGGAGGGTAAAATATGAACCTGGAACAATCAGGGCTGTTTCAAAAAAAGATGGAAAAATAGTTCTAACAAGAGAAATAAAAACTGCTGGTGCCCCGGTAAAAATTATTCTTGAAGCAGACCGGAAAAATCTCAATGGAAAAGATGATGAGCTTTGCTTTGTCACAGCAAAGATTGTTGATAAAGATGGAAACCTGGTACCCGATGCATCCAATCTTATTCATTTTGAAGTAAGTAAAGAAGGCTCGATCGCGGGGGTAGACAATGGGAGTGAAACAGATCTTTCGTCATTTAAGTCCAATGAACATAAAACTTTTAATGGATTGTGCCTTGCTGTGATCCGCTCAAAACAAAAAGCAGGTATCATTCACCTTACTGCATCAGCAGATGGTTTACAATCTGCAATTATTTCAATTCAAACAAAATAAATCATGATCGTTAAAAAATCTTTCATTTTAAATATCATTTTATTTTTCGTGATTGCAGATAGATCAGCTGCCCAGAGTGAAGGCAATTATTTAGTGAATGAGCCGATTGATATCAGCCCGGATTTCAGAAATTTTTCCAATAGTTATTTTTTAGCTGATAGCCTTGCATTCTTTGATCCCGCAACTGTTTCCGGCACAGTTAAGTGGCAACAGAACCATTATGTTCGCCGCCTGGCATTTAACAATGAACTGGCTGCCTTGAGGCCAAGTGGAGGGCTTGTTTTTCCCGAAACAGAATACGCTATCAACCCGGTATTGCCTTTCAGCATTCAATTTATTTCACCAAGATCTTTTCGTATCAGGATGAATTCAGGCGCAACTACACACGAAGAAAAAGACTCCCTGATGTTGGTGAAAGAACCAGTTACTGATCAATCATGGAAATACACAAAAACGAAAGATGGATATCTCTATACCAGTCAATACGGTTCAGTATCAATTAAAAGCTATCCCTGGCACATAGAACTAAGAGACGCAAATGGTAAATTACTTACTTCCACGAATCATACCACAGACAATGAAAGCAGTTTCACGCCAGTAGTCCCTTTTTCATTTGTGCGTCGTGCATCGGATATGTCCAGGAGCATGGCTGCTTCTTTTTCTTTGGCTCCGAATGAAAAGATATTCGGATGTGGTGAATCTTTTAGCCGCCTGGACAAACGGGGGCAAAAAATTGTGTTATGGACTGATGATGGCAATGGGGTGGAGAATCCGACGATGTATAAACCGATTCCATTTTTTATGAGCAGCAATGGTTATGGCATGTTCATGCATACTTCATCGCCTATCACCTGTGATATTGGCGCCACATTCCAGGGTGTGAACACCATGATGATAGGAGATGATGAGCTGGATCTTTTCATTTTCATTGGATCGCCAAAAGAAATATTAAATGAATACACAAACGTCACGGGCAAGTCACCCATGCCGCCCTTGTGGAGCTTTGGATATTGGCAAAGCCGTATTACCTATGGATCCGAAGCTGAAGTGAGAGATGTAGCGGCAAAACTTCGTCAAAATAAAATCCCGACAGATGTTATTCACCTGGATGTAGGCTGGTTTGAAACAGACTGGCGCACAGATTATAAATTTTCTTCGTCAAGGTTCAAGGACCCTGCAAAAATGATCAGTGATTTGAAAAAGGATGGCTTTCATATTTCATTATGGCAATTGCCTTATTTCGTTCCGAAGAACCGGTTGTTTTCAGAAATCATTGCCAAAAAATTATATGTAAAAGATAATAAAGGGAATTTGCCTTACGAAGATGCTATCCTTGATTTCTCCAATCCTGCCACCGTAAAATGGTATCAAAATCAATTGGATAGTTTGTTGAGGATGGGTGTCGGCGCCATCAAAGTCGATTTTGGTGAAGCGGCGCCAGCAACCGGAATTTATGCTTCGGGCAAAACCGGATTTTATGAACATA
>Ga0193726_1001650_pt1 | contig 16837 bp, 17 predicted proteins | sample H2c1metaG_FD_144928 | JGI IMG/M metagenome (GOLD analysis project Ga0193726, IMG submission 144928) | Soil microbial communities from a riparian zone of the East river system, Colorado, United States - H2c1 | ecosystem: Environmental > Terrestrial > Soil > Riparian zone | place: USA: East River... | reverse complement strand
CACGTTCAGCACGCCGCAGCGGCGCAGGCCTTCGAGCGAATAGTGGCCGGGCTTGGCGCGGAAGAATGTCACCGTGCGCTCGGCGAACGGCGCGCGGCCCATCACCTCGCCGCTGTCGCCATGCAGACCGCTCGGCACGTCGACCGCGACAACGGTGAGCGCCTCGCTGTTGATCCTGTCGATCACCTCACCGGCGACGCCATCGACGGGACGCGTGAGGCCCGCCCCGAACAGAGCGTCGACCACCAGCGGTCGCCCGTCGAGAAGGCCGGGCGCGAGCGCCTCGACCGGGCCCTGCCAGGCCGCCGCCGCCCAGGCCGCGTCGCCCTTCAGGGCGCTTCGGGCACCGAGCAGCCCGACCCGCACGGGCCAGCCCGAGGCCTGCAGGTGACGCGCGGCCACCAAGCCGTCGCCGCCATTGTTGCCGGGACCGCACAGGATGATGACGGGCCGCGGCCGATGGCGGCCCAGCACGGCCTCAGCGACGGCCCTGCCGGCTTCTTCCATGAGGGCGGTCCCGGGCACGCCGCCGGCGATGGCGGCGGCATCGGCCCTGGCCATTTCCGAGCAGCTCAAAAGGACGAGATCGTCGTGGGGAGCGAGGTCGCGCACGGATCAGCAACCGTGGCGCAAGAGGGATTGGGGCGGCCGACCGGAATTGAACCGGCGACATCCAGAATCACAATCTGGCGCTCTAACCAACTGAGCTACGGCCGCCACCGTGGGTCGCTCCCGACGAAGCGCGCCTTCCTACGCTTGCCCGCCCGGACCGTCAAGAAACCGGCGTCGGCGGCAGCAGGCGGTCGATGGCGTGGATCCACACCTGGCAGGCTTCGGCGAAGGCGAGGCCGTTATATTCCCGCATGCGCGCCCAGCTTTCGAAGTCGATCAGGGTTTCGATGGCGATCAGGATTTGCCGGCGCTCGACCCGTCCGAGCGTCGCGAGCTCGGACGGATACATCAGCTCGATGCGCTTGAGGACGGCCTGGTGCACAATATCGATGCGCGCCTTGAGTTCCGCCGAATCGCCCTTGTTGGCATTGAGGGCGCGCCACAACGGCAGCCACTGCTCGCAGATCCAGCCGCGCGTTTCGACATGGGCCTTGAGGCGCGCCTGACGGTCGCCGTCGAGGTCGCGCGGCGCCGCCTGCGCATTGCCCTGCGCGAAGGCGTAGTCCGTTGCCGCGACGCGCAAAGCATGCAGGTCGGGAAAGCGTTCGAACACCGAGCGCACCGAATAGCCCGCCCGTTCGGCGATCCGTGCAGCCGTCGGCACCTGCGGATCTTCGCGCAGCAGCGCCAGGTAGGCTTCGATGATCAGCTGCTTGGTTCGCACGCTCCGCAGGCGGCGACCATCGATCCGAGCCGATGTGGAAGGTGCTACGGGCAATGAACTTTCGGGCGGTTGCGAATTTTTCGCGTGACGCCTGAATTGTAACGATTGCACCGGGTCGGCGCCAGACGTTCCGGCTACGCGGCAAGCGGTGTCGGCGGCAGCAGGCGGTCGATCGCCTGCGTCCACGCCGCACAGGCCTCGTCGAACGACAGGCCGAAGAATTCCTGCATCCGCGCCCAGCTCTCGACGTCGACCAGCGCCTCGAGGACGATCAGCAGGTGCCGGCGCTCGCTTTCCGACAGGGTCGAGAGCTCGGGCGCGTACATCAACTCGAGGCGGCCGACGAGGCGTTCGCGCAAGCCGATGATGCGTTGCCTGAGCTCCGGCGACTCGCCCTGGTTGACGACCAGCGAGCGCCACAGCGGCAGCCAGCGTTCGCAGGTGCGTCCGCGCTTCTCGACCTGGGTGCGGATGCGGGTCTGGCGGTCACCGTCGGTATCGCGCGAGGGCGCCAGCGCCGCGACCTGGACCAGCGCGTAGTCGACCGCCGCGACCTGCAGGCTGTGGATATCGGGAAAGCGCTCGAATACCGAACGCACGGAATAGCCGGCGCGCTCGGCGATCTGGGCGGCCGTCGGCACCTGCGGCGACTTCTCGGTCGCAAGGGCCAGGTAAGCCTCGATGATCAACTGCTTGGTCCGCACGCTGCGCAGACGGCGGCCGTCGATCCGGGATGCCGTGGGAGTAGAGTGTTTGGACAAGGCTGTTTCGGTCCCGGCTGTTTGAGCCACCATCATCTGCACCATCGCCATCCCACGTTGCCCGCCGCAGCGTCAAGCAGCCGGCGGCGTCGGCGGCAGCATGCGGTCGATGGCCCCGATCCAGACCGAGCAGGCTTCCTCGAAGCTCAGGCCGTGCTGTTCGCGCATGCGCTCCCAACTTTCGATGTCGGTGATGGCCTCGAGCGCGACCAGCATGTACTTGCGCTCCTGCTCGGCCAGCGTCGAGAGCTCGGGCCGGTACATGACCTCCATGCGCTCGATGGTGCGATCGCGGCTGATACGAACGCGCAGCTTGAGTTCCTCGTCGTCGGCAACGCTGGCGAGGAGCACGCGCCACAGCGCCACGCCTCGTTCACAGGTCCCGGCACGGGTCTCGACCTGCGACCTGATGCGCGTTGCGCGGTCACCGTCGACATTGCGTGCCGGCGCGAGGGCGGCGGCCTGCGCCAGGTTGTAATCCGCCGCGGCGACGCGCAGCTTGCCGAGATCCGGAAAGCGCTCGAAGATCGATCGCACGGAATAGCCGGCGCGGTCGGCGATCTGCGCCGCGGTCGGCATCGCCACCACGGGGTTTTCCCGCAGCAAGGCGAGATAGGCCTCGATGATCAACTGCTTCGTCCGCTCGCTGCGCAGGCGGCGGCCGTCGATTCGGGCGGGCTTGGGGGAAAGCGGTGTGGACACGGCGCTATCGTTGCGGCCAATGCTGCCAGAGGCCTCGACATGAACTTGTAGGTTTTCGCACAGAAAGCTGCAAAATTTCGGCGGCGGCCGAACAACGAGTATCAAATATATCGGCTGTAGAGTCGGCGATACAAATTGTATCGATTGCATCGCGGGCGCGGCAGTTCTCCCGCCGCGCGTAAGCGCCTGATTTAACTGCTGAAATGGCGGCTCAACCGGTCGATCGCGCTGTCCAGCGTGGCGTCGTGCTTGCAGAAGCAAAACCGCGCGAAATGGCGAGGCGCCTGCCCCGGGTCGTCATAAAACGCGCTGACCGGCACCGCGGTAACGCCCGCCTCGACGGTGATATGGCGGCAAAAATCCTCGTCGGTGCCGTTGAAGCCCAGCGGCCGGAAATCGGTGGTCACGAAGTAGGTGCCGTGCGCCGGCAGCACCGCGAAGCCGATGTCAGCCAGCGCGCTGCCCAGCCGGTCGCGCTTGCGCTGCATGTCGGCGGCGAGAGTCGAAAAGTAATCGTCGTCCAGGCGCAGTCCCGTCGCCGCGCCCCATTGCAGGTTGGGCGGGGTGGTGAAGGTCATGAACTGGTGGGTCTTGGCGATGGCCTTCATCAATTCGGCGGCCGCCGTGACGTAGCCCACCTTCCAGCCGGTCAGGCTGAAACTCTTGCCGGCCGAGCCGATGCGCACGGTGCGCTCGCGCATGCCGGGCAGCGCCATGATCGACAGGTGTCGCTTGTCGTCGAAGATGATGTGTTCGTAGACCTCGTCGCACACGGCATAGGCGTCGTGCTCGAGGCAAAGCCCGGCGATGAAGTCCAATTCCTCGCGGTCGAAGACCTTCGAGCACGGGTTCATCGGCGTATTGAACAGGATGAGCTTGGTGCGATCGCTGAACGCGGCCGCCAGCTCCTCGCGCGGCAGCCGCCAGGTCGGCGGCTCGAGCCGCACCAGCCTGGGCGTGCCCCCTGCCCGGCGCACGATCGGCAAATACGAATCGTAGAGCGGCTCGATCAGCACAACCTCGTCGCCCGGCTCGATCAGGCCGAACAGGCAGTCGCCCAGCGCTTCGGTCGCGCCCGAGGTCACCAGCACCTCGCTCTGCCAGTCGACGTCGAGGCCCTGGAAGCGCTTGGCATGCTGGGCGACGGCCTGGCGCAGCTCCGGAATGCCCATCATCGGCGGGTATTGGTTGTGGCCATTCACCAGGTAGTCCGCCGCGGCCGATCGCACGACCTCCGGCCCCTTGTCGTCGGGAAAGCCTTGGCCGAGGTTGACCGACTGGTGCTCGCGGGCGAGCGCGGACATCACCTCGAAAACCGTCGTTCCAAGGCCGGACATCAGTGAATTGGCAGGCTTCATAGGGGATTTCGTTCCTGATCTCGTTTTACGCAGACTTTTGCCTAATAGTTAGTCAATTCGCGCATTTCCTAGTCACTTTGGCGCCGTATTCACAAGCGACCAGTGTGGAGAAGTCTGGTACGGAAACTGCTTCCTTCACTTCACACGGGCTGCCTCGACCGGCAGCACCGGCGTCGGTGCGCGGGGGTGTCTCAAGCCAATGAAGAAGATCGAAGCGATCATCAAGCCCTTCAAGCTCGATGAGGTGAAGGACGCCCTCAATCAGATCGGACTGAAGGGGATCACCGTCCTTGAGGCCAAGGGCTTCGGGCGCCAGAAGGGCCACACCGAGCTCTATCGCGGCGCCGAATACGTCGTCGACTTCCTGCCCAAGGTGAAGATCGAGCTGATCATCGAGGACGAAATGGTCGAGAAGGCGGTCGAGGCGATCCGCAGCTCGGCGCATACCGGCCGCATCGGCGACGGCAAGATCTTCGTGTCGCGCATCGACGACGCCATCCGAATTCGTACTGGCGAGCGCGGCGACGCCGCCGTATGAAAACGCCGCCTTTGGGGGCATGAGGACGTAGACCACAAAAAAGAGGGACGGACGAAATATGGACGCGAAACAGGTTCTCGCGATGATCAAGGAAAAGGACGTCAAGTTCATTGACTTCCGCTTCACCGATCCGCGCGGCAAGTGGCAGCACACGGCCCGCATGGCCGCCGCCACTGACGAAAGCTCGTTCGTCGATGGCGTGATGTTCGACGGCTCCTCGATCGCCGGCTGGAAGGCGATCAACGAGTCCGACATGATCCTCATGCCCGATCCCGCCACCGCCGTGCTCGATCCCTTCACCGCGCAGACCACCCTGATCGTGAATTGCGACGTCGTCGAGCCCTCGACCGGCCAGCTCTATGCCCGTTGCCCGCGCTCGACCGCCAAGCGCGCCGAGGCCTTCATGAAGTCGTCGGGCATCGGCGACACCGCCGTGTTCGGCCCCGAGCTGGAATTCTTCGTGTTCGACGACGTCCGCTTTGACGTGCAGATGAACGGCAGCTTCTACAAGATCACCTCGAGCGAATCGCCGTGGAATTCGGGCGCCGAGTACGAAGGCGGCAACATGGGCCATCGCCCGGGCGTCAAGGGCGGCTACTTCCCGGTGCAGCCGGTCGATTCGATGAACGACCTGCGCGCCGAGATGATGACGGTCTGCACCGACATGGGCCTGATCATGGAAATCCACCATCACGAGGTGGCGCCCAGCCAGAACGAGCTCGGCTTCCGCTTCGACACCCTGGTGAAGACCGCCGACAACGTGCAGAAGTACAAGTACACCCTGCACAACGTCGCCCACAGCTACGGCAAGACGCTCACCTTCATGCCCAAGCCGCTCTATGGCGACAACGGCTCGGGCATGCATTGCCACCAGTCGATCTGGAAGGACAACAAGCCGCTGTTCGCAGGCTCGGGCTACGCCGACCTGTCGGAGACGGCGCTGTACTATATCGGCGGCATCATCAAGCACGCCAAGGCGCTCAACGCCTTCTGCAACGCCAGCACCAACTCCTACAAGCGGGTCATCCCGGGCTTCGAGGCGCCGGTGCTGCTGGCCTATTCGTCGCGCAACCGCTCGGCGTCGTGCCGCATCCCCTACGTGTCCTCGCCCAAGGGCAAGCGCGTGGAAGTGCGCTTCCCCGACCCGTCGGCCAATCCCTACCTCGCCTTCTCGGCGATGCTGATGGCCGGCATCGACGGCATCCAGAACAAGATCCACCCGGGCGACCCGATGGACAAGAACCTGTACGACCTGCCGCCCGAGGAACTCTCCAAGGTGCCGACGGTCGCGGGCTCGCTGCGCGAGGCGCTGAACAGCCTCGACGCGGACCGCACCTTCCTGACCAAGGGCGGCGTGTTCACCGACGACCAGATCGACGCCTACATGGAACTCAAGTGGGAAGAGGTCTACGCCTGGGAACACCAGCCGGCACCGGTCGAATACAAGATGTACTACTCGGTCTGATCGCAGCGATCTTTCGGATCATGGAAGGGCCCGCGAAAGCGGGCCCTTCTTTGTTGGAGAAGCATCGCCGGTCGTGCGATTCTCCCCGCAACAAGCGAGGGATCGAGACGCATGGCGGGATGGATGGATGAAGCGATGGAGACCCTGCGGCCGTGGATCGGCAGGGTGCGCACGGTCGAGGACGATATCGGCCTGATGGCGGTGCGGCGCGCCGCCGGCACCTTCGACATGGATCCGGCAAGCTTCAGCCGAGGGAGCGAACTGCCGCCGCACTGGTTCGGCCTGTTCTTCGCCGAGACCGTGCGCCAGCACGACATCGGCCCCGACGGCCATCCCAACAAGGGCATCGTGCTGCCGCCCATCCCGATGCCGCGCCGCATGGGCGCGGGCCGCCGGCTCAAGATCACGGGGCGCCTGCGCGCCGGCGAACCCGCGCTCAAGAAGGCCGAGGTCGCCAATATCGTCCCCAAGACCGGCCGCTCGGGCGATATCTTCGTCCTCACCATGCGCCATACGATCGAGCAGCATGGCAAGACGCTGGCGGTCGACGAATTCGACGCCATCTACCGGCCCGCCGTGCCGCCGGGGCAAAAGACGACAGCGACCGTGCCGACCCAGGCGCGTACCGACCATGCCTGGAGCGACAAGACAACGCTCAGCAATGCGCTCAACTTCCGCTACTCCGCCCTCACCTGGAATGCTCACCGCATCCATTACGACGGCGACTACACGCGGAGCGAGGAAGGCTATCCGGCGCTGGTCTCCAACGGCGGCCTCAGCATGCATCTCATGATCGACGCCGCGCTGCGCCACGCCACCGGCACGCTCCGCGGCGTCACCGCCCGCCTCGTGCATCCGCTGTGGGTCGGCGACCTGATCGATGTGCGCGGCGAGGCGCAGAGGGACGGCCATCTGAAGATCTGGGCGGCCGACAAGAACGGCGTGCTGTGCGGCGAGATGGAGCTGGAGTTCGCCACATGAGCGACGGTCCCCTGGCCGGCGTGCGCGTCGTCGATCTCACGACCGTCGTCGTCGGGCCGATCTGCACGCGCACGCTGGCCGACTACGGCGCCGACGTGATCAAGGTCGAGGCGCCGGGCGGCGACCTTTTGCGCAGCATGGCGCAGGGCAGCCGCAATCCCGGCATGTCGGGCAAGTTCATCAACTTCAACCGCAACAAGCGCTCGATCGTGCTCGACCTCAAGAAGCCGGACGGGCTTTCGGCGATACGCCGCCTGATCGCCCGCGCCGACGTGTTCGTGAGCAACGTGCGGCCCGAGGCGCTCGGCCGCGCCGGCCTCGACCATGCGAGCCTGGCGCCGGAAAACCCGCGGCTGATCCATTGCTCGATCCTGGCCTTCGGTCGCGGCGGCCGTTACTACAACCGCCCGGCCTACGATCCGATCGTGCAGAGCCTGTCCGGCGTCGCCGGCACGCTGGCACGCGCCACCGGCGAACCGCGCTTCGTGCCCATGGTGATGAGCGACCACACCAGCGGCCTTATCGCCGCCCAATGCATCGGCTTTGCCCTCTATCGCCGCGAGAAGACCGGCCGCGGCGAGGCGATCGACGTGCCGATGCTGGAGAACATGGCCTCGTTCGTCTCGAGCGAGCACATGGGCGCCATGACCTTCGATCCGCCGGTCGGTCCGAGCGGCGATGCGCGCCTGCTCAGCCCCGACTACCGGCCGCTGCCGACCAAGGACGGCTACATCACGGTCGGGCCCAACACCAACCGCCAGGCCTTCGCCTTCTTCGACGCCATCGGCCGGCCCGAGCTCAAGACCGATCCGCGCTTTGACAAGCCGGGCTCGCGCACCGCCAATGCCGCCGCCTACTTCGAGGTGCGCAAGGCAGGCCTGGCGCAGAAGACGACGGCGGAGTGGCTAAAAATCTTCGACGAACTCGACGTGCCCGCCGCGCGCTACAATTCGATCGACGATCTTCTGACCGATCCGCATCTCGCCGATGTCGGCTTCTTCCAGCCCGAAGACCATCCGAGCGAAGGGCGCATCCGTCGCACGCGGCGCGCCAACATCTTCTCAGGCGGTGCGCGCGCCACAGAAAAGCACGCCCCGAAGCTCGGCGAGCATACGCGCGAGATCCTGGCGGAAGCGGGCTACGGTGAGGCCGAGATCGAGGCGATGCTGGGCGCCGGCGCTGCCAACTAGAAGGGCCGGTCGCCCTCGATCAGCACGCGCTGCATGACGCGGTTCTCGCCGACCGGATAGTCGAGCATGACGCGATGCATGGTGGCGCGGTTGTCCCACACCACGACGTCGCCGGCCTGCCAGACATGACCGAAATGGTGCTGCGGCTTGCGCGCCTCGGCGCCCAGCTCGTCGAGCAGCGCGTCGCTCTCCGCCCGCGCGAGCCCGACGATGCGGTCCTGCCGGTTGGGATTGAGATAGAGCGCCTTGCGGCCGGTCTCCGGATGGGTGCGCACCAGCGGATGCTCGACGTCGGGCGTCTCGGCGATCTCCTGCGGCGTGCGCGGCGCGGGCCGGTTGCGGGCGCGCGGCGTGTCGTAGCCGTGGATGGCGCGCAGGCCGTCGATCCGCCGGCGCAGCGTCTCGGGCAGCGCCTCGTAGACCGAATGCATGTTGCAGAACCAGGTCGACCCGCCGTGACTCGGGATTTCTATGCCGTGCAGGAGAGTCGCCTTGGCGGGCGTGGCGAAATACGAATCGTCGGTGTGCCAGTCCTCGGCCCGCAGCGCCGTCTTGTCGGTCGTGCCGTCGGTCTTGAGCGTGCTCACCATGATCGACACTTCCGGCACCGCGCCGCTGCGCTTGTAGCGCAGCAACTGGGTCTGCGGCTTGCCGAACGCGCGGGCAAAACCCAGCGTCGCCTCCGGCGTCATGGGCTCGCCCGGGATCACGACCAGGAGATGCTCGGCCAGCGCGCGGTTCAGCAGGGCAGCAACGGCGGGTTCGTTCGCCAGGCCGCGCTCAAGGCCTTCCATGCGTGCGCCCAACGGTGCTTTCAGGGGAACGACCTCAGCCATGCCGCGAGCCTAGCGCGGCGCGGCACCGGAAACCAACTGTCTCAGCCAGGCGCGGGCGCGGTGCAGGATGGCAACCGATCTCTGCCAGACCGGCAGGGCGCGCACGAAGGCGTAGAGCCGGTCCCGCCAGGCGAACAGCCAGGTCTCCGCCCGCAGGAACCATGGCATCGTCACCAGGGTCGGATGCAGCACCCGGTAAAGCCGCGCGACCAGCGCCGTCGCCAGCATCTTGCCGATGACAACACTGACGACGGAAAGCCCATAGCGATGATGCAGCGCGAACCAGACAGCGGAAAGTTTGACCGGCAGCACGATCGCCGAGGGCGCTACGAAGGCCAGCAGCGCCGCCCACGGCGGCAGCCGGCGAAGCCAGCCCTCGAGCCAGGCGACCGGCGGCCATTTGGCCAGCCTCGCCATGGCCAGGCCGAGATAGTGCAGCAACACGTCTTCGATGAAGACGACGGCTGCGACCAAAGGCACGATGGCCAGTTCGAGGGCGTATTTGAGGTGTCGTTTCACAATAGTGCCAACTAAACCTGAGATCCTGGCATTTCAGTGACCCCCATGTTCAAGCGCCGCACCCTCGCCCATCTCATGGCCGCCGCCGCCCTGGCGCCGGTCTCCGCGGGCGCGCAAGGCCGGTTACCCCTCTCGCGCATCGCCTTCGGCTCCTGCGCCGACCAAGTCAAGCCGCAGCCGATCTGGGACGCCATCCTCGCCTACCAGCCCGAGCTTTTCATCTTCGCCGGCGACAATGTCTACGGCGATTTCCACACGGAAGATGCGAGCCACCTCAAGCGCGCCTACGCGATGGCGGACGGCATCGCGGGCTACAGCAAGCTGCGCAACACCACTGCCCACCTCGCGGTGTGGGACGACCACGACTACGGCATCAACGACGGCGGCGGCGATTTCCCGCACAAGACGGTGGCGAAGGAGCTGTTCCTGAAGTTCTGGAAAGTCCCCACCGACGACATCAGGCGGACCCGCGACGGCATCTACGATTCACGCATCATCGGGCCGCCCGGTATGCGCGTGCAGATCATCCTGCTCGACCTGCGCTGGTTCCGCTCACCGCTCAAGGCGAGCGATCAGCGCGGCGCGCCGGGCAAGGAACGCTATGTGCCCGACCCCGATCCCGCCAAGACGATGCTGGGCCCGGTGCAGTGGGCGTGGCTCGCCGGCGAACTGCGCAAGCCCGCGGAACTCCGACTCATCGTGTCGAGCACGCAGGTCCTGGCCGAAGGCCATGGCTGGGAGCGTTGGGGCAACCTGCCGCTCGAACGCCAGAAGCTTCTCGACACGATCCGCGACAGCGGCGCCAAGGGCTGCGTGCTGCTGTCGGGCGACCGTCATGTCGGCGCGCTCTATCGCGAGACGCCGCCCGGTCTCTACCCGATCTACGAAGTGACTTCGAGCGGCCTCAACATGGTCTTCTGGGAGGCCCGCGAGCCCGGACCGAACCGGCTGGGCGCGCTCTATGCCGCCGCGAACTTCGGCGCCGTCGATATCGACTGGCCGGAACACAAGATCACGCTGGCGCTGCGCGACGTCGACGGAAACACGCAACGCTCCGCTATTCTCAGCCTCGATGAACTGGGGCTTGCCCGCTGATGGGCCGAGATGCCGCGGGGATGGCGCTCCGCACGCCCGCGTAAGCGAAGCAAGGCCGGCGACGACCGGCCGATCTCCGACCATTTGAGGTTTCCATGCCCCCACTCAAGGGTCTCGCCTGCGTTTCCCTCCTCACGCTTGCGATCGCCGCTCCCTCGGCCTTCGCTCAATCCGGCAACGGCACCGCGCCGGCGCCCAACCCACCGACGATATCGCCGACCAATCCTTCGACCGCACCAAGCGACCAGCAGTCGGGCCAGAAGACCGGCAAGCATAAGCGCCGCAGTCGCAGCACGTCTGCGACCGGCCAACCCAGTACCACCACCCCGCCGAGCCAATAGCCAGATGAAAAACGCCCGAGGGCTAAAACCCTTGGGCGTTTGCATGTTCCCAGATTCTTTCCGGATGCCTAAACCGTCTTTACAAGCTCTGCGATAGCTGAGCCCACGGTCTTGGTATCGCCGTTGCCGCCAAGATCGCGCGTCCGAGGCCCACCCTCGACCAAGGAAGCGGCGATCGCCCGCTCGATCGCCTCGGCGGCCTCCGGGTAGCCGAGATGGCGGATCATCATGGCGCCCGACCAGATCTGGCCGATTGGATTGGCGATGAATTTGCCGGCGATGTCGGGCGCCGAGCCGTGCACCGGCTCGAACATCGAGGGGAACTTGCGCTCGGGATTGATGTTGCCCGAGGGCGCTACGCCGATCGATCCGGTGAGCGCCGGCCCGAGATCCGACAGGATGTCGCCGAACAGGTTGGAGCCGACCACGACATCGAACCAGTCGGGATTGCGCACGAAATGCGCGGTCAGGATATCGATGTGGTACTGGTCGGCCCGGATCTCCGGATAGTTCTTCTTCATCTCGGCGAAGCGCTCGTCCCAGAACGGCATGGTGTGGATGATGCCGTTGGACTTGGTGGCCGAGGTCACGTGCTTCTTCTTGGTCGTGCGCGCAAACTCGAAGGCGAACTTCATCACGCGGTCGACGCCCTTGCGCGTGAAGACGGCCTCTTGCACAGCGAACTCGTTCTCCGTGCCCTGGAACATGCGCCCGCCAAGCGTGCTGTACTCGCCCTCGGTGTTTTCGCGTACCACCCAGAAGTCGATCTCACCCGGCTTGCGGTTGGCCAGCGGCGACGGCACGCCCTCGAACAGGCGCACCGGGCGGAGGTTCACATACTCGTCGAAGTCGCGGCGGATCGGGATCAGCAGGCCCCACAGCGAGACGTGGTCCGGCACACCCGGCCAGCCGACGGCGCCCAGGAAGATGCTCTCGAAAGCCTTCAGCTGCTCCATACCGTCTTCCGGCATCATCTTGCCGGTCTGCAGCAGGCGATCGCACGACCAGTCGAAATCGGTGAACTCGAGCTGGAAGTTGAAGCGCCGCGCCGCGGCTTCGAGCACGCGCACGCCCTCCGGGACGGTTTCCTTGCCGATTCCGTCACCCGGAATGAGAGCGATCTTGTGCTTTGCCATGTGTTTCCTCCTGCGGCGCCGAACGACGTATAATGGACAGGCGCTCAGGAGCAAGCCATGACCTACGACCTCAAGATCACAAGCGGCACGATCGTTGACGGTACCGGCAAGGCCGGCTTCGCGGGCGACCTCGGAATCAAGGACGGCAAGGTCGTATCGCTGGGCAAAGCCGACGGGCCCGCGACCACCACCATCGACGCCACCGGCAAGGTTGTCTCGCCGGGCTTCGTCGACGTGCACACGCACTACGACGCCCAGATCCTGTGGGATCGCATGCTCACCATCTCGCCCTGGCATGGCGTGACCACGACAGTGATCGGCAATTGCGGCTTCGGCGTCGCGCCGACCAAGGCGATCCATCGCAAGCTGATCATGCAGACGCTGGAAAAGGTCGAGGGCATGAGCCTCGACGCGCTGCATGCGGGCCTCGGCGATGACTGGCCGTTCGAGACCTTCCCGCAGTATCTCGACGCGCTGGAAAAGCGCGGTTCGGCGATCAACGTCGCGGCCCTGTTCGGCCACACGCCGCTCAGGCTCTATGTCATGGGCGAGGAATCGACCGAGCGCGCCGCCACGGCCGATGAAATCGGCGCCATGAAGAGACTGATGCGCGAGGCCATGGAGGCCGGCGCCATCGGTTTCGGCACTTCGGTCTCGGTCAGCCACAACGGCTATGCCGGCAAGCCCGTGCCCAGTCGACAGGCCGCCGTCGAGGAGATGGATGCGCTGGTATCCGTCATGGGCGACATGAAGCGCGGCCTGATGCAGATCACCATCGGCCGTGAATTCTCGACCCGGCACATGGCCGAGGTCAGCCGCAAGTACGGCGTTCCCGTCACCTGGACAGCTCTCCTCTCCTACCTCTACGGCCCGGGTGGGCATCGCAAGCAGCTCGACCTCGCCGCCGAGCAGCGCAAATCAGGCGCTCTCGTCATCCCGCAGGTGAGCTGCCGCCCGCTCAACTTCGAATTCACCTTTGCCGAGCCGTTCATCTTCGACGTCATGAAGTTCATGAACGAGCTCGCGGTCGAAGATGCCAAGGCGCCCGGCACACGCCGCCGCGCCTATGCCGATCCGGCGTGGCGCGAGAAGCTGCGCAGCGAGCTGACGCCCTTGTTCCAGCGCTGGTGGGATCGCACGGTCATCGCCTGGGCGCCGTCGGCCAAGGAGCTCGAGGAGCAGCCGCTCGCCGAGGCGGCACGCAAGCTCGGCAAGGATCCGGTCGACCTGGCCCTCGACCTCGCCATCGCCAGCGATCTGCAGGCCCGCTTCCGCATGGCCGTCATGAACTTCGACGAAAAGGAAGTGGCCGAGCTGATCACCGATCCGCACACCATCATCGCCCTCTCGGATGCCGGCGCCCATGCCAGCCAGCTCTGCGACGCGTGCTACTCGACTTACCTGCTGGGCCATTGGGTGCGCGACAAGAAGACCTTTACCGTCGAGCAGGCCGTGCACAACCTGACGCAACGGCCGGCAGAAATGTTCGGCATCACCGACCGCGGCCTGCTGGCGGAGGGCCGGCCGGCCGACGTCGTGGTGTTCGATCCCAAGACGGTGGGGCCCGGCCCGCTGAAGCGGGTCTACGACATGCCGGCCGGCGCCGACCGGCTGGTCTCGGAGGCCAGCGGCATCGACGCCGTCATCGTCAACGGCAAGCTGATCCGCCGCGATGGCAAGGACGCGATCGCCGCCAACGACAAGCTGCCAGGACGTCTGCTACGTCATGGGCGCGCTGCGTAAATGGCGCACCAAGTTCGATCGAGAAAGGTGTCATCCCGAGCGAAGCGAGGGACTTTTAATGGGTCAGTAAAGGTCCCTCGCTTCGCTCGGGATGACAGTGTCACTGTTTAAGGGAGGACTGAAATGATCCACGTCATCGCCATCATCACCGCCAAGCCCGGCAAGCGCGACGAGATACTCAAGAATTTCAAGGCCAACGTGCCGGCGGTGCACGCTGAGAAAGGCTGCATCGAGTACGGCGCCACGGTCGACACCGACGGCGGCGCGTTCGCCAAGTTCGGCCCCGATACCCTCGTCATCATCGAGAAGTGGGAGAGCATGGACCATCTCAAGGCCCATGGTGCTTCGGAACACATGAAGGCCTACGGCGCCAAGAACAAGGATCTCGTGGCCAACCGCGCCGTCCACGTCTTGCAGAACGCTTGATCACGCACAGCGACGTCGCCGCCTACGACCGCGACGGCGTCGTCTGCCTGCGCCAGGCGTTCGATGCGGCCTGGGTCGAGCGCCTGCGTGCGGCGGTCGAGCGCGACCTCGCCGCGCCTGGCCCGCATGCCACGAACTTCGCTGAGGGCAGCACGCCCGGCAGATTCTTCGGCGACATGTACATGTGGCGGTACGATCCGGAGTTCCGCGCCGCTGCGCTCGACTCCCCTGCCCCTGCGATCGCCGCACGCATGATGGACTCCGGCTCGGCTGATTTCTTCTACGACCAGCTCTTCGTGAAGGAGCCCGGCACGGTCCATCCGACGCCATGGCACCAGGACCAGCCGTATTGGCCGGTAAAGGGCTGGCAGATCACCTCGGTGTGGATCGCGCTCGATCCGATCGACCGCAGCAACGGCGCCGTCGAGTTCATCGCGGGTTCGCACCGCTGGGGCGTGAACTATCGGCCGACGCCTTTCCGCAAGGGCCACGAGATCAAATTCACCGACAGCGATCTCGTGCCGATCCCCGACATCGATGCCGACCGGACCAAATACGACATAAGATGGTGGAAGATGGCGCCCGGCGATTGCCTGGTGTTCCATGCCATGATCGTCCACGGCGCGCCGGGCAACGACACGGCAGGTGCCCGGCGGCGCGGGCTGTCGCTGCGCTATACCGGCGACGACGCACGCTACGACCCGCGGCCCGGCACATTCCAGTTTCCGCACAAACCCGACCTCGCAGCCGGCGCGCCGATGACCTGCGATCTGTTTCCGAGGGTGTGGCCGAAGGCGGCCTAGGCGCGGACGATGCCCTTCAGATGAAGGTCCAGCATCGCCGTAATGAGCAGCTCACGATTGGACCAAGGGAAGTCGGGCTTCGTGATGAAGGCCGCCACAAGGCCGTGAATGCCCATCCAGCATAGCTCGGCGCAAGTGTCCGGCGGGTAGTTGAGTTTGGTGCCCGACGCCTCGACCTGGGACAGCATGGCGACAAGACGGTTGAACACGATCGCGCCGCCTACGCCCGGCCGCGTCGGATCGTCGACTGGCGCGCGATGGCCGATCTTGCGCATGGATTCCGGGATGTTGGATCCCATGAACACCAGCCGGTATTCGTCGGGATGGCTGAGGCCGAAGCGGGCGTAGGCCTCGCCGAAGCGACGCACGCGGTCCATCGGATCATCGACGGTCTTTTCGATCTCGCCGATGGCCTCGATCAGATGCCCGAAGGTCTGATCGCAAAGCGCCAGCATCAGCGCTTCCTTGTCCTTGAAGTACAGGTAAAGCGCCGGCGCCGAAATGCCGACCCGGTCGGCGATGCGGCGGATCGTGGTCTGATCGTAGCCTTGCTCGAGGAACAGCTCCTTGGCGGCGTGGAGGATCTCCTCGCGGCGGGTATGGCCCTCGCCCCGGCGCTTGCGGCCTCCGGTGGCTAGTGTCGAGAACACGGTCAAAAACTGTCTCCTTCCTCTTGACTCTTATCTGAACGTCGATAACTTATCAACGTTCACTTAACAATGTTCATTTCACATACTGAACATTGTAAACCTCGGAAGGGCGGTTAGCCATGCGTGTCCGGTTCCCTCAGCTCCCGCGCAAGCTTCCCCTGAAGGCCCTGGGGGTCGTCGTCGGTGCTGGCGCCCTTGCGACAGCGGGCTTCGCTGCCTTCTCCTGGATGCCGGCCAGCGCGACACGCGCCGCGGCGAACGAGCCCATCGTGCGGCCGGCCCGGGTCATGGAAATCGCCTACCAACAGCACAGCCAATCGCTGGTGCTGGCCGGCACGGTGGTTCCGCGCATCGAGAGCACGCTTGGTTTCCGAGTCGCCGGCAAGATCACCGCCCGCACGGTCGATGTCGGCTCCACCGTCAAGCCGGGCGACCTGATCGCCCAGCTCGATCCTGCCGACTTCCGCCTGGCCGTCGACAATGCGCGCGCAGCACTCGCCTCCGCCGATGCCGATTACGTGCGCGCCAAGGCCGACCACGAGCGCTATCTCAGCCTGCGCGGCACGGGGGCATTCACCCCGCAAACGCTCGAGCAGCGCCAGTCGCTCGCCGCCACCACGCTCGCGCGCGTCGAGCAGGCCCGCAGCCAGCTTTCCTCGGCCGAGAACAACCTCGCCTACACCGAGCTGCGCGCCGACGCGCCGGGCGTCGTGACCGCGGTCCAGGCCGAGGTCGGCCAGGTCATGACGCAGGGCCAGGGCGTCGTGCGGGTCGCCCGTACCGACGAGCTCGAGATCCTGGTGGGCGTCCCCGAGCACCGGCTGAAGGCCATGCGGAAAGCCAATGCTGCGAGCTTCGAACTGTGGTCCGACCCGGGCCATCGGCATGCCGCGAAGCTGCGCGAGCTCTCGCCCAGCGCCGACCCCATGACGCGGACCTATCCGGCGCGCTTCAGCG
>Ga0193726_1001649_pt1 | contig 16843 bp, 16 predicted proteins | sample H2c1metaG_FD_144928 | JGI IMG/M metagenome (GOLD analysis project Ga0193726, IMG submission 144928) | Soil microbial communities from a riparian zone of the East river system, Colorado, United States - H2c1 | ecosystem: Environmental > Terrestrial > Soil > Riparian zone | place: USA: East River... | reverse complement strand
GTCCGGAGCAAAACAGCTCCAATCTGAGACCGGATACATTGATGCGAGACCGCTTACCGCCAGCTCGGCAAAATCCACTTGCAACGCACGGCCGGACCATACATATGGGTCAATCGCGTCGTTCCGACCGTGTGTCGGTCACTTCCGGTCTAACCCGCTAAGCAGACATTTTCTGAGCCCGTCGGCATGTCTCAAAGGTGCCAAAAGCGGTCGTGCCGGCATCCCCCACAGGTTCGAAGTAGGCCGCAAGTTCCTCAACAGGGTTTGTCAAGGCGCGTTAGTCTGAAGCGGCTGATTATTGCCTGCGTATTGGAAGCCCAGCGCCTTAGCGGGTTCGGTCGTGCTTGCATTCCGGAAGTTGTGACGTTCGCCCGGCATCTCCACGAACGCCTGACCTCCCCGAAATGTCTGCGGCGCCTTTCCGTCAAGCTCCAGAACAACTGCGCCTTCGAGGACATAGACAAACCTCGGCGTCGGATGGAAATGCGGTCCGGTGGCCGCGCCAGGCGGGATGTCGGCTACCCACACTTGCATCTCCTTCCCCTCCATTTCGGGCAAGTACGTCTTCAGCAGGTCCGTGCGCTTGATTGGCTGTTGCTGAGCACCAGTAATTTGTCCGCCGAAGGTGCATATCACGGCCGCAGCGGTCAGTGTCAGGGCAGTCGTGAGCGCTTCAGCGGCGAGCATCGTGGAGGCCGTGACCCCGTGCGATCGAGTACGGCGGCTGGGCGACCCGCAAGACAAAACGGTCGGTGCGCTCGCGGATGTCGCGGGTTTCGACGAAGCCCGAAAGCTGTACCGAATACATCGGCCTCGCCAGCACGCCATGCGCGACCCGCACCGTTTTCCACGTCGCCACGGCAAAGCCCGCCGCCATGGCGGCGATCAACACCGCGATCGGAAATATCTTTTGCCGCCGCAGCAAAAACGCCGCCGCGCAGAACGCGATGGCCGCGATCGCGGCGACCCACGCGACCGGCTCATGATCGGCGCCGAAATAAAAAGCAATCCCAGCGCCGAATGCGATCGGAACCCACGGCAACAACCGGCCGGCACCAGCTTCGGCACGAACCCATGCGCGCAACGTGTCGAGGAGTGACGACCATTCGCCAAAGCCCGACGGCGCAAAACCGCCTGCCCGCGCCGCCTCGCGCGGCGGCCACGTCCCCGCATAGCCCTGCGTCCGGCCTGGAGCCCTGCCCCGCTCTGCCATCCGGCTGTACCCTACGCAACATCACTGACCGAACCGGACGATACTTCGCATCGCCGAGGCGATCCCCAGATCGCGATGCTACCGCAAGGTGCGGCAGGACGGATAGCGGAACGGATCCAGAATACCTCTGGCGGCTGTTGCCTCCAGACTATGGCTTAGGTCGCCCATCACGACCGGCCGCTTGGCCTTAGCGCGCCCCCGGCTTTTTGGCTGCCTTGGACCTAGAGCGGGATGACTTTTCTTCGAATTGTCATCCCGCTCTATCTTTTTGTTTGAGCATGATCTTTTCGGAAAACCGGTACCCACTTCTCCGGATCATGCTCTAGGCAGATGAACAGGCGGGCGAGCGAATTCACTCGCGTTTGGGATCCCTGCGGCGCATACTTACGCCATCACCGCTCCGCCTCCCAGGCGTACCGGTGACAGAGAGTGTTGCGCTCCCGCCTACTCGAGGAGAAGCATCATGCCCGTATCTCAACGCCTGTCGTCCGCCATTCCACCGGTTGCATTCGAGCGCCCCGCCTGTCCGAGGTGTAAGGCCCGGATGATGCTCGTCAGCATCGAGCCGGCACGCCCAGGCGTCGACTTGCATACGTTTGAATGCGCGGTCTGCCATCACGTACTTGCAACCCCTGCCGCTTATGAAGATCCTATGCATTCCAGGGCCCTTGGCCGCTGGCTTCAAGGCGATCTGCACCCACCGAAGTAGTGCCGCTTCGTGACGCAATCACGCCTCGCATGAACTTATTCAGGGATCGAGAACAGGCGGGCGTTGTCGGAGGCCCTCTTGGTCGCCCGAAAAAGATCGACGCCTTCGTGAAATGGCGCAGTCGGGAGAAAGCGTATGGCGCTCGTGAGATAGCAGGGAGATGCAGGCGAAGGCGGCAGGATAGATAATCGTTGGAGCTTGCGATGCACAGAAGTGCCCTGATTGCAGCGGTCTGTGCGAGCCTGCCGGTCCAAACCGCCGTATGCCAGGAAGCCTTTCAAATCACCAACATAACGATCAAAATGATCAAGCACAGCGGCAGAGGCAACTTCCGGATAGACGCCAAGATTACAAATCCAAACGATTTCGCGGTTTTCGATGTGCGTGTCGACTGCAACATCAGAGACCGGCGGGGCAAAAAATTAGTGTCCTACGGATCTACGATTGCCGACGCTATCCAGGCAAACGAAGTTAGAACCGTCCGACGCCTCGACATCGGGGCGTGGCCAGATCAGGGGAGAACTGCCTATTGCCTATCGTCGAAAGCGAAGCGGCTGCCAGATAGATAATTGGGGCGAAATGACACGACCGAGACCGCCGAGGGGCGTTCGACGCCCTTCGAAGACTCCGCGATCTAGACCGAGGAGCCGTTTTCAACGAATCCGAGGGCCGGCGCCGCAAACCTGCGCAGGAACGAATCGTCTTCATCCCGCCTGCGACATCAATCCTTCAGCGTGAACTTCTTACGCAGTTCAGTGGCAATCCTGTCGGCGAGTTCCTGCGCGTTTCTGTTGTGCTTCGGCGCAGTGACGACCGTCGGACGCCAACCGAGGATGGGATCCTTGCGCACCGATACGAAAACACCGCCGATCAACAGACGCTGAAGGATCATCTCTTCAAGTTCCGCGTCGGTCCTCTCTTGCTTGCCCATTCGTAACCCTCCGGCGAAACAGCAGAAGTTACGACTCTCAGATAGTGCCTCGTTTCGAAACAAACATCACAAAGATGACTTTTCTTCGGATCGTCATCCCGCTCTAGCTTTTTGTTTGAGCATGATCTCCGGGCAAACGCTTCGCGTTTGTCCCGAGGGAAAACCGGTACCCACCCATCGGGTCGTGGCCCGAGGGCATGCTTTTCCGGATCATGCCCTAACCGAGCCGGTTTTTGTTTTGGGCGCCGTCGGCGGAATTCGCCACGCGGCCGAGCGCGCGACCGGCCTGATGGGCGGCGACTGGCTAGGGATCGATGGCGCGCGGCGTTAACCTTTGCTAACGGCACTGCGATAAGGTTCTCGAATCAATCGGGGGCTTGACGATGTCGCGCAGGATAATGCTGTCCGTTTTCGCTCTCATGGTCGCGGGGGTGAACGCGAGCGCCGCCGATCTGCCGGTACAGAGCCGGCTGGGAGCGATTTTTGCGGAGCCTGCCGAGGTTGGCATCCGCGCCAACAGCAAGCGCGAATATTCGGCCCCCATTATCGCCTACAATCGACTGCCAAATCCGATATGGGCTCGGGGTGGCTACTATTATGGCTCTGCGTGGTCCTACGACAGCGGCCCGTATTACCGCGGGCCCACCGTTTTTGACGGCGGCCGCCTGCCCTATGTCTGCGGCCTATACGGCTATTGCTGAAACCACCGGCGAGATGTTGTCCCATTCGCTAAAGCAGCGGGACCTTGGAGGAGACGTGATGGCTGGCGATTTTCCAATCGCCTGCTTCCCGAACAATGACCCAGGTTAGCTTGACCGTCAGCGGCGCAGCGCCTTCGCCGACGACGAACGACGCCGTGCCGGCGACGTTGATCAAATCAGGACCTACCGGCGCGGTCATGAGATCGGTGAATTGAACGCTGGGCGAACTCCATCTCGGCAGCGCGTTGAAATAGGCCGCCACACCTTCGTTGCCGCGATAGAGTTGAGGGTTCGAGCCGTAAAAGAATGCGTTCTTCGAGTAGAGCGATGCGAGCGCGTCGGCGTCGAGTTGATTGAAAGCTGCCGACCATTTCTCGATGATACCGGACACGGTGTCGTCGGCCACGTCTCGCATCGGATCATCCCATCACAAGAACTTCGGTACGCGCTCGATCAAGCCGCATCACCCCTTGGCTCCGACTTCCTTTGCAAAGGTATCGCGCAGGCCGATGGTGCGGTTGAACACCGGCCGCGCCGGCGTCGAATCCTTATCGCGCACGAAATAGCCCTGCCGTTCGAACTGCATCACGTCAGACGAATTGGCTTCCGCAATCGCTGGCTCGATCCGCGCATCCTTGAGAACCTCGAGCGACTGCGGATTGAGATCGGCGGCGAAGTTGGCGGCGTCCGGGTTCGGTTTGGCGAACAGCGGATTGTAGATGCGGATTTCGGCAGGGATCGACTGCGCGGCCGGCAGCCAGTGCATGGTCGCCTTGACCTTGCGCCCGTCGGGCGCGTTGCCGCCGCGCGTTAGGGGATCGTAGGTACAGCGCAGTTCGACCACCTCGCCGGCCGCGTCCTTGATGACGTCGGTACATCTGATGAAATAGGCGTAGCGCAACCGGACTTCAGTGCCCGGCGAGAGCCGAAAAAACTTCTTCGGCGGATTTTCCATGAAATCGTCGCGCTCGATGTAGAGCTCGCGGCCGAACGCGATGCGGCGGGTGCCGGCGTCCGGGTCGTCCGGGTGGTTGATGGCTTCGATCTCCTCGGTCTGGCCTTCCGGATAATTCTCGATCACCACCTTGAGCGGCCGCAGCACCGCCATGCGCCGCAGCGCCGACTTGTTGAGCAATTCGCGGATGCAGAATTCCAGCATGCCGACGTCGACGACACTGTTGGCTTTTGCGACGCCAATGCGCTTGACGAACTCACGGACCGCCGCCGGCGGCACCCCGCGCCGTTTCAATCCGGCAATGGTCGGCATCCGTGGATCGTCCCAGCCGGCGACGTGGCCGCCGCGCACCAGTTCGGTCAGCACCCGCTTTGACAATAGCGTGTAGGTCAGGTTGAGCCGCGCGAACTCGTACTGACGCGGTTTCGACGGCACCGGCAATTTGTCGAGCAGCCACTCATAGAGCGGCCGGTGATCCTCGAATTCCAGCGTGCAGATCGAATGCGTGATGCCCTCGATCGCATCGGACTGGCCATGCGCGTAATCGTAGCTCGGATAGATCGACCATTTGTCGCCGGTGCGCGGATGCGTGGCGTGCAGGATCCGATAGAGCACGGGATCGCGCAGATTGATGTTGCCGGACGACATGTCGATCTTGGCGCGCAGCACGCGCGCGCCGTTGGGAAATTCGCCCGCCTTCATGCGGCGAAACAGATCGAGGTTTTCATCGACGGGGCGGTCGCGAAACGGGCTGTTCTGGCCTGGTTCGGTCAGCGTGCCGCGCTTGATCCGGATTTCTTCCTGCGACTGGTCGTCGACATAGGCGTGGCCGGCACGAATGAGGCCTTCTGCCCATTCGTAGAGACGTTCGAAATAATCCGATGCATAAAAAAGATCGGTTCCCCAGTCGTAGCCGAGCCAGTGCACGTCGGCCTGGATTGAATCGATATATTCCTGCTCCTCCTTGGTCGGATTGGTATCGTCGAACCGCAGGTGGCAGCGCCCGGAAAACTCCTGCGCGATGCCGAAATTGAGTGCAATCGACTTGGCGTGGCCGATATGCAGGTAACCGTTCGGCTCCGGCGGGAAGCGCGTCACGATCTGACTGTATCTCTTGGCGTCGAGATCGGCCTGGACGATGTCGCGAATGAAATCGCGCCCCACCTCTGCTGCAACCGGTTCTGCTGTCATTGGGAGTTCCTGTTCGGGGATCAGCGGACCTTCTGCCAAATCCGGCCGCCCCAAGGAAGGCTTTAGTTATGCACGGTTCCTGCTATACACCACCGCGCCGTGCGCATGCCCACTTTCCCTCTTTGCCCGACCCGCTCCAGTAATGACCGATTCCGTCGTCACGCGCTTTGCCCCGTCGCCCACAGGCTTTCTCCATATCGGGGGGGCTCGCACCGCGCTGTTCAACTGGCTCTATGCGAAGAAACACGGCGGCAAGATGCTGCTGCGGATCGAGGACACCGATCGGGAGCGGTCGACCGAACCGGCGATTGCCGCGATCCTGGACGGCCTGAAATGGCTTGGGCTCGATTGGGACGGCGACGTCATCTACCAGTTCACCCGGGCGGCGCGTCACCGCGAAGTCGTGGAGACATTGCTTGCCAGTGGCAAGGCCTATTGCTGCTACGCGACGCCTGAGGAACTCACGGCGATGCGCGAAAAGGCGCGCGCCGAGGGCCGTACGCGCCTTTACGACGGCTTGTGGCGCGACCGCGATGGTTCGCAAGCGCCCGATGGCATGAAGCCCGCGATCAGGCTCAAGGCACCACAGACCGGCGAAACCGTGATCGAGGATCAGGTTCAGGGCCGCGTGGTCTGGCAGAACGAGAACCTCGACGATCTCGTCCTGCTGCGGGGCGACGGCAATCCGACCTATATGCTCGCCGTCGTGGTCGACGACCACGATATGGGCGTCACCCACGTCATCAGAGGCGACGATCATCTGATCAACGCCGCGCGCCAAAAGCAGATCTACGATGCGCTTTCCTGGGACATTCCGAGCATGTCGCACATTCCGCTGATCCACGGGCCAGACGGCTCAAAGCTCTCGAAACGCCATGGGGCGCTGGGGGTGGATGCCTACCGCGCCATGGGGTATTTGCCGGCGGCGTTGCGCAATTACCTGGTTCGGCTCGGCTGGAGCCACGGTGACCAGGAGATCTTTTCGACCGCGGAGATGATCGCCGATTTCGACTTGTCAGGCGTGGGCCGTTCGGCGGCACGCTTCGATTTTGCCAAGCTGGAAAACCTCAACGGCCACTATATCCGTCACGCCGACGATCAATCCCTCGTGACCATGTTTGAAGACGTGCTGGACTATGTTCCCAACGGTTCCGATCTCAAGGCCAGGCTCAACGACACCACGCGCGCGCAATTGCTGCAGGCCATGCCGAGCCTCAAGGAACGCGCCAAGACGCTGATCGAGCTGATCGCTGGCGCTTATTTCATCTTTGCCGACAGGCCGCTCGAAATCGAGCCCAAAGCTGCTTTGCTGTTAACGCCGGAAAACCGCGATCTGATCGGCAGGCTTCGCCGCGCGCTGGAGACCGTCACGCCCTGGACCTCGGAAACCACCGAAGCGGCCATGCGCGCATTCGCCGAGCAAAATAACCTCAAACTCGGCGCGGTTGCCCAGCCGCTCCGGGTGGCGCTGACCGGGCGCACGACGTCGCCGGGAATCTTCGACGTCCTGGCGGTGCTGGGACGGCAGGAATGCCTGGCCCGACTCGGCGATCAGGCCCCCGCATAGCGGGCGGCTCCGCCCAAGCGGGCCATCTTGCAGCGCACACGGCAATGCGATACGCCTTGGTCTGGCGCCTTCTGGACAATCCGGCGGGCATCGCCATCTCTTCAAGACATCAGGCTTGCCCGTCCTAAGGGCTTGCCCGGCTTTCGCAACGATCTCATCGGGGACTTCACGATGGACGCAACATCCAACACCAAAACAGCAACGCTGACGGTCGGCAACAAGACCTACGATTTCCCGATTTTGAGCGGCACCGTTGGGCCTGACGTGATCGACATCGCCAAGCTTTACGCCCAATCTGGAATGTTCACTTACGACCCCGGTTTTACCTCCACCGGCAGCTGCCAGTCCAAGATCACCTACATCGATGGCGATGCCGGGGTTCTGGAATATCGCGGCTATCCGATCGAGCAACTCGCCGAAAACGGCGACTTCCTCGAGACCTGCTACCTCCTGCTTTACGGCAACCTTCCGACCAAGGCGCAGAAGGAAGACTTCGACAGCCGCGTGATCCATCACACCATGGTCCACGAGCAGATGGCGCGGTTCTTCCAGGGCTTCCGCCGCGACGCCCATCCGATGGCGGTCATGGTGGCTTCCGTCGGCGCGCTGGCGGCGTTCTATCACGACTCCACCGACATCACCGATCCGACCCAGCGCATGATCGCATCGATGCGGATGATCGCGAAAGTCCCGACGCTCGCCGCGATGGCCTATAAATACACCATCGGTCAGCCCTTCATATATCCGAAGAACTCGCTGAGCTTCGCCCAGAATTTCCTGCATATGTGCTTCGCGGTGCCTTGCGAGGAATACAAGATCAACCCGGTTCTGGCCGACGCGCTCGACAAGATCTTCATCCTGCATGCCGACCACGAGCAGAACGCCTCGACCTCGACGGTGCGGATCGCCGGCTCCTCCGGCGCCAATCCGTTCGCCTGCATCGCCGCCGGCATCGCCTGCCTGTGGGGCCCGGCGCATGGCGGCGCCAACGAAGCCGCCCTTGCGATGCTGGCCGACATCGGAACGGTCGATAAAATTCCCGATTTCATCAAGCGGGTGAAGGACAAGAACAGCGAAGTTCGCCTGATGGGTTTCGGGCATCGCGTCTACAAGAACTACGATCCCCGCGCCAAGATCATGCAGAAGATGTGTCACGCCGTGCTGGCGGAGACCGGCCACGGCGACGATCCGATGCTGAAAGTCGCGTTGGAACTGGAGAAGATCGCGCTCAGCGATCCGTATTTCATCGACCGCAAGCTCTATCCGAACGTGGACTTCTATTCGGGCATCACGCTGAAGGCGATGGGCTTTCCGACCTCGATGTTCACCGTGCTGTTTGCGGTCGCCCGCACCGTCGGCTGGATCAGCCAGTGGAGCGAGATGATCGAGGATCCGCTGCAGAAGATCGGTCGTCCGCGGCAGCTGTATACCGGCGTCACCCGTCGCGACTACGTCGATATCGCCAAGCGCCAGTAGGCCGACACTTGAGAGTGCGGATGCGGTCTGACCAAGTCTTTAGGACGTGGTCGGACGCGGGCGAATGACGCGTCAGGCCGCTGATAGCCGCACGTGGAACCTGCTGCCGGTTGCCTCGGCGTAGCGCAACAGTGTCTTGGTGCTCGGCAGTGTCTGACCGCTCTCCAGTCGGGCGATTGCAGACTGGCTGGTGCCCATGCGCGCAGCCAGTTCGGCTTGCGACAAACCCGCCCGCAAGCGAGCCTTCACCAACTCCGCCGAAATCTCGAACTCCAGGGCGAGCGCATCGTATTCGACCTTGACCTTAGGATTGGCGAGCAGACGCGCCTTGAGCTTTTCGAACGGAATTGTCATGTGATCTCCTTTGCTCGCCGAAGCGCAAGTTCGATCTCGGCGGACGGTGTCCTCTGTGTCTTCTTCACGAACGCCCGAACCACGACCACCCTCCGGCCGATTGCCGTGACATAGAGCGCACGGGCTATTCCATCACGGCCTGTCGGCGTGTCACGGCCGGATATGACCAACTCGAAGCCGCACGCTAATTCGATCCCCGTGCCTTCCGCAATGTCGCCAGCACGATGTCGGCCGCCCGCACGCTCGGCGGCTGGTTGCCGGTCGACATGATCGCATCGATTTTTGAAAAAGCCTCGACCTGTCGCCGCCGCAACGGCGAGTCGCTGAGGATTTCGCGCAAGGCGGGCGCCAGCTTTTCCGGTGTGCAGTCCTCCTGGATGAACTCCGGCACGACGTTCTCGCCAATGACCAGATTGGCCAAAATCACCGAACTGGTGCGGATCGCGCGGCGCATGATCCATGCCTCGACCGCGCCCGCCCTGTAGGCAGCGACCATCGGCACGCCCGCGAGCGCGAGTTCGAGCGTCGAGGTGCCCGATTTGACGAAAGCCGCATGTGCGATACGAAATGCCGCTCTTTTTTCCTTTTCGCCGACAATGATGCGCGGCTGTAGCGGCCAGCTTTTCACGCCCTCGCCGACCGCATCCTGCAAATGCGGCATGGTCGGAAGGACCAGTTCGAAGGCTACGTCGTGCGCGCGCAGCACGGCCAGCGTCTCGCTGAATACCGCCATGTGATGGTTGATTTCACTGCGGCGGCTTCCCGGCAGCACCAGAAGAACCGGAGGCTGCGCGTCGCGGCGCTTTTGCTCGTCGACGCCGGGCCGCAAGCTCCCGATCTGTTCAATCAGGGGATGGCCGACATAGCTGCACGGCGGGCCGCGAAGCGCGCGATACGCTTCGGGTTCGAAAGGCAGCAAGGCGAGGACATGATCGACATAGGTGAGCATCGCGCGGGCGCGGCCGGGCCGCCACGCCCAGACCGACGGCGAAACATAATCGACAATCGGGATCGAGGCGTCGCGGGCGCGGACGCGCCTGGCCACCCGATGGGTAAAATCCGGACTGTCGATGATCACCAGAATGTCGGGCGATGCCTGCGTCACCGCGTCAGCGGTTTGCCGGATACGCCGCAAGATCATCGGCAACTGCTTCACCACCGCCGCCAGTCCCATGATCGACAGCTCCTCGATCGGAAACAGCGACGCCAGCCCTTCGCGCGCCATCGACTGGCCGCCGACGCCCTCAAACCGGACGGCGCCGCCAAGGCGCTGTCGCAACACCTTCATCAGGCCGGCGCCAAGCCGATCCCCGGATTCCTCGGTCGCGATCAGGAAGATATTTCGTACCACATAGGCGGTTGCTCGCGGCGGCATCACGCGGGCACACCGGTCACGAAAAGGCCTGCCGCGTCCGCTGCCTCGATCATGGTCTGAGATTCGACGACGATCGTGTTGCCGGCGACGATTGCTACCCCGGCAAGCCGGGCCTTGGCCGCGCCTTCGATGGTGCGCGGTCCTATGGTTGGAAGATCGAAGCGCAAATCCTGCGTGCTTTTCGGCGCTTTCACCAGCACGCCGCGCGCGGCCTTGGCGCGGATGCGACCTTCCGCGCGCAGATGCGCCACGCGCGCCAGCAGTCCATCGGTGCCTTCGATGTCCTCGACCCCGACCACGTGACCGTCGATCACAACCGCGGCCTGACCGATGTCGAACGGACTGAGCGCGCGCAGCACGTCGCGGCCCCTGGCGATATCGGCGGCAGCGCTTTGATCAGGCGCAGCCCGCGTAATGCATCCCTCGGGCATCAGCAGTTCCGGGGCGACATCCCTGATTCCCACCATCCGAAAGCCGTCCTGTTCGAGGATGCGGCCGATTCCAGATAGCAGATGGTCGTCTCCGCCCCGGAACGCCGCCCACACGCGGCCGATGACGCGAAGCGTACCCCAATCCAGCCGAATCTCTGACAATGCCGGCCGCACCAGGGTGCCGATGAAAACCAGGTCGCGGCAGTTCTCGCTGCGAAACAGTTTTACCGCCCGGCCGACCTGACCAACCGAAATCCAGTGATGGCGAAACCGCTCCACCCGAACTGGATCGCAGGCGCCTTTCAGCGCGAAAAGAACGGGATTGAGGCCGCGCGCGATCAGGGAGTCCGCGACCGCGAACGGCATCACGCCGCCCGCCGCGATCAACCCTATGGGCGATGAAATCTGCAAAACCTCGTTCGTCATGGTTTGCCCCGACGACTCAAGACCTTTTGCCGTCTTTCACCGGCTGACACAGCTCGCGATTTTTTCCAGCATCGATGAAGGTCAGGATTTCCGCAATCGCTGGATCCGCAGCCGTCAGATCTCTCGCCTCGTTGAGACGCTCGGCAAAGACGCCAGGCCCGTGAAACAGCTTTTGATAGAACAATCTTATCACCGCGAGGCGCTCGCGGGTGAACTTGCGGCGTTTCATGCCGACGACGTTGAGACCGGTGAGCGTGGCAAACTGGCCGCTCGCAAGAGCGAACGGGATTACGTCGCTGCGCACGCCGCTGAGGGCGCCGACCATCACCTGCGCCCCCACCCTGGCGAATTGATGCACGGCCGACAGGCCGCCGATGAAAACGAAATCGCCGATCTCGCTGTGGCCGCCTAGCGTTGCCGAGGTCGCAAAGATCACGTCGTTGCCCACGATGCAGTCGTGACCGACATGGCTGCAATTCATGAAATAACCGCGATCGCCGACACGAGTAATGCCGCCGCCGGCCACCGTTCCGGCGTTCATGGTCACCTGCTCCCTGAGGGTGCAGCCCTGGCCGATCTGAAGCCTGGTGAGTTCGCCGCGATAACTCAGGGATTGCGGCGGCGTGCCCAACGAGACGAATGGATAGATCGTGCAGCCGTCGCCGATGGTGGTCTGCGCCGTGACGTGCACATGCGCGATCAGCTTGCAGTTCGCGCCGATCACGACATGGGGCCCGACGATGCAGTAGGGACCGATCGACGTGCCCTCGCCGATCACAGCGCCATCCTCAACCCGCGCGGTGGGATCGATCGTACTCATCGAGTGGGTCCAGTCAGCGACAATCGCAGGCGTTAATCTGTTGGGTTTTCCGGTGGTTAGCGCGACATGCCGGCGCTGTCTAGTGACGTATGGTTACGCCGTGTTTCGGCATGCTGGGGCGACATTCCCGGATTTGAGCTGGCGGATTTGCGATATCCTGACGGACGCCATGGTCCGAACCGCGACAGCATTGCTCCTGCACCTATTCACCGCGGAGGTTGGCTCCGAAACGGTCGACGTGAAGGGTCGCGGCACCGTCGATCTCAAGACGTTCGAATGCCGGGACATCAACCGGAGCAGCCTCATTCAGCGTGTCTGTTACGACAAGACCCAAAGCCATTTGATCATCAGCATCAAGGGCGTTTACGATCAGTATTGTGAACTTCCGGCGCAGACGTTCGAGGGTTTGATGGCCGCACCATCCATGGGGCAGTTTTTCAATCGGAATATCAGGGGACCTGGCGCGGATGGTCCGTATCAATGCCGGACGCATCGAAGTTCGAATCATCGGTAGACGAGATGCCGCGTTAGAGCATGATCCGGAAAAGTGGGTACCGGTTTTCCGAAAAGATCATGCTCAAACAAAAAGATAGAGCGGGATAACGATTCGAAGAAAAGTCATCCCGCTCTAGAAAAGCCCCACCGAAGCACGCTTCCGCGGCATCAGTCGGTCAGCATCGCGCCAACGTCGGCTTCGGCCACAGTGGTGCCGTTCACGATGGCGTCGCCGTGAAACCACCACATGGTCTTGCGCCTGCCGATGCTGCGCATGTGGTACTCGATGGTGTCGCCGGGCATCACCGGCTTGCGGAACTTGCACTTGTCGATGGTGAGAAAATAAACCGCGCGCGGCTTTTCGGTGCCTTCAACCGATTTGATGCCGATCACGCCGGCGGTCTGCGCCATGGCTTCGATCATCATCACTCCCGGATAGACCGGGCGATCCGGAAAATGACCAAGGAATGGCGGTTCGTTGAAGGTGACATTCTTGACGCCGATGCCGCTGTAATCGCTCCGGATCTTGATGACCCGATCGATCAGCAGCATCGGATAGCGATGCGGAAGTGTTTTGAGGATTTCATTGATGTCGACGAGTTCAAACTTGACCGGTGCCTCCATCAATCGCGCCCCCCGCCCTTCGGATCGGCCGCGCCACCGCGCGTCAAACGCTCCACCGCAATGATTTCACGGAACCACTGTTTGGTCGGCTTGGCAAAGAAGCCACCCCAGCGTCCATTGGCCGGAATGTCGTCCTTGACGCCGCTCATCGCCGTGACCTGGGCACCGTCGCCGATGCGGAGGTGATTGTTGATTCCGACCTTGGCGCCCAGCGCGACATTGTCGCCAATCGTCAGGCTGCCCGCGAGTCCTATCTGGGCCGCAAGCAAACAATGCCTGCCGATCGTCACGTTGTGGCCGATCTGGACCTGATTGTCGATTTTCGTACCTTCCCCGATGACGGTATCGCGCAAGCTGCCGCGATCGATGGTGGTTCCAGCGCCGATCTCGACGTCGTTCTGGATCAGGACGCGGCCGGTTTGCGGCACTTTCAGATGACCATCCGGTCCGAAGAAAACGAAGCCATAGCCGTCCTGACCGATGCTGCAGCCGGGATGGATCAGGACGTTGTCGCCGATTAGCGCACATTGAATCGCCGTGTGCGCACCGACATTGCAGTCCCTGCCGATCCTGACATTGACGCCGATCACGACACCCGAACCGATCACCGTCCCGGAGCCAATTTCGGCGTTTGGGCCGATCACGGCAAGCGGATCTACAATCACGCCATCTTCCAGGCGCGCGGTCGGATCGATGACGGCGGACGGCGCGATGCCGGCATTGCCGAACCAGGATTGCGGGCGAAGCGCGTCGCCATGCAGCAGGCGCGCGACCTTCACAAATTCACGGAAAGGATGGACCGCGCGCAAAACGGCGACATGGGCGGGCACGCTGGCCTCGAATCGATTGCTAACCAGACAGGCCCCAGCCTTCGTCGAAGCGAGCTGGTCGGCATATTTCAGGTTGTCGAAAAATGTCAAATGCATCGGGCCGGCTTCTTCCAGCGAAGCCAGCCCCCTGATCTGTTGGCCGCCCCGCGACGGATCGGCCAAATGCGCCTTGGTCAACGCGGCGATATCAGCCAGCGTCGACAAAGGCGGTTGTTCGAAGAATGTCGGCTGCGCCATTCCACCCGTCGCGGTCCGGCCGGCAATCGAACTCAGAACGATGTCCCGCCGCCGAACTTGAATTCCTGCACGCGATCGTTCGCGCCTTTGGTAAGCGGCACTGCATAGTCAAAGCGTAGCGGACCGAACGGCGATGCCCAGATCAGACCGACACCCACCGAGGTACGAACGACATTGCCGTTGTCAAATATCAGACCTGTGCAGGTTCCCGCACTGACAGGATTGCGGGTCGAGGGAACACAGCCGGGCAAGTTGACTTCGCCCGTCTGCGCCCAGGATGTCGGTCCCTTATAGTCATAGAGCGAGCCGGCATCGGCATAAACCGAGCCTTTAAGTCCGACTTCCTTCGGCAGGAACCAGAACGGCATCTGCAATTCCGCCGACGCGCCCCAATATTTCGTGCCGCCGAGCGCATCGTTGGTTCCGAAGGGATTGAGGTCGCGCGGACCAATGCCGTTCGGCGCAAAGCCGCGAACGAGATTCGGTCCCATCTGGAAATGATCCAGCATTCGGATATCGCTACCCACGCTGTTCAGGATACCGGCCTGGACGTGGATCAGACCGACGATATCCGCCACCAAAGGCGCGTAGTATTTTGCGTCGACGGCGGACTTCAGGTACGTCACATCGCCTCCCACGCCGGCGAAATCCTGCTTGAAATCAACGAGCAGGCCGTCGGTCGGGTTCTTGTTGTTGTCCAGCGTATTGTAATTCAGCGAATAGCCGACCGCCGACGTCAACGTTTTGCCGGCCTGCAGTTCCTTGCGCACCGGCAACGACGCCTCGCCGTCGCTATAGCACCACAGACCTACGCCCGAAGCGTCTACCGCGCCCCCGGGTCCATTGGCCGCCACAAACGCCGGTGACGGGTTAAAGGCGAGCAAGCCGTTGGCTGGATTGTTGTTACAATTCGCGAGATTCCCCGGCAGCTGGATTTCCTGCTGGTAAATTGAGTACCGCAGTTGCAGCGACAGATCTTCGCGCAGTCCGAAGCCGAGCCTTGGACTGAAGCCCAGCGTCTTGGTACCGTAGGAAATGAAGTTATTGGCAAGCTGCTGACGCTGGAAGAAATCGAGCCCGAGCGCGACGCGATAGTCCAGCAGATAGGGCTCGACCAGCGAGAGCGAGTAACCGCGCGCGTACTGGCCATAGGTCACCGACGCCTTGGCGAACAGACCGCGGCCGAGGAAGTTACGCTCGGAAATACTGACCTCCGCCAGCGCACCATCGGTGGTCGAATAGCCGCCCGATACCGAGAAGTCTCCGGTTGATTTCTCCTCGAGATCGACCACGAGAACCACACGATCGCTCGAGGATCCGGGCTCGGTCGTGATCTTCACGCTCTTGAAGAAATCGAGGTTCTTCAGGCGGCGCTCGGCACGATCGACCAGCGCGCGATTGTACGCGTCGCCCTCCGAAATATCGAACTCGCGGCGGATGACGTAATCCCGGGTGCGGGTGTTGCCGCGCACGTTGATGCGCTCGATGTAGGTTCGCGGGCCTTCGTCGATCGCGAAGGTAATCGAAACGGTATGCGCCTCGAAATTGCGATCGCCGCGCGGGCGCACGATCGCAAAGGCGTAACCCCGCCGCGAGGCCTCGATCTGCATTTCCTCGACGGATTTCTCCAGCGCTTCGGCATTGTAGAGCGAGCCGACATAGACGCGCGAGAAGCTGCTCAGTGAGTTGCCGTCAAGCGTGCCGATGCTGGACGCAAAATTGACCGTCGCAACCCGGTACTGCTGGCCCTCCTCGATCTTGAAGGTCACCAGGAAGCCCTTCTTCTCCGGATCGTATTCCGTCAGCGCCGCCACCACCTGCACATCGGCAAAGCCGTGCTTCAGGTAAAAGCGGCGAATCAGATCGCGATCGGCTTCGACCCGGTCCGGATCGTAGACGTCGGCCCCGCCAAGGAAGCTCAGCAGATTCGATTCATGCGTCTTGATGATATCCTTGAGACGATACGACGAATATGCGCTGTTGCCGACGAACTCGACCGATTTGACGCCGGTTTTCGAGCCCTCGGTGATCGTGAAAACGAGATCGACGCGGTTGTTCGGCTGCTCGATGATTTCGGGGGTAACGCGGATGTCATAACGGCCGGAGCGGCGATAGATTTCGGCGATGCGCTGGGCGTCGGACTGGACCATCGGACGCGACAGCGTACCCCGCGGCTTGGATTGTATTTCCGCCGAAAGCTGCTCGTCCTTGACCTTCTTATTGCCCTCGAAGGCAATGCGGCCGATCACCGGATTTTCGACCACGGTCACCACCAGGCGACCGCCCGGCTGACTGATTCGGACGTCCTGGAACAAGCCGGTCTCGATCAGCGCCTTGAGGCCGTCATCGATATGCGCCTGATCGAGGCGCCCGCCGGGTCCTGGTTTGAAATAGGAGCGGATAGTCTCGACCTCGACACGCCGGTTCCCTTCGACTTGAATCGAAGAAACGGCCTGTGCGAAGGCGGGCGACGCTACAAGCGTAGCAGCGACCGGCGTAGCCAATATG
>Ga0193726_1001648_pt1 | contig 16869 bp, 20 predicted proteins | sample H2c1metaG_FD_144928 | JGI IMG/M metagenome (GOLD analysis project Ga0193726, IMG submission 144928) | Soil microbial communities from a riparian zone of the East river system, Colorado, United States - H2c1 | ecosystem: Environmental > Terrestrial > Soil > Riparian zone | place: USA: East River... | reverse complement strand
CTGCCGGCCGTGGGATCGACGAAGCGTGAGCCGATGGTCGGGCTGCGCGGCGAGCGGCAGGTCGGCGACGCACGCCTGAGCGCCTCGATCTCCCATCTCGCTGATGCGGGGACGTCGCCACGACGCCTCGATGCAGCAGGAATTGGCGCGGCGATACCCACGATCTTCGGCAGCACCTTCAAGGCCGAGGTGGCGGAGCGCCGTTTTCAGGACGGAAGCGGGCTGGGATGGGCGACTGGCCTGTTCAGAACCGGCCCAGAGAGCAACGAGGAGCTTCGCGTGACTCACGCTCCCGGCGGAAGCGATGCGTTCGCCCGCGCGACAAACGAGGTGGTGGCGAATGTCTCCGAGCGTCTGTCATCGCGCACGAGCGTCAGCGCCAGCGCGTGGCGCACCACTGACGCAACTTCGGTATTCACCGGGCTCAAGTCGAACGGATTCTCCCTGCGTCCACAATACGCGATCCGGACCGCGACGACGATCGCGCTCGAGGCGAGATCGTACCTGTTCGACGCGACGTCACGCCCGACTCCGTCCAACACCGGCGGTGGATTCGGGAGCCGTGAGGATCAACTCGGAATCAGCGTCAGCAGCTATGTCCGCCAGTACTACGTGAACAGCTCCGCCTATATCGGCAACGTCGAGCGGAGCGTATCGCAAGCGGGCCAGAGCACGGTGACGGATCGGACGCCACGAAACTACTGGACGACGAGCGCCGGTTGGTCCGGTGCTGGCGGGATCCTCGAGCTTCAGACGCGAATCGAGCAGACACGCGACCGCGGCGGCTTCGTCAACCAGCAGAGTAGCTGCGGAATTCGCGCGGAGCAGATCGTGCTGCCCTGGTTTGGTGGAATCCGCGGAGAGGGAGATCTGCAGCGCGTGAACGGCTTCGGCGGCGACAATTCCGCGATCATGCGGGCCGGGATTGCGATTCCCCTGACGAACGGCTTCGCGCTCAAGATCGACGCGGAGCGCAACTCGATCTTCCGTTCCGTGAATGGCAAAGTGCCCTGGATCTTCGGCGCGCGCTTCGAGCATGCGCTGACCGTGCCGATGCTTCGGACTCCGGGAACGTCGGGGTATGTATACGAAGATCTGAATGGAAATCAGCGTCGCGAGGATGGCGAGCCCGGCGTGCCAGGCGCGATCGTCAGGCGCGGTGGCGAGACCGCGGTGGCGGACGCAGCCGGCAAGTATCGAGTCGCCGGTGACCCGAAGCAGCCAGTCTCCATCGACGAAGCGTCCCTGCCCGACGGCTGGTCGGCGAGCGGCGCGGGCCGCGGTGACCTGAGCGTGTCGCTATCGACGACGGCAGAAGTGGAGCTGGTCGTCGCGCCTCGTTCGGGGATTTCGGCGGTTCAGGTGGATCTGAGCAAGGCCCACGTGATAGCGCGCGACAGCGCCGGCGGCGAATGGGCAGCGATCATGACAGGCCCGACGACGGCAACGTTTCAGTCGCTTCCTGTGGGCACGTACAAGCTCGACTTCGATCTCTCGGAGCTGAGTGAGCCGCTCGTACCTCGCGGCGTGCTTCCGCTGTTGATTGTGACGGGCAAGGATTCAAAATCGATCACGGTTACCCTCGACCCGCGTCCGATCCGCATGTGGAACGGTTCGGGTAAAGCCGGCACGCAGAAGAATGACGCGCCCTCGACCAACAAAGCGCCCGACGGCACCGCGAATCGGAGCCAGCCATGATTGCCTCACGGATCAAGTGCGTTCGCTTGCTCGCGGTCGGATGCGTTGTGCTGATGTCGGCGTGTCTCAAGTCCACGGAGCCACAGCCGTCAGTGATCAATCTGAACGGTACGTGGCACTACAGGGGCGATCAGAACGTTCCGGTGCGTGAGACGCTCGACGGAACGCTGGAGATCACGCGGGAATCGGGCACCAGTTTTCAGGGGCGGCTGGATCTCGTGGGCGTAAACTCACAAACCCAACAGCAAAGACTGTTGAACGGCGTCGTGAGCGGATCGGAAATCGGCACTGACGTAATAGACTTCGATGCCGATCTGGAAACGACTCGTCGGCATGTCGGCCAGATCGTCGCAGACACAATCACCGGAACCTGGATCTCGTCCGACGGGACGATGGCCTCCGGAACCTTCAGACTTGAACGGGAGATGCAATGAGACGCATAAGGCTTGGCGCCGCGATAATCGTGGCGGTAATCGGATTGCCGACAGCCGCGTCCCGTGCGTCCGCGCAAAGTTGCCAAGCCAGCGGCGCTCCCGATAACTGCGGCCTTCCCGGCACCGTATCCATGACAGCTGGGCGCGTCGTCAGGCTACAGATGGCTGCGGCCTCGACTCCGTTGACGGCGCCGACTCCCGCCGATTTCGACGCGGGTTTCAACGCCACGACGGGTCCGACGCTCACGGTGAGCGCCAACGCATCGTGGACGCTCAGCCTGCGCGCCGCAGTGGCAACGTGGACAGCGACGAACACCTCGCCGGGAGCTCCCGCGCGGACCAACAAGCCAGCGGCAGATCTCAAATGGAGCACCGCTTCGAACGGAACTTTTGCGGCGTTGACTACGGGCGACGTGACCTTATTCACTGGGTCCGCAACCGCAAGCAATGCGACGACTTTGTACTTCCAGACGCTGTACGACTGGACGCTGGATACCCCGGGCAACTACAGCCTGGCGGTCGTCCTTACGCTTACAGCGCCCTGACTCGAGGCTGCCAAAGCACGCCTGTCAAATAGCGTCAGGATGTCATAGACGCCCTGAGAATTCAGTGTCGTCAACGCGATGCACCGCACAGAAAGTCGTGACGATACCGTCACGTTGGATTCATGAATAAGTCACACGATGCAGGGGGTTAATCGCGAAACTGAGCCGTTTAAACAGTTGCACAAGGGGTTTTGCGGAGTCCTACTCATGCAACGGTGAATGAGCCGCTTGCGTCTTCCAACCGCTGCAGGAGAACCGATGTCACGTAACACCAAGGGTTTTACCCTTATCGAGCTTTTGATCGTAGTCGTCATCATCGGCATTCTTGCCGCGATCGCGATTCCGAAGTTTGCTAACACGAAGGACAAGGCGTATGTCGCAGCGATGAAGTCCGATCTGCGCAACATGGCGACCTACGAAGAGCAGTACGCAGCTGACCAGGGCGGTGCATATTTCGGTGGAACCGCCACCAGCATCGCTCCTCTGCAGGGCTTCAGCCCGTCGCAGAACGTTACGGTCATCGTGACGAACATCGCCGGCCCGCCGCCTTCATGGAGCGCGACTGCTTCGCATACGCAGTCGGCAAAGGCGTGCAGCATGATCAACGGTGTGATCGCCTGCGTGTAATGATTGTCTAGAGGGGCGGCGCAAATCGCCACTCAGCAATAGAAAGGAGCCCGGGATGATTCCCGGGCTCCTTTTGCATCCGCTTCCCCAGTTTCCGATTGACGTTCGGTAGCGAACCGCAACCGAATTCATCGTTCGGCGCCTTGCGACCACCTCAACTCCCCAGTAGCTGCGCCCACGAGCCCGGCTGCACAGCGGTTTTGTTGGACGATTGTCTGGCGAGTGCCGCATCGTAGTGGAATTTGCCTCCGCCGGTCGCATAGTAGATCGACGCGATCACGGCACCGTAGAAATCACCCGCACCGGTCTCATAGACGATGTGATTCGGCGCGTACACCGAGTAATACGATGCCGTGCCGCCGGAACTGAGTGCCCAGTACGCCGGAGTCGCGGAAGTCCCGCACGATGCGAACGCGAGTGATGTCGCATTCGTCGAGCTGTTGATGATTGTGCCGTCCGCCGCGTTGAGTGAATCACGCAAGACGACGTTCGCATGCGAGGTTCCGGGAAACGCCAGCTTGGATTTCCCGGTCAGCACAATCGAGGAAAAGAAGTAAGAGGTATCCGTGAGAGTAAGAGTCGCTCCGCCGGAAACAGTGACGACACCACTCGACGAGTTGTAGCTGACGCCGCCGCCTGTCGGAACTTTGGCCGTCGGCGTGAAGCCGCCCGCCGGACAGGGAATGATGTCCATTGGCGTGAGTGCGGTGGCTGCCGAAGCCGTCGCCCCGGTAACGACTCCATTGCTGCCAAAGCTGATGCCTCCGCTTGCGGTCGCGCTGCCTTTGACGGTTGTCTTGGTGATCGAGATGTCTCCATTCGCCCAGATGTTGGCGATGGTATCGGCCGCCGGCGCCGAGTACGGCCCAACGTCGGAATCGAATGCGTCGAAAAGTCCGCCGTTGTTCAGATAGAGTGTTCCTTCTGTGCGAACGGCGTATTTGAAGATCGGGACGCCACCAACCGCGGCGACGAGTGTGATGATACCGGCCGTCGGATCGGTGCGTCGTCCCTGCACCACGATGCTGTATTCCTGGAGTCCACCTTTGTCGACGCGATGTATCACGGAGCGGTAGGCGGCTTTATTGGGAAGCGTCTTCCAGCCCAGGTCGAGACTGTCGCCTGGCTTGAGGCTATTGACCGAGGCTGACGGCCACGCGCCATACGTCTGGCTTAGCCCGGCCTCGGCAGCGTACATCGCGAGTGTCGATTCTCTGGTGGCGCGCGACGCGCGACTCTCATCGGCCGCCGTGCTCAGAGAAGCTACCGCGACTACGCTCATGACTGTGATCGCGAGGATTACCGTCGGAAGCACGAACCCCCTTCGATTCGCGCTCGGATCATCCGATGCGTGGCTACCGGCTTTCAAGGTCGTCGCAGCTATTCGGCGTTGCAATCAATCTCCTTAGCGGCGGAGAGCAACTTTCGTCGTCAGCGAATCGCGCTGGTAGACGTAGGTCGTTCCCACGTAGGTATTTTTGAAGCTCTCAGTGCGGAGGGTAAAGGCGATGCTTCCGACGGCGGATGGATTGGTAGTTACCGCGCCGAGTGTGTCGTAGTAGCTGAACTTCAAGCCATTTGCCGGGGCGACCAGCGGACCGGTGAGCTGTTCGTACGATGTCGCGGCGCCAACTCTCCTCCCGAGCCACCAGCGGTTGTTGAGCTGGTATTGCGCGTATTCGACCCGACGGAAGTTCCGGAACGGTGCGCCAACCTTGATGTATGACGTGTCGGTCTTGGTGCCGACCCCGAATTCAACGACAACATCGGGCGGCCGGGCACCGGGCCAGGCGCAAGCGGTGACACCCATCGCTGCAGGGGTCCCGACGGCAGTGATCTTCAGTACGGTCCATTTGTCGCGACCCAACTGGTAGACCAGGGCGCTGTCGTCAACTCCAGCGACAATGTTGCCACCGGTCTTCCAGAGGCCGTAGCGTGGGAGGGAGGCGTGCTTCCCGCAGATCGTTCCCAGCCCACGCGGTGAGCGGAGAGCAACCATGCCAGGTGCCATGGCCGCGAGAGGGCTTCCTCCGATCATCGATTGCCTGAGGTCCCAGGAGAGCAGTGCGACGGCTTCGCGCGCCGTCTGGCGAACATCGATCATCTCTCGCTGTTTACGATAGCCCCTGCCCTGCACGACCATCGTCTGAACGACAGCAGTCAGGACTATCAGCCCGAGGACCATGCCGACGATCAGCTCGATCAGCGTGAAGCCCCGCCGATCGTTACGCTGGCGGCCGAAACGCGGCGTTGTCATTGTAGCTGGGACTTCGCGACGTACAGCGTGACTGTATCCTGATAGACTGTCGCCTGGCTTGCCTGTCCGCGACGCTGGACGAGAAGGTCGACTTTTTGCGAGGTCGCGCTCGCGGCGGTGACCGTCCAGCTGACGGGCCTGCCCCGAATCGTCGATGATCCGTTCGAGACGTGATTCCATCCCGCGCCGACAAGGCTGTCTGCGACCTGCTGGACATCGGCCGAATACTGGAGATCCTGCCGTGCGTTGCCCATTTGCGCGAGGCCCAGAGATGCGCTGCCCGCAAGGCTCATGATGGCCACCGCCAGCAGTGTCATAGCAATCATGACTTCCACCAGGGAGAAACCATTCCTGTTATCGCCGGCGGCGTTTGTGGATTTCATCTCAGCACCTTGCCGAGGATCGTCGTCGCGACGGTGTCGGCCGTGACGCCATCGGAAAAAACCACCCTGGCGTCGCCCGACTCACAAGAGCCGGCGGTAGAGGCAATCCCGCGGGCTTCGAAGCAAAGGAGCGTCCGATTGCTCGCCATGTGCAGCCCCACTTCATTGACGTAGCGGATGTTCGCGATCGTTGCCCGCTGGCCGATCCCGTTGGCGCTCGTGTCGACATCCACCCAGAAGCGCTGCGCGGTGGCGTCGACGTGCAGCTGGGCGATGCGACCGTACCGGAGAGCAGTGGAACGCGTTAGCGAGTGCGCTGCGACGAACTGGTCAGCGGCCGAGGCGTCGTCCGGCGCTGGAGGGCAGAGGAGATCTTGGGACCTCCAATTGCGGCGACGACGCCGATTATGGAGACTACCATAATAGACTCGACCATCGTGAAGCCGCGTCTGTTCGTCTGAAGCATGACAAGAACCCTCAGGGAAAGAGCCTACTGTGGTGCTGGTGAGTAAAAGACTGTTTCGTTTTCGAGAAACGTCACCGGGTGGCGAAATCGTGCCCTCGGTCGCAGACGGGTGGGTCCGCTAACTCTTTGACAGTGTTTGTGTTACGCAGCGTCCCGTAGGAACGCATGCAGCGGGGGGCGGAGGGTCAATCTCGTTTGCCAGCTTCCATGATGGGTCAGTAAACGGACTCCATGATGGGTCAATTACTCGGATTCTCATGATAGGTCGTTAAACGGACTCTTATGGATGGGTCGTGATACGGCCCTCTCGTGATACGGCACTCTAATGAACGGGACTCCCATCTTGTGACGCGTGCGCGCCCTTCCATAGTCATTCACTTGTGAAAGGATCATCCGATGCAGAACTGATTGCTGCCGTACTGGCCGGGGATGTTGAAGCATTCTCCGGCCTCATTCGGCGCCACGAGGACACATGTGCCCGTTTTGCGGTGCGAATGCTGGGATCGCGTGCGGACGCAGACGATGCGCTGCAGTCGGCGTTCATGCGTGCGTTTCGCGGCCTGAGCTCCTGCAGGGAGCGAGATCGCTTTGGAGCATGGCTTTATCACATCGTCATCAACGAGTGTCGGACCTACGCATCGCGCCGACGGCAGCGGGAGCTTCGTTTTACTCCGGCTCCGAGCGCGATCGAACGGGCCGTGGCGCCGGGTTCGGAGCCTGAACATGATGCAGACGTCGGGGGACACATCGAGCGAGCGTTGGGTATGCTTCCTGTCGATCAGCGAGAAGCCTTTCTGCTCAAACACGTAGAGGAGATGAGTTACGAAGAAATGACGGAGATGACAGGCGTCAGTGTGCCGGCGCTGAAGATGAGAGTGAAGCGAGCCTGCGATATGCTTCGGGACCTATTGGAAGGGGTTTACAATGGCTGAGAACTACGACGACAACGCGATGGCCAGAGATGCTGCATTCGCAGAGCGGATTGCGGCGCAGCTCCGCGCTCCGGAGCAAGTTCACGCCTCGTTCGACAAGCGATTGATGGAGAAGGTGCGCGCCGAGGGTAGCTCGCTGTATCCCCGGCGCCCGTGGTGGGACACCGAGCGGGTGTTCCGGATCACCCCGATTGCTGGTCTTGCGCTCGCAGCCGGCGTCGCCGCGGTCATCGCGGTCTCCGGCATCGCCATCGGCTCGCGCATCTCGAGGGTGGCCCCAGTAGCCGCCAGCGTACCGACAACCGGCCGCGACACTGTTCAGATCGTGCGCTTCGTCTTCGTCGACGCCAATGCCAAACAGGTCGAGCTCGTCGGCGATTTCAACGAGTGGGCAAAGGGAACGACGCAATTGAGTCGTTCGGCAGCGCCTGGCGTGTGGACTGTCTCCGTTCCCCTCTCGCCCGGACGGCACGAGTATGCTTTTATTATCAATGGCTCGCGCTGGGTTGCCGATCCGTTTGCTGCAAAGAGCTCAGATGACTTTGGAACCGAGAGCTCAGTGATCCGGGTAGAAACTCCAGCCAAAAGCGCGACCTAGACAGATCCTCGGCCGCCACCCGTCACCCGTGGTGATTTGAAAGCTGGACGGAATTCAATTTTGGCAGGCTTTAGAGGAGCGTTCACCGCGCTCCTCTTTGCTGCGCAAGCTGGTCGCGCGCAGAGAGTGGAGAGCACTCTGGACGTTGGCGGGGCCGCCCTTCGGTATGCCGATACCCTCTCCACGGGCGCCGTCACCGTTACGCCGCACCTGCTCGCTGATTGGGGATCTGCAATCGTGGAAGCGTCGGGCACCTTCTCGCAATTCACTTCTGGTGGCGGAAGCAGCAGTCAGGCGACATTGTCCGCTTCCCGTTTTTTTTCAACCCACTACGGATTCTTCGCGGAGCTCGGCGGATTCGCTGGCGGCAGCGACCACAATGATGGAACACGAACCGGCGAAGTAATCGCGAATGGGCGGATCCACCTTCCCCGCGACAACAAAGAAGTATTCGTGGGTCTTGGTGTAGGTCGCACGTGGGATGCTGTCGCGTGGAGAAGCGTGCTTCTTGGTGAGGCCGGCGCATCGATCGACATGGGCCCGTCGAACGCGCTGTTTACAATCAGCCCAACGATCGTGAATGATTCGATCAAGTACGCCGACACCCAGGCGTCGCTATCGCGAAAGGGGAAGTCCCTGGATCTTGGGTTAGTGCTCGGTTTCCGGTTGGGGGATCAGCTGACGACGCTGAGCGCCAACGTGAAGGCATGGGCCAGCATGAGCGCGGTTGTGTGGATGACCCCGCGGATCGGGTTGGCGGTGGCAGGCGGCAACTATCCGGTCGACCCGACCCAGGGGTTTCCTGGGGGGCGATTCGTGTCCCTGGGCGTGCGGCTGGCGCAGGGGCGGCGTCCGAATCCGGCCTCCGTGGATTCGGAGTTGGTCGCTCCTGTTTCGGAGTTGAAAGCGGCGCCGGTAGTGGCAGGCTTTACGACGCGACGTGGTGCAGGCGGCGCGGTGACGGTTCGTGTCAACGCACCTGGCGCCCGCCTGGTCGAGATCAATGGCGACTTTACGAGTTGGACTCCGATTCAGCTCGTTCCCGCTGAAGCCGGCTGGTGGACATCGACTATTCCTCTCAAGCGGGGGAAATATCAAATGAATTTGAGAATAGACGGAGGCGAGTGGGCCGTGCCTCCCGGTCTCTTGCAGATAGTCGACGAATTCGGAGGAGTGGTTGGACTGCTGGTCGTCGAATAAGGTGAGTGTGACCTCCCGCGGGGTTCCGGGAGTCTATCAAGTGAAGCACAACGAAGCTGGATGGCCATAGCTATTGTTTTACGACAGATCGCACGTCACTCCCAAGGGGAGATGATACCTATATGAAATCAATTCGAAACTTCGCCCTGTTGATGCTGGCTATAGCGCTGAGCGCGCAATCGTCGCTCGCGCAGGTCCCCGCGCGGGATCCTTCCGCACGGTTGAGACAGGTACTGCCAGCTGATGTCGCCCAGCGTGTACTGGCTCGCATCGCCGACGCGCGATCACATCAACTGCCTGCAGAGGCGCTGGAGAATCGCGCGCTGAAATTCGCGGCGAAGGGCGTCGACCCGATCAGCATCGAGCGGTCGGTGAACGAACAGGCTGCGCGAATGGAAGTCGCGAGAGGAGCGCTGGCGAGTGCGCGCGCATCGGCTCCGGCTGGCGACGAGATCGATGCGGGCGCCGAGGCGATACGTAAAGGGGTCGATGGCTCCTCGATCAGCTTTCTGGCGAAGAGCGCGCCCTCGGGGCGATCGCTCGCCGTCCCGCTGTTCGTGATCGGGAGTCTTACCGATCGCGGGTTGAGCTCCGATGACGCGTTGCAACGGGTCCTTGCACGTCTCAACGCGCGAGCGTCAGACACTGATCTGGAAAGCATGCCAGGCGAGCTGCCGTCCAAGGCGTCAGGCGGGCAAGGAAACCGGCCGACGTCTACCGGCCGCGATTTCGGGCAGAGCCACAAGCCTGCATCCGTCGGTCGTCCGGCGACGGCTGGTCCTCCGGCTGGAGTGCCCGGAAATGGAGGAGTGAAATCCAATCCCGGTCAGAGTCACCGGCCGCCTCCGAAGCCTTGAGGGTATGAATAAAGGGAGCGGCGAAGAGCCGCTCTCTTTTTTCCTGGATCGCCAAGGATGCCTTCGTGACCCGGGTGCTCCTGCCGCGCCGCTTCTTTTTGTGCGGATGAGCTGTGACCCCCAAGCGCGATCGGCGAGTCTAGCCATGTGGGGGCGTTCTACACCGCCTCCCGACTCAGCTCAGAACACAACTCACCAATGCTGGAGATAAGAACAATGAGAAGGACCCTTCGACTTTCTGCGGCAATCGCCTTCACCACCTTCGGCCTCGCCGCGTGCAGTGATTCCTCAGGCACCGGATCTGGACTTTTGACCGTGCGGATGACGGATGCGCCCTTCCCTTTCTCTGATGTCGCCAGCGTGGACGTTTTCGTCGTGCGTGTCGACGCCAGAGCGGCGGAGCCGACTGACGCGGACGCGGCCGACGAATCCAATCAGTCGGGATGGACAACGATTGCGACACCGAACACGTCGTTCAATCTGCTCGATCTCGCAGGTGGCGTAACGACCAATCTGGGCGCTGCCACGCTCGCGACCGGCACGTACAACGGGTTCCGCCTCATCATCGATCCGAGCCAATCCTCGATGACCCTCAAGGATGGAACGCAGCCGGCAATTCAGTTCCCGAGCGCGGGGCATTCGGGTATAAAGGTCAACCTGGACCAGCCGATCTCGTTGACGGAAAGCGGCTCGGTCATGACGCTCGACTTCGACGTCGGCCGCAGTTTCGTGATGCGCGGCAACGCCGCCAGGAATGGCTTCAACTTCAGGCCGGTCGTCCGCGCGGTGGCGCAGGACATCACCGGCAGCGTAAGTGGATCCGTTCACGCCAACAGCGCGACCGGCGCCGTTGTTCCGGACGCCACAGTCGAGGTTCTAACGGCGGGTTCGCTCATCACCGATGCCGATCCGACGCACATCGTTCGCAGCACCAGCACAGACACGAATGGCAATTATCGGATCGCCTTTCTCCTTCCGGGAACCTACGTCGTTCGCGCGACTCCTCCGGCGGCGAGCGGATTCAAGGCGGCGCTCCTGACCGGCGGACTCACTATCACGACAGCGACGGAAACACAGAATCAGATCATCGTCGTGGCGCCATAACATCGCGCCCCGTTTTAAGCGGTAAAAAGAGCCCGGGGAGAATCCCCCGGGCTCTTTCGCGTGCAGCCAAAATGACCGCCGTCCCTTTGCCAACGCGAGAGTTGTGTTGGTCAAAGAGAGCCCCGCGGTTTCCAGCTCGGCAGGAGCGTGGATGAGCCGAAAAAACAAGGCTACCATCTGGTACGCTCCGTGCCTAACATCAGGTGCATATCCAACCCACGGATGGCTAAATGCCCCTTCGCAATCTGTTCCCTGAATCGATCTTCGGCCGCAAGCTGAATCCCAACGCCGAGCGGCGTCTGCGCCTCTCTCAGGCACGGGCTGAAGAGACGATCATTCGTGGTCACGTCGACAACGCGCTGATGTTCGTCGATACCCTGGCGGAAGATCTCTCGTTCGATCGGGCGATCGACACCTACATTCGCGTGATGGGGATCCCCGAGCCGCTGGCCAGCACCGTCGCTACTCGGGCGCTGGTGCACCTGGGCCGGGATCTGGTTCCGTTCCGCCGGCGTATGCAGCGGGAGGGCGAGGACGTCGCTGCTGAGAAGCCACGGCTGAGGCTGGACGAGGCTTCACGGTCACAGGATATCAAGAGGGGGGCGTAGCATCCGCCAGTAAGAACCGACGGACACTCGCTCCAAAAGAACAGCTCCCAGCGACGAGCTGGAAGCTACGAGCCCCCGGCTTCAGCGTTGAGGGCAGATGCGGTTGTCAGCACTTCTCTCAAATCGGCGATGCTGACGAGAAGGATCGCCGTCACGATAACAGCTGACGTTACGCACCAGATGCAGATCGCGTGGATCACGCCCAACTCCAGGTACGTCAGCCACGCCGAGAAGAGCACGCCAACCGCGGCCTCGCCGACGAGAATGGCGGATATCGCTGGTTCGTCCTCGAACCGCGCGATGGTCCCGGCCAGCGCAATCAGGAATACGTCGAGATAGAAGAGCAGTCCCCATGCGGCGACCGGCAATCCCAGGAACCGCGACCACTTGCTCGTGTTGACGGTTTCGCACGAGCCGATCGTGCAGCTCAGCTCGCCGATGAGGCCGAGCTTGTAGAGCGTGAGATAAAGGCTGATGAAGATCCCGACCAGCGCGAGCGCGGCCACGATCATCCGCTTTGTCACTTGGTCGGCGCTGGCGCGGCTTTTCCGATGGAATCGACGATCTTCTTGAGCTCGTCGTAGTAGTGCAATCCCGGGTACATCTTGTTCCCGATGATGAATGTCGGGGTCGAGTTCACGCCCCGCCTCAAACCGTCGGCGAGATTGGCGTTGATGCGCTTCTGGTATTTGCGTGCGTCGAAGCAGGTTTCCCATTTCGCTACGTCCAGGCCGACCTCGCCGGCGTAGCGCTTGAGGAATGGCTTCGGAGCATCGGTCGCCTCGCCGTTCCACTCGGCCTGCCCCTGAAAGATCCGGTCGTGCATCGGCCAGAACTTTCCCTGTTCGTCCGCGCACGCCGCGGCATTCGACGCCGCCAGCGTGTTGCGGTGTATGTTCAGCGGGAAATCGTAGAAGGTGAGGTTGGCGAGGCCCGGGTCGATGATGCGGGTGCGAACATCCGGCTCGGTGATGGTCGCAAATGCTCCGCACGACGGACACTCGAAATCGGCGAACTCGATGATCTTTACCGGGGCATCGACCTTGCCTATGAGATAGCCCTGGGCGAGCCCCGCATTGGTCGTGTCGGCTACATCGAAGACGTCAGCCGACCGGGATTTGGGCTTGCTCGCAACGTATCCGAGCGCGGCAACACCGACTAGTGCGATGAATCCAAGAACCCAGAGAAAGGCCTTTGGCCGACTTGATGCACGGACCTCCCTCCTGGTGTTTTTCGGGGGTACGTTCCTGTCTCTCGGTTGGTCGGGATTAGGGGGCATCGTCCGTGGTCGGAGTGTTTTTCGAGTGTGCCTGAGGTGGTCGTGACGCGAAAGCTAAGAGAGAGGTATAGAGATGCAAGCTGATGTCCTGAGAGCTCCAGTGGGCCCCGGAGCGATGCACGTCGAGCGGTACGGGCATGGCGGAACCGCCGTCATTCTCCTGCACGGATTCGGGACGTGCAATTTTCTGTGGCGCGCGATCGCCCCAGCAATCACCGCCGCGGGTCACACCGCGTACTCCGTCGATCTGCTCGGGCACGGGCAGTCCGACCGGCCACTGGACGCCGACTTCGGAATCGCGGCACAGGCCGAGTATCTCGATGCCGCCATGACGGTGCTGCGCGTCTCGCGCGCGGTGATCGTGGGCGTCGATCTGGGCGGCGATGTGGCGATGAAGCTCGCCGCCAACCGTCCCGATCGGGTCGAGAAGCTGGTTCTGATCAACACTCCCGCGTTCGACGAGCTGCCGGCGAAAGAGATCACGCAGATGCAGCGGCGCACGGCGCGTTTTGCGTTCAGTCTCACGCGCGGTGTGATGGGAGCCGCACCCCTCCTCGAGGGGGTTCTCAAGGGCAGTGTCGCCGATCAGGAGCACATGCCGATGAAGCTCATCGCCCGCTACCTCGCTCCCTTCGTCGGAAAGGATGGGGCAAAGCATCTTCTGACGCTGGCGAGCGCGGAGACGAGGACAAGTGGGTGGAGCCGAAGCTCGCCGATCGGCTGGTGAACGCCATCCCGGAAGCCAGGCTGGTGAGGCTCGCGGGAGTCGCGCGGCTCGTTCCTGAGGAAAACCCCGAGCATCTCTCGGAATTGTTGCTTGATTTCATCAAGAGAAGGGCTGCCGCGTGAATCTTTCGAGATTGATCCTCGATTTCATCAAAGAAATGCCCGCGGCGTGAACCTTTCTTCTATGAAATGGTGTCTAAGATTGGTAGATTGCAGATCACGAATTTCATAGACGTTTTTACTCCAACCGAATTGATGAACACTCAGAAAAACAGATTCCGGAAGGAGCCAGTCCGTGCGGCAACTCCCTTTGCGGAGGCCCGGGACGAGCTGTTCCAGCAGATCATGCGCTGCGGCGTAGTCGGCTCGGCGCCCGAAGATCAGAAGGATTGGTTCGACAACACGATGGGATACCTGGCGGAGCGGTACCACGAGCTGACGCCAGTGGAAGTTGGGGAACTTCGGGTGCTGGGCGAGAGGTTCGCACAGCCTCCCAAGGTAAGACAGGCGGTTTGATGAGAAGAGGGCGCCGCAAGGCGCCCTCTTCTTATTTTGCTGCGACTAACCCAACTGAACTTCAACTTCAAACTGAACACGTCGCAGTTGCAGTTGCAGTTATCGCCGCGCGGAGATGCCTTGCCGGAGAATGATGCCGAGCCGGGCCCCTCCCCCGAGCCCCACCTCGAACGCCGGCACGATCCCCGATTTGTTCGCCGCGGCAAGCGGCCCTTCGACGCCGAGGAAGACCAGCAGGTAGGCATGGGACCCACCGTCGAGCTTGGAGCGGTAGCGGCCGGATATCCCCCCTCCCCCGTATGGGGCCCACCGACTCTGCCGGAACGGGTCCAGGCTGAATCTCGAGACCAGATCGGTCCGCCCCTCGACACCATGGCGGCCGGCCCCTACTCCGGCGACGAGGCCCGAGCGCACGTAGATCCCGGACGGAACGGTGAGGCCAAGCCCAGCCTCAAAGCCGGTGGTGCGGGCGATTATGGCGTCGAGCCTTCCTTCCATTTGGAGCGGCTGCTGAGTGGTCTGCGAGAGCGCGGCGCAGGGAGCGGCCAGCGCGAGGCCGAGCGTGAGGCGTAGGAGGAGCTGTGCGGCTCGCATCGATCGCCGTCAGGCGAGGCTCGAGCGGGTGCGTCCCCGCCAGAGCGCGATCGTGTAGTCGACTATTGAAGCGGCGGACACGAGCCCGATCCCTAGGATCAGTTTCTCCGTCAGCTCCGGCACCAGGATGATCGCAACCAGTGTGATCATTTGCATGACGGTGACAATCTTGCCTAGCATTCTCGCTCTGAACACGGCGGGTCGCAGCGTTGGAATAATTTTGGCGACCAGGAACCCGACGGCCGTGGCCAGATCACGCGTGAGGAAGACGAAATACTGCGCGGTGGTGAGCTGGCCCTCAACGAGGTAGGTCGATATCGCGACGAAGACGAAGATGCGGTCGGCGATTGGATCGAGGAGCGCACCCGCGGTGCTCTCCGATTTTCGGTGGCGGGCGAGCCAGCCGTCCATGAAATCCGTCAATCCGGCGACCGCGATGAGGGCGATGCGGTCCCACGGCTCCGACACCAGCACGAATGCGAGCGCCAACACCACTCGCGACAGCGACATCGTATTGGGAAGATTGAACAGCGCGCGACGCCCCATGTGCCCGAAAAGTACGACCACGTTCGAGTCGCTGCCAGCACACGAGCGCGCGTCGGAATGCTTGCGCGCGCGCATGAGACTCCCCGAGCGCTTGCTACTGCGCGCGAGCCCGTCTAGTTTCGCTCGATGAGCTCGCAGAGGCTGCTGGGGGCGCTTTACCTCGCCCTATCGGTCGCGATGATCGCGTGGGACATCCTGATGGCGGGCAGAATCGCGAAGCTGCGGCGCATTCCGCGCGGCTTTCAGGCGATTACCGGCATCGCCGGTTTGTTGATCCTTCCCGCACTGGTAGTCGCCTATACCTCTGAGTCACTTCTCTACGGCCGCGCGATCATTCTCGTCTCGTGGCTGTGGCCATTCACTGCACTCCTCTTCGTCGTGCAGGCGATTTACGCCCTCGGCCGGCGGCTGGTGACGCCGCTGCTCGGATTCCCGCTCCTCGTCTACAACATCATCATCGCGACCGTGGCCGTAACGAAGTTCGTCATCACGCGTGGCGGCTCGCCGGTTGAATTCGGTCTTGCTCTCAACGCGGCGCAGGCGAGCATGCTCGGCACGTTCTTCGGAACGCCGGCGCTCTGGAATCCGATCTACATCCAGGTGCCGATATTCGCACCCTCGCTTCCGGCGCGCTGGGGTTTCACGCGTCTCGCCCGAGTGGCGCTGGCCGGCGCGGCAATCGCGATGACGGCGCTCGTGGTGGTCGAGCTGCCGGGGGCGTACGCCGGCATCAAGAGCTACGCTTCACACGAGAACGACCAGCTGCAGGAGCATCCGGAGGGCGATTTCCGGATCGGACTCAAGATATTCCCCGACTTGAGGAGCGGACCGCCGCCGCTTGCGATCAGGTACGATCTCGCCCTCGCCGACACGCTGGACGTCGACGCGATCAGCGTCGTCGTAGACCCCGAAGCTGCGCGGGGCGTTGCGCTGGATTCACTTGCGCGGTCGATCGATCAGGCGCGGGCCGACAGCACTCTTCTGATCGTTTCGCTCGGCTACCCCAAAAACGGGGGGGAGGAATTCAAGCAGTCGCGCGAGGCTTACACGATTGCGCGTCTCAAGGACGTCGATCGAATCGCAAGACGGCTCAAGCCGGACTATCTGATTCCCGCGGTCGATCCGCTGGAGGAAGGCACGCGCATCCTCGGCGAGGAGTCTCCCCAATACTGGGTCGACTACCTCACGCGCGCGTCTCGCGTCGCGCACTACATATACCCGCGCATCAAGGTCAGCGTCGCGATGAGCAGCTACGGGACCCGCGACAGCACGCTGTACGTTTGGGCAGCGCGGCCCGGGTCGCCGATCGATGCCGTTGGATTCTCCCTGTTCGCCGGATTCGACGGCTCGAGATCTCTCGACACCCACATGCGTGTCGCCCAACGCTGGCTTCGGCTGTACCCGAAGCCGAAGGAGCACTGGGTCTTCGCGGCCGGAGGGTACCCGCTGGTCCACGGCGAGCAGAACCAGCAGCGCACGATATGGGGAGTGCTGGCGTG
>Ga0193726_1001647_pt1 | contig 16871 bp, 11 predicted proteins | sample H2c1metaG_FD_144928 | JGI IMG/M metagenome (GOLD analysis project Ga0193726, IMG submission 144928) | Soil microbial communities from a riparian zone of the East river system, Colorado, United States - H2c1 | ecosystem: Environmental > Terrestrial > Soil > Riparian zone | place: USA: East River... | reverse complement strand
GCGCTTCAGGAGCGTCGCGTTGAGCTTCTCCAAGGGCAGGCACTATTCCGCGTAGCGAAGGATGCCGCACGGCCATTCATTGTGAAGACCGGCGCCACCCTGGTGCGCGCCGTCGGCACGGAGTTCGATGTTTACCAGAAGCGCGAGGACACGGTCGTAACCGTCGTCGAAGGCCGGGTGGCCATCCTGACCAGCCACGCTGCTGCACTCGCCGACCATGACGTGCCGGCGGCCGCCCTCGGACCGCGTCAGTCCAACTTGGAATTTCCAGCAATCGCTCCGGGGCAGATCGGCAACATCCTGGTTGCGGCCGGCGAGCAGCTCACCGTCACGCCCAAAAGGATTCAAATTGCGGAGCACCCGAACATCGCCAGTGCGACCGCGTGGACCCAGCGGCAACTGATATTCGAGTCCGCCTCATTGGCCGATGTCGCGGATGAATTCAACCGTTACAACGAGAGGCAGCTGATTGTCGGGGATCCCAGGCTGGAGACATTTCATGTCAGCGGGGTATTTTCATCGACGGATCCGGCATCGCTGATTCGCTTTCTGCGTGCACGCCCCGAGCTGCGCATCGTTGAGAAGGGGTCCCAGATTCGAATTGAGAAAAACACTTCATAAAGAAGCAAACGATCGATGCTTCAAGGCTCATCTCCGGCATGAGACCGTCGCAACATCAGGTTAAGGCTGGATCAAGCTTGACAAGGCGCATGAGCGATCTTGCCTGTCTGAGCATCGGAGCCGCTGCCCTTGCTTTTTGCATCGGCGGACAGTCCGTGGCCGACAATGTTCATGCCTCCATCAGGAAACCGACCAACATTCCAGCGCAAGACTTGGGCCCTGCCCTGCAAACCCTCGCCAAGGATCGGAATTTTCAGATCGTTTACGTATCGGAGCAGATCAACGTTTTGCGGACCAAGGGCGCGAGCGGGGAGCTGACGTCGGAGGAGGCGCTCAGGCAGCTGCTCAACGGCACCGGATTCACCTTTAAATACCTGGATGAAAAGACCGTCACGATCGTCCCGGTTGGGACGCATGCTGATCCAGCAAAGTCGCCGGCAGCGAGCACGCCGGCGGGATCGGCCCCGGCGGCGGCGGCATCAGCCCCGGCTGCGGCGGACGACACGCCGCGCGAGGGGAAAAAAAGCTTCTGGAATCGGCTCCGATTGGCTCAAGTTTCGACCGGTCAATCGGTGTCGCTCCGACCTGACGGATCCGCCCGCACCAAAGTCTCGGATGGTTCGGGCGAAGAGGCCAAGCTCGAAGAAGTCGTCGTCACCGCGACCCGGCAAGCCAGGCTCCTCAGCAGCGTACCTATCAGCGCCAGTGCATTCTCGCGCAAGAGTTTGGACGCTCAGGATGTCAAGCAAATCGACGACATCGCCATGATCACGCCCGGCGTGACCTTTACCCGGGGCAACAGCGGCAGCACTCAAATCGCCATTCGCGGAATCAGCTCCGATAGCGGGGCTTCCACGACCGGTGTCTACATCGACGATACCCCGATTCAAACTCGCGTCATCGGTTTTTCCAGCACCACCATATTTCCGAACGTGTTTGATCTGGAGCGGGTGGAGATTCTGCGTGGGCCGCAGGGAACCTTATTCGGCGCGGGATCCGAAGGCGGTACCGTCAGATTCATCACACCTCAGCCCAGCCTCACTGAATACACCGACTACACCCGCGGCGAGTTGGCGTTTACCGAGCATGGCGATCCTAGCTTCGAGGCACGCGCGGCGCTTGGCGGCCCCCTGGTCGAAGAAAAAATTGGCTTTCGCGCCAGCGTCTCGTATCGGCGCGATGGCGGTTATACCAATCGCGTCGAGCGCTTTGGCGGCGCATTGATCGCCAAGAACGATGACTGGCAAGACTCCTACAATGCGCGCTTGGCCCTCGCCTTTCAGCCCGTGGATCACCTGCTGATCACGCCGTCGTTTTATTACCAGAATATCTATATCAACGATTCGCAGACGTACTGGGAATACCTGTCGAACCCCGGCAAAGGGCAGTTCAATAACGGCGCGCCGGTGACCGCGCCCTTCCAAGCAATCAGCTCTCTGCCGGCTCTCAACATCAACTACGCCACCGAGTATTTCTCCATCACCTCCAACACGTCGTTCTACGAGCAAGACAATCGCAATAATCGGGACTTGTCGGCATTGATCCCCAACGATTTGGGAGTCATGCTAAGCCCCACACATCCGGTTCCGGGAGATCCTGACTATCGCAGTCAAGATCTATTCATTACTTCGCAAAAGGCCTTCACCCAAGAGATACGCATTCAGTCAAATAATTTCGACTCGCGCTTCACCTGGTTGGCGGGCGTGTTTTACCAGAGTGAGCATCAGTCGTCGGACCAGTATGTGCCCGACACGCCGGCGGCATTTGACCGCCTCGTCGAGGCCGCGCTGGGGGGAACGACCCAGCAAATCTTCGGGATGGGCCTCGCCGACGGCGTGTACAGCTATAGATCCATCATCAATTCCTTCGACAAACAGATCGCCGCCTTCGGCGAGGCCAGTTTCAAAGTCGTTGGCGGTTTCACTTTGACGGCGGGTCTGCGAGTGGAACGATCGACGTTCAGCTTCACGAACAGGAGCGATGGTCCATTCAACGGCGGTCTCACGGTGGTAAATGGCAATGAGTCGGAAACACCGGTGGTGCCGAAGTATGGTGTTTCCTACCAGATCAATCCCGACAACTTGGTGTATGCCACGGCCACCAAGGGGTTCCGCACGGGCGGGGCCAATCCCGCAATTCCGGCGCGTTGCAATGCGGACCTCGCCTCACTCGGCTACAGCTCGGCACCGGAATCTTATAAATCAGATTCGGTCTGGAGCTATGAGGTCGGGTCCAAAAACCGTTTGATGGGAGGACGCCTGCGGCTGGAATCCAGCATCTTCGAGGTGAAATGGAGCGGGATTCAACAGCAGGTCATTCTCGGTACGGGCTGCGGCTTGAACTTCGTGGCCAACTTGGGCAAGGCCACCAGCAAGGGATTCGATTTTCAGGGCGAGTTCCTCGTCACCGATCACCTCACCGCCGGCCTTGCAGTAGGCTACAACCATGCGGCCTTCGACCAATCGCTGCTCTCCCCGCCGGATCCGGTGACGGGGATTCGCCCGGTGATCGCGCGCAAGGGGGACTCTTTAGGCGTCAATCCCTGGACGGTCGCGATGAATCTGCAATATGACTTCGTTGCCTGGGGACGCAATGGATATGCGCGTGTCGACGATCAATTCGCGAGCAGACAAACGACCCCGACCGCGGCCGAGGATCCCGGCAATCAGACTTATGCGTCGGGATTGGTGAAGCTGCCTCAGACAAACCTGCTTTCGCTTCGCCTCGGTACGCGGTTCAACAACGGCGTCGATCTTTCGCTCTTCGTCAAGAACGTGTTCGATTCTCATCCTGTGTTGAGTCGCAATCAAACAGGGTCCAATCTCGATCTGATTTACGCGGACCGCACGTTCCGCCCACGCACCATCGGCATCACCATCACTGCAAGGCTTTAACAGGTCCGGCGCTCCGTGATGCGGTCTCCCGAAGACCGCGCGCCGCCGGCTGGGAGAATCAATGTCAAACAATTTACCGGTCGGATCATCGTCACGCATTCTGGCAGCAAGCCTCGCTGGCACGGCCATCGAATTTTATGATTTTTTCATCTACGGTACGGCCGCCTCTCTGGTCTTCGGCAAACTGTTTTTTGCAGCTGCTCCGCCCTCCGCCCAACTGCTTGCCGCCTATGCATCCTTCGGCGTTGCGTTTCTGGCCCGGCCAATTGGCGCGCTTGCATTCGGCCACTTTGGAGATCGCGTCGGTCGAAAGTCGACTTTGATTGCCTCTCTCCTGCTCATGGGCACTGCAACCATGGCGATCGGCGCAATACCCACGTACTCGGCCATCGGTTGGCCTGCGCCCGTCCTGCTGTGCCTCCTGCGATTCGGCCAGGGCCTGGGGTTGGGCGGCGAATGGGGCGGCGCCGCCCTGCTGGCGATTGAGAATGCGCCACCGGCGTTTCGCGGCAGATTCGGCATGTTTCCTCAGCTGGGTGCGCCAGTGGGATTTTTTGTCGCCAATGGATTCTTTCTATTGCTCGGCCTCGTCTTGAGCCCTGCGCAATTCCTGGCCTGGGGTTGGCGGATTCCGTTCCTCGCAAGCGCGGTGCTGGTCGGCTTGGGGCTTTGGGTCAGGATGCGGTTGACCGAAACTCCGGTTTTCGCTGCCGCTCTGAAGGAAGGGTTACCGCCGCGCGTACCTGCTGCAACGCTGCTGCTGAATTTTCCACGGCAGACCCTGGCCGGGACGCTCGCGGTGGTCGCCGCGTTCGCGATCTTTTATCTAACCACCACATTCACGTTGGGGTACGCCACGACCACGCTGGGCTATGACCGCCGCGATTTTCTGGCCGTCTTGCTCGCCGCAATTCCCTTCCTCGCCGCGGGAATACTGTGCTCGGGCTATTGGTCGGACCGCAGCGATCCACGCCGCGTGCTGATCATTGGCTGCGGTGTTGCAGTTCCGGTGGGTCTGATGCTCGCGCCGCTGCTGAGCAGCGGATCGCTCTCGGCAATTTGGCTATTTTTGTCCACAGCGCTGTTCGTGATGGGTCTGCTCTACGGTCCGCTCGGAGCTTGGATGCCAAGTCTGTTTCCCGCTCGCGTCCGCTATACCGGAGTCTCCGTCGCCTTCACGGTGGGCGGCATTCTGGGCGGCGGCATTGCGCCGGTGGTCGCGCAATCACTGGCAATTCACGGCGGGCTGCAGTGGGTGGGCCTCTATTTGAGCGCCGCTGCGCTCATCAGTCTGCTCGCGCTGGTGACGTTGGGACAAGACAAACCGCGAAATCGAATTGCAAAAGAAACATTCCTCGAGAGGTAACCGATCGATCGGCAATGACTCTTCTCCAGCATGAGACCGTCGCATTATCGGACGACGGCCATACAAAGCCTCGCAAGAGGCAGGGGGGATATCATGCGCCTGAGCGTCCTAACTGCGGCCGTTATTATTTGCATTGCTGGTCTTGGCATAGCTGATCATGTTCGCGCCGACGGTGCGAGCGCTGAGCTCGATGAGGTCGTTGTCACCGCGACCCGGCAAGCCAGAAACCTCAGCAGCGTGCCGATCAGCGCCAGCGCGTACACCCAGAAAACGCTGGACGAACAGGGGGTCAAGCAAATCGATGACATCGCCCTGATCACGCCCGGCGTGACATTCAACCGAGGCAACGCCGGCAGCACCGAGATCGCAATCCGCGGCATCAGTTCAAATAGCGGAGCCTCGACGACCGGCGTCTATATCGACGATACCCCGGTCCAATCCCGGGTCATCGGATTCTCCAGCACCACCGTATTTCCAAACGTGTTCGATCTGGAGCGCGTCGAGATCTTGCGCGGACCGCAGGGTACTTTGTTCGGGGCGGGATCCGAGGGCGGCACTGTTCGGTTCATCACGCCGCAGCCGAGTCTCACCCAATTCAGCGACTATGTCCGCAGCGAGATCGGGTTCACCGAGCATGGCGATCCCAGTTTCGAAGCGGGCGTTGCGGCTGGCGGTCCCATCGCCGAAAATACGCTTGGATTTCGCGCCAGCGCCTCCTATCGGCGGGACGGCGGCTACACCAATCGCGTCGAGCGATTTGGCGGGGCATTGATCGCGAAGGACGACGATTGGCAGAACTCTTACAACGCGCGGCTGGCGTTCGCCTTTCAGCCCATCGATCACCTGCTCATCACGCCGTCGTTTTACTACCAGGATATCTATATCAACGATTCTCAGACTTACTGGGAGTACTTGTCGAATCCGAGCGAGCATCAATTCAACAACGGCGCACCGGTCACGGCTCCCTTCAAGGCGGTCAGCTACCTGCCCGCGCTCAACATCAACTACGCCACCGACTTTTTCACCATCACTTCCAACACCTCGTTCTACGAGCAGGACAATGAAAATAATCGGGACTTGTCGGCATTGATTCCCAACGATCTGGGGATCGCGATCAGCCCCACGCACCCGGTCCCCGGAGATGAGGATTATCGTAGCCAGGATCTATTTGTGACCTCGCAGAAGGCCTTCACCCAGGAGGTACGCATTCAGTCGAACAATCTCGACTCGCGCTTCTCGTGGTTGGCGGGCGTGTTCTACCAAAGCGAGCATCAGTCATCGAATCAATACGTTCCCGATACCCCGGCGGCTTTTGACCGGCTGGTCCAGATTGCGCTCGGAGGAACGACCCAGCAGATTTTCGGGATGGGGCTCGCCGACGGGATCTACAGCTATCGATCCATCATCAATTCCTTCGACAAGCAGATCGCCGGCTTCGGCGAGGCCAGCTTCAAAGTCGTTGGCGGATTGACGCTGACGGCGGGCGTCCGAGTACAACGATCGACATTCAGTTTCGTCAATCGGAGCGACGGCCCCTTTAATGGCGGTCTTACCGTGGTCCCCGGGAATGAGTCCGAGACGCCCGTAATACCGAAATATGGTGTTTCCTACCAGATCAATCCCGACAACTTGGTGTATGCCACGGCGGCCAAGGGTTTTCGCACGGGCGGGGCGAATCCCGCGATTCCGGCGCGCTGCAACGCGGATCTTGCCTCGCTCGGTTATACCTCCGCACCGGATTCTTATAAATCGGATTCCGTTTGGAGCTACGAGGTGGGTTCCAAGAACCGTTTGATGGGTGGGCGTCTGCGGTTGGAATCCAGCATCTTCGATGTGAAGTGGAGTGGCATTCAACAGCAGGTCATTCTGGGCACCGGCTGCGGTTTGGACTTCGTGGCGAATTTAGGCAAGGCGAGCAGCAGGGGTTTTGATTTTCAGGGCGAGTTCCTCGCCACCGATCACCTGACCACCGGCCTTAGCGTAGGCTACAACCATGCGGTCTTCGATGAATCGATCCTGTCCCCGCCCGATCCGGCAACCGGAATTCGCCCGGTACTGGTACGCGCCGGAAATTCCCTGGGCGTCAATCCCTGGACCGTTGCGGTGAACGCGCAATATGACTTCGTCGCCTGGGGACACAATGGCTATGTGCGCGCGGACGATCAATTCGCGAGCCGGCAGTCAACCCCGACGCCGTCGGAAGATCCCGGCAATGAGACCTATTCGGCCGGGTTGGTCGCGATGCCACAGACGAATCTGCTTTCCCTGCGGCTGGGCGTCCGGTTCGCCAACGGTATCGATCTTTCCCTCTTCGCCAAAAATGTCTTCGATTCTCATCCCGTCTTGAGCCGCAATCAGACCGGGTCCAACATCGATACGATCTACGTGGATCGCACCTTCAGGCCACGTACCATCGGTATCACCCTCACCTCGAGGCACTAGCACAACCAGCAATTCGACGAGGCGGGTTCTTGTAGACTTAAGGGCGCGGGCACATTCGTTGCGAAATGGGGAAATTGAAAATGACTGGCTCTAATCTGAAGTTTCTGTTGACATTGATTCCAGCCGCCTTGCTGGCGTGCGCCACGTCGCGCGCCGCGGCGGCGAGTTGTGAAGATCTGGCGCGGGTCGCGCTGCCGAACACCACGATCACTCTGGCCCAATCCGTTGCCGCCGGTGCTTTCACACCGCCCGTTCCCTCCTGGGCCAGCGCGTTCATGCGCTCGACGCCGGTTCCGGTGGCCTTTTGCAGGGTTGGCGGGAATATCCGGCCGACTAAAGATTCGGATATCAAGTTCGAAGTATGGCTTCCGCTGACAGGCTGGAGCGGCCGCTACGAATCGGTCGGCAATGGCGGTTTCGCCGGATCCATTCGCTATGACTCCATGCTCAACCCTCTTCTCGGCGGTTCCGTAGTCGCTTCGACCGACGATGGCCACGACGCGCCGGCGATTGGTCCTACGAGCGCGGATTGGGCCTTCGGCCATCCGGAAAAAATCATCGACCATGGCCATCGCGCGGTCCACCTCACCGCGGTAGCGGCCAAGGCCATTACCGCCGCGTTCTACGGTCGCCCGGCGGCACATTCCTACTTCGTGGGATGTTCAAAGGGCGGTCAGGAAGGGTTCATGGAAGCGCAGCGTTATCCCGAGGACTTTGACGGCATCGTCAGCGGCGCCGCCGCGAACCAATGGACGGATCTTTTTTCAAGTTTCATGTGGACCGAAAACCTCAACTTGGCGAATCGAGAGAGCTACCTGTCGCCGGACGATCTCGCCAAGATCGGCGCCGCTGTCTCTGCGGCCTGCGATACAGGCAGTGCGAAGTCCGGGTTTGTCAGCGATCCGCTGCGATGCGAAGTGACGCCCGCCTCGATCGGGCTCACGCCCGCAAAGCTGCGAACCTATCAGTCCATCCACCAAGGACCCAAGGATCGCTCCGGGAAGCCGACGTACGCGGGCCAGGCTTATGGCGGCGAGAACCCTGGGTGGGGCGATACCATCAGCGCCAACAATTTCGAGGCCGCAGACACGGAAGCGCAGATGAGCATGTACGGCGCCAATTTCTACAGAAATTTCGTCTACCAGGACAAGAAATGGACTTTCCACGGCTTTGACCTCGAGAAGGGACGGGCTGATGCCGACAGGATCATCGGACCCATCATGAATGCCGGGGACGTGCACTTCACGAAGTTCAAGGCGCACCACGGCAAGTTGATTCAATATGCCGGCATGGTGGATTCGATCGTCACGCCGCTGAGTTCGGTAAAGTTCTATCAATCCGTCGTGGCGGCACAGGGACAGAAATCCGATCCGGCGGCGCTCGCGCGCACGCAACAGTTTTATCGGCTTTTCCTGGCGCCGGGCGTAGGCCACTGCGGTGGCGGTCCAGGTCCCAATCAATTCGGGCAAGCCGGTGGTGCCGGGGACGCGGAGCACGACATGGTGGTCGCGCTCCAGCAATGGGTGGAAAAGGACGTGCCGCCGACCCGGATCGTGGCGACGAAATTCGTCTCGGATGACAAGACAAAAGGCGTGGCAATGACTCGCCCCTTGTGTCTGTTTCCCCAAGTCGCGAAGTACAAGGGATCCGGCGCCGTCACTGACGCTGCGAATTTTGCGTGCAGCGCTGACTAAAGCAAGCTCGCTGCCCGCTATTCGATCAGCGACCTCGATGGACCTAGAACAGATTGCCGCGGCTTTCAGGTGGAATCTGCCTCAGCGCTATAACATCGGCGTAGACGTCTGTGATAAATGGTGCCATCAGCCTGCCCGCGTCGCTCTGATACACAAGCCGCCCGTGGGCGAGTGCATCGAGTACACCTTTACCGAAATCCGCCGGCTCTCCAATCAAGCAGCCAATTTGATGTTGAGTGCCGGTCTTCGCCGGGGCGATCGTATTGCGGTTCTCTTGCCCCAGACGCCCGAGACGGCAATTGCCCACGTAGCGATCTATAAAATTGGTGCGATCGCCGTACCGCTATTTAGTTTGTTCGGAATTGAGGCTCTTGAGTATCGGCTCGCCGACAGCGGCGCGAGAGCGGTCATAACGGATCTTGCGGGAGCAGCGAAGCTCAAATCAATCCAGGGTCGGCTGACCGAACTGAAAATCATCTACACGATCGATGGCGTTCGCGCGAACGCTGTTGACTTTCATCAGGGTCTATCTTGCCAGAGCGCACAATTCGAGCCGGTCATCACTAGTGCCGATGATCCTGCGCTGATCATTTATACGTCCGGCACGACCGGCTCCCCGAAAGGCGCATTGCACGCACACCGAGTCTTACTGGGTCACCTTCCGGGAGTTGAGCTTTCACACGATTTTGCGCCGCAAAGCGGCGACCGCTTTTGGACGCCGGCGGACTGGGCGTGGATTGGCGGCCTTTACGATGTGTTGATGCCGGCGTGGCATCACGGCCTCACCGTCGTTTCGCATCGATTCGCCAAATTCGACCCTGAAGCCGCGTTTCAATTGATCGACGATCTTGGTGTACGCAATGCGTTCCTACCGCCGACGGCGTTGAAAATGATGCGCACCGTGGCCAATCCGAGAGCGCGTTGGCGCCTCGACATGCGAAGCATTGCCAGCGGCGGAGAATCTCTCGGCCGGGAGTTGCTCGACTGGGGGCGCAAGACATTCGGGCTGACCATCAATGAATTTTATGGTCAGACGGAATGCAACATGGTCATCTCCTCCTGCGGGCGAATCAAGGCCGCGCATCCGGGACGAATCGGCAAGGCCGTCCCGGGACACCGTGTCGCGATCGTCGATGCGGCCGGCTGCGAAATGCCTGCAGGCGTCGCCGGCAACATTGCCGTCGAACGACCCGACCCGGTCATGTTCCTGCGGTATTGGAACAACGAAGCAGCAACCGCGGCCAAGTTCGTGGGTAACTGGCTGTTGACGGGAGATCTGGGGGAGTGCGACGACCAAGGCTACATTCGATTCATCGGTCGCGACGATGACGTCATCACGAGTGGCGGCTACCGCATCGGGCCGGGAGAAGTCGAGGACTGCCTGCTCGGCCACCCCGCCGTGCGGCTCGCGGCGGTAATTGGCGTACCGGATGAATTGCGAACGGAAATCGTCAAGGCCTGCATCGTCCTGCATGACGGCATCGACGCCAACGAGATGCTGGTGAGCGAGTTGCAAAACTACGTGAAGTCCCGCCTGTCGGCACACGAATATCCACGTCGAATAGAATTCGTTGCGTCACTGCCGATGACTGCGACCGGAAAGATCATTCGCCGCGAGCTGCGTAGCAAAGACCCGGCAAATTCCTAGGCCATCGTCGCCTGCCAGCGGAATCTTCGATGGCGGAAGGATGCGCGCCTCGTCAGCCATCTGTCTAATGCATTGTTATAATACCTTACATGCCCTACGCGCATATCAGTCGAGCCGATCTCAATCTCCTCCGCACGCTGTTCGCGCTCTTGGAAGAAAAACACGTCACGCGCGCCGCCCGGCGTTGCTTCCTGAGCCAGCCTGCGATGAGCCGCGCTCTCGAGCGTCTACGTGACATGTTCGGCGATGAGCTTCTCATCCGCGTAGGTCGTGTATACGAGCGCACCGCACGCGGTGAACGCCTCCTCAGGGATCTGGAGAGCCTCTTGCCGAGGCTCGAGTTGCTGCTAAAGGGGGAACAGTTCGACCCTGCTCTGAGTGAAGAGCGCTTTCGCGTGACGATGACCGACCACGCCTGCGTCGTCGTGCTACCGGATCTGGTGCGCCGCGTCGCCGGTGCGGCACCAAAATTGCGGCTGGAAGTCGTCCCGTGGAGTGACGCACGCTTCGAAGATGTCGAAGCAGGCCGGCTCGATCTGGTGCTGGACGTGGCCGGTGCTCCGTCGAGTCTCAATTCCGAACTCTTGTTCGCGGATGTTTTCGCCTGTGTCGTCGCGGCCAGCCACCCCGTCCGGGCGCGACGGTTCACTCTTCATCAGTATCTCAAGTATCCCCACGTGGTGGTGGATGTCCTTTCCGGACAACAAACGCCCGTGGACCATCCGCTCGCGGTTCTGGGACTCAAGAGGCAGGTGGGATTGGTCTTGCCCTATTTTCTACCGGCGGCTCTCGCCGTGGCGCAAAGCAATATGATTCTCACCACGCCCAGCCGACTCGCTAGCAAACTGAAAAAGAGCGCCGACGTTCGGGTGGTCAAAGCGCCGAGCGAACTGGTCGGCTTCAACTACGAAATGATTTGGCATGCACGGTTGAACGCCGACCCTGGCCACGAATGGTTTCGCAACCAGGTCCGAGCCGTCGCAAAGGAGTTGGGATCGCACGCGCAGGCAGATTGAGATCCAGAGATCCGCGAGATTCACCGACTCTTCCTCGGAACTGCGTTCTGATTCCCGCCCATGATCTCCAAACAGAACTCAATGAATGCCCGTACCTTTACCGCACGGTGCAGCCGCGAGGGATATACCGCATAAAGGGGAAACCGCTCGTCCGACCATTCTGGAAATAGCTCGACCAGCCGGCCACCGCGCAGAAGCTCCGCGCAGCCGATTTCCAGCACCTGAGCGATGCCGGCGCCTGCCTCGCAGGCGCCGAGCAACGTTCCCGAGTCCGACACCAGGAGGCGCGCCTTGACCCGCAGCGGCAGGACTTCCTTCTTGCGTCTCATTTCCCAATCGTAAGGCCGCGCGTTGGCCGCATCGTAGAAGTCGATGCAGTCGCGCTCTTCGATCTCCTTGGGATGCCGCGGCTTTCCATTGGCTTTGATGTAGGAAGGCGAGGCCACGGTCAGTACCCGCGTCTCGATCAGCTTTCGGGCCACGAAGGATCCAACCGGCGGCTCGCCGAAGCGCAACGCCAGGTCAAACCCGTCCGCAACCAGATCGCCGACGGAATCACGCATGATCAGCTCGACGGAAAGATCCGGGTAGCGCGCCAGGAATGCAGCTAGATGCCGGGATAAGACGATTCTGGAAAAGAATGGATCGATATTGACGCGCAATCGTCCCCGCACTTTGCTGGCGGAACCGGCAGCCTCGATGGCGGCCTCCTCGATGCCGGTTAGGTGCGGCCCGACCTGCTCGTAGAAGCGCCGGCCTTCATCCGTCAGTGAGAGCGACCGGGTGGTTCGCGCCAGGAGCCGCGCGCCCACGCGCTGCTCGAGGCGCGAAAGGGCGCGGCTCACTCCGGAGGGGGATAGCCCGAGTGCTTCGGCAGCTCTCGCGATGGTCCCTGCCTCAACCACCGCTATCAGCACCGTCACCCCGGACAGCAATTTGCCGTCGAAAGCCATATCGATTACTGCCTTTTTGTCATGACTGTACTCACATAAACGCTATTTAAGCATGAATGTCCCGGTGGGATAGTAGCTCCAACGTCGCCAGCGGCGATTCACTGAAGAAAAGGAGCGCTTATGTATGCAGTTACCGGCATTACCGGAAAAGTTGGGGCAGCGGTGGCCCGCAGCCTACTTTCCGCCGATCAGCCTGTCCGGGCAGTAGTCAGGGATCGCAGCAGGGGTGCCCCGTGGGCACAGTTGGGCTGCGACATCGCTATTGCCGATCTATCGGATACGGAGGCACTCACCGCGGCATTCTCCGGCACGGCCGGTGTGTTCGCGATGGTGCCTCCAGTGTTCGACCCGGCGCCGGGCTTTCCCGAAGCCATGAGCTTCATCAACCCACTGCGCGCGGCTCTTGAACGCGCGAAACCCGCGAGAGTGGTGGCGTTATCGACTGTCGGTGCAGACGCACCGCAACCGAACCTGCTGAATGTGCTCGGCCGGATGGAGGATGTCTTCGGGACTCTTCCGATGCCGGTGACATTCCTGCGCGCAGCCTGGTTCATGGAAAACGCCGCCTGGGACATCGACTCAGCGAAGAGCGGGCTTATCCAGAGTTACCTTCAACCGCTCGACCGTGCCGTGCCGATGGTCTCGACCGACGACGTCGGTCGTGCCGCCGCAGCTGTGCTGCAAGAGCGCTGGGAGGGCAAGCGTGTAGTCGAGCTCGAGGGCCCGCAGCGGGTCTCCCCCAATGCCCTGGCCGCAGCATTCGCCAAAGCGTTGGGGACTCCGGTGCGTGCCGAGGTCGTGCCGCACGACCGATGGGAATCGATCTTCCGTGGCCAAGGCATGAAGAATCCCATCCCTCGCATACAAATGATCGACGGATTTAATGCGGGCTGGATCGACTTTACGGACCGCGGAGCACACGCCCGCAAGGGTTCCACCAGCGTCGACCAGGCCATTACAACCCTCATCCAGAGACAAGGCGCATGAACCACATCACCGCTTTGCGCAAAACCGGCCGCATCGCCGCGGTCTCGCTGATCCTCGGGTTAGCGAGTGCGGGCGCAGAGGCCTCCCACGCCGTTGATCACTCGCAAGGATACAAAACCATGTCAATGAAAGACGATCTCGCCCGCCGGTCTGCGGACATCCATTGGCCTACCGGCTTCGAGCCGGAGAAGGCCGACCTGTTCGCTCACAATGACCTGATCATCAATGCGTCTTGTGAGCGGGTCTGGACACATATCATCGACGCGAGCCGGTGGCCGAATTGGTACCCCAACTCCAAGGATGTCGAAATCCAGGGCGGGGATCCGGTGCTCCGTGACGGCACGGTGTTCCGGTGGACCACGTTCGGCTTGGCGATCGAAAGCAAAGTGCACGAGTATGTGTCGAACCAGCGCCTGGGATGGTACGGCTACGTGCCGGGAGCCAAGCCGAGCTTCTATCACTCCTGGTATCTGGAGCCTCATGGGGCCATGTGCCATGTCGTCATGGATGAGGCGGGCGTTGGAAAGGATGCGGCGGGCCTTCGCAAGAGTGATGAAACGCTCATGCACCGCGGACACGATCTCTGGCTGGCGACTTTGAAGTGGGTGGCCGAGGCGAAGTAGCCTCCGAACACGAGCTGCCGTGGGACGGAATAGAGGACTGGCGTCGATCGCTTTGACGCCAGTCCTCTATTCGAGGCGTTGCTCGAGTGCTGCCAATGCGCGCCCAAGCAGCGGCTGCGACTTTCCCCACGACAAGTCACGGGCCGGGGCGCTTTTCTACTGTATGCGTGGTCCGGAAGTCAATTAATCACCGGTCACGGTAGCGCGCCGATAATTTCCTCAACCGTCGCAACGCCCGCCTGAAAGGGAAAAATCTTTTCCATCAAAACGCGCTGCACTTCAGGATCCTTGTCCGAGCAGCCATCCGCGACCACAACGGCGCGGTAGTCCATATCCGCCGCATGGCGTAAGGTCGAAAGCACGACGCCCTGCGTGAGAATCCCCGTGAGCAATAACGTATCGATGTTATTGGAGCGCAGGATCATATCCAGATTGGTTCCCGTGAAAGCGCTCACACGCTGCTTCCTGACGACGACATCGCCAGGTTGAGGAGTAAGTTCGGGGCAGATCTCCGCCGTGGGGTCGCCCAAAGCAAGCAGCCCGGCAGCTTTCAGACTGCTGAATACAGAGTTTTGCCTGCTTACTTCCGGATAGCCCAGCTGAAAGCTGACGACCACATAAATCACCATTGCGCCTGAATTTCGCGCCGCTTCGGCGAGGCGCTTGACTCCATCCAACAGCGCCTCCTTGTCAACGGCATAGGAATCGACCACCATTCTCTGGAAGTCCATTAAAAGAAGGGCAGTCGTTTCCGGCCTGATGGATAGTTTGTCGATCACGATCTCACGCTCCAACGTTGTCAGCCAACACGAATTGTTTCTTGAATCATGGTGGATCAACTCGCGATTCGCGCGTCGCCGTGGATGAGGACAAGGCACTACCCGACGATGGCCGCAGTGGTTCTTGCAGTGTCTCGAGAATTTCCGTCAAATTAACAAGTTTCTCCAGCTCGACAATCGCCAACATTTGCCTTCGAACGGCTGCCACTTCGTCCTTCAGCAGAGAGTAGAGATGAGCGCCGGCTTCGGTGACCACGATACGCTTCAGCCTTCTGTCGGAAGACGATGACTCCCGCTTCACGAGTCCGTTCTTCGCCAAACGATCGATCGTATGCACCATGGATGCGCGCGAGACCGCGAGCGTGTCGGCCAGAGCTGACTGAGACAAAGGTAAGCGAGCTTGCGCCGCGGCGGCGATCGTCATCCAACTCATCCGATTCACACCCAAACGACGAAGGCGGCAGTCTACTGCCTGCCGCCATGCCGTCGCGGTGTTGCGCAGCGCGATTTCGAACCGCTCATCAAGTTCTGAGGCATGGGAGGACTCGCCGCTCATGCGAAGAACGTTGTTGCGCGCGAATTCAAAAAACATCCTGAGGCTCGCTTCGTGGCTGCGCGGTATTGCGGCTGAGCGGCGACGATGGAGAGGAGGCGGCTTCGAGCGGCGCACTCGGACTCGTGCCCCCAAGCGCTAAAAAAAGCTGCACGGTATCGAGGTAGCGCTGCGCCACTGCCCTGACATATCCAAGCCGGGCCTGTTGATACGAGCGCTCGGCGTCCAATACCTGGAGGACCCCCGCATTGCCTTCCTTATAGCTGGTGCGCGCCAGTTCGAGACTGCTCTGCGCGGCCTGTTGCGCGTGATCTTGGGCGTCCAGCAGTTCGGCGTCGTGGTCTAATCCCTCGAGCAGGTCGGCTACTTGCGCGAAGGCCTCCAGCACCGTCTGCTCATAGGTGGCCGCGCTTGCGTGCATCGCGTCCACCGCCGCACGCTTCTCGGCGCGCAGCGTTCCACCGTCGAAAATCGGCGCCGTGAAACCCGCTATGATGCTCCACGCATTGTTCGCCCGGTCGAAGAGCTGGTCCGCTCTGAGTGATTGCTGTCCCACGGACGCGGTAAGCTGGATCTTTGGATACAGGTTGGATTGCGCGACACCCACGGCGCTGGTCGCCGCGTGCAGCCGCGCCTCCGCGGCGAGAATGTCGGGCCGGCGATGCGCAAGTTCCGAAGGCAAGCTCACCGGCACGTGTAAGGGCAGCGTGATTTGCGCAAGATCCACATCGTCAGGCAACCCATTGGCCGGAGCGCGCCCGAGCACCACTGACAGCGCGTGGCGCGCCTTGGCAAGCTCCTGGCGCAACGGCGGCAGTAGGGTCATGTCGTTGGCAATCTGGCTCTGCGCGCTCACGACATCCTCGCGTGCCACCGATCCATTGTCGAACGCGGTCTGCACGAGTCGCAGGTTATCGCGATCCTGTGCGAGGATGGTTTCAACGGTCGCAATCTGTGCACGGACTGATGCGATTGTGAGCGTTTGCATGACGGCCTGCCCCGTGACCGTCAGATATGCGGCATCGAGTTGACGTCGTTCGGCCTCGGCCAGCGCGTACTGTTGCTCCACGCTTCTCGCAACACCTCCGGTATAGTCGAGCGCGTAGCTTACGGTGGGCCCGACAGCGAAGTAGCTAAAGGGGGGTATCCCGATTGGGCCGAGAAACTGTTTCCCATACTGCTGACGCCCGGCTCCGCCGGTGAGGTCCACCTGCGGGTACTGCGAACCCGCTCGTGCCAACGCGAGCTCTTGGGCCTGTGCGAGCGTCGCCATGGATGCTGCCAACGTGCGGTTG
>Ga0193726_1001646_pt1 | contig 16889 bp, 14 predicted proteins | sample H2c1metaG_FD_144928 | JGI IMG/M metagenome (GOLD analysis project Ga0193726, IMG submission 144928) | Soil microbial communities from a riparian zone of the East river system, Colorado, United States - H2c1 | ecosystem: Environmental > Terrestrial > Soil > Riparian zone | place: USA: East River... | reverse complement strand
TGCTCGTTTTCCCGGCCTGTGCGCCGGCTAACGGTCTTTGGCCGAGGCGCGGTGCAGCTCGAATCCCAAGCGCGGAAAATGCACCGCCACCCGGCCGGCGCGCGCATCCTCGCGTGTGATCGAGATGCGGCCGCCGCCGGCGGCGTACAGATCGCCGTCGATGGGTTCAGTGCCCGTGTCGGTCGCGGCGACGACGATTTTCTCGCCCGCGGCAATACCGTCAGGCTCTGCGTCGACCCCGGAGGAGGGGGCGGGACTGCCGGCATGTGCGGCCGCGATCGCGGCGCCGCTGTCGAGCGGCTCATGGGTGCCGTGGCCGAAGCTGCGCATCCTGTCCAGCCAGGCCTGAATCCGTACAAAGGGCTCGAGGATCCGGGCCACGGGTCCGCCGCGCAAGACGAACCAGAGGCAGTGATAAATCGAAAAGTCGGCAATGCTCGGCTGCGCGCCGAAGAAATACGCCTGGCCGCCGATCATTTCTTCGAGACGATCCAGATACAAACTGAGCGAAGCGCGTGCTTCCGGACCGCGCATGCGCGGTATGTTGGCGCGGAATCTCTTGCGGTCTTCGGCAAACGCCTGCACGGTCTCCGGCGGCGCGCCGCTGAACATGTGGGCGAGGCCGGCGGGCTGCAGCGTATAGGGAATAGCGGTCCAGAACAGGGTCGAATCGGCCCACTGCGCGAGAGTGCGCGACGCCGCGGCCACCTGCGCCGGGTAGAGCGTGGGCTCGGGGGACAGCGTTTCCAATACCTCCGCGATCAACGCTGTATCGCAATAAATATCCGCGCCCAATTGCAGGATCGGAGTCTTGCGGTATCCGCCGGTGAGGGCGACGACGTCGGGTTTTGGCATGACCATCGGGATCAGCACCGACGACCAATGCAGGCGCTTCGCTCCCATGATCAGCCGAATCTTCTCGGCGAACGGCGACGTCGGATAGTGATGCAGGATGATGGTCGGCATGGAAACAGGATGCCCTCGAGTCAAAGCCTTTGGTATTTGAATGTGCCCATCGCCTTGGCGATCAGACGCCCGTCCGTGTCGCGGACTTCGCCGTCGCAGAAGGCCATCGATTTCGTACGATGAAAGGCATGCGCCGACGCGATGAGGCGAGTTGCCGCATGGGCCGGCTGCACGAAGCTGGTCTTCATCTCCACGGTAACTCCGCCGCCCGCGGCGGGATCCAGCGAACGGCCCGCAACCGCCATGGCGACATCGAGCAGCGTCATCAGCACACCGCCGTGGGCGACGGACCAACTGTTCAAATGACGCGGGGTCAAATCCAGTGCGAGGACCGCGCGGCCGTCGTCGGCACTGACGAATTCGATGCCAAGATCCTTGACGAAAGGGATGTCGATGCGAAATGCGGTCGATTGCGTCATGGGCAGCGGACGCATTCTACATGCGGCCCGGCGCACGCGCTGGATATAATCGCCGTCCTCGTGCCATGCTGCGGTACCGATGCGATTCTCAAGGAGGGTGGTGACTGTGAAACATTTGTTGCTGCCGATATGTCTGGCGGGTTCGTTGGCCGCGCTGCTCGCCGGGTGCAAGGATTCGCCCGCCGCCCGAACCGACGACATCCCGGAAAACCTGCGGGTGCCCGCCGGTGAAGTCTTGACGCTGCAGGCGCGCGCCACCGGTGTGCAGATTTATCGCTGCAGTGCCGGCAAAGACGACCCCGCGCGCTTTGAATGGTCATTGACGGCGCCCGAAGCGGGCCTGTTCGATCGCGCCGGCAAACAGATCGGCAAGCACTATGCAGGACCGAGCTGGGAAGCGGCTGACGGCAGCAAGGTGGTCGGCGAAGTCGCTGCCCGAGCCAGCCCGAATCCGAACGGCATCGCATGGTTGTTGCTGAAAGCAAAATCGACGCAAGGCAGCGGTACGTTCGCGGCCGTGCGCTACGTGCAGCGGCTGCACACGGCGGGCGGCAACGCGCCGCTGGATGGCTGCAGCCAAGCCACGGCCGGCCGGGAAGCGAGAGTGCCGTACTCTGCGGACTATCTGTTCTACATCGACAAGTTCTGAGGTGTCGCGCCTCAGCGCAGTATTCGGCGGCTCGGCGGGCAATCTGGTCGAGTGGTTCGACTGGTACACCTATTCGGCCACCGCGCTGTATTTCGCGCCGGTGTTCTTCCCCCAGGGGAATCAAACCGCGCAGCTGCTGCAGACGGCGGCGGTGTTTGCCGTCGGCTTCTTTGCCCGCCCGATCGGTGCATGGCTGATGGGCCGCTATGCAGACCGGGTCGGGCGCAAGTCTGCGCTCACTCTATCGGTCACGCTGATGTGCGGCGGATCGCTGGTCATTGCGGCGACCCCGGGGGCCGCGATCATCGGCGTCGCGGCGCCCATCATCCTGCTGCTGGCGCGCGTGTTCCAAGGACTGTCGCTGGGCGGCGAGTACGGCGCGAGCGCCACTTACATCAGCGAAATGGCGGGCCGCAAGTATCGTGGATTCTGGTCCAGCTTCCACTACGTGACCTTGATCGGCGGGCAGTTGACCGCGCTCGGGGTGCTGATCGTTCTGCAGCACCTGCTGACGACAGCGCAGATGGCCACCTGGGGATGGAGAGTTCCCTTCGCCATCGGAGCGCTGTTGGCCGTCGTTGCCTACTGGCTGCGGCGCCGCTTGCAGGAGTCGCAGTCATTCGTGCGCGCCGAGGCGGAAGGAACCGCGGGTCGCGGCATGCGGCGGCTGTTCCGGGAGCATCCGCGCGAGGCCCTGACGGTGCTGGGTTTCACCGCCGGGGGCTCGATGATCTTCTACGTATACACCACCTACATGCAGAAATTCCTGGCCAATACGGCGGGATTTTCCAAGGACCAGGCGACCGAGATCAGCGCGCTGAGCCTGATCGCGTTCATGTTCGCGCAGCCGCTTTGCGGGTGGCTGTCGGACAAGGTGGGGCGCAAGCCCATGATGCTGGCGGCCTTCGGAGGGTCGGCGCTCATCACCTGGCCGATCATGACCGGGGTCGCGACTGCCCATTCATCAGGGATCGCCTTTTGCCTGATTTTGGCGGCGATGCTGATTCAGTCGGGCTACACCTCGATCAGCGGGGTGGTAAAGGCCGAGCTCTTCCCCACCGCCGTGCGTACTCTGGGGGTCGCGGTGCCCTATGCACTCGCCAATGCCGCCTTTGGCGGCACGGCTGAGTATGCCGCGCTGTGGTTCAAATCGATCGGCTCGGAGAGCGGCTTCTACGTCTATGCTTCGGTGCTGGCTGCGATCAGTTTTGCGGTGGCGCTGACCATGAAGGATACCCGCGCCCACAGCCGCATCATGGAGGATTGACGGCGATGACCACTCGCACCATGGCTTCCGCAGTGGACCCTGCCGACTGGATCGAATCCGCGGCGCGCGATCAGGCGCACCGGCCATTCCTGCGGACGCCTTCGGGGCGGGAACTGAGCTACGCGTCGCTGCGCGATCAATCCCGGCGCTTCGCAGCTGCCTTGATGCAGCGGGGCGTCGCTTCCGGCGACCGCGTCGCGGTGCAGGTCGACAAGTCTGCCGAGGCGGTGCTGTTGTACATCGCCTGCCTGCGGATCGGGGCGGTGTATGTGCCCATCAATGTTGCCAATACCGCCAACGAGGTGGAGTACTTCCTGCGCGACTCGCAGCCGCGCGTGGCGATCATCCGTCCGGCCGATCGCGCCATGCTCGAGCCGGCGGCAGGCCGCGCCGCCGTCCGCCACCTCGAGACTCTCGGGGTCGAGGGGGAAGGCACGTTTCCGGAACTCGTGCGGCAGGCGGATGCGCATCCCGAACTGCCGCGACGCATCGGTGCGAATTCGCCCGCGGCCATCGTGTACACCTCCGGCACCACCGGCCGTTCGAAGGGGGCGATCCTGACGCGCGCCAATCTCGCGTCCAATGCGGCTGTGCTGGCCGACGCTTGGCGATTCACGGCCGCCGACATCTTGCTGCACGCCTTGCCGCTGTTCCATATTCATGGTCTGTTCGCCGCCATCAACACCGTGCTTGCGTCGGGATCGAGCCTGTTGCTGCTGCCGAAATTCGATGCCGACTCGATATTGCGCCAGCTGCCGCGCGCCACGGTGTTCATGGGGGTCCCCACCCATTACACGCGGCTGCTGCAGCTTCCTGGGTTGACTCGCGAGGCAGCCGCCGGCATGCGGTTATTCGTGTCCGGATCGGCGCCGTTGCTCTCCGACACGCATCAGGAATTCCTGCAACGCACGGGCCACGCGATTCTCGAACGCTACGGGATGACCGAGACTCTGATGAACACCTCGAATCCCTACGACGGAGTGCGCAAGCCAGGCTCAGTCGGGCCGCCGTTGCCGGGGATCGACATCCGCGTGGCCGACAGTGAAGACGCCACGGGCGCTCTCGAGGTTCGAGGGCCGAATGTTTTTGCCGGCTACTGGCAGGATCCGGAAAAGACGCGCGGCGAGTTTACCGCCGACGGTTGGTTCAAGACCGGCGATCTCGGGCGCATCGACGGCGACGGCTACGTGCACATCGTGGGCCGCGCCAAGGATCTCGTCATCAGTGGCGGCTACAACGTCTATCCAAAGGAGATTGAAACGGAACTGGACGCGTTGCCCGGCGTATTGGAGAGCGCCGTGTTCGGCGTGCCTCATCCGGATTTCGGCGAGGGGGTAACCGCCGCGCTGGTCCTGCGGCCCGCGGCGGCGCTGTCCGAGGCGGACATCATCGACGCCATGCAGTCGCGGCTGGCGCGCTACAAGGTTCCGAAGCGCGTGCTGTTCGTCGATGAGCTGCCGCGCAATACCATGGGCAAGGTCCAGAAAAACCTGCTGCGCGCCGCGTACGCCACCCTCTACGGCGCGAAGCAGGTTTGAGCCGCGAGCAGGGTCACAGCGAGTTGAGGAACGCCACCAGTTGGTCTTTCTGCCTGGCGCTCAGCGACATCCGGAAACGCTGGTTGTAGAAATTCACCACCTCGTGCAAATCCGCGGCGGCTCCATTGTGGAAGTAGGGCGCGCGCGCCGCCAGGCCGCGAAGGATGGGGCCTTTCACGCGATTGAAGTCGGCGCAATTGCCCGACACCAGCGCCTTGCCGGGATCGGTGGTGTAGAAGGACTCCGGCTGGCCTTGGTTGAATGGATTCGGACAACCGGAGATCAGAAACAAGGGCATGTCGGGTTGACTCAATTCTTGAACTGCCGCAGCGACGATGCGATCGGGCTCGTAGTTGGGGTTCGCCGAATGCGCCACGCCGATGTCGAGCGGCAGCGGCAGCGAATGATGGCCGATGTTGGGAGTGTCATGGCAGGTCGCGCAGGTGCCGGCAAAGGCAGTCGGGTTGCCGAGCGCGGCATTGTCATTCAGGCCGCGCACATTGCTGATGGTCATGGGAGCGCTGTTGAACAGCTGCTCTCCCGCGGCAATTTCGGCGCGCGCATTCAGCGGGTACTCCCCGCGTCCGGCCGGCTTGTTGTTTCCCCACGCCGAGTACAGGGTCATCGATACGGGATTGAACGCGATGCCGTTCGGATCGGCGCCCAGAGTGTCATTGATGCCGGGGTAGTACAGTTCACCGGCGAGATTCAACGGACCCCCGTTGGCGCCGCCGGCGCTGAGCAATCCGGCCTGATAGTCCCAGAGCTGGCCGCTGTAGATGCCGAGCTCGAAATCGACGATGGCGTCGAGCTGTGCATCGGTCGGGGTCACCGCCGCTTGCGCATGACCCAGGGTGGCATCCATGGCCTGATGCTTAAGATCGGTGCGCAAATTCGCATCCAGCGTCGCAGCGCTGGTCAGCGGCACGATGGTTTCGCGGCCGTCGAACATGACTGCGCTCAAAAACGACAGGTTGGCCGTCGGCAGGGGGCGGCGATAGACCGAGGCGGTCAAGACATGCGTGACCGGATCGATCCGCAACGCGCAACCGTAGGGGTCGTGAACCACCGAGATCGAATATTGCGCATTGACCGGTACCGCCAGCGGGATGCGGATCAGCCCGCTGTTGAGCAGCAGGCTATGGCCGCCGCGGCCTTTGGACGCGGTCTCGGGGCAGTTGGCGCCGTCGAAGCTGGCAAACAGCGGATCGGCGCCGCGCGTCTGTGCATAGAGGAGTTGCGCGTGAGCAGGGGTAAAACTCATGGCCTGCGTGGCAACATGACACGTGCCGCAGCTGCGGCCGTTGGTGCCGAGGCTCGCAAAGAACTCGCTGTGCTTATCCAGAGGACCGTCGACTTTGTAGGTGCCTATCAGGCCGGTCGAGTCGAGGCCGACGGCCAGCCGAGGGTCGAGAAGCGATCGAGGGTCGAGCAGCGATGGGCCGGCCTGGACGAGGCCCGCGCTCCCTAGGGCAACAACCAAGCCGAGCAACGCACGGCACGAGGCCGGCAAGTTATTTATTGTTGTCAATTGAGATCTCCCAGGCGGTCTGCTAAATGGCTCTCTACCTGAGAAAACGAAATTCCACCGGCAAACATGACATCCACTGAAAATAATTCGGGCGTAAACTGCACTCCAATGGAAGTAAATCCGTTGGTGCCGTTCATCACCGAGGCCGACGCGGGTGCGCCGGGGGCCAAGGAGCGGCTTTTTTCGGCGCTTTACGCCGAACTGCACCGCCTTGCGCAACGCCATCTGCAGCGCAGCGCCGGTGCGCCCATCAGCCCTACGACGCTCCTGCATGAGACATATCTCGGAATCGTGGGGGGCGAAGCGGTGTTCCCGGATCGCAACCGCTTCATGGGATATGCGTCGCGGGTGATGCGCGGACTGATCATCGATTTCACGCGGCAGCGCCGCGCGCAAAAGCGCGGCGCTGAATTCCAGATTACCCAGTTCGACAGCCAGATCGTCGGGCAGGCTGCCGAGGCGGATGCGGAGCAAAAACGCCTGCTGCAGTTGTCCGAGGCGCTCGACGAACTGGCGGTTCACGATGCGCGGCTGGCGGAGGTCGTGGACCTCAAGTATTTCTGTGGATTTTCTCTCACGGACATCGCGGCGATGCGGGGCGTAGCGCTGCGCACCGTGCAGCGCGACTGGGACAAGGCGCGGCTGTTCTTGTTCCGCGACATGCAGGAACCGGCGGCGCCGTAGCGCGCGCCGGCGCTCGAATTCCCGGTTGTCGTATTTACCGCGTCGATTTCGATTTAACAATAACTGAAGGATCGCTGCTGGAGCAATCGAGGCCGCGTGAAGATCGCAGATGAGGAATGGCAGGTCTTATCCAATCTTCTCGATGAAGCGTTGGATCTACCCGAGTCTTCGCGAGCCGGATGGCTCGAGGAGTTGGACGAGCGCTATGCCGGACTGAAGACGCGGCTGCGCGACGTTCTGGCGAGTCAGGCGCAGGTGGAAACGGCGGATTTCCTCGGGGCGCCGATGGAACTCGGTGCGCTGGAACCGGCGTGCCGACCAGCCGCCGACTCGGCGGGGTTGGGTCCGGAAGCCGTGGTGGGTCCCTACCGCCTGATTCGCGAGCTCGGCCGCGGCGACATGGGCACCGTCTGGCTCGCCGACCGGCCTGACGGACTGGTCAAACGTTCCATTGCACTGAAGCTGCCTCATCCGAGCCTCTACGATGCGCATCTCGCGGGCCGATTCAGCCGCGAACGCGATATCCTCGCAGCGCTCGCCCATCCGAACATCGCGCGTCTCTATGACGCCGGCGTCGCGGCCAATGGTCAGCCCTATCTCGCGCTCGAATACGTGGAAGGCTCGCCGCTCACCGTGTGTTGCGATACCGGGCGGCTGCCGATCCGCGAACGGATCGCATTGTTCCTGCAAGTGCTCGACGCGATTCAATATGCGCACGCGCACCTCGTCATTCACCGGGATCTCAAGCCCTCGAACATCCTGGTCGGCGCCGACGGAGACGTGCGGCTGCTCGATTTCGGAGTGGCCAAGCTGGTGAACGATGATGAGGGCAAGGAATCCAAATTGACGCAACTGAGCGGGCGCGCGTTGACTCCCGACTACGCCTCGCCCGAGCAGATCGCGGGCGCGCCGATTTCGACTGCTTCCGACATCTATTCGCTGGGAGTCGTGCTGTATGAGCTGTTGGCCGGCGTGCGCCCCTACGCGCTGAAGCGCGAGTCGCGCGGCGCGCTCGAAGAGGCGATCCTCGCGGCTGACCCTGCGAGGCCGAGTCGCGCGGCTCGCAGCGAGTCCGATGCGGCAAACCGCTCGACGACGGAGCGCAAGCTCGCGAAGTCGCTGGCAGGCGATCTCGACACCATCGTGCTCAAAGCGCTCAAGAAACCGCCGCGGGAGCGCTACGCGACTGTCGATGCCTTCACGCTCGATTTGCAGCACTACTTGCGCGGCGAGCCGGTTGAAGCGCGCCCCGACGGCGCGCTCTACAAGCTGGGCAAGTTTGCCGCCCGCAACAAACTGGGGCTGGCCGCCGCGAGCTTTGCTGCGTTGGCGCTGGCGGCGGGCAGCGTGATTTCACTATGGCAGGCGCGCGCGGCTCGGGATCAGGCGGCGGTCGCGCGGCGCGAGGCCGACCGGGCCAAGGCGGTTCAAGATTTCTTGGTCAAGGTGTTCAGCGCCAACTCGCACTTGCAGGCCGACCCGATCAAGGCGCGGCAAACGACCGCCCGCGAGCTGCTCGAGCAAGGCGCAAGTCAAATTCGCACCAGCCTCAAGGATGATCCCGAGGCGCGGGCGGAGGTGTTGGACACGCTCGGCGACATGTATTCGCAGATGGGTCTCGATGCGCAGGCGAGCGCGATCAGCCTGGAGCGCATTGCGGCGCTGAAACAGGCCTACGGGCCCACCGACCGGCGGGTGGCCGAGGGAATTTTCCAATACACCCGCGATATCGCCTCGTCGAATGAACGCGCGAAGATCATTCCGGCGCTGAACGAAGCCGAGGGCATCCTGGATGCCGGGCACGACTACACATCGCGAACCCGCGCCGCTCTTTGGCTCGAGTACGCTCACTACTACCGTTACACGGCACCGGAGCGGATGCGCAGCTACGCCGATCTTGCGGTCAAACTGCTCGAGCAGCGGTATCGCCACGAATGGTTACGGGTGCTCGCGATGAAGGAGACGGCACGCGCGCGCTTCGAACTCGGCGATTACGAGGCCTCGGAGGCGCAGTTCCAGGACACGCTCACGGCAACACATCAAATCGACCCCGGTCCTTCGGCCTGGGATATCGCACCGCTGGCGCAGATCGCCGGCGCTCAGGCGGAACTCCTCAAGTTCGACGACGCTGAACGGAACTACCGCGCGTCGTGGGCTCTGTCGCAGAGACTCAACGGCAGCGCCCACAACGAAACCGTGCAATCCGAATCACGTCTCGGCGCGTTGCTGTACGACACGGCGCGGACCGTGGAGGGGCGCCGCTTGTTGTCGGCCGCCATGGCGGAGATCGAACGTGACCCGAGCAAGCGGGAGAATTCGGTTGCGGCCGTGGTTTACGGCCTCTACGGACGGGCTCTGGTGGGCGACGGAGACTTCGAGGCGGCCGGCAAATTGTTTGCGCGCGAGCTGGATTTCGTCCGCCGCCTGTATCCGGAATCCACCTTGCTGGCGCGAGCGCTGCTGCACACCGGCGACATCGACACGGCGCTGGGGCGATACGATGCGGCGGCGGCGGCATTGGATCAAGGCGCCCAAATCTGGCGCGACATCGAGGGGAAATCGGCCGATCCATCGCTGATCAATCCTTACGTGCTGGCGCGCGCGCGGCTCGACTTGGCGCGCGGCAGCCCCGAGGCGGCAATCGCCAGGCTGTCGGACCTGCATCCGCGGCGGGATCTCGCGCAGCTGCCGCTGGCCGTGGATGACATTGGCGCGCAGATCATCAGGGCTCAAGCGCAACTTTCGTTGCAGCGTCCGGCCGAAGCGGCGGGCGCGGCGCGGGAGGCGCTCGATCGAATTGTCCGCTCGCCGTTGCGTGAAAGGCTGCCAACTCTGGAAGCGGACGCGGCGCTCACCTTGGGCCGGGCGCTGCAGCGGGGCGGCGACTTCGCCCAAGCACGGTTACCCTTGGAGCGGGCCCTGCAATTGCGGCAGGCCGTCAACGGCGCCGCGAGTCCGTGGGTGGGAGAGGCCAAGATTGCTTTGGCGAATTGCCTGCTGGATGGCGGCGATCAGTCCATGGCCCGATCGCTGTTGCAGGAGGCGAGGGCGGCCTTTGCCTTGCACGCGGAACTCGGTGCGCAGTTCAAGAATCCCGCCCTGGAGTTGGCGCAACGGCTGACGCGTGCGCGGTTCGCTGCGCAATGAGCGATCTATTCGGGCGGCAGCAGCGTCACCATGGTCAGAGCCCGGGCGCCCAGCGTCGCGCCTGAATCGTCGCTCTGATCGATCACGACGTAGAAGCTCTTCGCCGGGGCACGTCGAGACGCCGACACGGGTATATCCAAACCGACGCTGCCGCTGCCGTCAGCAATGCTTGCGACACGCGGCATGACGGGAGAGAAATCGACGCCTGGCTTGGCGGTGCCGGACTCGGTCCACCATTTAAAACTCGCCGCGCCATGGATGTTGCCCCTGCGGCGCACGGAAATATGCGCGGCCGTCTCGCCGCTGCTCACGTCGACGGTGTCTGACGCCATTTCTATGCGCACCGGGCCCGCGGTGCCGGCGCGCACCGCCGCCAAGCGATCAGCAGGCGCGGCAGCTGCGTGTGATGCGGCCGGCGTGGGCGCCGCAGCGGGAGCCGCGACCAGCGCGGGTTTAGGAGCCGCGGCAGTCGGCTTGGCGGCCGGACTCGTTTTGGCGACGGATGCCGGTTTGGCGACAGACTGCGGTGCCGCGGGAGCAGGCGCAGGGGGCGTCGGCGCCGGCAAGGATTCCGGGGCGCTCGCAGCCGGCACCTCGGGGGCGCTCGGCGCGCTCGACTGATTGCGCCATTCCTCGAAGTTGCGTGCCAGCGAATCGTAATCGCGCTCCAGGGAATCATGGTGGGTGAATATCCAATAGCCGCCGGCCCCCAGCAGCGCGAACATCGCGAGGGCGGCCGCGGCCAGCATGGGTTTGCGGGTTCCGGGAGCTGCCGTATTCACCAGCACCGGCATTACCGGCAGGCGCGGCGCAGCAGCGCCAAGCCCGAAACGGTCCAGCCATTCCTGCACATTGGAGGGCCGGCGTTCGCGATCCCAGCGAAGACCTTCGCGCAGGACTCGCCATTGCTGGCCCGACAGTCCCGGCGGGCGGCGCGGACGCAGACGTTGGGTGCGCGCCTCGATCGCGGTGCGCTTCGGAAAAGGGTGCTGTCCCGACAAAAGTACGTAGATGACGCAGGCAAATGCGAAAAGATCGTCCCGCACATCGGGTTGTTGGCCCTCGAGCTGCTGGCAGCTGGCATAGCCCGGAGTGGCGACGGGAGAACGCAGCGTGACTGCATCGTCGGTGGTCCATCGTTCAGGGAGCAAGTTATGCGAGGCTCCAAAGTCCAGGACCCGTAGTTCCCCATCGTGGGTAATGAAAATGTTTTGCGGGTTGATGTCTCCATGAATCACGCCGCGCGAATGGGCATGGGACAGTGCGGCGCCGGCATCGCGGATCACGGCCAGCGCATAGCGCCGCGGCAGGGCGATTCCTTTTCTTGCCTGCAACACCAGGCTCAAAAGAGCGCCGCTCAGCAGCTCCATGGTGAAGAATGCGACGTCGCCGTCGCGGTCGAATTCGTGTACCCGGACGATGTTCGGATGCGAGAGCAATTGCAGGTGCTGAAACTCGCGCTGCAGCTCTGCAAGCAACTCCTCGCGTTGAGTGACCGCCGTGTGCAGAACCTTGATGGCCAATCGCCGGCCGGCGGTGGGAAGATCGACGCGATAGTCGTCGCTCGCCTCGAATACGGTCCCCATTCCACCGTAGCCGACGACTCCCCGCACTCGATAGCGGCCCCGCAGCACATCGCCGATCGCGACCTCACGCACTACTGCGGGGCGGCCAATGGGCGATACCTTGGGCTCCGCAACAGCCGGGCGCGAGGCGCGCGCCTCTCTTGGCGGTGCGGTACGTGATTCCTTGGGCACGGGGTTGTTCAAGACCGGTGCAGGCGCGGTAACGGCAGTCGCCGAGCGTGCCCGTGCGTTCGCCAGGGCCTGCGCTGCGGCTTGAGCGGCCGCTGCGGATTGCGCGGCCGCTGGGGGCTGCGGCGGCGGTCGAGGCTGCGACGCCACGGAGGGCCGCGCTGCCACGGAGGGCTGCGCTGCCACGGAGGGCTGCGCTGCCACGGAGGGCTCAGGTGCCGCTCGCGGCTGCGCTGCTGCCGGGGGCGGCGGCGGTGCTACCGCGGGCTGGCGTGCCGCCGGGGGCGGCGGCGCCGCCTGGATCTCCTCGGTCCGTGTGGAACTCTGATCGCCCGTGAGCGCCACGTCCTCCAGGCTGGCTTTGAGCGAGTGGAAGACGTCAGACTTTATCTTGCCGCGGCGATAGTACTGGTCAAGGAGCGACAATATCTCCCAACCCTCGTCCCGGTGCCCCTGGATTTCGTCGCGCATTGCACCCAAAAATACCTCGGGGGGGCAAATGCCGTTCGCCAAGGCATCCAGCCATGCCAGAGTTGCATCTTGGCTTTCGCGGCCCGCACGCGGCAGCGGCCGATGGGCCGGATCGCTCCCAGCGCTCATTTGAATACCCCTATCATCAGCTGATCTTAGATCTAATGACAGAAATCAGCACTGAAGATTCAAACAGGGGCAGAAGTCTCGTCGTTTGAATTCTTTACAATGCGAGATCGCGGTTCAAGGAATCGCGCACCGCCGCGGGCAGGGGGCCCTCTACGTGCCGATAATTGTCGTGATCGACCCCGAGGCTCAAGGAAGCGCCGCTCTTCATCGCTTCGACCATTGAGGGCGACAGTTCAAAGCGCAGGAAATGCACCGCCGAGGTCTTGTCCGCGTTCTCACGCTCCATATCCTCATCCGCGATCGCGAATACCCGCTCCATCTCGCTCACGCGGATCCAACAGCGGTCCTCGACGCCGATCAAGCGTTCGAGCGCTGTGCGCCGCTCCTCGGGATCGGGAAACTCGAGCAGCAGCGTAACCTTCCAATTCCGTCCGTCGGGGATCAAGGGATTGTAGGCGTCGATCTCCTCTTGTATCGCCGGGGCCTCGAAGATGCGCTCAGCGCGCAGCATCTCGAGGACTTGATAGCGTATGGTGGTGTAATCCTCGAAGCACCAGGTCATGTTGGGGCCGACCTGCACGTTGCGCAGCTGCTTGTGAGCAATGACTTCGCTGCGCAGCCGCTGGCGATCCTGCGAGTATTGCTCCAGGCTCAAGAGATCCGGGCGGGTCAATTTCTTCACGTCTTGTCCAAGCCGTAGGCCATGCTGAGCAGCGTGAGCGGATGCGTGGGCGGCGGTGAGTTCTGCAATCCGCTTTCGATTTGATGGCCCGCCATCGGACAATCGCTGGCATAGAAATCCGCGCCGCTTGCCTGCACCCGCTGAATGACCGGCTTGCCGATCTTCATGGACGCGTCGCGAAATTTACGTTTGACGCCGTAGGTGCCGTTGTGGCCCGAACATCGCTCGATCGGCTCCACCGTGGTTCCCGGAATCAGCTGCAGCACGTCGCGGGTCTTGAGGCCGATATTCTGCACGCGCAGGTGGCAGGCAACGTGGTACGAAATCTTGCCGAGGGAGCGCGTGAAATCGGTGCGCATCAGTCCTGATTTGTGCCGCAGCGCCAGGTATTCGAAAGGGTCGAAAATCCGCCGCTTGACTTCCGCGACTGCAGGTTCGTCGGGGAACATCAGCGGCAGTTCCTGCTTGAACATCAGCACGCAGGAGGGGATGGGCGCGACGATGTCGTAGCCGCGCTCGATCATGGCGGTCAGCTGCGGCAGGTTCTTGGCTTTCAGTTCCGCCACCGCCTGTAGATCGCCCAACTCCAGCTTGGGCATCCCACAGCAACTCTCCAGTTCGAGCGCGGCGACCTCGATGCCGTTGTGCTCGAACACTCTGACGAGATCGAGCCCGATTTCAGGCTCGTTGCGATTCCCGTAGCAGCTGGTGAACAGCGCCACCTTGCCGCGCGTCGCTCCGGCCGCCTGTGCGTTGAGGGCCGGTTGACGGCGTTTGGCCAGCTGCTTGCGCAGGGTGTTGGACCGGTACGGCGGCACGGGCGCCTCCGGGTGTACGCCGAGCGCGACGTCCAGGATTTTGCGCCCGACGGCGCTGCGGTTGACCGCGTTGACGATTTCGGCGACCACGGGAATGCCGGCGATTTTTCCAACCGTATCCGTCGAACTCAAGACCTTGTCGCGCCAGGGGATGCCGGCGCGATTCTTGACGGCTTTGGCGCGCAGCATCAAATGCGGGAAATCGACGTTCCAGGGATGCGGCGGCACATAGGGGCACTTGGTCATGTAGCACATGTCGCACAAGTAGCACTGATCGACCACCTGGCCATAGGCTGATTTGTCGACGCCGTCGAGCTCGCCGGTCTTCGACTCGTCGATCAAATCGAACAGGGTCGGAAAGGAGTTGCACAGGTTGAAGCAGCGACGGCAGCCATGGCAGATGTCAAATACACGATCGAGCTCTTTTTGCAGCGCATCGGCATCGTAGAACTGCGGCTGCTGCCAGCCGAGGGCATGGCGCGTGGGCGCCTCCAAGTTGCCTTCGCGGCCTGACTTGCTGTCTCCGTCGGACAAGATTGATCTCCCGGCCGAAAGCGCAACGGGCTCCAGAATTGGAGCCCGTTGGTGGCGTCCCGGCGGCGACTTTCCGGACTAAAGGTTATCCAGCGCCTTTTGGAAGCGATTCGCGTGCGAGCGTTCCGCTTTGGCCAGGGTCTCGAACCAATCGGCAATTTCGCCGAAACCCTCGTCTCTGGCGCTCTTCGCCATGCCGGGGTACATGTCCGTGTATTCGTGCGTCTCACCCGCAATGGCGGCCTTGAGATTCAACGAGGTTGCACCGATCGGCAATCCGGTGGCCGGATCGCCCACCGCTTCGAGATATTCCAAATGACCGTGGGCATGGCCTGTTTCACCCTCGGCAGTGGAGCGGAACACGGCGGACACGTCATTGAAGCCTTCGACATCGGCCTTTGCCGCGAAGTACAAATAGCGCCGATTCGCCTGCGATTCGCCCGCAAATGCGTCCTTCAAATTCTTTTCCGTCTTACTACCTTTCAAATTCACGGCTCACTCCTTCCGATGATTGACTCGGAACCAATAGGGACTTGTGCTGGCACGACGTTAGACCTCAAGACAGCGCGAAGTCAAATCGCCTCTCTCTATCAGCGTGATAGCCAGCGTCAATCGCGGCGCGCGCGTCTGCGGCGCAAGAATCGGAATAGCAACACAGCAAGTGCCGTCAGGACGCTGAGTGCGGCCGCCGCAATCACCGCCAGAATGTGCAGGGGATTTTCCATGACGAAATCCCCGGTCCTGGTGTAGAAGCCATTGAATTCCCACAATGCGGCGGGCAGAGCCAGCACGTCCGCCTTGGTCAATTGCAGGGCGTGCTCGGCGGGATGGTGGGTGGACTGCCACGGCAGCAGCTCGCCGGCCGTGTTCTTTTCGATATGTCCGGCGAGCACATAGCTGACCGGCCGCCCCTTGATGAAGTCCGCCACGCGCTGTGCGCTCGACCGGTAAGCCGCGATGTCATCCACCAACAAGCGGCCCGGCAGCAAATAGTCGCCCGAGAACAGGATGCCGGTGTTGCGATCGTAGTACAGCAGATGCGCGGGATGATGGCCGGGTGCCGGCAGCACATCGACGATCCGCTCGCCGAGATCGATTTGTGCCGTACCGTTCGGCCAGGAAGAGAAGCCGAAGTAGTTGCGTACATGATCGAGGTCGGCAGGCACCCGCTGAATACCGGCAATATTCTCAAATTGCGGGTCGCCCGACCGGTGATCCAAATGCCCGTGGCTGTGCACCACGATCAGCGGCATTTTTGACGCGGTGTCTCCGGGCAGAAGACCCATGACCGTCTCCTTCAAGGGCATGGCCTTCGGGTCGGCGACGTCGCCGGTGTCGATCAACAGCGCTTGCTTGCTGCCGACCAGCAAGTACATGAAGGGCGCTTCCCAAGTCGTGCAAAGGTTCTCCCGCAGCACAAAGGTGTGTGCGTCGAAGCGATGCACCTGCAGGGGCGGGTTTGCCTGGGCCGGTCCACAGGTTTCCGCGCCGGGATCCCACTGCACGTCCATCGAACCCGGTGCCGGCGCGCTCCAGGCGGATGAGGCCGCCGACACCGACAACAGGGCAAACACGGGCAACGGGAATCTCATCGCGGGCTCCTTGGCAGCGCATCGATTATAGAGGGTACTAACGGAACGCTACCGTTGCGTTTCACAGAGTATAGGACTATTGTCGCTTCACCCTGGGGTTCCTGGAGGTTGCCATGTACAGATTCAGACCGGCGATGTTCGCGGCAGCTGCCGTTGCCGCCATGGTATGCGCGCCGCTGACTCCGGCCGCAGCCGGCGGGTATGGCTACGGGCACTTTCATCCTTGGGGGTTGGGCCGAGGTTTGGTGGGAGCGGTCGTGGGTCTGGCTACGCTGCCGCTCAGCATCGCAGCCGCCGCGCTCGAGGCAAGTGAACCCGCGCCCCCGAGCTATGCGCCGCCGCAGCCCTACTACTCACCGCCGGCCTACTATTCGCCGCCGCGCGCCTATGTGCCTGCGCCGGCGCCGGCGTACTACCCGGCTCCGCGTGCCTACTATGCGCCGCAGGGCAACTATGCGCCGCAGGGCAACTACGCGCCGCAGGGCAACTACGCGCCGCAGGGCTACTACGCACCGCGAGGCTACTACGCACCGCGAAGCTACTACGCGCCGCGAAGCTACTACGCACCGCGCTCCTATGGGCCGGGCGCCGGCTACTATGGCAGCCATAGGGCGTATCGCTCCGGTGGCTATGGCTATCCGCGTCGCTAGGACCCAAACAAACTAAAACCACTCGGGGATCAGCGGGGATCATGGAGCGACGCGGATA
>Ga0193726_1001645_pt1 | contig 16893 bp, 10 predicted proteins | sample H2c1metaG_FD_144928 | JGI IMG/M metagenome (GOLD analysis project Ga0193726, IMG submission 144928) | Soil microbial communities from a riparian zone of the East river system, Colorado, United States - H2c1 | ecosystem: Environmental > Terrestrial > Soil > Riparian zone | place: USA: East River... | reverse complement strand
CAATTATACCATGGACCATGTTAACTCAAACGGGATCAGTTATTCCAGCGGGTCAACAGCCTCAACGATTACCGGCAACACATTCAGCAATATAGGCGCTGTAGCCGGTATGGGTGGTTCAGGGGAAGGTCAATACTTTGGAATCATCGATGTAAAGAACGGCTCTAATGTTTCTTTAAACAAATTAACCAACACCGGGTACATTCCTATTTGCTTCCAGGGAACAAATAACACGATTCAAAACAATTATATCGATACGTTTTGTACTGTAAAAGATGATGGCGCCGGAATTTATTGCGGGGGCCAATCTGATGCAGGAACAAAAGTGGTCAGTAATATTGTGTTCAACTCAATTGGCGCGCCAAACGGTACTCCTGATAAAGATTCAAGAGCTCACGGGATCTATGTAGATGATGGCGGTTCTAATGTTGAAATAGCCAACAATACGGTAGCTTATAGTAGTGGTGCCGGAATTTATGATCATAACGGTCATGAGTTAAATATTCATGGCAATACTTCATTTGATAACAGGACAACTGGTATTAAATATTATAATGATGGCAATTCGATCGCCAACATCACGATCACAAACAATATCTTTTTTGCTAAAACAGCTTCTGAATATGTTTTACAATCTTCAGGTGGTTCAGCAAGTCCTGTAGGATTTTTTACGTCTGCAGATAATAATTTCTGGTGCCGCCCTATGAATGAAAACAGTGCTTTCTCCACATTGGTTCCATCAGGCAGTTATAATCTTGCTTCCTGGAAATCATTTACAGGGAAAGAAGCAAGTTCTAAGGCCACTCCAATGACCGTCACCGACGCCAGCAAAATAAGATTTGAATACAATGCAGGTTCATCAAGCAAAGTTGTGAATCTTGGTGCTACCTATATGGATGTAAAAGGCGTTTCATATCCCGGAACAATAACATTGGCTCCCTATTCTTCCGCAGTGCTTTTGTATGTTTCTGGAACGGTCGCTAATCAGCCTCCCAAAGCAATTGCAGGCGCCGATCAACCAATTACTTTACCCGCAAATTCTGTAACGCTCAAAGGAAGTGGAACCGACGCTGACGGAACTATTGCAGCTTATCAATGGAGTAAAGTTTCCGGACCTTCGCAATTTACCATTGCATCACCTGCACAGGCACAAACTACAGTGGATGGTCTTGTACAGGGTGTCTATCAATTTGAATTAAAAGTGACAGATAACCTGGGAGCTGCCGGGAAAGATACCCTGTCTGTAACAGTAAATGCGGCAGCGGATAAATTACCCGTAGCCAAAGCTGGAGGTACCCAGGTAATTGTGTTACCTATAAGCATAGTGATACTTGATGGCAGCGGTTCGTCTGATCCTGATGGAACGATCACCGCATACAACTGGTCAATGTTATCGGGACCTTCTCCCGCTATTATTCTCACACCCACTCTTCCTGTAACTACCATAACTACTTTGGAGCAGGGAGTCTATCAATTCGAACTAAGAGTAACTGACGATAAGGGCTCTGTAGGAAAAGATACAGTGACCGTCCGTGTAAATGCTATTTCAAATCAATCACCGGTTGCTCATGCAGGCCCTGATACAAGTACAGCTTCGCCGGTTGATAGTATCCTATTAAATGGGAGTGGTTCTGATACCGATGGAAAAATTGCTTCATATTTATGGACAAAGATCGCAGGGCCAACAAGTGTTATCCAAAATCCCAACCAGGCTCAGACTGTTATCACTGGCCTGGTACCCGGAGAATACCGTTTTGAATTAGAAGTTAAGGATGATCAAAATGCAGTTGGAAAAGATACCCTCGTTGTGACCATCGGTGGGCCTCCAGGTTCCGGGAAATTTATTAAAGTAAATGTTTATGGGGGAATAAATCCTTATGCCAACAATGAATGGAACAATTGGAACGTGGTGGATTCAACAACTTCTTCTTCATTTAATTATTCGGATGGAACTGCTTCTTCCGTGAGTGCAATCTTGAGTAATCGCAAAAGAATTATTGATAATTCTTCCGGGTACGGAGGCATAGTGGCTCCGCCTGAAGTATTAAGATATGGAAGCTATAGCCATCGCAACAGAACTCTTACCATCAATGGTTTATCGCCTGGGGTATCTTATAATTTAGAACTTTATGCCAGCGAGAATCAATACCCGGATATTATCAACATCTTTACTGTAGGCCAGTTTTCAGATACCGTATCCCCTTATAATAATTTGGCAAACAAAGCAGCCTTCACTGATCTTAAGTCAAGTGACCAGGGACAATTGCTTATAAATATAAATTCGCCGGACAATTACACAAATAACTATCTCAATGGATTTATTCTAAGAGAAGTTGACAGTATTGATACTGCTTCGAGAGCCGTTCATTCCGGGGACAACAGGTCGGAGACTTCGGGGGTGAACAAACTGCCTGCTGTAAGCACACTGACCATTTTTCCAAATCCGGTCACGGATAATTTTAATATGCAGGTTAATAATGAGAATACCGGTAAAATGATTGTCCAAATCCTGAGCCAGGCCGGCACAGCGGTGAGGTCTTATATATTTAATAAGGATCAACAGGTGTACCAGGTAAGTTTGTCCGCGATGAACCTGGCAGGAGGAATTTATTTCGTCCATGTCCAGATCGGAAACTGGAGTGACACGAAGAAAATATTAAAACTATAAGAGCAATCCGGCGAGCTGCTAAGACAGAACATAATTTTTGTACCGCTGTTTGATAAAAATTGAAAAGGATAAATGATCACTAAGTATTTTTTTATTCGTTTTTATTAATCGACGGACTCACTTGATTATTTTTAGAAAGTGTACATGAATATATATTGAAATGTATCGTAGAGTTACGATGCTATGATGCTAATCGTAGAGTTACGATTCAATTTTAAAAATTTATGAAATGAATATTAAATAATCAATATTTAAACATTGAATTCTCCCCAATAGAAAGATACTTATTAACAATATAGTTTGCCTTTCCTTCATGGCACAATTATCGCTAAGTGTGCTCAAGAAAATTTCAATATTTTATGAGTGCCGAACAGTCCCGCCCACATGCATTATTGATTTTATTCAATATTATTTCCCTAAATATGTTGAATAGAAAGATTTTTAGTAGTGTACATGCATTCTATTTTACTGACTTCAATTCCTATTACCGGTATATCACTGGTCGAAGTCACATCTAAAGTTTTCATTCGTTCATGTAATGATAGATTCATTATTCTTATCATGAATGATTCAGCCCCTTTATTGTAATTATTATTCCATACCCTCCAGAAAAGTGAAACTAACAATTACAATTTAATAGAACCTTAAAAAACTAGTCCCACTAAAATGAAAAAGCTAATTGGTTATGTGGCCCTGAACGGACTGCTCTTAGGCATTTTGCCCCTTCTCAGTTTTTCCCAAAACATCGCATTAAATAAACCTGTCACCGTTTCTTCAACAGAGAAAAGTGGTACCGAAGGAAATCTTGCAGTTGATGGTAATCTTACAACCCGCTGGAGCAGTGGATTTACTGATGCACAGTGGATGTATGTTGACCTGGGTAGTCAATATAATATTACAAGAGTAAAAATTACCTGGGAAACGGCTTATGGAAAAAATTATACAATAGACGTATCAAACGATGCAGCTACGTGGACAACAGTTAAAACAACTACCGGGAATACCGTCCTTGTCAATGATAATACGGTAACCGGAACCGGAAGATATGTACGAATGAAAGGCACCTTACGAGGATCTGTTTGGGGCTTTTCTATTTACGAATTTGAAGTATATGGCACAGCAACGACTGGTGGCACCGGAGGCACCGGCGGAACAGGAGGTACTGGTGGAACAGGAGGTACTGGTGGAACAGGAGGTACTGGTGGAACAGGAGGTACTGGAGGTACGGGCGGCACCGGGGGTACAGGTACGGGAGGATTGACTACCACAACAGGTAAGACTTATTATTTTTCTTCCTCCACCGGAGACGATTCCAGGACAACCACCCAGGCGCAAAGTTCCGCAACACCATGGAAGACCCTGACCAAGCTGAATTCATTTATCAGCAGCATGCAACCGGGAGATCTTGTCCTTTTTAAAAGAGGTGATACCTTTTACGGAAACATTACGATCTCCAGGTCCGGAAGTTCAGGACTGCCAATAGGATTCAGCGCGTATGGAACAGGATCAAAACCTAATATCACGGGATTTACAGCCGTTTCAGGATGGACCTCAATTGGGAACGGATTATATACCGCAACGGTTTCCGGTGGATTGCCTACCCTAAGTATGGTTACCCGTAATGGCGGCTTTCAAATAATGGGCAAGTATCCGAAAGGCAATTCAGGATATTATACAGTTAGCTCTGTAAGTGGTACTACATCCCTTTCAAGTTCAGGCATTTCAGGCATTCCAAGTTTTACAGGTGGCGAGGTAGTATGGAGAGCACATCATTGGGTACTTTGGAGAGGAACCGTAACTGCGCAGTCCTCAACAGCTGTATCTTACTCAGCATTTCCAGCAACCAGCGGCGGTCCCCTCGAGACGCCCCTGGCGAATTATGGATTCTTCTTTCAAAATAGCCCCAACGCTTGTACAGCTTTAGGAGAATGGGCCTATACGCCTTCTTCACAAAAAATCACCATGTACTTTGGGTCCTCTGGCCCCGGAACAACTGCAGTCCAGGCATCTTCAGTTGAAAACCTGGTAACACTTTCAGGAAGAAGCTATGTGACATTTGATAACCTCGCTATCACTGGAGCAAACAGCGAATCGATCAGTCTTTCCAGCTCAAATAATATCATTGTTAATGCTTGCGATATCTTATTCTCAGGTCATGACGCCGTGGTGTCAAACAGTGGATCAAGCACCATAAAAGTTACCAACTGTAACATTAACTATAGCAATTACAACGCTATTGCAGGAGGCAGTGCTCCATCATGGACTATTACCGGAAATACCATTTCAAATTCTGCAGCAATAGCTGGAATGGGAGGCTCAGGAGAAGGCCAGTATTGTGGAGTTATGAGTGTGAATACAGGCTCCAATGTTTCTTCAAACAGAATAACGAATACCGGCTACAATGCTTTAAACTTCTCTGGAACAAATGTTACGATCCAGAATAATTTTATCGATTCGTTTTGTACGGTGAAGGATGATGGAGGTGGCATCTACTGTGGAGGAAGTAATTTCTCAGGAACGAAGGTGCTTGGAAATATTGTTACAAATGGAATTGGAGCACTTACCGGCACACCTGATAAAGATGGAAGAACACATGGGATCTATATAGATGATGGAGCATCAAACGTAGAGATTGGTGGCAATTCAGTTGCGTATTGCCAGTATGCTGGCATCTATACACATAACAGTCATGACCTGAATATTCATGATAATACCATCTTCGATAATAGAACAACGGGTATTAAGTATTATAATGATGGCAACAGCATTGGCAATGTTACACTATCAAACAATGTATTTTTTGCTAAAACGGCTTCTGAGTTACTTTCCTATTCTTCTGGTGGTTCAGCCAGCCCGGTTAATTTTTTCAATACAGCAAATAATAACTACTGGTGCCGTCCAATGAATGAGACCGGTGTTTTTGAAATAATTGTTCCATCAACCACAACATTTAATCTCGCAACCTGGAAAACATTCACAGGAAAAGAAACGAACTCCCATATTTCCCCGGTTGCAGTAACGAACGTCAACAATATAAGATTTGAGTATAACGCCAGTGCATCCAGCAAGGTCGTCAACCTCGGAGCCACCTATGTAGATGCGAAAGGAACGTCCCATGCCGGAACGATAACGCTTGCCCCTTATACTTCTTCCGTATTGATTTATATGTCTGCAGGCACAAAGGCTGCGAGTAACACCGCAGAAGTCCTTGAACCAAATAGTTTGAATACGGGACGGCCAACATTTGTTCTGTACCCCAATCCCGTAAGGAATGATTTTACGCTTGAGGTAAATAACAGCCATACCGGTAAGATGAATATTCAGATCATAAACCAGGCAGGAGTTCTTGTACAAAACCATGACCTTAATAAAGATCAACAAAGCAACCAGGTGACGTTGCATGCGAACGACTTGCCTGCTGGGGTTTATTTTATTCGTGTACAAGTTGGCACATGGACCGATAAAAGAAAATTTGTAAAATTATAGATCAGCCAAGCTGCTGACATTGTTGTCCAATATCGATTGTTTATTCGCAATAATTTTGATGAGGATGTAGCAAATGCTGCATCCTCATTTAGTTTAAATAATCAAAACGAATCTCGATTTCTATCACTGAAATTCCCTGGAATCTTATTTCACATGAAGTTTACAATTTGTTAACGCTCCCCGGTTTGATCGTCGCCTGTGCTTTGAATGCCCGGCGTTTATTGAAAATATTCAACGATCTAAAAAACAATTTATCATTTAGCATTTTCTTAAGATTAAAAAAAGGACTCGTGCGTTTTACTGACGAACCAGCCAGCAACATGCATAAAACCAACCTGCAGCAGCAGATCACTGTTCATGCTTTACCCAGTAAGGTTTGGATGGTCCTCACAAGAGATGAGTATGTGAATCAATATTTTTTTAAGGAAAATATCCATTCCGATTGGGTTGAAGGGAGTCCTATTGCCTCTATCCCCGAAAAAAATGAGGCTCCTGTTCCTTTGGGCAAGGTCCTGGAGGCTGTTCCTGGCATGCTTTTAATCTTTCGATTTAATGACGACAATCCCTCGGTCACAACGATAACGACATATGAGTTGATCATTGCCGGTGATGGGGTGGAGTTGAAAATGAAATGCGAAGGATTTAATGATACCCACCCGGAATGGCTGATAAGGGTGCAGCATTCAAAGATTATCTTACAAAAAATAAAATGGCTGTCAGAATATAGCTGACCATTCCACCATCTTTCTCAAAAAAGAATTGCAGAATTATTCTGTAACTTTTCATGATCCAAAACTTTTGTATGAGAAAGATATTTGTCTTCTTTGTGTTCATCTCAAGCCTTGCAACAGCTCAAAAACCTTCCGGATTTAATGGACTTGATATGAATCCCGGGAATCTTTTTTTGTTGAGTAATGCAAAAACACGATCTATCAGCCCGGAAAATCCAACAGGAGAACCAGGTAAAGGCGGAATGGCAGCCGTTGAAACCGGCAATGCGGGAAGCAGTGCAAAAGAATTAGGCCAGGGGTGGAAAGTAAATCCATTCGTAATTATCAAGCCGAATGAAACATTTACCATGGCGGAAATCACTGGTTCAGGAGCCATCCAGCACATCTGGATGACACCCACTGGCAATTGGAGATATTCCATTCTACGTTTTTATTGGGATGATGAAAAAAATCCTTCGATAGAAGTGCCTGTCGGTGATTTTTTCGGTGCCGGTTGGGGCTCGTATGCACACCTCAATTCCCTCATGGTCACGATCAATCCTGGCAGCGCATTCAATTGTTATTGGGTAATGCCATTTAGAAAAAAATGCCGGATCACTATGACCAATATCAACACAGAAAACATGACCTTGTTCTACCAGGTTGATTATACCCTTACTACTGTTCCTGATGATGCAGCCTATTTTCATGCGCAATTCCGAAGAAGCAATCCCGTGAAAGGTGGAATTTGTACACTTACAGATAGCATTGAAGGCAGAGGCCAATATGTTGGAACTTACCTTGCCTGGGGTGTTCACAATAATGGATGGTGGGGAGAAGGTGAAATAAAATTTTATATGGATGGAGATACCCAGTTTCCTACGATCAATGGCACAGGTACCGAAGATTACTTTTGTGGTTCCTATGATTTCGATACAAGAAATAAAAATTCAGCCGGAGTTGAATCCTCAACTTACACAGAGTTTTCCACTGCTTACTCCGGGTTGCCGCAGGTGATCCGTGGGGATGGGCACTATAATGTAATGCAACGTTTCGGATTGTATCGCTGGCACATCATGGATCCAATAAGATTTGAAAAAAGTTTAAAGGTAACCATACAGGACCTGGGATGGAGAAACGGTGGCCGGTACCTGGTTCAGCAATCCGATATAAGTTCTGTAGTCTACTGGTACCAGGCCGAGCCTCATAATCCTTTTCCGAAACTTCCATCAAAAGATGAACTTGAAGAAAACTGATCGGTAACAGAAAAAATGAGAAAAAACAGAGTACTCCAATTTATTCGTATTCAAAATCATTTAAAAAAAATCCGTGCGAATCCTTTTAATCCAATTTATCCCTGCCTGCGGTAGGCAGGTGTGTTCAAAATCTTACACCAGGATTGATCAGGACCCCCAACTCATATTTTTAGTTGGACCGCTCCGGGGATTCTACATTGAACATATCATTACTCTCTTCTTTTTTCCTTATCCCGAAGTTATACCGGATGTTCATTCCGAACCGGCGTGTGTCTGCCCTGCGGTTTCCATTCGCATTAACACTTCCCTGCTTGATCGTAAAATCATTTTGATTGGAATAAAAAATATCATTCATGCTAAGCGTAATGATCAGCTTTTGTTTCAGGAACTGTCGGTTGATACTGGTATTCAACGATCCGAAAGTGCTGAGTTCATAGAACTGTTGCAATCCATCAAACCGCACAAAACCACTCAATGTTACCTGTGAACGCTTATCCAATTTTAATTGGTGATAGGTAAAAAATGTCCAGGTACCTTTTTTGAATGAAAGTGGTTTATTCTCATATAATCCCTGGTAAAAGTTATGATTGTATTGCGCGCCTACTACAAAAAAATATTTCTTACCCGGGGGTATAGCGCCAAGACCGCGTAAATATATTTCCTTATTTGTCCCAAGATTGTCATAGGTTCTGTAGGCCGTACTATTGCTGCTGTCAGCCTGGTAGATCACATTTGTAAAGATATCTTTGGTATCATTATAGCCGATAGCAAGCAGCGGCCTCTCATCCACACTGATATTTGCTTCGTAGTTTGTTGTGAATTGCGGACGCAACGTAGGATTACCGGTTTCAGAAAGATATTGATCCACATATCTTGGAAACGGATTCAACTGGTCATATCCCGGCCTTGTAATTGTGCGGCGGTAAACCAAATAGGATCGAAGTTCATAGCCGGCTATGCTCATCACTTTCTTGCTGAGATAGATATAAGGAAACAGATCGGTACGGTGAATATCAAAACTTGTATCCGATGGAATGATCTGCCTTCCATCCATATTAGTATTTTCTATCCTTACACCAGCCTTTACGATAAAATCTTTTCCCAATGTTTTCGAACCCTGCAGGTATCCTGCATTTATATTTTCCCGGTAGTGAAACGTATTGGTTCTGCTATCATCCTTTGTTCTCATACCAGAAGTTTCATTAAAATAGTCAGCCACATTTTTGAAATCAAGAAGGGAAGCCTTTGCACCCGTTTCCAGGGTAAACCTTCTTTTCATTTTCAATTTGAGGTCAGACTTTAGTGTAACAAGATTTCTTTTATTGTTACCCGTCCCATCTCCCCCATTGGCAAAAGTAAGGGGGAAAAAATAAATAGTGGAGAACTTCTGCCTGGAATTATTCTGAGTGTAATTATAAAAAATATCATTGTCCCATTGAGAGCCAAGGGTGTCGATCTTTTTGGTAGCGTCAAAACCATTCCTGAAATTCAGCGTAAACCCATTATTATTTACCCGGTTGAGATCGTTTGTAATGGTATCTGAGGTACTGATCTTTTTAATTGCACTCTGGTTATCGGTATTGTTATTAAAATCATTGTAGCTGATATTTCCGTCATAGTTTATGTCCCAGTTCCGGGCCCACGAATTCGTAAACCCAAAACCCGCGTAATATGAATTGCCTGGGTATTTAGTATAGGCTACCTGGGCAAGCATGGAATCTGGAGCAAAAATCCGGTTTGTGACTATTTGTTCAAAACTGTTTCGTTTATTATAATTCAGGTTGATGAAAGAACTTTTCTTGTCATTGTTATTATTAAGGTTAAAGGAAAGGAACTGGTTACCGTAAGACCCTTGCTGCAGGCCGGCAGTAATGCTACCCGTCATTCCGGGCTTCACTCCTTTCTTCAAAACAATATTCACAATGCCACCCGTTCCTGAAGCATCGTATTTCGCTGATGGTGTTCGAAGGATTTCAATTTTTGAGACCGCGTTTGGGGGAAGATTCTTAAGCATGGTGACAATATCGGCCGTACTCATTTTCATTTCACGGCCATTGATGTAAACGGTAGCGGGTGTCATACTGCTTAAATAAATATTTCCATCCTGGTCCACAAAAATACCCGGAGTTTTTTCAAGGATCTCATAGGCATTCGTCGAAGCAGCGGCTAATGGCTCAGGGTCGATAATTGTTTTATCATCTTCCTGTTTCATCAAAGGTGCTTTCGAAGTTATCACCACACCCTGCATTGTTTTAGAGGATTGCTGCGCCATGAAAGAGAAGAAGACATGGCCAGGAGTAATGGTAATGAGCTTTTCAAGAGGAAGGTAGTTTGTGGACGATATTCTCACAATATATTGGTCATTTTTCTTGAGGGTGAATCTTACCAGGCCACTGCTATCGGCGCTTTTTTTTTGCACCTCGCTCGTATCCGTTCTTTTGATCAATGTAAAAGAAGCGTAGGGAACCGGTTCTTTTTTCTCATTGATTATTTTTAAATTGACATCAACCTGTTGTGAGAATGCGGGTACAGATAAAATAATTATAATGCCGAGGAGAAAGGGACGGGTGATCTTATTGGGTATCCGGGCAAAAAAATCTTTCATGAGCAGTTTAAGAAGGCATAAAAATAAACACAGCCGTGTTATAAATAATATAATCTTTGGATTTCATTCCCAAAATAAACCCGGAACTTTGCATGATCATTTATCATGTCATCCTTAATCGAAAATATTTCTGATACGGCAAAATGGGTGGCTATTTTCCGGGCTGAAGAAAGTGAAAGGCCAGATGCCGTTTTTCATGATCCCTTTGCGCGCAGGCTTGCTGGTGAAAAAGGAAAACAGATAGCAAACGCAGTTGAATTCTCTAAAAAAAACAGCTGGTCATTTGTTGCCCGTACATTCTTATTTGATGAGTTTATTATGAGGCACGTAAACCAGGGGTTTGATATGATCATCAATCTTGCTCCCAGCCTTGATGCAAGACCCTACAGAATGAAATTACCCTCATCCCTTCAATGGATTGAAGTTGATCTTCCTGGAATTATTTCGGAAAAAGAAAAAATTCTTGATTTTGAAAAACCAAATTGTGATTTACGGAGAATTCAATTGGACCTTTCGGATGAAAAAGAAAGGTTGGCGATATTCATAAAATTGAACAATGAAGCCGACAAGGCGTTGGTCATTTCTGAAGGTCTTATGATATATCTTACTTCGGAAGAGGTTGGTTCGCTTGCTACTGATCTATCGTCCCAAAAAAATTTCCGGAATTGGCTTTTCGATATGGTTTCTCCGGGTTTATTAATTATGGCAAGGGATAAAATGGGATCTGCATTGGAAGGCAGTAACGCCGAATTTCAATTTGCTCCAGAAGAAGGGGAAGCTTTTTTTCTAAAGTATGGATGGAAGAATATAGAATCAAGATCAAAATTGAAAACTGCGGCAGCGATAAACCGGTTGGATGAGGAAATGTTGAAATTTGCAGCTATCCCGGAACCTGAAGGACCAAAGGGTCAATTCCCCTGGTCGGGAGCATGTCTTTTTGAAAATATAAATAAATGAAATGCTCCATTCAAATCACATAAACATTTCAAGCTTTAACTTGTTGTTAAAGGAGCATTCGCAGCAATAAAATTTGTAAATTGCTGTGTAAGAAAGGCGTAAGGTTTAAGGCAAATAACCTGATCTTAAACCGTATACCTCAAACCAAAAGACCTTAAATCATGTTAGGGCATCATTTTAATAAATACGATCCGAATGAGCAGGGTAAAACAAAATTCCAGCAATTGCTGGATGTGTTTATGCAATTGCTCACTTATACCAGCGGTGATGTTACCGAGGCCATGCAATGGTTGAACCAGCTTGACCGGGAATACGAAATGACCGATGATGAATATGGCATGGGTGATTTTATCGATGAGCTTAAAGAAAAAGGATACCTGACCGAAGAACAACAAACGGGTCAAATAAAGATTACTCCTAAAACAGAACAGGGAATCCGAAAAAAAAGCCTGGAAGAAATCTTTGGCAAACTGAAAAAAACAAAGACCGGGGATCATCATACGTTCAAGCCTGGCCAGGGTGATGAAGTAAATCCTGAGTCAAGACAATTTCAGTTTGGTGACATGCTGGAACAAATAGATTTCACTGAATCCATTCGCAATGCCCAGATCAATCATGGTATTGAAACTTTCAATATGCAGGAGGACGACCTCTCGATCAGGGAAACTGATTTTAAATCACAGACTTCAACGGTACTGATGATTGATATTTCCCATTCTATGATATTGTATGGGGAAGACAGAATTACGCCTGCAAAAAAAGTAGCGATGGCGCTGAGCGAGCTGATAACAACTAAATATCCAAAAGACACGTTGGATATCGTAGTATTTGGCAATGATGCATGGCCAGTAGAAATAAAAGATCTTCCGTATCTGCAGGTAGGTCCTTACCACACAAATACGGTGGCGGGTCTTGAATTAGCCATGGACATATTGCGAAGAAGAAAAAACCCTAACAAGCAGATATTTATGATCACAGATGGCAAGCCGACTTGTTTGAAAGTGGGAAAAAGATATTATAAGAACAGTTTTGGGCTTGACAGGAAGATTACCAGCAGGTGTTTAAATTTAGCGGCACAGTGTAAAAGGTTGAAAGTTCCCATTACCACATTCATGATCGCAACAGATCCTTACCTGCAGCGATTTGTACAGGAATTCACCGAAACCAATAATGGTAAGGCTTTCTTTGCATCATTGGATAAGCTGGGTGCTTTCATCTTCAAAGATTTTGAAAGTGGTAAGAGAAAAACGGTTTATTAATAAGGGCCCGTATTTTGAGATGAGTTATTGATGTATAAAAAAAAATTATGACCGGTCAGTGTTAACGGTCCCTGGTTTAATAGAAAAGAAAACGAAAAATATAAAAAAACATTTCCAATTAAATTTTAAATCCAGCCCCATCGTGGTTCAGATATCAAAAATAAAAACCCTCGGAGAATTGAAAGCAAGTGGCTATCAGCGTCGCAGCATAAAAGAGGAGCTACGTGAAAACCTTATTCTAAAATTAAAGAGTAACGAAACTACGTTCCCCGGTATCATTGGCTATGAGGATAGTGTAATTCCCGATGTGGAAAGAGCCTTACTGAGTAAGCATAATATTTTGTTCCTTGGATTACGTGGCCAGGCAAAAACAAGAATGGCCAGGCAGATGACCGAACTTCTTGATGAATATATTCCGATGGTCTCCGGCAGCGAAATCAATGATGATCCCCTGAAACCAATCTCAAAATATTCCCTGGACCAGATAGCAGCTCATGGCGATGAAACGCCTATACACTGGATGCATCGAAGTGAACGCTATGGAGAAAAGCTGGCGACGCCTGATGTTAGTGTAGCTGATCTGATTGGGGATGTGGATCCGATAAAAGCTGCAAACCTGAAATTGAGTTTTGCAGATGAACGTGTGATCCATTACGGCATCATTCCTAAGAGCAACCGCAGCATTTTTGTTATAAATGAATTGCCCGATCTGCAGGCAAGGATCCAGGTAGCGCTATTTAATATTTTGGAAGAAGGCGATATCCAGATACGAGGTTTTAAACTCAGACTTCCTCTCGATATTTTATTCGTCTTTACGGCAAACCCCGAAGATTATACAAACCGTGGAGCGATTGTTACCCCGCTTAAAGATCGTATCGAAAGCCAGATACTAACCCACTATCCTAAAGACATTGACACCGCCCTGGCCATTACCGAGCAGGAAGCAGACGTTGCTGAAGAACAAAAAGCAACTGTCAAGGTAAGTGATCTTGCAAAACGCCTGATAGAGCAGGTGGCTTTTGAAGCAAGAGCCAGTGAATTTGTAGATAAAAAAAGTGGCGTTAGCGCGAGGCTTACTATTTCTGCATTTGAAAATGCAGTAAGCTCTGCTGAAAGAAGGGCTATTGTAAACAATGAAAAACAGACACAGGTCTGGATCAGCGATCTTGTTGGTATTATTCCATCCATAACCGGCAAAATTGAATTGGTTTATGAAGGAGAGCAGGAAGGTCCATTCCAGGTAGCCATGAATTTGCTTGATAAATCGATCCGTACACAATTTGCGCAATACTTCCCCAATCCTGATCAACTGAAGAAAAGGAAAACTGCAGAAATAAAAGATGAAAATCCCTATCGCTCTATTATTGCCTGGTTTGATAAAGGCAACCACGTAAATCTTTTATTCAATATCAAAGACGAAGAAAAAATTTTAAACCTCTATAAAGTTGATGGGTTGCAGGCTTTGGTAAAAAAATATTTTAAAGGAGCAAATGAAAAAGAAGCTGCACTCCTTATGGAATTCGTTCTTCACGGCCTGGCCGCATATTCATTCATCAGCAAAAAAGTGATTGAAGGAAAAATTGAGTTCAAGGACCTGATGGGATCCATGCTTAACCTTGGCCGCAATTATGAAGAAGAGTTTGACGAAGAAGGCTGAAGAAATTCCCCTAACAATGAGTGAAGATTTGGAATTGAATGCCGGACCCAAATCACTTTGCAACCTTCCGGACTTATTGCTTTATTTTATCAGCATCCCAAACTTAATTCCGAATGTATAAGAAAACCCGGGGCTTTTGCCAAGCCTGGCATTGGCATAGTTAAATGCAGCCGAGTTATCAAATGGATCGCTAAAGCCAACTGAGGAAAAGGCATCCTTTTTATTGTCCACCGCATATCCAAGACCTTCATACAGGTCGAGTAAGAATTTATCACCAAAGACCCATTGATGTCCAATTTCAATTTGTAATGCACCAAAGGTTACATGTTGTTTCCCGATTTCCTGAACATTATTTCCTTTATCAATAATTTGATTCTCCTTATAATACCCGAAATATAAAATCGGCTTTGCATAGGTGCCCTGCATGAGGTGCGTCATCCGCGTTTTCCCAAAAATAATAAAATCAGGAAGTTTATTAAATTTATAACCACCCGAAACAAACGCCCCGGCCTGGCCTCTTTTTACATCGGAAAATTGTGTGGAGTAATAATTGTATTGGAGCGTTTCGGATTTTCCAAGCCCAATTACACCAAATGAAAGCTCATAGCCTTTTCCAACACCTGTACTTTTTTCAAAGTCGAATTCTGTATACCCATAGAGAGGAGACAGAAAATTTAGTTTAAGGGCTTTGTTTAGCTGGCCTTCATACCGTTCAGGATCTTTAAAATTCTCCTGGAATTTTTGTGAGGTTCCGTTTTCAAAAACGATTTTTTTTATTTTATCAGTTTCGAGAATGTAAATGGGTCCATCGGGGTTCCGGAACTCTTTGTACCTGATCTCATCACTGGCGATTTCAAGAACTTTTGCTTCAACTATTTTTCCATTATTCCTGTAAATTTTATCCTGGGCATTGGTTCGTGACAAAATGCAGATCAGGCCGATAAGACTCAATAAGATCTTTTTCATAATGCAGGCTTTGGTTAATGTATATTCTCAAGACAACAAGCGTAAACTATATGTTGCGTGGGAAAAATTAAGATCAATATCGACACCTTGAAATTCCCTGGCCCGGATTAAACTATATTCACCTCTCTTTCTAAAACAACCTCAAACTTTTCTTTTACACTTTGTCTGATCTCTTCACTTAGGTCGAAAATTTCTCCTCCCTTTGCATTTCCGTAATTTACCAGCACCAATGCTTGCTTTTCATGACAACCAGCATCCCCCCTTCTGTATCCCTTCCAACCGCACTGTTCGATCATCCAGGCAGCTGCAAGTTTAATGCTGCCATCAGAATTTTTATACCCGACAATATTTTTATGTTTCGATTCCAGGTCCTGGAACTTTTCCTTTGAGATAGATGGGTTCTTAAAAAAGCTTCCCGCATTGCCAATTACAGCAGGATCAGGCAATTTGGAAGTCCGAATATTGATCACAGCCTGTGAAATTGCAGCAATACTGAGTTCCTTAACTCCCATTCTTTCAAGCTCCTGTTCAATTGCACCATAACTGGTGTTGAATTTTGGGATTGTATTGAGTCGGTACGTAACATCAAGAATGACAAATTGGTTTCTGTATTTGCCCTTGAAAATACTGTCACGATAACCGAATTCGCAATCTTTCACACCAAAGGTATAGTTGGCTCTTTCCTGCAAATGAAAGGCGCTCAGTTCATGAAACACCTCTTTGATCTCGACACCGTATGCCCCGATATTCTGCATCGGGGAAGCACCGACATTTCCGGGGATCAGTGAAAGGTTTTCAACTCCGGCAAACCCATTTTGAATGCAATAGAGAACAAACTGGTGCCAGTTTTCTCCTGCTCCCAACCTTACATACACATGTTCTTCATCCCCGCCTGGTTGGGAATTTTCTTTTATTCTTTCAATCCCTTTGATATCGTTTTTTAGAATTAACCCGTCAAAATCCTTTGCAAATAAAATATTACTTCCACCTCCCAGGATAAGGTTTGTTACCTGGGATTTAAAGTTTAAGGCTTCATTCAATTCCGAAACAGATTGAAAGGTGCCAAACCATCTTGATTTTGCATCAATACCAAAACTATTAAATGGTTTAAGAGAAAAATTTTCCTGAATTTGCATCTTACAACAAAATAACAGTAAAATCATGAGTGAAAGAACGGCAACTTTGATAGGTGCTACAGGGTTGATCGGTGGAGCGTTGCTACAACAAATCCTGGATGACCCTTTTTTTTCGACTGTAAGGATTCTTGTCCGCAGGCCTTTTGCTATGGAACATCCAAAACTTGACAAAAAACTGGTCGATTTTAATGAT
>Ga0193726_1001644_pt1 | contig 16895 bp, 16 predicted proteins | sample H2c1metaG_FD_144928 | JGI IMG/M metagenome (GOLD analysis project Ga0193726, IMG submission 144928) | Soil microbial communities from a riparian zone of the East river system, Colorado, United States - H2c1 | ecosystem: Environmental > Terrestrial > Soil > Riparian zone | place: USA: East River... | reverse complement strand
GATTGGTCGAATGGACCAACAAGTCGTCACCCCCCGCGCATGTGGGGCACCCGATGGGCTGCGGCACCAGCGTATCTAGATCGCCTTCACCCAATACACTGAATCCCGCTCCCACGGCTGCTCCGGTTCGCACTGGATGAACCCTGCTTTTGTGAAATTGGCCGTTGAGTGCTTATTGTTCACGCGACACTCGCTAACGAGGTGCGTCCAGCCCAGCTGCTTCGCTTTCGCTTCCCTCGCCGCCATAAGCCTGAATTGCAGGCCATGGCCGTGGTGATCTGGATAAACATAACAGCGCTTGAGGTATCCTATGTTTGGGATGGGCTCGAAGGGCACAAGACCGGCGAACGCGACCGGCGTTTCCTCGAGATAAGCCAGCCACCAATATCCCTTGGTAAAATGTCGCGGTTGCAGTGCCGGCCATTCCGGAACAAGCTTGTTGAAGGCGTTGATCGTGTCGGAGAACGTGACGCCATCGACTTCCTGGATTTGATAGGACATCAGCAGAACGCCTTGGGATCGAGGTTGACGCTGGAAAAATGAATGAGACACCGCGGCCTCCTCCGATAATTCTCCCAACAGATGGCGGACGGAGCTGCGAGTCTGGGGAAACCAGCAGCCCCTGTCGAGCCATTAAATCGTGGCCGCGTGCGTGGATATTTCGGCCAACCCTGCTCGACGGCCGACGATATCGCCCCGCCAATGCGCCGCAATGAAACTCGCTCGTTAAGCTTGATGTCGGCGTTTTAGGTTGATTCTGCAACCGCTCAGTCCGTTGGCATTTGCAGTTGCGGCACCTATAGTTTGCCCGATCGAAAGCATTCAAGAACAAGGATCCATGCGCGTTTCAATCATCACCGGAGGCGGGATCGGGATCGGAGCCGCGGTCGCGCGCCGGTTGGCGGCCCGGGACGCGTGCCTGATGTTGCATGGACAAGGCGCCGACGCGGCAGGGTTCGAGCGATTGAAAGCAGTGGCCGCGGACTGTGAGCGCGCCGGCGCCAAGGTCGCGTGGTCCACCGGCGACCTCGCCGATGCCGGAACGGCATCCGAGCTTGTTCGCGCGGCGCGCGACGCGTTCGGAAGCGTCGACGCGATCGTCCACGCCGCCGGGTTTGCGGATCGGCGCGGCTTCACGCAGTTGCCGCGTGCGGGGCTCGAGCGGTCATTCGCGGTCATGGCCACCGCGTTCCACGAACTGGTGAGCGCTGCGTTGCCGGATCTGACGCGTGGGCCGCAAGGCCGCGTCGTCGCCATCAGCAGTTTCGTTGCCCATCGGTTCACGCGTGAGGCGACATTTCCGGCGTCCGCGGCGGCCAAGGCCGCGCTCGAGGCGCTGGTGCGCTGTCTTGCGATCGAACTCGCAAGCTCGGGCGCGACGGCCAATGTCGTCATGCCCGGCTATACCCGCAAGGATGCCGGGCGAATGGGGGCGTTGGACCAAGCGAGCTGGCAATTGGCCGCCAAGGCCAATCCGCTCGCAAAATTAGCCGAACCCGACCAAGTGGCCGCGGTGGTCGCCTTTCTGTTGTCGCCGGAGGCTGGACACATGACCGGGGCCGTGCTGCCGGTCGATGGCGGCCTGACTCTGATGTAGTGTCTTGTGGTGGGGGCGAGGTCGGATCGCGTGACAGGTCAAACAGCTGAAGTCATCGTGCTGGGCGCGGGCATCGTCGGCGTATCGGCGGCCTATGCCGTCCGGCAGCGGGGACTGTCGGTCATCCTGATCGATCGGCGCGAGCCGGGCAGCGAAACCTCCTATGGCAACGCCGGTATTCTCAGCAGCGGCTCGATATCGCCGCTCAACAATCCGTCGCTCTGGAACGCGCTGCCGCAATACCTGACCAACCGGCACCCGGCGCTGCGCTGGGATCCTGCCTGGTCGGTTCGGAACGTGGGATGGATCGCCCGCTTCCTGGCCAATGCGACAACGTCTCGTGTCAAACCGAGGGCGACGGCGCTGCACGGGCTGATCGGCGCCTCCCTGAAGCTGCACAGGGAATGGATCGTGAAAGCCAATGCGGGCCAGCGCATCCGCGAGACCGGCTGGCTGAAAGCATGGCGCAGCGACGCGGCGGCCGCGGCAAAGGCGGAGCAGGCCTTGCTGGCCGAATTCGGCATCGGCAGCCAGCTTCTCGATCGCCAGGCCATTTCCGCGCTCGAGCCGAACATCCTGCCTGCCTACAAGATCGGACTGCTGCACACCGAGACGGCGTCGGTCGATTCGCCGGGCGCCGTGGTCAAGTCCTATGCGCAGATGTTTGTGGGCTCCGGTGGCCAGATCCGTCAGTCGGAGATCAAATCCATCGCGCCGGAAGGCGACGGCTGGCGCGTGGTGCTCCCGGATGGCGCGATCAGGGCGCGCCACATCGTGGTCGCGCTGGGTCCGTGGTCCGCCGACCTGCTGCGACCGCTCGGCTATCGCGTTCCGCTGGCCTTTGAACGCGGCTATCATCAAGAGTTCAAGCCGAATGCCGCGCGTTCCCTGCTGCGCCCCATCCACGACGCGGAAGGCGCGTTCCTCATGACCCCGATGGAGCTGGGGATTCGCGTCACCAGTGGCGTCGAACTGACCTCGCGCGACGCGCCCTCCTCGTTCGCCCAGCTCGATGCGGTGGTGCCGGCCGCGCGAAGCGTTGTCGAATTTGGCGAGGCGGTCGGCGAACCCTGGCGCGGGGCGCGGCCGACGCTGCCCGACAGCCTGCCGATGATCGGACCTGCGCCACGGCATTCCGGTCTCTGGCTCTCTTTTGGTCACCAGCACATCGGCTTCACGACCGGCCCTGCAACGGGAGTTGCGATCGCAGCGATGATCGCTGGAGCGCAGCCCCCCTTCAACGCAACGCCGTTTTCGCCCGGCCGTTACCTCTAAACGGCAAACCTGAGGGTCGCAGTAAGCGGGAGCAGACATGCCCTACGTGTGGGACTTCGCGATCCTCGGCAAATACAGCCACCTGTTCTGGCTTGGGCTCGGCTGGACCATCGCCTACACGATCGGCACCGTCCTGCTCGGAACAGTGCTCGGTTTGGTCGTCGGCATCCTTCGCCTGAGGCGCTGGCCCGTGATCGATTGGCTTCTGCTTGCCTATATCGAACTGTTCCGCTGCACGCCGCTGCTGGTTCAGATCATCTGGTTTTATTACGCCTTGCCGGTCGTCATCGGGGTCAACATACCGGCACACGTCGCCGCCGTCAGCGTGCTCTCGCTCTACGGCGGAGCGTTCTACGCCGAGATCGTCCGTGGCAGCATCGAGAGCGTGCACCCCGCACAATGGGACGCGGCGCGGTCCCTGGGACTGCGGCCGTGGCGCGTGCTGAGATTGGTGATCCTGCCGCAGGCGCTCAAGCCGATGTTGGCGCCCTACGTCAACCAGACGGTGACACAGCTGAAGAACACGTCGCTGGTGTCCGTCATTGCCGTTCCGGACCTCGTCTACAACGCGACGCTGATCAACGCCGAGACCTATCGGCCGCTGGAGGTGTATACGATCGTGGCCCTGATCTACTTTGCGATCCTGTTCCCGGCCACGCTTGTCGCGCGGAGGTTCGAGCGTGGCCTGACCTACGACAAGGCTTGACCAGAGCGTGGACTGATTGGCACGAAGCCAATTTCGGATTGATGCCGTACCATCAACCCGCAGGGGTAACGGAGCCGCCAATGCTCGGAAAATTACTTCCGATCCTGGCAGTGTAGCTGACATGGCCGGACTTACTGTCGCGATTGACCGATTCGGAGGTCGGCGCTCACCAAACAGTGTAACGTCACGATGCAACCGTGGGTATAATTGGTTTCATCGCACCGCGACTCAAGCGAGTTCAAGCCAGCGTTGTTGCAATAATGTTCGTGTGCGCTGCAAAACTGATCCGTAGTACTACCTTAAGCGATATTGTTCCTTCACTTTCATCTGGCGGTCATATATTCCCAGCGTCTTCCAACAACGTGGTTTGACGGCAAGGCGGATTGTCATGAGCGGGAATCATTCAAAGCTGCCCTACAATTTGATCACGGCTGCCTATCAGGGCGACGTCAAGACGGCGATAGCCCAGCTTGCGGAGGGAGCCGATGTAAATGCGCGCGACTGCGACGGCGACACGGCACTTGTGCTTGCCGCCGAACGAGGCCACATCGAGCTGGTCAAGGTGCTTCTCAAGAACGGAGCTGATGTCAACGCCAAGAACCTCAACGGCGTGACCGCGCTGATGCGCGCGGCGGAGAACAACCGAGCGGCAACGGTCAAAATTCTGCTTGCCCATCACGCTAACTGCGACGCAGGGGACATCGTCAACTGTAGGCCTCTGATGCGGGCCGCGTATCGCGGTCACGTCGATGTTGTGAAGGAGCTGCTTGCCTACGGAGCCGACGCTAATGCTCGCAATGCATTTGGCAACACGGCCGCGACTCTCGCAGCGCGCAATGGTCACAGCAAGGTCGAAAGCATGCTGCGGGAAGCCGATGACATCAGTTTTGTTGACTCGGTCCGACGCAAATTCCGCGCGGCGCGCCGCTAGAGCGGAATGACTTTTCTTCGAATCGTCATCCCGTTCTATCTGTTTGTTTGAGCATGATCTTTTTCGGAAAACCGGTACCCACCCATCGGGTCGGAGCCCGAGGGCATGCTTTTCCGGATCATGCTCTAGACCCTCACCGAGGAGCATCGCATAAGCGATGCGTCTTTAGGAACGAGGGCCCAATCGTGGCCTCATGATCCGCTCGGCGAAGCCAACGGATCGCGCGAATGCGCGCCAGAAGACAGGCTCCGCCCGGAGACCTATCGGCCGCTGGAGGTGTATACGATCGTGGCCCTGATCTACTTTGCGATCCTGTTCCGGGCCACGCTTGTCGCGCGGAGGTTCGAGCGTGGCCTGACCTACGACAAGTCTTGACCGGTTCGCCGACATCAGGCGGCAGGTGGGCTCATCCGCTTTTCCATGAATATACTGGTCGCGATAGCTTCTGGCCGCATCGGGGCGTAGTCGCCGAATGCCGCGCGAGGCTTGAAGCCGGCCCGGGCATAAAACCGCAGTGCCGCCGCCTGCCGTTCTCCCGTTTCCAGGCGCAAGACGACAAGTCCGGCGACGCGAGCCTCCGTTTCGATCCGCGTCAACAAGGCCCGCGCCACACCACGCCCACGTACCGTCTCGCGCACATACATGCGCTTCACTTCGGCGAAATCATCAAACAGGGCGACCCCACCGCAGCCGATGGCGGCGCCGTTCAGCCGCGCCACGAAGAAGCGAATGTGCGGCTGGAAGAGCCCCTCCAACGCCAGCCCGTGCCGCTGCTCGGGAAGGTATTCGGCCGCAAGCACCTGGTCGAGTTCGCCGATTAGCTCGCGCACGTCGTCGATTGCCGTCGCTACCAGTTCAATGTCGACTTCTGCGCCCCTGCTCACCTCGTCACCCCATTCGGCCGCTCGAGGCTCGAGCGCGGCCTGACCTTGACCGGTTCGCAAGCCGCGTCAGATATTGAGTTCGACCGGCACGTCTTCCGGCTTTACGCCGCTCAGCGACAGCCCCTTGAGGAACCATTCGCGCATCTGCCCGATGCCGCGGTTGTAGTCGACCCACACCGACAGGAAATCGCGCCAGCGCTTGTCGGGCTCGCGCCGGACCGCCATGCTGCTCGGTATGGCAACTGCAGGGGTTTGCAGGATCTTGTAAGTGCCGAGGTTCGGGTTCTTGGCAATGGCGGTCAGACCAAGCACCAACGCATTGACCACGCAATCGACCCGGCCCGACGACATCTCGAGCATGACCTCATCGCGTGACTTGAGTGACTTGATGGTCGCATTGGGCGCGAAACGGCGCGCAACGGCCTCGTTGGCGGAGCCGACGTCGACCGCAATGTTGACGTCAGATTTGTTGATGTCGGCCCAGGTCTTGGCTTCCATCCCCTTCTTGAGCATGGCCCCAAAGGGATGATGAAATACCGTGCCGCAAAAATCCACGACAAGCGCCCGCTGTGGGGTCGGATTGAGGGCAAAGCCGAGGTCGATCTTGTTCGATTGCAGGTCGAGGATCGAATTGCCGTAAGTCGACTCGGTATATTCAAGTTTGACGTCGAGAAGCTTGGCGATGTCGTTGGCCATCTCGATCGAGAAGCCGGACCAGTTGCCGGTAGCAAGATCCTTGTTGAAGTAAGGCAGCTCTCCCGGCAGCACGGCGATGCGGAGCACTTTGTTGGCGCGGATGCGATCGAGCGTGTTGTCCGGAGTTGCTTGTGCCGATGCCGGGCTTGCGACGGACGCAGCGAGTGCTGCGCCGCTACCGATGGCAAGGGCGTAGCGCAGCGCTTCTCGGCGATCTTCGGAAATCTTGTCGTCGTCGGACTGGATCACGGGGGCCTCCTGCACCAATTCGGCAGAGCCTAGCGCGCGCGTTGCGACGCAGCAATAGCATGAGGGTTATCCCCGCCACCGATGAGGTGATCGAGCAGGCCGTACTCCACTCCCCTTGGTGCGCGCTACGGACAAGCCCGACATTGCACCAAGTCCGAAACGTGCCGGGATCTGGAAAGTCGCCGGCTCTTTCAGGAGCATGGAAAGTGGTGTAGTCTTCGATGGGCGAGCTGCCACGGGACGTGCCGAAATCCTGTAAATCAAAGGCAGCGCCAGGGCCTTCGGCGGGCAACCATTACGCATTTCATTCGATATTGATTTTGCGGGCGCGATTTGGATCGCCTTGGACCGGTGCGTATTTCCGCAACGCAACGCCTTTTGCAGGCAACGCCGCAACAGTCAAATCTGGAGGCCAGGAATAGACGAAGACGCACCCGATCAATGGAGCAAGCTTACTGATCGTCGCTCGCAAGCCAGAGAGGAGACTTAGGATGAACATGCAATCGGGGCGAATTTTGTTTGCCGCTGGCCTGATCACCGCGGCGCTCACAAGCGGCGCCATCGGCCAGCAAGACGAGAAACTCGGTAAGGTGGCCTTCCCTACCTCCTGTGATCCCAATGTGCAGGCCGAGTTCGACCGCGGCGTCGCCATGCTGCATTCATACTGGTTCCTGATCGCCCGCCGGAAGTTCGAGGGGATTCTACAGCAGGATCCCAGCTGCGCGATGGCATACTGGGGTGTGGCGATGGACTACCTCGGCAACACCCTGGCAACCACGCCGACGCGGGCCGACTCGCAGGCGGCTTGGGAGGCGCTGGAAAAAGCGCGGGCGGCCGGGGCGAAGACGCAGCGTGAGCGCGACTGGATCGAGGCGCTGAGTGCCTATTTCCGCGACCATGACAAGGTCCCCGTGGGTGCCCGACTGGCAGCCTACAATGCCGCGATGGAGCGCATGGCGCAAAGCTATCCCGACGATTACGAGGTGCAGGCCTATTATGCGCTGACGCTGCAAGCCTCGGCGCAGAAAAGCGACCTGACCTATGCCAACCAGATCAAATCCGCGGCGCTTCTGGAGAAGCTCTTCGATCAGAATCCGCAGCATCCGGGCGTGACGCACTACCTCATTCACGCCTACGACTTTGCGCCGCTTGCCGAAAAAGGAATTGCCTCGGCGCGGCGCTATGCTGGCATTGCGCCGGCCGTGCCGCACGCGCGGCACATGCCGTCCCACATCTACTCCATGGTCGGACTTTGGGAGGAATCCATCGCCTCGAACGCATCGGCGCTTGAGATCCAGCCCGACTACTATCACGCGTCGGATTTTACCGTCTATGCACATCTGCAACTTGCACAGGACGCCAAAGCCGATGCGATGATCCGCAAGTCCCTTGCGACCGCCGACCGCGGCGATCGTCCGATCAGCTTCGCCAATTTTACCGCAAAAGCCGCCATGCCGGCGCGTTATGTCCTGGAACGGGCGGACTGGGCCGGCGCGGCCGCGCTGCCGATGAACCCAACCCAATATCCGATGGCGGATTCTTTGATCCGCTTCACGCGCGGTCTCGGCATGGCGCGCACTGGCAATCTCGCAGGCGCTAAAGAAGAGATCGAAGCGATGAAGGCATTGCGCACGACTCTGCAGCGCGCCGACCAGTCCTACTGGGCCGACCGCACCGATGAGCAAATGCTTGCCATTTCGGCATGGGTCGCACTGAAGGAGGGCGCGCGCGATCAGGCTCTGCAGTTCATGCGGACGGCTGCCGACAACGAGGACGGTAGCCTCAAGCACGTGGCGATGGAGAATCGCCTCTATCCGTTCCGCGAACTGCTGGGGGAGTTGCTGCTTGAGATGGGACAGCCGGCAGCTGCCCTGAACGAGTTCGAAACTGCGCTCAAGCAGACCCCCAACCGCTTCCGCGTGTTGTGGGGGGCCGCCCGCGCTGCCGAAAGCACAAGCGATCGCCTGAAGGCATCCGAGTATTTCGGCAAGCTGGTGGACCTGGCCAAGAATGCCGATACCGAGCGGCAGGAAATCCGTGAGGCCAAGGCATACTCGCACCGAGATGATACGGTAGGTGGTGCAAGAAAATGACTCATCGGCTGTCTGGCCCACGCCCGGCAGCCGTCAAATCCGAAACGACAACGATGATCCGCGCGATCGCACTGGCTGCAACGCTCGGTACGCTGGTCGCCAGCGTGGCCGTCTACACGACGAGCCCGCCGGGATGGCGGGGCGTGATTACACCGCTGCTCGGTGGGCTCGACCGTCGGGCTGAGACGGCAATCACGCCTGAAGACTGGCCGATCTGCAGCACCATGGCATCAGTCGCACTGGATGCCGACTGGGCGCAGCTCGACCCCGATTTCAGCGCAGGCAAGAAAGCGCTTGGCGCGGAGGACTGGAACGGTGCAATCGCAGCACTCGAACTCGCGGCTCTGCGCGACCCGCTTAATGCCGATATCCAGAACTACATCGGCTATGCTTATCGGCGGCTGCGTCAGTTCGGGGCGGCCATTGGCCATTATCAGCAGGCGCTGATGCTAAATCCCCGGCACCGCAGCGCGCATGAGCATCTCGGCGAGGCCTACCTGGTGCTTGGCGAGTCCGCCAAGGCCGAGCAACTGCTGGTGGCGTTGGGAAACCTCTGCCTCATTCCGTGCGAGGAATACGACGATCTCAAGCGGGCTATTGCGGCGTACAAAAGGCTGGCCACGCGCTGAAAGCAGGGCGGGCGTCGCAAGAGAACTTTTTGTCTGCAAGACTCCCGCTCTGCGTCAGCTTTTCACATGGTTTGAGCGGCACGCCCATCCACCGACGGACTCGCGGCGCCTAGCCCCCAACCTGCCCGCGATGGCGCAGGAAATGATCGGCGAGCACACAGGCCATCATGGCTTCGCCGACCGGCACCGCGCGGATGCCGACGCAAGGATCGTGACGGCCTTTGGTCATGATGTCGGTGTCGGCGCCGCTGCGATCCACGGTGCGGCGCGGCGACAAAATCGATGAGGTGGGCTTCACCGCAAAGCGCGCCACCACCGGCTGCCCGGTGGAGATGCCGCCCAAAATGCCGCCGGCATGATTGGACAGGAAGCTGACGCCCTGATTGCCCATCCGCATCTCGTCGGCGTTTTCCTCACCCGACAATTCGGCCGCACCGAAGCCTGCGCCGATCTCGACGCCCTTCACCGCGTTGATGCCCATCAGCGCCGCGGCCAGCTCCGCATCGAGCTTGGCATAGATCGGCGCGCCCAGTCCCGCCGGCACGCCTTCCGCGCTCACCTCGATCACGGCGCCGATCGAGGATCCCTTTTTTCTGATATCGTCGAGGTAGCCTTCGAAGAACGCGGCCTTGTCCTTGTCCGGGCAGAAGAACGGATTGCGCGCGATCTCGTCCCAGTCCCATTTGTCGCGATCGATCTGGTGCGGGCCCATCTGCACCAGCGCACCGCGCACGGTCACGCCGGGCAGGATCTTGCGGGCGATGGCGCCGGCGGCGACGCGGGTCGCGGTCTCGCGCGCCGAAGAACGCCCACCGCCGCGATAATCGCGCAGGCCGTACTTCGCCTCATAGGTGAAATCGGCATGGCCGGGACGAAACTTGTCCTTGATCTCGGAATAGTCCTTCGAGCGCTGATCGGTGTTCTCGATCAGCAGCGCGATCGGCGTGCCGGTCGTCACCTGCCCGCCGGTCTCCGGATGCGCCATCACGCCGGAAAGGATCTTCACCGCGTCGGCTTCCTGGCGCTGGGTGGTGAAGCGCGACTGTCCGGGCCGGCGGCGATCGAGATCGCGCTGGATGTCTTCGACCGTCAGCGGCAGCAGCGGCGGGCAACCATCGACCACGCAGCCGATCGCGACCCCATGGCTCTCGCCGAAGGTGGTGACCCGGAACATGTGGCCGAAGGTGTTGAAGGACATTTTTGACAATCCGCAGGGCGGTTGAAATTCAACGGCCCTGCGGATTGTCGTAACGCGCGGCACCCAGCGGGTCAAATCAGACTTGCATATTAGGCGCGGTCATCATCCGCCAACGGGTCGGCGCAAAGCGCCGCCCGATGACAGGCTCCGGCGGATGATCCAGTACTCGCCGTTCTCTCGTATCGCACCCGCACGGAATACTGGATGCCCGCCTGCGCGGGCATGACGGCAGATGGGTCGGGCTCGGTGCACCCTTAACCATATTTCCTCAGCCCGCCGTCGCTGAATACGTAGACAACGCCCTGCCCGATCGGCGTCTCGGTGGCCTCGAGCGGCGCGGCGATGCCGAGCGCGACCATCAGCGACCGCATGGTGCCGCCATGGGCGACAGCGACCGTGTCGGCAAGAAGGGAATCGAACCACTCCCGCATCCGCAACGTGACGCTCGCATAGCTTTCGCCCGAGGGCGCCGCGACGCCCCATTTGTTCTCGTTGCGGGACGCAAACGTTGCCGCGTCGTGCAGCTGCATCTCGGGCAGCGTCAAACCCTCCCACTGGCCGTAGCCGATCTCGCGCAGCCGGTCGTCAATGGCATATTCATCCGGCGGCAGATTCATCGTGCCGCGCATCAGCTCCATCGTCAGCCGCGCGCGGCCGAGTGGGCTTGCGACGAAAGCCAAAGACAATGGATCCCGTCCGTCACGCGCAAGCAGATCGGCGAGAATACCGCCTGACGTGACAGCCTGCGTGCGTCCCAGGTCGTTCAGCGGAATGTCCCGCGACCCCTGGAAACGTCCTTCCGCATTCCATGCGGTCTCGCCATGGCGAATGTAGTAGATAACAGGTGCAGACATCTAACCGAGCTATTCCTTGCTCAACGAATTGCTCCGCGAGATATCCGGCGCGTCCGGGTGCTTCATGCCGACAATGTGATAGCCGGAATCGACATGATGCACCTCGCCGGTGACGCCGCGCGACATGTCCGACAGCAGGTACAGCGCGCTGTCGCCGACTTCCTCTGTTGTCACGGTGCGGCGCATCGGCGCGTTGTATTCGTTCCACTTCAGAATGTAGCGGAAATCGCCGATGCCGGACGCCGCCAGCGTCTTGATCGGCCCCGCCGAAATCGCGTTGACGCGAATGTTCTTCGCGCCGAGATCGGCGGCGAGATAGCGCACACTCGCCTCCAGCGCCGCTTTGGCGACGCCCATCACGTTGTAATGCGGCATCCATTTCTCGGCGCCGTAATAGGTCAGTGTCAGGATCGAACCGCCGTCGATCAAAAGCTTTTCGGCGCGCTGTGCGATCGCGGTCAGCGAGTAGCAGCTGATCAGCATGGTCTTTGAAAAATTATCGGCTGACGTTTCGAGATAGCGGCCAGCGAGCTGGTCCTTGTCCGAGAACGCGATGGCGTGGACCACAAAGTCGATCTTGCCCCATTTTTCCCTGAGCACGTCGAAGACCGCGTCGATGGTCGCGGCATCGGTGACGTCGCAATGGCCGAGCAGGATGCCGCCGAGTTCCTTGGCCAGCGGCTCGACCCGCTTCCTCAACGCGTCGCCCTGCCAGGTCAGTGCGATTTCCGCGCCCGCCGCGTGGCAGGCCTTGGCGATGCCCCAGGCAATCGAGCGGTTGTTGGCGACGCCGAGAATCACTCCGCGCTTGCCCTGCATCAGACCTGAATTTTGCGACATCCGGTTTCCAATCGACCTTGATCAGGTCTGGGGGTACACCAGCACTCCCGGCCGGTACAGCCCAAATGCAGCCTCCGTTTACGCTGTTTGTCTCGCGACCCTAACCCCCGGAATAGTGGCCTCATTTCGGTGTTATGTTGCTATGAGGCGTTCGCGTGACCGATACGGGACGCCAGCCGGACAACTTGAGATCGAGATTAAATGACTGCGTTTCGTCAGAGTATCGAAGCCATGATACCTGCGCTTCGCCGGTATGCGCGCGCGCTCGCGCGCGATGCCGATGTCGCCGACGATCTGGTGCAGGACACGCTGGTGCGAGCACTGCGTTCCGAGCGGCTGTTTCTCGGTGGCGACGTCAGAAGCTGGCTCTACACCATCCTGACCAACCTCAACAAGAACAGGCGGCGGTCGCTGGCGCGGCGGCCGCAATTCATGCCGCTGCTCGACAACAATCCCGATGCCAGCGGGACCGAAGCGGAAGGCCGCGATATCGCCCGGGCGCTGGCGACCCTGGTGGAGGAGCAGCGCGCGGTGCTGCTGCTGGTGATGCTGGAAGGATTGAGCTATCGCGAGGTCGCCGAGATTCAGGGCGTGCCGATCGGCACCGTGATGTCCCGCCTCGCCCGCGCGCGCGCCCATGTGAAGGCCTCGCTTGAGGGCGAGCGCGTCGCGCTGCGGCGTGTGAAATGATGGCAGGTGTTATGCATGTGGATGCGATGCGTAAGCAACGTAACCTTCCGTGCGCAGCGGCTTCGCCGTTATCGTACGGAACTGCGAAGCCGACGGTGCGGTTGCACCACCGGCTTCGGCGCGCCTCAACAGAGGCAAGACAGCAGCGCGAATCAGCGGTGCAATGGCGCCGCCAAGAGCGCGCTCTTTCTGGGATGACGGCCAAGCCGTGCGCCGCGCAAAGATACCGATGAAATGACACAGAGATAACGACCATGACCGACCCGAAGATCCCCGTCACCGAAGACGAGTTGCACGCCTACATCGACAACGAACTGCCGACAGAGCGTCGCGGCGATGTCGAGGCATGGCTCGCGGTACATCCCGATGATGCGGCGCGGGTGCGATCATGGCGCGAGATGGCGGAAGCGCTGCATGCGCGTTACGACTCCGTCGCCGACGAGGCGGTGCCGAGGCGGCTCGAAATCGAGCGGCTGGTGCGGCAACCGCGCAGGTGGATCTACGGTACGATTGCCGCGACGCTGGCGGCGTTCATCGCGGGCGGCGGCGTCGGCTGGATCGCGCACGGCGCCGCGGCCTCGCCGTCGGTGTTCCAGATTCTGACGTTGGATGCGCTGGACGCGCACCGGCTTTATGTCGTCGAGGTTCGCCATCCGGTCGAGGTGCCGGGAAGCGAACGCACGCATCTGCAGCAATGGCTGACCAAGCGCTGCGGCTGGGACGTCCGTGCACCGGAGCTGGACGCGACAGGGTTGAAGCTCGTTGGAGGACGATTGTTGCCGGGCCCGACCGGCCCCGCATCCTTTCTGATGTATGAAAGCGCATCAGGCGAGCGCTTCACGCTTTACACCTCGAAAGCGAAAACCGAGACGGCGCAGATGCGCTACACCGCCGCCGAGAACAGCGGTGCCATGTACTGGTCTGAAGGCGGCGTTGGCTACGTGCTGTCGGGCCCGACCGACAAGGACCGGCTAAACCAGGTTGCCCGGCTGGTTTACGACCAGACCGAAAAGACCCGCAGTTGAACTAAGTCATCGCCGCTGTCCCAATTTCGACATCGAAAATCTGGAATTGGAACATGCCTGCGTCTCAATATCGCACCAAGGATCACACGAAATTGAGACGCGTTCGATCCGCCGATCGACGCCGCGGCCTCGGCCGGGGTTTGCCGCGCTGGTCCCCTGGTCGAGGCTGCACTTTTTCTATTTCTGATCCCCCGACCGAGGCTGCACTATTTCGAGTGGCGCGCGATGCGATCACGCCAGATCGCTGCGCGGATTGTACGGGTGTCCGTCGCGCCACTTTTGCATCAAGGCCTCAAGTTCAGCATCGTTGCCATCCGGCAGCATGATCCGGGTGATGACGAACAGATCCCCCGTCGTTCCCGGCGCTTTCGGCAGCCCCTTGCCCTTCAGACGAAAGGTCCGGCCGCTCGAGGTATTCTTCGGTATCGACAATTCGACCGCGCTACCCAGGGTCGGCACGCGAACCTTGCCGCCGAGCACCGCTTCGTACAGCGTGATCGGCAGATCGACACGCAGGTCGCTGCCGTCGACCTTGAAGAACGGATGCGGCGCGATGCTGACCGTGATCAGGAGATCGCCGGGGCGGTGGCCGGGCGCGGTCTCACCCTGCCCCTTGAGCCGGATCTGCTGGCCGGCGGTGACACCAGCGGGAATCTTGACATCGAGTTCCTTGCCGGTCGGCAACCGGACCCGCTTGGCCACGCCATTGACCGACTCTTCCAGTGACACCGTCATGGCGACGTTGAGATCGAGATCGAACGCGACTCCGCCGGAGTCGAATTCAAACGTGCCGCCTGCGCTGGGTCGCGCGCCGCGCGCCGCGGCGCCGCCGAACATGCTGTTGAGGATGTCTTCGAAACCGCCGCTGCCAAAGCCCCCGGGGCCGGCGCCGCCGCTGCGGAATGTGTGGGATTCAAAGCCGCCGCCGGATGAGGTCCGCCCGCGCGGATCGCCGCCGGGAAAGCCCTGAAAGCGCGGCTTGCCTTCGGCATCGATCTCGCCGCGATCGAACTGCTTGCGCTTGTCCTCGTCGCCGATGATCTCGTTGGCCGAGTTCAACTCGGAAAAGCGCGCCGCGGATTTCGGATCGTTCTTGTTGGCATCGGGGTGATGCTTCTTGGCAAGCTTGCGATAGGCGCTTTTGATCGCCGCAGCACTGGCGCCCCGCGGCACCCCCAAGACCTCATAGGGGTCACGCATCCGTCACGTCTCCTTCGGGAAATCTGATCTTAGACTCCGGACCATCAGCCCGTCTCGATTTTCATCTGGGGTCTTCGTGGCATTTTTGCAACGGGCTATCGAGCCTTCAACCCCGCCTCCACGGTTTCAGCGAATGAATTTCCCATCGGCCCTGGCTGGACTGGCAGGCGGCGCCCTGCAGCCAGTTTTCCGACCGGCCGTTGACATAGCTTGCCAGAAAATCCCGGCAGGTGCGCCCTTCCGAGGCATAGGCCTCGGCCAGCGGCGTCACCGAGCCCCGCGCCCCGGTCTCCGGATTTTCCCATGGCTGGCTGGAATCCTTGTCGCCCTTGGTCAGCACATCGGAGGCGGCATTGCGGGCAAAGGCGAGATCGCCCTCGGTTGGTGCCGGCCCGCCTGCCGCGATGCCAAGCGCCCCGGTGGAGTCACGCTCGCCCATCTTGGCGAAGGCGGCCTCGGTGCGCGACAGGCTGCAGCCTCCGGAACCGACGCCGACTAGAATCAGTGTGATCACGGCGCCCGCCGGCCCGATCGCCGATAGGCCAACGCGTCCCCATGTCTTATATAGGGCAAGCCCCGATTTGGGCTGTAACGCGCTTTGGGCCGCGGGCGAACGCAACTCGGACTCCTGACATGACCGACACGACCTCCATCAAACACCCCACACCGTTAACAGGTGATTTCACCGCGGCCGAGGAACCGTTTGCGCTGTTCGGCGACTGGTTCGCCGAGGCGGTCAAGTCCGAGCCCAACGACCCCAACGCCATGGCGCTGGCAACCGTTGACGCCGACGGCCTGCCGGACGTGCGAATGGTGCTGATGAAGGGCTATGACGCCGACGGTTTTGTCTTTTACAGCCACATCGCGAGTCAAAAAGGCCGCGAACTCGCCGCAAATCCCAAGGCGGCTTTACTGTTTCACTGGAAGTCGCTGCGCCGGCAGGTCCGCATCCGCGGCAACGTGTCGCCGGTCACCGAGGCTGAGGCCGACACCTATTTCGCGACAAGGCCGAAGCAGGCCCAGATCGGCGCCTGGGCCAGCAAGCAGTCGCAGCCGCTGGAAAGCCGCTTTGCCTTCGAGCAGGCCATTGCAAAAATTGCCGCAAAGCACCTCGTCAGCGAAGTACCACGGCCGCCGGGCTGGAGCGGCTGGCGCATCGCGCCGCTGCAGTTCGAATTCTGGCACGACCGCCCGTTCCGCCTGCACGACCGCATCGAATTCCGCCGCGACAAGTCCGACAGCGCTTGGGCGAAGACGCGCCTTTATCCATAGAGTAAGCCGTCATGCCCGGCCTTGTGCGGGCATCCACGTCTTGCCTGGAGTTCCAGAAAAAGACGTGGATGGCGGGGAACGCAGACAAGTTTACGTAGTCTGCGCGAAGCAGACTACTATGCCCGGCCATGACCGAGAACGAGAGAACCGTTTATGCCTACTTCATCCAACGGACCGCCGCGGCGCACGCTGCTTCTGACCGGAGCCAGCCGCGGCATCGGCCATGCGACCGTGATCCGGTTTTCCAGCGCCGGCTGGCGCGTCATCACTTGTTCGCGGCACCCCTTCCCGGAAGATTGCCCGTGGGACGCCGGACCTGAGGATCACATCCAGGTCGACCTCGCCGACCACGCCGACACCACGCGGGCGATTTCCGACATTCGCCAGCGGCTGGAAGGCGGCGCGCTGCACGCACTGGTCAACAACGCCGCGATTTCGCCGAAGGCCGAAGGCGGCGGACGGCTCGGCTCGATCGATACCGACATCGACACCTGGAGCCACGTATTCAGGGTCAACTTCTTCGCCCCGATCATGATGGCACGCGGGCTGATCGAGGAATTGAAGGCGGCGAAGGGCTCGGTGGTCAACGTCACCTCGATCGCGGGCTCCCGCGTCCATCCCTTCGCCGGCGCGGCCTATGCGACCTCGAAGGCGGCGCTGGCCTCATTGACCCGCGAGATGGCCTCGGATTTCGGCCGCATCGGCGTCCGCGTCAATTCGATCGCGCCGGGCGAAATCGATACCTCGATCCTGTCG
>Ga0193726_1001643_pt1 | contig 16899 bp, 13 predicted proteins | sample H2c1metaG_FD_144928 | JGI IMG/M metagenome (GOLD analysis project Ga0193726, IMG submission 144928) | Soil microbial communities from a riparian zone of the East river system, Colorado, United States - H2c1 | ecosystem: Environmental > Terrestrial > Soil > Riparian zone | place: USA: East River... | reverse complement strand
ATCAGCGACACGGTGCTGTTTGCCGCCATCGCGTCGCATTACATTCAGGACGCGCATCAACCGCTGCACGCGTCCAATAACTTCGACGGCCAGCTGACCGGGCAGAACGGCGTCCACTCGCGCTTCGAGTCGACGCTGTTCGACCGCTTCCAGGATCGGCTGACGTTCAGCCCCAAGCCTCCCGTGGGCATCAAGAACGCGCGCGACGCGGCGTTCGACGCGCTGCTCGAAAGCTATCAGCTCGTTCAGCCGCTGCTCGATGCCGACAAAGCCGCGGTCGCCGGCAAGGACACCTACGACGACGACTACTACGAGAAGTTCTTCGCAGGTGTGAAGCCGATGCTCGAAAGGCGGATCAACGATTCGATCACCGCGACCGCATCGCTCATCGTCGGCGCGTGGGAGGCGGCGGGGAAGCCGGTCCTGAAGACCGAGGGCGGACCGCGTCCGCCGCAGAAGGTGCGGAAGCCCTAGTTCACGTCGCCTTTGCGGCGATCGTGCGAGCTTTCGAACCCGGCGCGCCGTTCGAAGTACGCCTCGATCGGCGGCAGAACCGCCAGGACGATCAGGGTCACCGCGGTGGCCGCCGTCGCGATGGCGAACTCACCGGCGCCGACGGCCATCCCGATCGCCGCGTTCACCCATACCGTTGCCGCCGTCGTCATGCCGTGCACGGTGTTCCGGTTCCGCAGGATCGCGCCGCCGCCGATGAAGCCCATTCCGGTGACGATGGTGGACGCGATGCGATCGGGTGTGTGGCTGACGGCGCCGATCTGAATCGAGATCAGCGTGAACAGGGCCGATCCCATGGCGATCAGGATGTTGGTGCGGAGTCCGGCCGGCTTCCGGCGGTACTCGCGCTCGAGGCCGATCGCGGCGCCGAGCCCGGCCGCGAGCAGCAGGCGCAGCACGAGATTCATCGGTGGCATGAATGCTATTCTTACACTTCCTTGAAGCTGTGTGATCTCGCTGACCGTCTGCACTGCCGTCTGGAGCGCTCCGACGGCGCCATCGACATCGCGCGCGTCGCCGGCATCGAGCAGGCGGTCCCGGGCGATCTCACCTTCGTCGCGAACCCTCGATACCAGGTGCTGCTCGGGCGGACGCGGGCGTCGGCCGTGATTCTCGCCGCCTCGGCGCCTGCCGAGATCGTCGAAGCCGTGCCTCCGGCGTGCGCCGTCCTTCGCGCCGACAATCCGTATCTCGCGTTCGCGCAGGCGGTCGCGCTGCTCGTGCAGACGACGCCGCCGGCGAAGGGCGTCGATCGCTTGAGCAGCGTGGCGGCGGATGCGACCGTCGGCGCCGACGTGTCGATCGGTCCGTTCGTCACGATCGGCGCGGGCGCGCAGGTCGGAGCGAGAAGCATCATCTACCCGAACGCCGTCATCGGACCGGGCGCCCAGCTCGGCGACGACTGCGTGATTCATTCTCATGTCTCGATCCGCGAGCATGTCGTCCTCGGCCGCCGCGTGGTCGTGCAGGACGGCGCCGTCATCGGCAGCGACGGCTTCGGCTTCGTCAAGCAGCCGGACGGCACGCACCTGAAGATTCCGCAGCACGCCGCGGTCGTGATCGAAGACGACGTCGAGATCGGCGCGAACACGGCGATCGATCGGCCGGCGGTCGGCGAAACGCGGATCCGCGCCGGCGCGAAGATCGACAACCTGGTCCAGGTGGCGCACGGCGTGAGCGTGGGCGCGCGCGCGCTGCTCGCGGCGCAGGTCGGCATCGCCGGCAGCACGGTGATCGAAGACGACGTCGTGCTCGCCGGACAAGTCGGCGTCGCCGGTCACCTGAAGATCGGCAAAGGCGTGATCGCGACCGCGCAGACCGGCATTCCCAACTCGCTCGATGCCGGCGAGTTCGTCTCCGGCTATCCCGCCATCGCGAATCGCGACTGGCTGAAAGCGTCGGCGATTTTCCGTCAGCTGCCTGCGCTGAAGAAGCACGTGGCTGAACTGGAAGCGCGGCTTGCGGAGCTGGAGAACGCGCCACAGAGGCACAGAGACAAAACGCATGAATAACCACAGAGGCTCAGAGACACAGAGATCCAAATCAACATGCTCTGTGCCTCCGTGGCTCTGTGGTTTGTGGCTCTCCGTGTCGCTGTGCCTGTGCGGCTCGACGGCCTCGGCACAGGCGCCGCTCCCGAAGCCGGAAGCGGCGCCAGCGTCCGCGGACCTGCTGAGCAGCTACAACTTTCACCTGTCCGCTGACGCGCTGAATATCGACGATCCGCGCTTCTCGTGGCAGACGCACTTCGGCGGCGATTTCGATCTGGTGGACTACGTCAAGGGCCGCGCGAACATCCTGATCGACTACGAAGCCGTGCTCGGCGATCAGCTGCGGCTGTTCGATCCAAACCAGGGCAACTACACGCTCGAGGCGTCCGGATCCGCGCGCGTGAACGGGACGGAGGTCGCCGGCGTGCTGCATCACGTCTCGCGGCATCTCAGCGATCGACCGAAGGACTTTGCGATCGCGTGGAACGTGCTCGGCGTGCGCGTGCTGCGGCAGGCTTCGGCCGCCGGCGTCGCGATGGAGCTGCAGGGCAGCGCGGGGAAGGTGATCGAGCGCGCGTTCGTCGACTACGCCTGGACCGCCGACGCCGACGTCGTCCTTCGCCGGCCCATCGCCCCGCGGGTCGGCGTCTTCGCGCACGGCTTCGGTCAACTCATCGGCGTGGATCACGCTATCGCGGGACGCGACGCCAGGCAGGGCGGGCGGCTCGAAGGCGGCGTGCGGCTCAACGGCCGCGGCGGCGCGGTCGAGCTCTTCGCCGGCCTCGAGCGCCGCATCGACGCGGATCCCGTCGACGGCCTGTCGCAGCGCTGGCTGTTTGCCGGATTCCGCTTCGTCAGCCGGTAACCCGTCGCAAATGCGATAATCGTCGGGATGACTCCAAGGATCCTTCGCACGCTGGCCTTCTTCCTGTGCGCCGGCGCGATCGTCGGCCTCGCGCGGTCCACGACGTCGGCCGCCGTCAGGCCACCCAAGCTTCAGTATCAAATGACGACGCTGCCCAACGGGCTCACCGTTGTGCTGCTGGAAGATCACTCGACGCCCGTCATTCACCTCGAGGTCTGGTACCACGTCGGGTCGAAAAACGAGAAGCCCGGGCGCACCGGCTTCGCGCACCTCTTCGAGCACCTGATGTTCAAGGGCTCGAAGAACGTCGAGCCGGAAGCGCACACGTCGATGATTTCGTCGGTCGGCGGGCAGAGCAACGCCTACACCGAGGACGATGCGACCGTGTTCTGGGAAACGGTGCCGTCGCAGTACCTGCCGCTCGCGCTCTGGCTCGAAGCCGATCGGATGGCGACGCTCCGCATCGACAAGGACACGTTCACCAACGAGCGCGAGGTCGTGAAGGAAGAGCGCCGGATGCGCATCGACAACCAGCCGTACGGCCGGTTGAACGAGATCATCTACGACCAGGCGTTCACCGTGCATCCGTACAAGCACCCGACGATCGGCAGCATGGCGGATCTCGAGGCCGCGTCGATCGAGGACGTCCGCGCCTTCTACCACACGTATTACGTGCCCGCGAACGCGACGCTGGTGATCGTCGGCGATTTCGACACGCCGCAGGCGCAGCAGCTGGTCGAGAAGTACGTCGGCCGCGTGCCGAAAGCGGATCACGCCGTGCCGCGCGACATTCCGAAGGAGCCACCGCAGACGAAAGAGAAGCGGGTGACCCTCGAGGAGCCGTGGCCGCTGCCGGCGGTCGTGGTCGCGTACCACATCACGTTCGACGGCAACCCCGATTCGTATCCGCTGCACATCGCCGGCAAGATCCTGTCGGACGGCGAGAGCTCGCGCATCTACAAGAAGCTGGTGTACGACAAACAGCTCGCGGTCGCAGCGTTCGGGCAGGCGAACCTGATCGAGGATCCGAATCTGTTCTATGCCGTCGCGATCGTGCAGGCGCCGCACACGCCGCAGGAAGCGGCCGACGCACTCATTTCGGAAATCGAGAAGCTGAAGGGCGCGCAGCCGGTGACGGACCATGAGCTGCAGCGCGCCAAGAATCAGTTCGCGCGCGACTACATCCTGATGCGCGAGTCGAACAAGGGCAAGGCCGAGACGCTCGCGCACGCCGTGGTGATCCACAACGACATCAAGACGGGCGACGGCGAGTTCGACATCTTTCAGAACATGACGGCGGCCGACGTGCAGCGCGTCGCGCGAACGTACTTCACGCCGGAAAATCGCATGGTGCTCACGCTGATGCCATCGGGGAAGACAGGCGCTGGCGCGCCGGGTGGCCGATGACCATGCGAACGCAAATAAGTAGAGTCTCTGGGCCTCCGAGCCTCTGCGGTGTTCTGCTCTTCGCGTCTTTGTGTCTCTGCGGCGCTCCCTCCGTCTCGGCCCAGCAGTGGCCGACGGAGTACCCGCCGAGGCCGCTGCCGGCGCACGACGTCTCGTTCCCGCCGTACGAAGTGCGGACGCTGCCGAACGGCCTCCAGGTCGTCGTTGTCCTGCACCACGAACAGCCGGCGGTGAGCATGCGCCTGCTGATCCGCGCCGGCGGATCGTCGGATCCGAAAGACAAACTCGGGCTCGCGCGGCTCACGGCCTCGGTGCTCGATCAGGGCACGACGACCAAGTCAGCGGAGGAGCTCGCCGACGCGATCGACTTCATCGGCGGCGCCGAGAGCACGAACGCCGGCACCGATCTCAGCCAGCTGAGCATGATCGTGATGAAGGACAGCTTCGACGTCGGCATGCGCATGCTGTCCGACATGGCGCGCCATCCCGCGTTCTCGCCGTCGGAGATCGACCGTCAGCGCCAGCAGGTGCTCTCCGGGCTGCAGGTCAGCCTCGAGGATCCCGACTTCGTGGCGAACGCGGTGTTCGATCGCCTCGTGTACGGCTTTCACCCGTACGGGATGCCGCAGACCGGCACGCCCGCGAGCATCAGCGCCATCACGCGCGACGACCTGGTCGCGTTTCATCGCCGGTTCTTCAGCGCGAATAACGCGATCCTCGCGATTGTCGGGGACGTCACCGCCGATGAAGCGTTCAACGAAGCGACGAAAGTCTTCGGCGACTGGGAGAAGCGCGACGTCCCCCCGCCTGTGTTCCTCGAGCCGCCCGATCCGACGCGGCGCCTCATCGTCGTCAACAAGCCAGATGCAGTGCAGACCGAAGTGCGCGTCGGCCACATCGGCGTGCCGCGGAAGAGCCCCGACTACATGGCGCTCAACCTCGCGATCCGGATCCTCGGCGGCGAGGGCAGCAACCGGCTGCATCAGGTGCTGCGGACCGAGCGCGGACTGACGTACGGCGCGCAGGCGCAGTTCGACACGTTGAAGTGGGCCGGCGACATCGAAGCGGAGACGAACACGCGATCCGAGGCGACTGGTGAAGTCCTGCGGCTGATCGTCGACGAGTTCTGGCGGCTCCAGCGCGAGCGCGTCGGCGAGCGCGAGCTCGCGGATGCGAAGGCCTACCTGACGGGCAGCTTCCCGCTGACCATCGAGACGCCCGACGAGATCGCGTTGCAGGTGCTGAACAACGTCTTCTACGAGATTCCGCTGTCGGAGCTCCAGAACTTCCGCGAGCGCGTGAACGCGGTGACGGTCGACGACATCCAACGCGTGGCGCGCGCGTATCTGAAGCCGGACCGCTTGTCCGTCGTCCTCGTCGGCAACGCCGCGGCGTTCAGGTCGCAGCTCCCGGGCGTCGGCTTCGGCCAGTTCGAGACCATCGAGCTCGGCAATCTCGATCTGACCGCCGCCAACTTCAGGCACGACAAGCCGGCGGCCGGCGGCGGACGCCTGCAGCCGATCGCCTACCAGACGCCGGCGCCGATGTTCTCGAAGCCGCCGATCGTTCCCGAAGAAGGAGAGAAAGCGAAGGCGCTGCTCGATCGTGTCGTCGTTGCAAAGGGCGGTCTCGAGACGCTGCGCGCGGTCAAGACGGTGACCGTGCTCATGACCGCGCCGACGACAGCGCCCGACGGGCGGGCGTTGCAGGTCGAGACGAAAACCTATCTGCAATATCCAGGTCACGTGCGGGTCGAAGTCAAGCTGCCGACTACGACGGTTCAGCAGGTGTACGATGGCGAGCGCGGGTGGATCCGCGATGCGAATGGCGTGCACGACGCCACCGCACCCATGCTGCGCAACTTCGAGATGGGCTTCAAGCGCGACACGGTGTCGCTGCTGGTCGCGGCCGAAGCCGGCACCGCGCACCCGCGCCTCCTTCCCGACGTCAAAGACGACGCCGGCCGGCGGTACCAGGCGCTTGAACTGTCTGGGCAGGGCCTCGATCCCCTCGTCCTATCCATCGATCCCGAATCGGGGCTCATCGCCAAACAAACCTTCGTCGCCGGGCCCGGCCAGCCGATTATCGAGGAGCAGTTCGCGGACTATCGCGCGATTGACGGCGTACAGGTGCCGTTTACGACGACGGTATTGGTCGGGGGACAGCGACTTGGGGAACGGCACATCAGTGACATCAAGATCAACGCGCCGATTGATCCCGCCCTCTTCAAACGTCCCGGGCATTGACGACGCGCCTGCTGCTGTCGTGCGGGGAGCCGTCCGGTGACCTGTATGCCGGCGCGCTGACGCGCGAGCTGCGCGCGATCGATCCGGCCGTGACCGTCGCAGGCCTTGGCGGTCCGCAGTTCGCCGCGGCGGGCGGACACCTCGCCGCCGACTACCGCGGACTCTCCGTCACCGGCCTCACCGAGGCGATCGCCAAGCTGCCGCGATCCTGGTCCACGCTGCGCCAGCTCGTGGCGTGCGCCGAACGCGATCGTCCCGACGCGCTCGTCGTCATCGATTTCCCCGACTTCAACTTCCCGCTCGCGCGCCGCGTCAAGCGGCTCGGCATCCCGGTCATCTATTACATCAGCCCGCAGATCTGGGCGTGGCGGCCGGGGCGGTTGAAGACGATTCGGGCGATCGCGGATCTCGTGCTCGTGATCTTTCCGTTCGAGGCGCAGATCTATCGTGACGCCGGCGTCCCCGTGGAGTTCGTCGGGCATCCGCTGGTTGATCTCGCGGTCGCCGCGGAACCGAGGGACGCGTTCCTCGTGCGTCACGGGCTGACGTCAGGCGCGCCGACGATCGCGATGCTGCCGGGCAGCCGTCCCAACGAAGTGACGCGCATTCTGCCGACGCTGCTCGACGCGGCAGAGCGGATCCGCGCCGCGGTGCCTCGCGCGCAATTCACGATCGCGCGCGCGCCGAGCCTCGACGACCATCTGTTCGATGCCGTGCGGGGCGCCCGCTTCGCGCCGATGGTCCTCATCGAAGGCGACACCGACGGCGTGCTGGCGGCGGCCGATGTCGCATTGACGGCGTCGGGCACCGCGACCGTCCAGACGGCGCTGCACGACACGCCGATGGTCGTCGTCTATAAACTGTCGCCGATGACGTACCGGCTCGGCCGCCCGCTCGTGCGCCTCGATACCTTTGCGATGGTCAACCTGATCGCCGGCGAGAAGATCGTTCCCGAGCTGATTCAGGACGCGTGCACGCCGGAGGCGGTCGCCGCGGAAGCCGTGTCCATGCTGACCGACCCGGCACGCGCGGCGACGATCCGCGCCGGGCTCGCGCGTGTCCGCGAGCGCCTCGGCGCGCCAGGCGCGAGCCGTCGCGCCGCGACGGCGATTCTGCAGAAGATCCGTGGCTGAAACCGCGATCGAATTCCGTGACGTGTCGTTTTCGCGCCCGGGCCGCGCGCCGGTCCTCGATCACTTCGATCTGAGCGTCCCGCCCGGCGAAGTGCTCGCGCTCGTCGGACGCAGCGGCGCCGGCAAGACGACGCTGCTGAAGCTGGTCAACCGGCTGCTGCTGCCGGACGCCGGGGCCGTGTTCGTCGAAGGCCGCGACACGCGTGAGTGGGAACCGATCCGCCTCCGCCGCCGCATCGGCTACGTGCTGCAGGAAGTTGGGCTCTTTCCGCACATGACCGTTGCGGACAACATCGGCGTCGTCCCGCGGCTGGAGGGCTGGCCGCGTGAGCGCATCGCGGCGCGGGCCGCCGAGCTCCTGGACCTGATTGGCCTGGAGCGATCGTTCGGCGCCCGATGGCCCGACGAGTTGTCGGGCGGGCAGCGCCAGCGCGTCGGCGTCGCGCGCGCGCTCGCGGTCGATCCGCCGGTGGTGCTGATGGACGAACCGTTCGGGGCGCTCGATCCGGTGACGCGCGCGGAGCTGCACGTGGAATTCAAGCGGATTCAGGATCGCGTCCGCAAGACGGTGATCATCGTCACGCACGACATGGGCGAAGCGTTCGCCCTCGGCAGCCGGGTCGGCGTGCTCGCCGAGGGCCGCCTCGTCGCCTACGACACGCCGAGCAGGCTGGTTGTGTCGACGCATCCGGCGGTGCGTCGGCTCCTGGACTCGGTCACCCGTCTACCTCTAGCCGAGGCCGAGAGTCTACGCTCGAGGCCGAGGTCTGAGAGCGAGTTGGGGGTGGGGCCCCAACGAGCGGAGTAATGAAAGATGGCCGTGTTCACGTTCTGGTCGTCGCATCACGCCGAACTGGCCACGCTGTTTGCGCAGCACGTCCTGCTCGTCGCGTTCTCGACGCTCGTGGCGGTGGCCGTCGGCGTGCCGCTCGGCATCTTCGCGGCTAGGCGGCCCAGGTTCGGCGCGCCGGTCGTCGCGATCGCGAACATCGTGCAGACGGTGCCGAGCCTCGCGATGTTCGGCTTCCTGCTGCCGGTGCCGCTGATTGGCGGCGTTGGCGCGCGTGCCGCCGGCTTCGTGCTCATTCTGTACGGCCTGCTGCCGATCATCCGCACGACGATTGCCGGACTGAACGGCATCGATCCCGCGATCCGCGAGGCGGGCGTGGCGATGGGGATGACGCCGGGCGAACTGCTGCGGCAGGTCGAGCTGCCGCTGGCGCTGCCGTCGATCGTCGCGGGCGTGCGCGTTGCCGCCGTCGTCGGCGTCGGCACGGCGACGATCGCGGCGGCGATCGGAGCGGGCGGGCTCGGCGAATACATCTACCGCGGACTCTCGATGGTCGACACGACCGTGATCCTGGCCGGCGCCATTCCCGCGGCGATCCTCGCGCTCGCAGTCGATGGCGCACTCTGGTGGACGGAGCGTCGGCTTTCAGCGCGGCGGGCGGGGCGATCGAGACGTGCGGTCGCCGTGTCAGCCGCAGCCGTGCTGCTCCTCGCGCTCGTCGGCAGCAGCGTCGTCACGGCGCGCACGAAGGGCGCGATCGTCGTCGGTTCCAAGAATTTCACCGAGCAGGTGAGCCTCGGCGAGCTGCTCGCGCAGACGATCGAGCGCGACGCGGGCCTGCCCGTCGAGCGCCGGCTGAATCTGGGTGGAACGCTGATCTGCGAGCGCGCGCTGGCGGCGGGCGACATCGACGTCTACGTCGAGTACACCGGCACCGCGCTGACGGCGGTCTTTCATCAGCCGATCAGCACGAACGCGAGTACCGTCTACGACACCGTGCGCGAGCTCTACGCGCGCAGCGGACGCACGTTGCTGCCGCCGCTCGGCTACGACAACACGTTCGCGATCCTCGTGCGCGGCGTGGACGCGCGCGCGCTCGGTCTGCGCACGATCGACGATGCGGTGAAGGTGGCGCCGAAGTGGCGGGCGGGATTCGGCTACGAGTTTCTCGAGCGCCCGGATGGTTACCCGGGCCTGGCGACAGCGTACGGGCTGCAGTTCAGCGCGCCGCCGAGCGTGATGGACCTGACGCTCAGCTATCGCGCGCTGGCGGCGGGGCAGGTCGATCTCATCGCAGGCGATGCGACGGCTGGGTTGATCAAGGGGTTGGATTTATTCCGCCTGGCAGACGATCGCCACTATTTTCCGCCGTACGACGCCGCGCCCGTCGCGCGCGCGGCGACGCTGTTGCGATATCCGCAGCTGCGGACGGCGATCGAGCATCTCGCCGGCCGGATCTCCGCCGACGACATGCAGGCGATGAACTATGCCGCGGACGCGCGGCACGAGGACGTCAAAGAGATCGTGCGCCGGTTCCTCAGTACGCACTAGACGACCGCGTCTAGCTCGCGCCCTTCTTCGTCACCAGATCCGAGATCACGCCGGAGAGTTGTTCGGGGTCGATCGGCTTCGTGAGGTAGTCGTCGTACCCGGCGGCCAGCGCGCGGAGGCGATGATAATCGCCTGCGTATGCCGTCACCGCCACGGCGCGCAGGTTCGGTGTCTTGGGGTGCGCGAGCGCACGCAGCGCGGCGATCAGCTCGTATCCATCGCAATCGGGCATGCCGATATCGGTGAGCACGACGTCGTACGGGTGGGCCGACACCATCTTCAGCGCCTCGCCCGCCGATCCGACGACATCCGCGACCGCGCCCGCCTGCGTGAGGATGTACTGCAGCACCTCGCGCGCGTCGCGCTCGTCGTCCACGATCAGCACGCGCGTGTCCGCCGGCACGGCCGCCGGCGCCGGACGGCTGACGATCGCGATGCTGGGCGTCACCGTGCGCAGGGGGAGCCGCACCCTGAACGTCGCGCCCGACTCGTCGCCCCCGCTTGCGGCAGTGACCGTGCCGCCATGCGCCTCGACCAGGTACCGCACCACCGCGAGACCCAGACCCAGGCCGCCGTGCCGCCGCGTAATGCTCGTGTCGGCCTGGCGGAAGCGATCGAACACGTGGGGCAGGAACGCCGGCGCGATCCCGGAGCCGGTGTCGCGCACGACGATCTGCGCCTCGCCGCCCGTCCGCTCGAGCCGCACCGCCACGCGGCCGCCTTTCGGCGTGAACTTCACCGCATTCGACAGCAGGTTCCAGATCACCTGCTGCAGCCGGTCGGCGTCGCCGGTGACAAGGCGAGCGGTGCGATCGATCGTCACATCGATCTCGACGCCCTTGCTCGCGGCGGCCGGGCCCACCGTTTCGACCGCCGCGCCGATCGTGGCCGACAGATCGACGGGGTCGGCCGCAATCTGCATCTTGCCGCTGACGATGCGAGAGACGTCGAGGAGGTCGTCGATGAGCCGCATCTGCCGCTTCGCGTTTCGGCCGATCACCTCGAGCGCGCGCGACACCGTGTCCTTGTGCGTCCGGCGCGCGTCGACGATCTGCGTCCAGCCGAGAATCGCGTTCAGCGGCGTACGCAGCTCGTGCGAGAGCACCGCGAGGAAGTCGTCCTTCGACCGGCTCGCCGTTTCGGCGTCGGCCCGCGCGGCCTGCTCGCGCGCGAGCGCCCCCGACAACGCCTGCTCGAGCTCCCGGCGGCGATCGAGCTCGGTCTCGAGCGCCTGCGCGCGCTGCTGCAGCCGCGTGATCTCGCGCAGCCGGCTGTCTTCGGTCCCGGCCCACGTGTACCCCTCGGCCGGGACGACATGCCCGTGCTGCCGGCAGACCTCCAGCAGGGCCTGGCCGTCCGCATCGTTGAGGAAGTTGCGCATGCCGTACGCACACATCAGCGAGCAGTCGTACGCCTGAAGGAGCGTGTTCCAGAACTGCTCCAGACGAATCGCCGCTTCGGGATTCCCGTCCTTCCAGAGGACGTTCACCATCTCGCCGTACGCGCGCACGCCGCGCCCGGGGTGCAGGGCGCACGCGGTTTCGATCGTGCGTCCGATGATCGTGGCGAACAGGTCTTCGTCCGGCAGGGCGCCCGTCATGAACGAGTCCAGCGTGTGGCTGGCATCCAGCATCGTCAGCAGGCCGCCCTGCGCGGCGGCCTCAACGTCGAACCCCTTCGCGCGCAGCCCCTCGGTGAACTTCCGGACGTGCGGCTCGGTGGCGATCACGATGGCCGGATGGCCGGCCGCAAACCCTTCGCTCAGAAATTCGACCACCCGCTCGGCCAGGAAATCCTCGTCCTCGTAGAACTGGACGATGTGGTCGGTGGCCGGAGCGTGAGGCTTCGTGACCGGGCTCGACGGACGAAACGATTGAATGTGCATGGCTTATTCGTGTCTCAAATCGCAACGTTCACACAGCGCACCGTCGACGCTCGCGCGCGCGAACGCGCCCTCGTTCACAGGGAAAACGGCGCGCGCGACGTCTCCTAACCAAGACGCATGCCGTCCCGGCCGAGGTAAGGCCGCGACCGATTTCGGTGTGGTACGATGAGCCTTTTGAGGACATCCCGACATGCCGACCGTGAACACCTTCGGGACGCAGACCACCCTGCAGGTGGGCGACCGCAGCTTCCGCATCTTCAGCCTTCGCGTCCTCGAAGCCGCCGGATTCCCCGAGGTCGCGCGCCTTCCGTATTCGATCAAAATCCTGCTCGAGAACGCACTGCGCCACGAGGATGGACGCTTCGTCAAGGCGGCTGACATCGAAGCGCTCGCGCGCGTCGATCTCAAGTCCCCGGCGCAGAAGGAAATTGCGTTCGCGCCGGCCCGCGTGCTGCTCCAGGACTTCACCGGTGTTCCCGCAGTCGTCGATCTCGCGGCGATGCGCGACGGCATCCTCCGGCTCGGAGGCAATCCAGACAAAGTAAACCCGCTGCAGCCCGTCGAGCTCGTGATCGATCACTCGGTGCAGGTCGACTACTTCGGGCAGGCCAACGCGTTTCAGCTGAATGCAGAGCTGGAGTTCTCGCGCAACAAGGAGCGCTACGCGTTCCTGCGCTGGGGCCAGGACGCGTTCCACAACTTCCGCGTCGTTCCGCCAGACACCGGCATCGTCCACCAGGTGAACCTCGAGTACCTCGCGCGCGTCGTGGTGTCAGATGACACGCCCGACGGCGCCATCGCGTATCCCGACACGCTCGTCGGCACCGACTCGCACACGACGATGGTGAACGGCCTGGGCGTCGTGGGGTGGGGCGTGGGCGGCATCGAAGCGGAAGCGGCGATGCTCGGCCAGCCGATTTCGATGCTCGTTCCGCGCGTCGTCGGCTTCCGCTTGACCGGCACGATGCTCGAGGGCGCGACCGCGACCGATCTCGTGCTGACGATCACCGAGCGGCTGCGTAAGCACGGCGTGGTCGGCAAGTTCGTCGAGTTCTTCGGATCCGGCCTCGAGCACCTGACGATCGCCGACCGCGCGACGCTCGGCAATATGTGCCCCGAGTACGGCGCGACGATCGCGATCTTCCCGATCGACGCGATGACGCTCGACTACCTGCGGCTCACGAGCCGCGAGCCGTCCCGCATCGCGCTCGTGGAGGCGTACGCGAAGGCGCAGGGCCTGTTCCGCACGGCTGGTGAGCCGGAGCCGGTGTACTCGGAGGTCATCGAGCTCGACCTCGCGACGATTGAGCCGAGCCTCGCGGGTCCGAAGCGGCCGCAGGATCGCGTGTCGCTCAAGCAGGCGAAGAGCGGATTCCAGACCGCGCTCGGTGTGATGCAGTCCGCGTTGAAGAAGACGGCGGACGTGGCGGCGGCCGTGGCCGGGGCGGCGACCGCGACGGCGACGATGACGAGCGAGGGCGCAGTCGCGTGCGCGGATGTGGCAACGGCCCCGCCGATGGCGCACCAGGTCGATCACGGCTCGGTCGTGATCGCCGCGATCACGAGCTGCACGAACACCTCGAATCCCAGCGTGATGATCGGCGCCGGCCTGCTGGCGAAGAAAGCCGTCGAGCGCGGGTTGAAGAGCCAGCCGTGGGTGAAGACGAGCCTGGCGCCCGGATCGAAGGTCGTCACGGAGTATCTGAACAAGGCGGGCCTCACGCCGTATCTCGAGCAACTCGGATTCCACCTGGTCGGCTACGGCTGCACCACGTGCATCGGCAACAGCGGCCCGCTCCCGGACGAAGTGTCGGCGGAAGTCGAGTCGCGCAACCTGGTCGTCGCGTCCGTGCTGAGCGGCAACCGCAACTTCGAGGGACGCATCCAGCAGCAGGTCCGCGCGAACTACCTGGCGTCGCCGCCGCTCGTGGTCGCATACGCGATCGCCGGCCGGATGACGCTCGATCTGACGACGGAGCCGATCGGCATCGGCCGCGACGGCGAGCCGGTGTACCTGCGCGACCTGTGGCCGACCGAGCGCGAGATTCAGGAGACGATGCTCACGTCGGTGAAAGCGGAGATGTTCCGCGAGCAGTACGCCGACGTGTTCAGCGGCGACGATCGCTGGCGCGCGCTGCGCGTGCCGACCGGCAAGACGTTCACGTGGGAGCCCGATTCGACCTACATCCGGAATCCGCCGTTCTTCGAAGGGCTCACGCCGCAGCCGGCGCCGCTCAAGGACTTCACGGGCGTGCGGGCCCTCGCGGTGCTCGGCGACAGCATCACCACCGATCACATCTCGCCGGCCGGCTCGATCAAGAAGGACAGCCCGGCGGGGAAGTATCTGATCGAGCATGGCGTGCAGCCGCATGATTTCAACTCGTACGGCGCGCGGCGCGGCAATCACGAAGTGATGATGCGCGGTACGTTCGCCAACATCCGCCTGCGCAATCAGCTCGCGCCAGGCACCGAAGGCGGGTGGACGACGTACCAGCCGGACGGCGACGTGACGACGATCTACGACGCTGCGATGCGCTACAAGACGGCGGGCGTGCCGCTCGTCATCTTCGCGGGCAAGGAATACGGATCCGGATCGTCGCGCGACTGGGCGGCGAAAGGCACGCTGCTCCTCGGCGTCCGCGTCGTCGTCGCGGAGAGTTTCGAGCGCATCCATCGCAGCAATCTGGTGAACATGGGCGTGCTGCCGCTGCAGTTCGACGCCGGCGCGAACGCCGCGTCGCTGGGGCTGACGGGCCGCGAGCGCTACGAGATCACCGGCATCGCGCAGGGGTTGCGCCCCGGCAGCCGCGTCAAGGTGAGCGCGCTCAAGGACGACGGGACGTCGATCGTGTTCGAGGCGCTGGCGCGGATCGACACGCCTGAGGAGCTCGTGGCGTTCCGCCACGGCGGCATCCTGCCGTACGTCCTGCGCCAGCTGGCCGGTCATACGTAGGGGCCGAGCCTGCTCGGCCCTGGGCTGGGCGGAGCAAGCTCCGCCCCTACACCTATGCTGACCGCCGCACACGTTAAGGCCGCCGCACGCGAACTCGGGTTCGACCTGTGTGGCATCGCGCCGGCCGGCGACTTTCCCGAGCTGAAATTCTTCCCGCAGTGGCTCGAGCGCGGATACGCGGGCGAGATGGCGTATCTCGCGCGCTCAGCCGATCGCCGCGCCGATGTCCGGCACGTCCTTCCGTCCGCGCGCAGCGTCATCGTCACCGGCACCTTGTACAACGTCGATCGCCCGTACTCGACCGAGTGCGGCGATCCCGCGCGCGCGCAGATCGCCCGGTACGCGTGGGGCGACGACTACCACGAGGTCATCGAACAGCGGCTCGACGCGCTGCTCGCGCGGATGCGCGACGCGTCGCCCGATCCGTTCGAGGCGCGGCGGTACGTGGACACCGGACCCGTGCAGGAGCGCGTCTACGCGCAGCATGCCGGCATCGGCTGGATTGGGAAGAACACGTGCGTCATCAATCCGGGCGTCGGCTCTTTTGTGTTTCTCGGTGAGATCATCTGCAGCCTGCCGCTCGATCCCGATCCGCCGGCGTTCGACCAGTGCGGCGCGTGCACGCTGTGCATCGAGGCGTGCCCGACGCGGGCGATCGTCGAGCCGGGCGTCCTCGACTCGACGCGCTGCATCTCGTACGTGACGATCGAGGCGCGCGGTCCGATTCCCGAGGCGATGCAGCCGGCGATCGGCTCGCACGTGTACGGCTGCGACATCTGCCAGGAGGTCTGCCCCTGGAACGCGCACCCGCCCGCCTCATCCGATCCCGCGTGGCAGCCGCGCCCGGCATGGGACATGCGATCGACGTCGGAGCTTGCTGCGATGAGCGATGATGAGCTGCGCGAGGCGATGCGGGGCAGCGCGATGTCGCGCGCGAAGGTCAGCGGGCTGCGGCGGAACATCGCCGTCGCCTTGTCCCGCGGCTGGCCGCCGGAAACGGCGCTAGAATAAAACGTCATGGCCGGCTCGCTCGCGCCGTCGCTGCTGCTCTCGATGCCGCAGCTCACCGATCCGAATTTCAACCGCACCGTGGTGCTGCTCTGCAAGCACAGCGGAGAAGGCGCCTTCGGCCTGGTGGTCAACCGTCCGCTCGTCACGACCGGCCGCGTCGTCGTCAATCTCGATCCGCCGGTGACGCCGGATCACGATCTGCAGGTGTGGATTGGCGGTCCTGTCGAGCCGCAGCGCAGCTGGATCCTCATAGGGGACGAGCCGGAGGGCGAAGAGGGCGGGATGCGCGTGTCGGACGGCCTGTATCTCTCGACGTCGCCGGACCTGCTCCGCCGCCTGCTCGAGCCGCTGCCGCCGCCGCAGGCGCGGCTGATGATTGGCTATTCGGGGTGGGGTCCTGGTCAACTCGAAGCGGAGCTCGAACAATCGGCGTGGCTGCTGAGTGACATCGATCGCGACCTGGTGTTCAACACGCCGCCGGAACGCATGTGGGAAGCCGCGATCCGCCGCCTCGGCGCGGATCCTGCCGCCCTGCACACCTCACGCGGAGTGCACTGATGCCGCGACGAGCCGACCAGGACATGCGCGATCAGGAAGTGGTTCGCGCGAACAGGGAACTCGCCGCGTATTTCAAAGGCCGGCGCACAGAACGCGAGGCGCGCGCCGCGTTGAAGATCATCAAGGCATTCGTGCGCGACCGCGAGCGGCGCCATGCCAAAGACCGCGCCCCGCTTCCGGCAAAGAAAACTGCGGCCGCTCAAAAATCCACGCCGAGCTAGTCCCCAGCCCCCAGCCCCCAGTTGTAGACTAGTGAAATGACTTCCAAGTTGATGATGGTGGCCTGCGCGGCGCTGCTGACCGTTCCGCTGGTTGCCTTTGAGGAGCAGGCTGTGCCGCAGACCGCAGACCTTCAGAGAATGGCCGCGCGCTTCGCGCCGACGGATATCAGCGCCGACGTCTCGGCGCTCTCGCCCGCGGATCGCCAGATCCTCGCGAAGCTGGTCGAGGCGTCGAAGATCGTGGACACGCTGTTCCTCAAGCAGGCGTGGTCCGGG
>Ga0193726_1001642_pt1 | contig 16920 bp, 11 predicted proteins | sample H2c1metaG_FD_144928 | JGI IMG/M metagenome (GOLD analysis project Ga0193726, IMG submission 144928) | Soil microbial communities from a riparian zone of the East river system, Colorado, United States - H2c1 | ecosystem: Environmental > Terrestrial > Soil > Riparian zone | place: USA: East River... | reverse complement strand
CTTGGGATCGAGGCGGAGGTGATCAATCTCCGGTCGCTGCGCCCGCTGGATACCGAAACCGTTGTGGCCAGCGTGAAGAAAACCAACCGGCTGGTGACGGTCGAGGAGGGCTGGCCGTTCGCCGGCATCGGCGCCGAAGTCGCGATGCGGGTGATCGAGCAGGCGTTCGACTGGCTGGACGCGCCGCCGGTCCGCGTGCACGGCGCCGACGTGCCGTTGCCTTATGCCAACAATCTGGAGAAACTCGCGCTGCCGCAACCGGACTGGGTTGTCGACGCGGTGCGGAAACTGATCTGAGCGGGAGGGCGCATCGTGGCCACCAATATCCTGATGCCGGCGCTTAGTCCGACCATGACCGAGGGCACGCTGGCGCGCTGGCTGAAAAAGGAAGGCGAAACGATCAAGGCCGGCGACGTGATCGCGGAAATCGAAACCGACAAGGCGACGATGGAGGTCGAGGCGGTCGATGAAGGCGTGCTCGGCCGAATTCTGGTGCAGGACGGCACCGAGGGTGTGAAGGTCAACGCACCGATCGCGGTACTGGTCGATGCCGGAGAGGCGGTTCCGGCGGCGGAGAATGCCGTGCCGGTGGTGCCGGCACCCGCGGCAACGGCGTCCGCCTCGGCGGCTCAGGCGTCGGCGACGCAAGCGCCGGAACCAGCGCCACCGGTCACCGCTCCGGCCGCGCCTCGCCCGAATGGTCATGCGGCGAATGGGGAGCGAGTGTTCGCCTCACCGCTGGCCCGCCGGATGGCGTCGCAGGCTGGCATCGATTTGTCGGCGCTGAAGGGCAGCGGTCCAAATGGCAGGATCGTGCGGGCGGACATCGAGGCGGCCCAGAAATCCGTGCCGGCCGCCGCGCCGGTGCCGACGCCTTCGCCGGCGACGCGGGCTCCGGCGCCGGTCCCCGCGATCGGCGCGCCGCACCGCCTGGTGCCGCATAGTTCAATCCGAAAAGTGATCGCGCGCCGGTTGACCGAGGCAAAGTCTTCCATTCCGCACTTCTACGTCTCGATGGACATCGAGATCGACGCATTGATCGGCTTGCAAAATCAATTGAACGCCAAATCGCCGGCACGCGACCAGCCCGGTTCGTATTTCATCACGATCAACGACCTGGTGATCCGCGCCGCCGGCACCACCCTGCGCCGGATCCCCGAGGTCAACGCCAGTTGGACCGACGACGGCATGGTGTTTTACGACGATGTCGATATCAGTGTCGCCGTCGCCATCCCAGACGGGTTGATCACGCCGATCGTTCGCCGCGCCGATCAAAAAGGCCTGCTGACGATCAGCCGTGAAATGCGCGATCTGGCGACCCGCGCGCGGGCCGGTAAGTTGAAGCCGGAGGAGTTTCAGGGCGGCGGGTTCTCGATCTCCAACATGGGCATGTTCGGTGTGACCGAGTTCTCCGCCATCATCAATCCGCCGCAGGCCGCGATCCTCGCCGTCGCGACGGGCGCGAAACGGCCGGTGGTGAAGAACGACGCGCTGACCATCGCGACCGTGATGACGTGTACCCTCAGCGTCGATCACCGCGTCGTCGATGGCGCGTTGGGAGCGCGCTGGCTGCGTGAATTCAAAACCATCGTCGAAGATCCGTTGAGCTTAATGCTATGACCCCACCTGGTTGTTTGCTGCGTCCCGCGGTTCGCGCCGATCTGCCGGACGTCGTGCGGCTCGTCCGCGGCCTCGCCGAATACGAGGAACTGGAGTCCGAATTCACCGCCACGCGAGGCGACTTCGAACGGCTGCTGTTCGCGCCCGATCATGTCGCGGAGGCGACTCTGGCGACGCTGCCGGGCCGCGCGCCGGTCGGCATCGCACTGTATTATCGCTCGGTGAACACGTTCAAAGGTCAGACCGGCATGTTCCTGGAAGACCTGTTCGTCGAACCGGATGTGCGCGGCACCGGTATCGGCATCGCCTTGCTGCGGCATTTGGCGGAAATCGCCGTCGACCGCGGCTATAACGTCATCGAATGGCGCGTGTTGAACCGAAACGAACCCTCGATCCGGTTCTACGAACGGCTCGGCGCCTCCAGGGACAATCAGTGGCAGGTTCGGCGCCTGTATGGGGCCGCGCTGACCAGGCTCGCGGGAGACGCGGCGAAAAATGTCTGAGCAACGTTTCGATCTCGTCGTGGTCGGCGGTGGTCCCGGCGGCTATGTCGCCGCGATCCGCGCCGCGCAACTCGGCATGCGCACCGCCATCGTCGAACGCGAGAATCTGGGCGGGATTTGCCTCAACTGGGGCTGCATCCCGACCAAGGCGCTGCTGCGCACCAGCGAGATCAACCATCTGCTGCATCATGTGCAGGACTATGGTTTCGCACCGGTCACCGCGACGTTCGACATCGGCGCCATCGTGAAACGATCGCGGGCGGTGGCGAAGCAATTATCGTCCGGCGTCACGTTCCTGATGCGCAAGAACAAGATCACCGTGTTCGACGGCACCGCCAAACTGGCCGGCAAGCAGACGCTGGCGGTGGAGAAGGACGGCAAGCCGGTGGCGACGCTGACATCGGAGCACATCATCCTGGCGACCGGCGCGCGTGCCCGGGAACTGCCGGGGATCGAGGCCGACGGCAAACTGATCTGGAGCTATCGCCATGCCATGGTGCCGCCGGCGATGCCGAAGTCGCTGCTGGTCATCGGCTCGGGGGCGATCGGTATCGAGTTCGCCAGCTTCTATCTCAATCTCGGCGCCAAGGTGACCGTGGTCGAGGTGCTGCCGCGCATCCTTCCCGCCGAGGACGAGGAAATTTCCGCCTTCGCGCACAAGGCGTTCGAAACGCAAGGCATGACGATTCTCGCCGGTGCCGCGGTGAAGGGCGTGAAGAAGGCCGCCGACAACGTCACGGTGACGGTGGAAGCCGGCGGCAAATCGCGGGATATCACGGTGGATCGCGTGATCTCCGCCGTCGGGATCGTCGGTAACGTCGAAGGAATTGGCCTGGAAGGCACCGGCGTGAAGCTCGATCGCACCCACGTCGTGATCGACGCGTTTTGCCGCACGGGCGAGCCGGGCGTCTATGCGATCGGCGACCTCGCGGGTCCGCCCTGGCTGGCGCACAAGGCGATGCACGAGGGCGTGATCTGCGTGGAAAAGATCGCCGGCCTCAACGACGTGCATCCGTTGAATGTGGCGAACATTCCGGGCTGCACGTATTGCCGGCCGCAGATCGCCTCGGTCGGCCTGACCGAGGCACGCGCGAAGGAGGCCGGCCACGAGATCAAGGTGGGACACTTCCCGTTCATCGGCAACGGCAAGGCGATCGCCATGGGCGAGACCGAAGGCATGGTGAAGACCATATTCGATGCCAAAACCGGTGAATTACTCGGCGCGCATATGATCGGCGCCGAGGTGACCGAAATGATCCAGGGCTACACCATCGCCCGGACATTGGAATCGACCGAGGCCGAGTTGATGCGCACGGTGTTCCCGCATCCCACCATCAGCGAAACGATGCACGAGGCGGTGCTCGCCGCCTATGGCCAGACGCTGCACATGTGAGGCGCCTGGCGTTGCGCGTGTGACGCGTCCCGTTGTCGCGGGTCACGACGACGGGGGTGTTCAGCTTCGGTAGTCGGGGGTGCCGTCCTCGATCAACCGCAGCGCGGCGCCCCACAGCATGGCGTAATGGGCCTCGTCATCCTCGAAGGATTTGAACTGGTCGGACGCGTGTTGGCAGACGTCGTGCGGCGGAATGGTCAGCGCGCGCCCGCAGGACAGCGCCGCGACCTGCGCCGCGCAGGCGCGCTCCAGCATATAAAGCTGGTGAAACGCCTCGGCGATCGAAGTCCCGGCGGCCAGCAGGCCATGGTTGCGCATGATCATCGTCTTGTGCCGGCCCAGATCGCGCACCAGGCGTTCGCGCTCTCCGAGATCCAGCGCGACGCCTTCGTAATCGTGGTAGGCGATTCGGTTATAGAATTTCATCGCGTGCTGCGACAGCGGCAGCAGACCTTCGGTCATCGCCGACACCGCGATTCCGGCGGTGCTGTGGGTATGGACCACGCAAAGCAAATCCGGCCGCGCCATATGGATGGCGGAATGAATGGTGAAGCCGGCGGCGTTGACATCGCGAGAACTCTTGCCGCTGGTCTCCACCACGTTGCCGTCCAGGTCGATACGCACGAGGTCCGATGCACGCATCTCATGAAAATTGACGCCGTATTTGTTGATCAGGAAATGATGGTCAGGGCCGGGCAGACGGGCGCTGATGTGGGTGTAGACGAAATCGGTCCAGCGATGATGCGCGACCAACCGGTATAGCGCGGCGAGGTCGCCGCGAACGCGCCACTCCGTTTCGGAGACGTCCGCCGGATGGGACGGTAGGTTGGCGATATTCATCACAGGCCTCTCGATGCTTCGAACCGCCGCACCGGTACCACGCCGGAAGCGTGACCGCCAGAGGTCCGGCGGCGAGTTCGCGGTCGCGCGGCACGGCGCGGCGCCTGCCCGACGGCGCTGGAGCGTAACCCGCGGACCGTGAAGCGCACGAGGAACCGATTCTTTTGTATTGACATATATCCTTTTTTCAGGCTAATATACCTTATTAAAGGTTCACATTCCGGGCAGCCTGCGATTTGAGTACGAGGACATTCCAGCCCTCAGGCCGTGAAGCCCTGGGCGCTCCGGGCAATGCCGGCTTATGCCGGCGGCCCGGAGCGTCGATTTGCCGCGAGTGTCGAAGAATATAGTCCCGATTACCCAGAAAGAAAAGCAGATTTATTCCTAACACGATGGTAGCGGTGCCGCATGCGCCTGGGGTCTCCCTCACTCATCGAACATGGCGATGATATCCGCGACGCGCCTAGCGTATGCGCGGACCAACTCAATTGCTGGTTCTCCGTGAAGGTTAAGGGCAGCTTCGTTGATAATTACGCGCGCCGAAATTTTTGTATTGCCTTTGCTCGGCGTGAAAGTGACTCCGGTCGCGGTTCGGCAAAGGACGGTTTTGTCATTGAGGCTGTTTTGCCAGAGAGGGGCCGGACGCCAGTAAGCATGCGTGACCATCGCAGTGTCTATTTCGGGTTCCGCGCTAACAAATCGATGATGCTTGCGAATGATGTCGAGACGATGGAGGGGCCACAGCATCGAATCCCCTCCGCTGTAAGGCCTCAACCCTTTAATTTTGGAGAGATCGGTTTCCGAGAGCCACTGTTCACGTTTGGCTCCATCCCATGCCCCCTCGGCGTCGGCCTCTCTTTCTCGGATGAAGAATTGCGTCCGTCCGTTCGTGAGCACGCCATTACGGTTGGAGATAGCCGCCGCCAGCAAGTCCAGAGCGCTACGAATGGAGTTAAGGATGGCACCGAGATCAACGGATATGAGTGGGTCAAGCGGCTTATCAGGGTAAGCGACGAGCAGATCCCAGCCGCGATCCAATGGATCGGACTCTATGACAAGGCGATATGGCTCGCTATTAATCCAATCTCTCAATCTCTGTTGCATGATTGGTATATGGGTTACGGCCCACTCCACCATGGCATAGGCGTCGTGTAGGTCGTCGCGCATGATAGTGCCTTCCTCCCCCCCTAACCTGAGACTTAATGCGTTCAGATTGGGCGTCCGCCTGTTACTTGCATCTGCCAACCCGTGGAGCGGATTAAGTCGCCAAGCTGCTCATACAGCCGAATGGCAACCTGTAAGTCCGTTTGGACGGCCAACTTGGTGGCCATATGCCCCGGACGCCCAAAGAGCGGTGAGCCTGGAGGAGATTCAATTGATGCGGTCAGTAGTACCGATTGAACGCGTTGATCCAGAATCCCGACGCGCCACTCCTTAACGGTTTCCGTGATGACATGATCGCCAGGAAGTAGATTAAGAAAGGTCACGTGATTTCGCTCCTTGGTTCGATTCGCACCGGCCAGGATAGCGGAGAGAGGGGCGGGAGTCCGCGGCCAGCCGCAGGTTCCCGCCCTTTCTGATTCGTGGTAGCTTCTGGCCATGGAAAACGAACTGACCCAAGAGGAAGTCGAGCGGCGCGCGCATGAAGTCGCCCGCACCCTCATGAAGACCCCTTATCGGAAGCAGGAATGGCCCAGGTCTCGGAAGTCTGATCCTCAGGCCGACCCTAACGCTCCAGCCAGCCCAGGTAAGCGCACTTCAGGCGCCAAAGCCTCTTAGGCTCCGTCAGGCCGCCGCCAGGTCAGCCGCTTACCTTCGCCGCCACGCATCGCCAACACCGCGCGTTGGGCATCCTCGATCCCAACCTTGGAACGGTGCGAGTGACGGAACGCGAACTCATCCACATAGCGTTGTAGGTGCTGCTCACTGCAATGCTGGTAGACGCCATTGATCCCGCGCTTGAACACGCTGAAAAATCCCTCGGCCGAATTCGTGGTCACGTCCCCACGCGCATATTCCTTCGCCGAATGGTTCACGGTCTCGTGGGTCGCGAACGCAACGCCGAGCGCTGAGTAGAGACGACTTTCGTTCGTGTGCAGGCGGCTTTTCGGGTCTACGTTCCCCATGACGAATTCCCGCATGTTCTTTCCGTTCACGGTGACCATGTGCCTGGCGCGGACGCGACCACCGCGCTCCACCAACGCCACGATCGGGCGCTTCTCGCGTCCACCTGTCTTGCCTCGCTTGGTGAACGGACGCCCCTTGCGTTGCGGGCTTGGCTCGGGGGGCGTCGCGCGCTTTCCCTGATACGTCTCGCCAGCCTCAATGACCTTACCCTCTCCGCCCAACAAAGACGGATCAGTGTTCGCCATGGCCTCGCGGATACGATGCTCCATGAACCATGCCGTATTATAGGCAACCTTGATCGTGCGGTGCAGTTGGTGCGCCGATACGCCCTTCTTGCTCGAATTCATCAGATGGAAGGCAATGCACCACTTCGTCAGAGGAACCTTGCTGCTTTCCATCACGTGTCCGGTCCTGACGGTGAACTGACCGCGACAATCGGGGCAATGAAACAGGCCCGCCCGATGCGCCTTCCCACCCATGCGATCGGCCCGCACCGATCCGCAATGCACACACGAGACGCCATTCGGCCAGCGCGAGAGTTCGAACCACTCGCGGGCGGCATTCTCATCATGGAAGCGGGGATCAGTCAGATCGATGTTCATGGCGGCCGTCCTTCTCAGTGACGGCACCATGAGGCTTTATGTCCGCTTTGTCAACTGAGTAATTACGAATATAGTCCGTGATCGCAAGGCCGGATCCCAGCGACATTCAGGGTCAGGCGAAACAGCGTCCCCCGGTGCGTCCCCTTGATCTCGGCCACCCCCAATCCTAACACCGGAAAATGCGTATCCTCCACATCATGGCCAGCCGAGCGACCGGTGGAGCGGAAACCTATTCAACCGACGTAATGTTGAGCCTGCACCGCGCCGGGGTCGAGCAATGCGTTGTCATCCCCAGCAACGCGCCGCGCGTCGATGAATTGCGGGCCGCCGGCCTGAGGCTTGCGACCTGGCCACTCGCGGTACCGCTGCAGCCGGTCCGGAAATTCCTCATCCGGCGGCTGCTGGAGCGGTCGCAACCAGATGTCGTGCATTGTTGGATGCGCCGGGCCGCCGGTCTGATGCCGCGGCGCGCGTCACCGGCGCGACCGGTCGTCGGGTGGTTCGGCGGCTACTACAATCCCAAACGCTTCGGAAGCTGCTCGCATTTCGTTGGAGTCACGCAAGATATCGCGAGACATATGGTCGCCGGCGGCGTGCCGTCCGACCGCGCGATGTTCATTCCGACCTTTCCCGACATCGCACCGCTGCCCGCGATCGATCGTGCGACGCTGACAACGCCGAGCGACGCCCGCGTGCTGCTGACTTTGTCGCGGCTGCATCCCAAAAAAGGCCTCGATACGCTACTGACCGCGTTGCGGCGCTTGCCTGATTGTATTGCCTGGCTCGCCGGCGACGGACCATTACGGCGTAAGCTGGAACAACAGGCGCGTGACCTCGGGGTCTTCGACCGGGTGCGCTTCCTCGGCTGGCGTAACGACCGCGCGGCGTTGCTGAGAGCCGCCGATATTTGTGTGCTCCCCTCGCGCTATGAGCCCTTCGGTACCGTCATCCTCGAATCCTGGGCTTCCAATACCCCGCTGATCGCGTGCCGGTCCGCCGGTCCGTCCGCTCACGTCGATGACGGCGAGAACGGGTTATTGGTGCCGATCGATGACGCGGAGGCACTGGCGAACGCGGCGCGCCGGCTGCTCGACGATGAAAATCTTCGTCAGCATCTGATCGCTCAGGGTTACGCCGCCTACCAACACGGCTACACACGCGAAGCGGTGACCGCGCGGTGGCTCGATTATTATCGAAGTCTGATCGAACAACAGGCAAGCTGAGCGCATTTTACCGGTGAGCATGACGATCGACTCTCCGGGCCACGACGCGTGTGTCGAGAGTCAATCGCCAAGCGCGCCGGTATCAGACATCGCCTTGCGGACGCCTTGGCTTCGGCACGGTCCCGACGATCCCCAGTTCGGCCAGCCGATTGAGTTCGTTTCGGTCCAGACCGAGGCGGCCGCCGAGGATCGCGTCGTTGTCCTGACCGAGCGTCGGCGCGGCACGGCGTAACGGGTACGGTTCATTGCCTTCGCGGAATGCCGCGGAAGTCTGGTAATGCGCACCGATGAACGGCCGCTCCACCTCGTGCCAGAAGCCGCGCGCCACCAGATGCGGGTCGGTCAGCAGATCGAACGGCCGCCGCGCGACGCCGGCGGCGATACCATTGTCCTGCAGCGTCAGCATGGCCGCGTCAGCATCCTGACCCATCGTCCAGGCACCGATGATCGTTTCCAGTTTGTCTTCCCGCGCGCGGCGCTCCGCGGTGTTCAGCGCGGCGAGGTCGTCTCGTCCAAGCAGCCGTGCCAGCGCCCGCCATGCATCGTCGCCGGTGACGGCGATGACGAGCCACGCATCGTCGCCGGCGCAACGGAAGCAGCCATGTGGCACATGCACCGGATGCCGGTTGCCGATCCGCGGCGAGACAAGGCCGTTGGAGGATCGTTCAATCAGGCTCTGAGCCACGAGAGGCAGCATGCATTCAACCTGGGACAAATCGATATTCTGACCCTCGCCGGTTCGTTGCTGATGCAACAAGGCGACGATGAACGCGGCGGCGGCGTTGAAGCCACCGACAGGATCGCCATACGCGGTTTGGTTCATGGTTGGCGGATCGTTGGGAAAGCCGGTGATCGACGGCAGCCCGGAGGCTTGCTCCAGCGTCGAGCCATAGGCCCGGCACTCGCTCCAGGCGTTGAACGAACCGAACGCCGGCATGGAGATCATCACGAGGCCCGGACGCACCCGCTTCAAAACGGAATAATCCAGACCCAGTTTGCGCAGCACTTCGCTGGAATAGTTCTCGATCACCGCATGCGCGCCGGCGACGAGAAGTTTCAGCAATGCGACGCCGTCGGGATCGGTCAGGTCGAGCGTGACGTCCAGCTTGTTCCGGTTCATCAACTGAAACCAGGGAATTTTCTCATAGCGCTGCTCGGCGATGAACGCGGCGCGCAGATCGGTGCCGCGCCACCAGTCGGGATATTGGCAGGCCTCGATTTTGATGACCTCGGCGCCCAGATCGCAGAGGTGGCGGGCGCCGGTTGGACCCGCCCAACCCATGGTCAGGTCGATGATGCGCATGCCGGTCAGCGGCAGCGTACCGGGTGCGGCCTGCTGCGCCGGACGCACACCGGCGGGAACGATCCAGACCGGCTCATGCGCGCCGGCGATCGGAGCCTCGCCACCCCGGCTTGGCGGCGTGGCTTCAAGATGCAACGGCACGACCGGGCCTTCAAACGATATGCCACCGATCTGAACCGGCACGAAGGCGCCGCGCTCACGGTGGACCTTTTGTCGCAACAGTTCGTCCATGGTGGGAACGACGGCGAGCGGCAACTTGTATTGAAGACCCAGTTCGAACCAGGCTTCGGCGGATTTCGTCAGCCACACCGGGGCGAACGCGGCATCGATCTCGGCGCTGTGCCGCAGACGATCGGTGTTCAGGGACAGATGCGACCGTGTCGCCAGGTCGGGCAGTCCCAGCATTTGGCAAATGCCACGCCATTGCCCAGGAGTAACGATTGTGACACCGATCATGCCTTGTTGGGTGGGATAGATGCCGACGGGATAGTTGCGGCCGAAACGATTGAGCCCGGGCCGGTGTCGTGACGCGCCGGCGTCCCAGGCGATCGCCCATTCATATTCGGACACGCCGAGCGAGGCTTCATGCACACTGGTGGCGAACCGGCGCGCACCGGCCGCCCGGCCATAAAGACCCGCGACGGTCGGAATGAACGCGGTGAGCCCCGCGAGAATGCCGGATTGGCCGTCGGTCGCCAGGATCGGCGGCCCATCGATCGCACCGGTCAGCACCACGAGTCCGGCGAGCGCGCGGCACACCGCGTCGGTGGCGGTGAAGTCCCGATAGGGGCCGGTCTCGCCGAACCAGGACAGGGCGGTGATGGCGAGGCCGGGATGTCGCCGCCGCCACGTGTCATGCGCCGATCCGATCACGGCGGGCGGCCGCCCATCCAGCACCACATCGGCGCCCGCCAGCAGCGAGGCCAGCGCTTCAGGAGTTTCGGTCACGCTCCGCTTGTTGGTGTTGAGCCATGCGAAATATCCGCTCATCCCATCGGCGACGATCGGCGGCAGCGTCCGTAGCGGATCGCCGCCGGGCGGTTCGAGCCTGATCACATCGGCACCGAAATCAGCGAACAACTTGCCGCAATAATCCAGTGCGATACCGGAACCGAGTTGCAGGACGTGAAAGGCGGATAACGGCATAGGCAACCCTCAGGGGCACATGGTGAAATACGACTGACCGGACGTGCGGCCGGCGGGCGATCCGCTGCCGCGCGCGCGGTTCCGCGAGCCCAGGTCGCCGCCCAGAGGTTCCTGATCCATGGCCTGATGCTTCATCGGATGTGTGCCGGCGATCTGACCATCGCGCGCGAGCAGGGTCAAATCAGAATACCTGTCCGCGCTGTGAAGCGGTTCATAGCGCGCGACCGATGCGACACTATCCTGAACTCGCCGCGACCGTGATGCGACAAAGCACTCGTATTGGTCGTTACCAGACGCGACAGCGCGTGGCTCACGGCGGCAGGAGGTTAAAGTCATGGTCACAGCGATCTCGCTCGCCGCTCTCGTCGGCCCGCCACTGTTCAGTCTTGGCAGAACGCTGATGGCGCGCCGCCGGCGCATCCAACGTCGTAGTCACTGACGCCGTCAGAACTTCAACCCGCGCGGAAATCCACCGGGCGGCATCCGCCCTGCCTGCGCCCGATCCCCCAGCCACTCCCGCAAATTCATTTCCGTGCGGACGCGTTCGCCGAGCCGCCAGGTCAGCCCATCGGCGAGACGGAACACTTTCGCATCGGACAGGCCGCCATCCTTGTAGCGCTGCAAGATCACGCCGCCGCCACGCGCCATCTCGGGGATTTGATCGAGCGAAAACACCAGCAGCCGGCGGTTTTCGCCAATCAGCGCGATGTGATCGCCATCGGCCTGGACGCAGAATGCCGCCTGCTCGCCGGGCTTCAAGTTGAGGATCTGCTTGCCGGTGCGCTTCTCGGCGCCTAGTTCCGCACTCGGAACAAGGAAGCCGCGGCCCGAGGCGGAGGCAACGAGATAGCGCATCCCCTCGACCGGCACGAACAATGCGACGGCGTCGTCCTCATTCTGCAAATCGGCCATCAGGCGCAACGCCTGGCCATCGCCCCGGCCGCGCGGCACATCCACCGCCTTCAAGGTGAACGACTTGCCGTTGGTCGCGAACAACACCAGCCGATCGGTGGTATGGCAGGGCAACAGCAGCCGCAGTTTGTCGCCCTCTTTGAATTTCAATTCCGCCGGGTCGGCGACGACTCCTTTCACCGCGCGGATCCAGCCCTTGTCCGACAAAATGACCGTGATCGCCTCGCGTTCGACCAACGCTTCAAAGGAAAAATCGACTGCCGCCGGAGCGACGCCCAGTTCCGTACGCCGGTCGCCCAATGCGCCCGATCCAAACTTTTTCCGGATTTCCTCCAGCTCAACGGAAATGCGTTTCCAACGCGCTTTGTCGCTGTCCAGCAGCGCGCGCAGTCCTTTACGCTCCTTGGTGAGCTTGTCGTGCTCGCGGCGGATTTCCATTTCCTCCAGCCGCCGCAAGCTGCGCAGCCGCATGTTCAAAATCGCCTCGGCCTTGGCGTCGGTCAAAGTGAACCGCGCGACCAACCGAGGTTTCGGCTCGTCCTCCTCGCGGATAATGCGAATCACCTCGTCGAGATTCAGATAGACGAGAAGATAACCTTCCAGCACCTCGATCCGCCGGTCGATCGCGGCGAGCCGGTGATTGGACCGCCGCACCAGCACCTCGTGCCGATGCTCGAGCCACGCCCGCAGCACCTCCTTCAGCGACATCACGCGCGGTGTGCGAGTGGCGTCCAGCACGTTCATGTTCAACGGGAAACGCGTTTCCAGCGCGGTGGCGCGGAACACCGTCTCCATCAGCACTTCGGGCTCGACGCCGCGGGTCTTTGGTTCCAGCACCAAACGGATGATATCCGAGCTTTCATCGCGGATGTCGCCGAGCAGAGGGAGTTTCTTATCCTCCATCAACTGCGCGACCTGCTCGATCAACCTGGACTTCTGCACCTGATAGGGAATTTGCGTGACCACGATCTGCCAGGTGGCGTGCTTGCCCTTCTCGACCTCCCACTTCGCGCGCAGCCGGAAGCCGCCGCGGCCGGTTTCGTAGGCAGCCAACAGCGCGGCGGGGTCCTCGGCCAGCGTGCCGCCGGTGGGAAAATCGGGACCCGGCATGTGCGCCAGCAGATCGGCGGTCGAGCACTCAGGATTGGCGATCAGGTGCATCGCGGCGGCGCAAATCTCGCCGGCATTGTGCGGCGGGATCGAGGTCGCCATGCCCACCGCGATTCCGGCCGCGCCGTTGGCCAGCAGATTGGGAAACGATCCCGGGAGAACGATGGGTTCGCTTTCCTCGCCGTCATAAGTCGGGCGGAAATCGACGGCGTCTTCGTCGATGCCGGCCAGCATGGCGCGGGCGACCTCGGTCAGCCGGGCCTCCGTGTAACGCATCGCGGCGGGGTTATCGCCGTCGATGTTGCCGAAATTGCCCTGGCCCTCGACCAGCGGATAGCGCGCGGCGAATTCTTGCGCCATGCGGACCATGGCGTCGTAAATCGACTGGTCGCCGTGCGGGTGGTACTTGCCCATCACGTCGCCGACGACGCGGGCGCATTTCTTGAACCCGGCGGTCGGATCGAGCCGCAACTGATGCATCGCGTAGATCAGGCGCCGGTGCACCGGCTTCAGGCCGTCGCGCACATCGGGCAACGACCGCGACATGATGGTCGACAGCGCGTATGCCAGATAGCGCTCGGACAGGGCGTCCTTAAGCGCGGTGTCCTCTATGTGTCCGGCGAAATTATCCGGCATCGGGGTCCTCCAGGTCGTCCGAATCGGCCACCAGAGCGGCGACCCGGTCGTACAGCATCTGCCTCGCCATGGGCAGCGGCTTGTGCCGCGCGCCGAACACGTCGCGGGCCAGAAAATGCCCGGTCAGGCGCAGACCGTCGCGCCAGTCCTCGGGATCGGACTTCATGGCGCCGGTCAGGAACGACGGCAGGCGCAGCAGGCGATCGGACCACACGCCGGCGCCCTCCGCCGTCACCGCGCGGCCGGTTTTTGGCGAAACGAACGCCAGCCCCTGGGTTGCCCCGGTCACCGCGCAGCTTGTCAAATCGAGCCCATAGCCCAGATCGGCCAGCAGCACCGTCTCCCACTGGACCACCTCGGGGAGCACCGCCGCGCCGAGCGCCAGCCGCGGCAGCAGGGCAATCAATCCGGCGAACACCGCCTCGTGCGGCTCCCGTTCCGGCAACGCATCCTCCGCCTGGGCGCACACCGCGCTCAGCATCGCGAGCGCCAGTGCATCGTCCATCACCGACGCGGCCGTGGCATGGATCAGTTCGCCGCGAAGGCTCCCGAGCTGTTCGGACATGCGCGCCACCCACCGCGCCTGCACGAAATTCCCCGCCTGCCACAGCCCGCCCTGGGCGCGTGACGCCCCACCGCGCGCGAGGCCGCGATGCGAGCCATGTTCCGCGGTCATCAACGTGACAATGACGTCACCCTCACCGTACGGTCGGGTGTTCAGCACGATGGCGGGCAGTTCCCAGTCCATCGGATGGTTATATCAGGCGGGAGAGCAAACCGTGCTGCCAAAACATGTTATCGTGCGATGCGGCCATGCCGTTAACGGTCGCCGCGGAGAGTTTTGTATGGCACCCGTACAATTTGATCGCGCCACCCTCCTGGCCGCTTTCCGTGACCTGGGGCGAGCGGCATGGGCTGAGGGAATCACCATCGAGATCGCGGTCTACGGCGGTTCCGCGCTTACGTTGATTTTCGACTGGCGCGCGGCAACGAAGGACGTCGATGGGCGAAACCGGGCCTGAGGAGACGTGATATGAACGAGATATCGGCTCGGCCGCGCACACTCCTCGAGGTGTCCCGCCGCACGCTCGCGGGAACGCAGGCACTCGACCAGGCGGTTCGGGAGTTTCTAGACGAATTTTACTCCACCCGACCCATCGGCAGGCGTCGATCCAGACACGTCCGGACCTCATCGAGGACGTGAAAGATGCCTGGTTGGCCGCTGTCGCCGAATATTTGGCCGCGAAGTACGGGCTTGAAACGCCGGACTGGGTGGAGCGCCACGGCCGGCCGCTCAGGCGGGCATTTTTCGCGGGTGGATTGGAGTCCCTGAAGGCCATCCTGGCTGTGGAAAGCCCGGCGGCGTTTCGGCGGCGATTGTTGTTTGTCGGCAAAGACGCGCTCGACCGGCCACGCGCGCGGGCCTGATCCGATGGCGATCCGTTGCGAGGCGGCGCGGCGCGTTCGACCGGTGGCCCCCCCGAGCAACACGACGAGCCATCCAGGCGGTAACCCGATGGCCAGGGATCAGCATTACGGCGGAACCGCGCTCATCCGGCGCACCGCCTGTTCATAAAGGTCACGCTCGACTCGTTGGTACCCGGCGCCGCCAAAATCGAAGTACCAGGTCTGTTGTTCGCCTTCGAGCAGCTTGCGCATCCGCGTGCGCGCTTCGATATTCGGCTCGTCCCGAGCAGTTTCGCGCAGGACAGCCGCGACATCGCCACGCGCGGAGAATTTCAGCAGCAGACAGTAAAACGCCGACACACGCGCGTTGATTGTGCGCCCATCCGCAAGTTCCGTTTGGAGGATCGCTTCGGTCTCCGGCTCGGTTGCGAAGAACCACGCCAGCATCCGGTGTCCCTTCAGGCGCAGTTTGGTCAATTGTGAATTCGCGGCACGCAGACAGAGGTCCTTCGCCCCGGGGAACGCGGCGAAGCGGGACATGTAGGCCTCGAGAATGGCTACATTGAGGTCATCGCCGTCCGGGCCTGCCTCGGCCGCCACTGTCGCGAAACGGCGCAGGGTCAGTTCCATGTCCGTATCGGCGACGGCGCCTTCCAACCAGCAACGTAATTGCGTCCGGCGGAGGTTTGAACGCAGGGATTCAACGACTCCGGGGGACCGGCACAGCGCGGTATCGGCCGCTCGCCGCAATTCAGCGGACAGCGCAAGGTGTCCGCGCGCCGCCGTGAAAGCCTCGGTCCGCATCCCCGCATCGTCCGACTGTAGCGTTGCGATCAGCAAGGGGACGATTTCAGGGTAAATATTAAACTTCGTCATGGCTATGCGTATCGCCAGCACCCCGACGTGTGGATCGTCCATCCACTGGATGAACCAGGCCAGTACCGCTGTCTGACCCGCGTAGTGCCTGGAAAACTCAACCATCACCTCCTTGTTCTTGCGCTGATCAGAGTCTCGTTCGCGGTCCTGGCCCGGCCGGGTAAGCATATCGTCACCGAAATTAATCGCGTCGGCGACCGTCCAATGCGACGTCACGAGCGTACGCCAAGCAGCATCGCGCCAGCCCCAGGCGTTATAGTACAAGCCCGCGTCGCCGCCCCAGGTCATCACAATCGGCCGCTCGATCAGTGCGCGTTCGAGCTCGAGGCGCACGGCTTGCTGATCCGGGTGCCGGGCGATGCGCCCCATCAGCAATCCAAGCCGCCCGACCACTTTCTTATCGTGATCTTGGTAATTGCCGTCGGGTAGCTGCGCGATCAGACTGTCGAGCGGTTCGACCACCTGGATACCATCGATCGAGGCCCGCAGATCGCGCAACAGGGCAGTCCATATCGCGATCTCCGCGGGGGACGGTGGAACGACGGTCTTGTGCCGTTCGATCCGCCGCGACGATTGGAAATTCGCCAACCGATCGATCAGGTCCGGCGGCAATGCCAGATATTCGCCGCCTTTCCGTTTCGCCGCGGCAATCATATCGCCATGGAGCACAGGGTCCGGCGGCGGCTCCACGACCTCCATTTCGCGCCATTCCACGTGCTCGAGCGCCCAGGCAGGCTCTTCCAACAATTTGGCGAGGAGGTCCTTGATCCAGTCGTGGGCGGGCCCGTGCGCCTGGCGCCGCGCGAGGTCGACCAGCGCCGAGCGGATCTCCGGGCGCGACAGAAACGTCCGCACCTTGCCGCGGGTCAGCGGACCGTCACGCAACCGGTCACGGTTGGCGTCGCTCAAGGCGAACATGTTCCAATCCTTTCGATCGAGACAGGTTCGCAGTTTCCATTCCGTGTCCTCCGGTGTGGCGGCGATATCGGCGACGATCGCCTCAACCACCGCCGCATCGTCGAGATACCCCGCGATCAAAGCGCGCAATAACTCATCACGCTCGGCCTGGGCGCGCGCTGTGGCGAAGCGCCGCAGCAGCCATGGCTTCGTCTCGGGATCATCGGCAAAGTAGATGGCCAGATAGGAGGTGGACCGCCCTTGCCGGCTCCAGGGTTGACGCTCGCCGATGCGCCGCAACATCGGCGCGAATGCCGGCACACCT
>Ga0193726_1001641_pt1 | contig 16924 bp, 11 predicted proteins | sample H2c1metaG_FD_144928 | JGI IMG/M metagenome (GOLD analysis project Ga0193726, IMG submission 144928) | Soil microbial communities from a riparian zone of the East river system, Colorado, United States - H2c1 | ecosystem: Environmental > Terrestrial > Soil > Riparian zone | place: USA: East River... | reverse complement strand
ACTCCCAAAGGCGTGCCGACGTGATCGAGGATCACGGGTGTCTCTGGAAAGTGCCGCGCCAGATCGATCAACTCCGGCAGTTGGGGTTCGAGCAACCACGCGTCGAAGGACAAATTGAACTTGGCGAGTTGCGCGTAGCCTTCGCGGAAGTTCTTTTGCATATAGAGTCCGGGCCCAACCCGCACCAGTGGACCGAGCACCTCAGGGTCAACGTCATAGGAGGCGCTGTGGCGAATGCCGCGGAAGCGATCGCCGGCGGTTTTCAAATGCGCCTCCAGCACCGCGCTCACCGCGGCGCCGGTGGTGAGATCGGCATGTCCGACGATGCCGGCGCACGCTCGGATGGGTCCGTACGTGCCGCTGGCGCACATCGCGGCTATACCGTTGACGAATTCCGTTTCACCGATGGGCTTGAACTCCTCAGGCCCATCGGCGCGGTACATGGCGCCGCATTGAATGAACACGGTCGCGCGGATGTTGTGTCCCGTGTTGAGATCGGCGAGGAATTCAGGCAGCAGGTAGCGCAGCGAGCCGCTCAGGACTTTCGAGAAGCCGTGCTTTGCAACCAGAGGAGGCAGCGTGGCGAGCAGGGCCACCGGCCAATCCCACAGGTGATGGTGTGGGTCGATGATGGGCAGGTCCGGCTCCAGTATTTGCTCGGTCGGCGCGCTATCGGTCATTCGGGTCTCCGCTGAAGGCGAATATTTTGCACGATTTTTATACGCCGGACGGCAAATTCTGCCCTGTTTTTCGACGCTGGGCGCTAGTTTGGGAGGATGGATTTCCTATACGTCGCCGCTGTAGTCGTGCTTTTGGTGCTGATGGTCGGATTGGTTGCCGGCTGCGCGGCGCTGGAACGCAAAAAATGAGTTGGGCCTACATTCTCAGCGGACTGGTCGCGCTGGCTCTATTGATCTACCTGGTGGCGGCGCTGATTCGCGCCGAGGATCTTTAAATGAGCGGTCAGGCGTGGTTCATGCTGTGCCTATTCTTGGCGGTGCTATTCGCGCTCGCCTATCCCCTCGCCAACTACATGGCTCGAATCGGCGACGCTCAAGCCGGCGGGTATGCACCGATAAGGGGTTGGATCGGCAAGTTCGAGCGGCTCATTTACCGCGCCGCGGGCATCAACGCGGCCGACGACATGCCGTGGACGCGTTACGCCGTGGCGCTGCTGTTGTTCAACGCGTTGGGGGCATTGGTGGTTTATCTGCTGCAGCGGGTGCAAATCTGGCTGCCGTTGAACCCTCAGCATCTGGCGAATATCTCGGCCGATTCGGCCTTCGACACCGCCGTCAGTTTCGCGACGAACACGAATTGGCAGGGATACGCCGGCGAATCGACGATGAGCTACTTGACGCAAATGCTCGGCTTAAGCGTGCAGAATTTCCTGTCGGCCGCGAGCGGAATTGCCGTGGCATTTGCGCTGATTCGGGGCTTTGCGCGCCGCTCCGCCCAGGGCATCGGCAATTTTTGGGTCGATCTGACCCGCGGCACGCTATACATCCTGCTGCCGCTCTCGCTCTGCCTGGCGGCGTTCTTCATGTCCCAGGGCGTGATTCAAAACTTCGATTCATATCGGACGGCAACCACGCTCGAGAGCCTGACCTACGACAATCCAACGCTCGATGCCTCCGGCGCGCCTGCAAAGGACGCGGCCGGCGCGCCTGTCACGGAAAAGGCGACGACGCACACGCAAACCCTGTCGATGGGTCCGGTGGCCTCTCAAGAAGCCATCAAAATGCTGGGCACGAACGGCGGCGGCTTTTTCAATGCAAATTCGGCGCACCCGTACGAAAACCCGACGCCGCTGAGCAATTTTGCGCAGATGCTGGCCATGTTCCTGATACCGACAGCGCTGTGCTTCGTGTTCGGCAGAGTCGTCGGCGACACCCGTCAGGGTTGGGCCATCCTGAGCGCAATGACCATCATATTCGTCGTCATGGCAGCGGTCGCCATCTCTTCCGAGCAGCGGGGCAATCCCATTTTCCCGCAACTCGGTGTCGATCAGACGCATAGCGCCCTGCAGCCGGGCGGCAATATGGAAGGCAAGGAGACCCGCTTCGGCATCGTTGCTTCGGCGCTGTTCACGACCATCACGACTGCTGCCTCGTGCGGCGCGGTCAATGCCGCACACGATTCCTTGACGCCGCTTGGCGGGTTGGTGCCGATGTGGCTGATGCAATTGGGCGAAGTGGTGTTCGGCGGCGTCGGCGCGGGACTCTATGGCATGTTGATTTTCGCCATCATGGCGGTCTTCATCGCCGGACTGATGATCGGCCGCACTCCCGAATTCAATCTTTCGAGATGAAAATGACGGCCATCGTCATTTTGGTCACGCCGTTCCTGGCGCTGGTCGGCACTGCGGTTGCCGTCACCTTGGAACAAGGCAGACTCGGGATTTCCAATCCGGGAGCGCACGGCTTCTCCGAGGTTCTCTATGCCCTGTCGTCGGCGTCGAACAACAACGGCAGCGCGTTCGCGGGACTGTCGGCCAACACTCCCTTCTACAATTCGCTGCTGGCGCTGGTCATGTGGTTGGGCCGATTCGCTTTCATCGTGCCGGTTCTCGCCATTGCCGGGTCGCTGGCGAAGAAGCCGCGCATCGAGGTGACGGCGGGCACGCTGCCGACACATGGAGCGCTATTCGTGGCGCTGCTGGTGGGAACCGTGATTCTGGTCGGCGCGCTGACCTACGTCCCGGCGCTGGCACTCGGTCCGGTGATCGAGCAATTGCAAATGATCGCGGCGCATTGAGCGGCACGACGCAGATTCCGCGACGGAGATTCAAAAAATGGTTCGCGCTTCGCTGAAATTATTTGATCGCGCGCTGGTCGGGCCGGCGCTGCTCGAGTCGCTGCGCAAGTTGTCGCCACGGGTGCAACTGCGAAACCCGGTCATGTTCGTGGTCTACGTCGGCAGCATTTTGACGACGATTCTCTTCCTGCAGGCGCTGCGCGGCAATGGCGAGGCGCCGCCGCTGTTCATTTTCGCGGTTTCGATCTGGCTTTGGTTTACGGTTCTGTTCGCGAACTTTGCCGAGGCATTGGCGGAGGGGCGCAGCAAGGCGCAGGCGGCTTCGCTGCGCGGGTTGAAGCAATCGATCAGCGCCAAGAAATTGCGCACCCCGAAACACGGCGCCGATTGGGTGTCGACAGCGGCGCCCGCGTTGCGCAAGGGCGATGTGTTCCTGGTGGAGGCGGGCGACGTCATCGCCGCGGACGGCGTCGTGGTCGAGGGTGTGGCGTCGGTGGACGAGAGCGCGATTACCGGCGAGTCGGCGCCGGTGGTGCGCGAATCGGGCGGGGATTTCTCGGCGGTGACCGGCGGCACGAAGGTGCTGTCCGATTGGCTGGTGGTGCGCGTCGCGGTGAATCCAGGCGAGGCCTTCATCGACCGCATGATTGCCATGGTCGAGGGCGCCAAACGCCAAAAAACGCCCAATGAAATCGCGCTGACCATTCTTTTGATCGCGCTGACGCTGGTATTTTTGCTGGCGACCGCCACGCTGCTGCCGTTTTCCCTGTTCAGCGTTGCGGTGGCCAAGCTGGGAGCGCCGGTGAGCATCACGGTGCTGGTCGCGCTGCTGGTGTGTTTGATACCGACCACGATCGGCGGCCTGCTGTCGGCGATCGGCGTGGCCGGCATGAGCCGTATGATGGCCGCGAACGTGATTGCGACATCGGGACGGGCCGTTGAAGCCGCAGGCGACGTCGATGTGCTGTTGCTCGACAAGACCGGCACCATCACGCTGGGCAACCGTCAGGCCGCGGCGTTCATACCCGTCGAGGGCGTGACCGAGCAGCAGCTGGCCGACATCGCGCAATTGAGTTCACTGGCGGATGAGACACCGGAAGGGCGCTCCATTGTGGTGCTGGCGAAACAGCGCTTCAATTTACGCGAGCGCAACTTGAGCCAGCTCGAGGCGACCTTTGTGGCCTTTTCCGCGCAGACCCGCATGAGCGGCGTCAACCTGGGGACGCGCGAAGTGCGCAAGGGCGCGGCGCAGGCGGTGCGTCAACATGTGGAAGCGCAGGGGTTCAGTTTTCCCGCCGGCGTCTCGAAGGCCGTCGATGAGGTGGCGCGCCGCGGCAGCACGCCGCTGGTCGTGGCCGACGGCGGCAAGGTGCTCGGCGTGGTCGAGCTGAAGGACATCGTCAAGGGCGGCATCAAGGAGCGCTTCGGCGAACTGCGGCGGATGGGAATTCGAACCGTCATGATCACCGGGGACAACGCCTTGACGGCGGCCGCAATTGCCGCCGAAGCGGGCGTGGATGACTTTCTCGCCGAGGCGACGCCGGAAGCGAAGCTCAAACTGATCCGCAAATACCAAGCCGAAGGCCGGCTGGTGGCGATGACCGGCGACGGCACGAACGATGCGCCGGCGCTGGCGCAGGCGGATGTCGCAGTGGCCATGAATTCGGGCACACAAGCTGCCAAAGAGGCCGGCAACATGGTTGACCTGGATTCGAACCCGACCAAGTTGATCGAGATCGTGGAAGTCGGCAAACAGCTGCTGATCACGCGCGGCTCGCTCACCACGTTCTCGATCGCCAACGACGTCGCCAAGTATTTTGCAATCATCCCTGCCGCCTTTGCCACGACCTATCCGCAATTGGCGCAGCTCGATGTCATGCGTTTGGCAAGCCCGAATTCGGCCATTCTGTCGGCGGTCATTTTCAATGCCTTGATCATCGTGCTGTTGATTCCGCTGGCGATCAAGGGAGTGAAGTACCGCGCGCTGGGCGCGGCGTCGCTGCTGCGCCGAAACCTGCTGATCTATGGGTTGGGCGGCATCGCCGTGCCGTTTGCGGGCATCAAATTGATCGACATGACGCTCAGCGCGCTGCGCTGGGTGTAAGGAGAAACCATGCGTCAAACATTACGCCCAGTGCTCGTGCTGTTCTGCATCCTCACCGCGCTCACCGGCATCGTGTACCCCTTGGCCGTGACGGGGATCGGCAAAGCGTTCTTCAGCCGGGAAACGGCAGGAAGCCTGATCGTTCGCGACGGCCAGGTGGTCGGATCGTCCTTGATTGCACAATCCTTCGCCGACCCGAAGTATTTTTGGGGCCGGATTTCGGCAACCTCGCCCATGCCGAACAATGCCGAGGCCTCCGGCGGCTCGAACTTGGGTCCCACGAATCCGGCCTTGGCGGAAGCCGTCAAGGCGCGCATCGATCAGCTAAAGGCGGCGGATCCGCAGAACCCGCTGTCCATCCCCGTGGACCTGGTGACGGCATCCGGCAGCGGGTTGGATCCGCAAATCAGCCCTGCCGCGGCTCTATATCAATTGGACCGGGTGGCGCGCGCCAGGCATATGAACACCGAAGCATTGCGCCGTCTGGTAGATCAAGCGACCGAACGCCCGCAGTGGGGCATCTTCGGCGAAGCCCGCGTGAATGTTTTATTGCTGAATCTGGCGCTAGATCGCGCACAATAGCCCTCGATGGCAACATCGAGCGACCAACGCCCCGACCCGGATTTGCTGCTGGCGAAAGTAAACCGGCGCGAGCAGGAGTCGCGGCGCGGCAAACTCAGAATCTATTTCGGCTCCTCCGCCGGCGTCGGCAAGACCTACGCCATGCTGGTCGCCGCGCGCAAGCTGGTGAGCGAAGGCCGCCACGTGCTCATCGGCGTGGTGGAGACCCACGGCCGCGCGGAAACCGCGGCATTGCTCGAAGGGTTGGAAATTCTGCCCCCCAAGCGCATCGATTACCGCGGCAAGGAACTGTTCGAATTCGATCTCGACACGGCTTTGGCGCGGCGGCCCGAGTTGATCTTGATCGATGAGCTGGCGCACTCCAACGTCTCAGGCATGCGTCATCCCAAACGTTGGCAGGACGTCGATGAATTGCTCGCCGCGGGCATGGACGTATTCAGCACCTTGAACGTGCAGCATCTGGAAAGCCTCAACGATGTGGTGGGCGGCATTACCAATGTACGAGTGTGGGAGACCATTCCCGACAAGGTATTCGATGCCGCGGACGAAGTGGTGCTGGTCGACATACCTGCAGATGAGCTGTTAGCACGGCTCAAAGCCGGCAAAGTGTACGTGCCGCAACAGGCAGAACACGCCGCGCACAATTTTTTCCGCAAGGGAAATCTGATGGCGCTGCGCGAGCTGGCGCTGCGGCGGACGGCGGACCGGGTCGAAGGCGACGTACAGGCATATCGCGTCGATCAATCCATCGGTTCGGTTTGGAAGACGGCCACCGCGTTGCTGACATGTGTGGGTCCGGATGCGGCCTCGGAGCGGGTGGTTCGCGCCGCCGCACGCCTCGCGGGTCAGCTGAATACCGATTGGCACGCAATCTACGTGGAGACACCGGATCTGCAGCGGCTAAAGCCGGAGAAGCGCGAAAAGATCCTGGCGACCTTGAATCTTGCGCAGGAACTGGGCGCGACAACCGCCGTCATCGCGGACGCGCGGATTGCCGAGAGCATCATTGCATATGCGCGCAAGCACAATTTATCCAAGCTGGTCATCGGCCGGGATCCCGTGCGCCGTCTATGGCCGTGGCAACGCTCGAGCGGCCAGAAGCTCGCGCTGCTTGCTCCGGACATCGATTTGATCGAAGTCGGGCGAGCCGGCCGAGGCGAGCGAGCCGAGAATTCCAGCAACGAGCGCGGCCGCGAGACTGCGCAAGTCCCGGGTCTGCCGGACGCCGAGTCCCACCATCGGCGCAAAACCAAAAGGCTGCGCTATCTGTGGGCGGCGATTGCCTGCGTCGGCGTGACGTTGCTTTCGATACCGCTGGCGGAGCACTTCGACCGCTCCAATATCGTGGCCATATTCATTCTGGCCGTGGTGCTGGTCGGAGTCCGGCTCGGGCGAGGTCCCGCGGCACTCGCCGCCGTGTTGAGCGTTTGCGCCTTCGATTTTTTCTTCGTGCCGCCGCGCTTCTCCTTTGCGGTGAGCGATGTGCAGTATCTGCTGACCTTTTGCATCATGCTCGCGGTGGGATTGATCACCGGCCAACTGACCGCCGGCCTGCGTTTCCAGGCGCGGGTGGCCGCGCACCGCGAAGAGCGGGCGGGATCTCTGTACGAGATCGCGCGCGATTTGTCCGCGGCGGTGCAGGTCGAGCAAGTCGTCAAAATCAGCGATGAGTCGATTCAACGCACGTTTCGCGCCAGCGCAGCGCTGCTGCTGCCGGACGCCGGCGGACGATTGCTGGTGACCGCCGCGCGCGCCGATGCGCCCCTGACGGTGGAGATCGGGACCGCGCAGTGGGCTTTCGACAAGGGTCAGCCGGCGGGATTCGGCACCGATACGCTGCCCGGCAGCGAAGTGCTTTACATCCCGCTGCGCGCGCCGACTCAGGCGCGGGGCGTACTGGCTGTGAAGGCGCGCAACCGGCGCATGCTGCGCATACCTGAGCAGCGTCAGCTGCTCGATACTTTCGCGGCGCTGATCGCAATCGCCCTGGAACGAGTTCACTACGTTGGCGTTGCGCAGGATGCGCTGCTTAGAATGGAATCGGAGCGCTTGCGCAACAGCCTGTTGGCGGCACTGTCGCACGACCTGCGCACGCCGCTCACCGTGCTGGTGGGATTGGCCGAATCCCTTGCGCTCACCACGCCGAAATTGTCGGCGCCGCAATTGGAGACCGCCGAGGCGATTCAAGATGAGGCGCGGCGCATGGGCACGCTGGTGAGCAACCTGCTCGACATGGCGCGAATCGAGAGCGGCGAAGTGAGGCTGAACCTGCAGTGGCAGCCATTGGAAGAAGTCGTCGGAGCGTCGCTGGAGGCGGCGCGCGGCATGTTGCATGGGCATGTCATCAGCGTGCAATTGCCGCGCGACCTGCCGCTGGTAAAGTTCGACGCGGTATTGATCGAACGGGTGCTGGTGAATCTTTTTGAAAACGTATCGAAGTACACGCCGCCCGGCAGCACGGTGACCTTATCTGCGCAGGTGAGCGGCGATCAGCTCAAGGTCTCGGTCGCGGACAACGGCCCCGGTCTGCCCGCAGGCAGGGAGGAAGCCGTGTTTCAAAAATTCACGCGCGGCGAGCGCGAGTCCTCCACGCCGGGCGTGGGCCTGGGACTCGCAATTTGCCGCGCCATCATTGAATCGCATCAGGGTAAAATTACAGCGTCGCAACGCCCGGGCGGAGGCGCGATCTTTACCTTTACACTGCCTCTGGGTACGCCGCCGCCCGCCGTCGAGCCCGAGACGCAGGTGACTCATGGCTGAACCGCTGCCAATCGTGATTCTCATCGAGGATGAGCGCCAGATCCGCCGCTTCGTGCGCACGGCTCTCGAGGCCGAGGGCTGGAGCGTTCACGAGGCTGAAACCATGCGGCAGGGGTTGAGCGACGCGGCAACGCGCAGACCCGATCTGATCATTTTGGATTTAGGGCTTCCGGACGGCGACGGCGTGGAATTCTTGCGCGACTTGCGCGGCTGGTCGAAGGTGCCTGTCATCGTACTTTCGGCCCGCGTCGGCGAGCAGGACAAGATCACGGCGCTGGATGCCGGTGCGGATGACTACCTGACCAAGCCCTTCGGCGTCGGGGAATTGCTGGCCCGCGTCCGCGCGAGCTCGCGGCGCCGGCTGCAGGCCGGCGCCGACGCCGGACCCGGTGCGATATTCGAATTCGGAGACGTCAAAATCGATCTGAGCTTGCGCACCGCGCACAAGGGCGGCAACGCCATTCACTTGACGCCGATCGAATACCGTCTGTTGACGCTGCTGATCGCCAACGCCGGCAAAGTGCTCACGCATCGGCAGATTCTGCGCGAGGTCTGGGGCCCGGCCCATTCCCAAGATGGACACTATGTGCGGGTGTATATGGGCCACCTTCGTCAGAAACTCGAGGATGATCCGGCGCAGCCGAAGCACATTCTGACCGAAACGGCTGTCGGCTATCGTTTGGTGCAGGATGCACGCACCTGAAAGCCTCGCGGCGCGGCCAGCAAAGTCCTACACGCCGTGCCGACCGCCGACGACAGTATTATGCCCGGCAAGCCCCTAGGATGATTTCCTGCCCGGGTCCAAACGGAACCTGAGTCTTTTTGCGCGGCGCCTTGATGAGCGTGGCGACACTGAGGTGAATATGCTGCATCAAGAGAGCCGGCCTCCGTGCTGACCGATCACGACATTTATTTGTTTCGAGAGGGAAGCCACACCCGGCTGTACGAACTGTTGGGATCCCGGCTCGCGGCGGGCGGCCATGGCGCGCGCTTCGGAGTTTGGGCGCCCAATGCCGCGGCAGTATCCGTCATCGGCGATTGGAACGGCTGGAATGCGGGAGCTCACAAGCTCGCAGTCCGCGGCGATGGATCCGGCATCTGGGAGGGCGATATTCCCGACGCGCGGCATGGACACGCCTATAAGTATCACATCACCTCCAACGTCGGCGGCTACCGGGTGGAAAAGGCCGACCCCTTCGCCATCTCTGCGGAATTGCCCCCGGCCACGGGCTCGCGCGTCTGGAATCTGGACTATCAATGGAACGACGGCGCCTGGATGTCTTCGCGCGCGCCACGCAACGCCTTGGACGCGCCGATGTCGATCTACGAGCTGCACTTGGGGTCGTGGCGCCGCAAGCACGGCGATTTTCTCAACTATCGCGAATTGGCGCGCGACCTGGCCGACTATCTCGTGCCGCTGGGATTTACCCACATCGAGCTCATGCCGATTACCGAGCATCCGTTCTATGGCTCTTGGGGCTATCAGACCACCGGATATTTTGCCCCGACCGCGCGCTATGGCACGCCGCAAGACCTGATGTACTTCGTCGATCATCTGCACAGCCAGGGTATCGGCGTGATTCTCGACTGGGTGCCGTCGCACTTTCCTGCCGATCAACATGGACTGGCCTATTTCGACGGCACTCATCTGTATGAACACGCGGATCCGCGCCAGGGGTTTCACCCGGAGTGGAATTCCGCGATCTTCAATTTCGGCCGCAATGAGGTGCGCAGTTTTCTGCTGTCCTCGGCGTTGTTTTGGCTCGATAAATATCACATAGACGGGCTGCGCGTGGATGCGGTGGCCTCCATGCTGTACCTGGACTACGCGCGCAAGGAGGGCGAGTGGATTCCAAATCGCTTCGGCGGGCGGGAAAATCTCGAGGCCATCGAATTTCTGCGCGCATTGAATCAATCCACCTATCGCGATCACCCGGACACGACCACGTTTGCAGAGGAGTCCACCGCTTGGCCGATGGTTTCCAGGCCCACCGACATGGGAGGCCTTGGGTTCGGCTTGAAGTGGAACATGGGCTGGATGCACGACACGCTGGCCTACATGAAGCAGGATCCGATCTACCGCAAATATCATCAGGGCGAATTGACGTTCTCCTTGATCTACGCGTTCAACGAAAATTTCGTGCTGCCGCTGTCGCACGATGAAGTGGTCTACGGCAAGGGGTCGCTCATCGGCAAAATGCCGGGAGACGATTGGCAGATGTTCGCGAACTTGCGCGCGCTGTACGGCTACATGTGGGCGCATCCCGGCAAGAAGCTGCTGTTCATGGGCTGCGAATTCGCGCAGCGCCGCGAATGGACGCATGAAGGCGAACTGGAGTGGTGGGTGGCCGATCTGCCTGGCCACTCCGGCATCAAGCGCCTCATCGGCGATCTGAACCGGGTATACCGGCAGGAATCGGCGCTGCATCAGATCGACTTTTCTCCTGAAGGCTTCGAGTGGTTGGATGCCGACAATGCTGAGATGAGCGTGATCGCATTTTTGCGCAAGTCCGCAAGCGGCGCGCCGCTGCTGGTGGTGTGCAACTTCACGCCGCTGCCGCGCGAGAATTTTCTGATCGGGGTTCCGCGGCGCGGCCTGTGGCGGGAAATCATCAACACAGATGCGCGCGACTATGGCGGCGCCGGCTGGGGCAACTTGGGCGGTGTGGAATCGGTCCCGGTGGGGTCGCACGGCCGAGCCGAGTCCGTGACCCTGACCTTGCCGCCTCTGTCCACCATCGTGCTGCGCTGGGAGAACCGTGGCTAGCGCCAAACGCAAGACCGCCGAGAAAAAGGCCGCGGTGCCGGCGGCGGCGGCCGCTGCCGCTGCCGGTGCGGGCGATGCGACGGCGAGCATCGCGGAGGGGAGGGCGCGCGCGGTCATCGATGCGGTTCTGCCCTGCGTGGATGGGGGACGATTCAAAGCGAAGCGCATTGCGGGCGAGCCGGTCGCGATCGAGGCGCATTGCTTCACTGACGGGCATGACAAACTGCGCGTGGTGTTGCGCTGGAAGCTGAAGGACTCGGCGAACCCGGAGTATGAGATCGGCATGGCGGCGCTGCCCAATGATGTGTGGTCGGCGCAGTTCACGCCGCCGCAGCCCGGCCGGTACCGGTACAGCGTCCTGGCATGGGTGGATCATTTCGAATCCTGGCGGCGCGAACTGGAAAGGCGTGAGGACGCGGCCGACATTGCGGTGGCAATACAGGTCGGCGCCGGTCTGATCGACGAAGCCGCGGCGCGCGCCTCCGGCAGCGATGCCGCGATCCTGAGCGAATGGTCCGGGCTGTTGCGCGGCACGCTGCGGCAGGCTGCCGCCGATGTTGCCGCGGTCAAAGCGCTTGCACTGGATCCGGCTCGAGCGGACATTGTCGCGCGCTACGCGGATCGCAGTCTCGCCGTCGCAGCGACGCTGGAGCTCATCGTTGACCGCAAGCGCGCGGCTTTCAGCAGTTGGTACGAGCTGTTTCCGCGCTCCGCCGCGGCGCATGCGGGTCAACACGGCACGTTCAAGGATGTCGAAAAGCGGCTGCCGTACCTGGCCGAGATGGGGTTCGACGTTTTGTATTTTCCGCCCATTCATCCGATCGGCCGGGTCAACCGCAAGGGCACCAATAACAGCCTGCGGGCCAGGCCGAGCGATGTCGGCAGTCCGTGGGCGATCGGCTCCGCCGAGGGTGGGCATAAGAATATTTTGCCGCAGCTCGGCAGCTTCGCCGACTTCGACAGCCTGTTGAATGTGGCGCGGGCGCTGGGGATCGAGATCGCCATGGACATTGCCTTTCAATGCGCGCCCGATCATCCCTATGTGACGCAGCATCCGGTGTGGTTCAAGCACAGGCCCGACGGCAGCGTGCAATACGCAGAAAATCCACCGAAGAAATACCAGGATATTTATCCGTTCGATTTCGAAACCAGCGACTGGCGCGGCTTGTGGAACGAACTCAAGAGCGTGGTCGATTTTTGGATCGACCGCGGGGTCAGAATATTCCGCGTCGACAATCCGCACACCAAGGCCTTCGGCTTTTGGGAATGGCTGATCGAGTCCACCCAGCGGGATCACCCGGACGTCATCTACCTGGCCGAGGCCTTCACCCGGCCCAAGGTCATGCACCGCCTCGCCAAACTCGGGTTTTCACAGTCGTACACCTATTTCACCTGGCGCAATACCAAACAAGAGCTCACCGAGTATTTCACCGAACTGAGCGCAGGTCCCGGGCGTCAATATTATCGGCCGAATGTGTGGCCCAATACGCCGGATATTCTCCCCGAGACGCTGCAGTCGGGATTGCGGCCCATGTATGCCGCCAGACTCATTCTTGCGGCGACGCTGTCCGCGAATTACGGCATCTATGGCCCGACCTACGAGCTGATGGAGAGCACGCCGCGAGAACCCGGCAGCGAAGAGTACCGGGATTCCGAAAAATACCAATTGCGACACTGGACGCTGCAACGGCCCGACAGTCTATGGTCGTTGATCGCGCGCATGAATCGAATCCGGCGCGAGAACGCCGCGCTGCAGTCCGACGGCGGGCTGCACTTCTGCAAGATAGACAACGAGCAGCTGATCGCCTACTTCAAAGTCGATGCGGCTTCCGGCAATGTGATCCTCACCGTGGTGAATCTCGATCCTCATCACGCGCAATCCGGCTGGGTGGATCTGGATGTCGGCGCCCTGAAGTTCGATCCCGAGCAACCTTATCAAGTGCATGATTTGCTGAGCGATCAGCGCTATATATGGAGGGGCCGATACAACTACGTCCTGCTGGATCCGCAGCGATCGCCCGCGCACGTGTTCAGGTTGCGCAGGCGCGTGCGCAGCGAGCAGGATTTCGACTACTACCTATGAAGCGGGCGTAAATGAACGACGTTCAAGTTCCCGTGCTGGAGACGGCGCCGCCCACCGGCATCGGCGCCGACGATGCGCTCTGGTACAAAGATGCGGTCATCTACCAGGTCAACGTCAAATCCTTCTTCGATTCCAATGACGATGGCATAGGTGATTTCAAGGGACTTACCTCCAAACTGGAATACATCCGCGACCTGGGCGTCAATACCATCTGGCTGATGCCGTTCTATCCGTCGCCGCTAAAAGATGACGGCTACGACATTGCCGACTACCAGAACGTGCATCCGCAATTCGGCACGCTCGACGATTTCCGAGCCATGCTGCACGAGGCGCACCGCCTCGGGTTGAAAGTGGTCACCGAATTGATCATCAACCATACCTCGGATCAGCATCCGTGGTTTCAGGCGGCGCGCAAAGCAGCCGCGGGCACGCCCGAGCGGGACTTTTACGTGTGGAGCGACACCGATCAGAAATATCTCGGCACGCGCATCATCTTTACCGACACGGAATCCTCGAACTGGACTTTCGATCCGGTGGCCAAGGCGTATTACTGGCATCGTTTCTTCAGCCATCAGCCGGATCTGAATTTCGACAATCCGTTGGTGATGAGGGCGGTGCTGCAAACCATGCGATTCTGGTTCGACATGGGCGTGGATGGCTTTCGCCTGGACGCCATTCCCTATCTGGTCGAACGCGAAGGCACCAACAACGAGAATTTGCGCGAGACGCATGCGGTCATCAAGGAGCTGCGCGCTGCCATCGATGCCTCCTACAAGAATCGCTTCCTGTTGGCCGAGGCCAATCAATGGCCCGAGGACGTGCGCGAGTACTTCGGCGACGGTGATGAATGCCACATGGCCTATCACTTCCCGCTGATGCCGCGCATCTACATGGCGATTGCGCAAGAGGATCGCTACCCGATCATCGAGATCATGCAGCAGACGCCGGATATCCCCGAGAACTGCCAGTGGGCGATATTCCTGCGCAACCATGACGAACTGACGCTCGAAATGGTGACCAGCAAGGAACGCGACTATATGTACACGACGTACGCCGCGGACCTGCAAGCGCGCATCAATCTGGGCATCCGCCGGCGTCTCGCGCCGCTGATGGAGAACGATCTGGACCGCATCAAGCTGATGAACAGCCTGCTGCTGTCCATGCCGGGATCCCCGATCCTCTACTACGGCGACGAAATCGGCATGGGAGACAATTTTTTCATCGGCGACCGCAACGGCGTGCGCACACCGATGCAATGGAGTCCGGATCGCAATGCAGGATTCTCGCGCGCGGACCCGCAACGGCTGTACCTGCCGCCCATCATGGACGCCGTCTATGGATACCAATCGACCAACGTCGAAGCCCAGTCGCGCGACCCCAGTTCGCTGCTGAGCTGGACCAAGCGAATGCTGGCGGTGCGAAAGACCAGCCAGGCATTCGGCCGCGGCGCGCGGCGCTTCTTGCGGCCGGGCAACCGCAAAATACTCGCCTACTTGCGTGAGTTCGGCGACGACACGATCCTGTGCGTCGCAAATCTGTCCCGCTCGGCGCAGCCGGTGGAGTTGAATCTCGCGCCGTTCAAGGGCCGTGTGCCTGTGGAGATGCTGGGACGCACGGCATTTCCGCCCATCGGCGATCTGCCGTACCTGCTCACCATATCCGGCTACGGCTTTTATTGGTTCAGGTTGGCGACCGACGCCGCCGTGCCTTCGTGGCACGAGCAGATCGTATCGGTCGAAGAACGGCCGGTGCTGGTGTTGTTCGACGGATGGAGCAGTTTGTTCCGCGACCGGGTCGTGCCGTGGCGCATCGGCATGGCGGAGAAAACCCGCACGCAGTTCGAGACGGACACATTGCCGCGATACATCGAGACGCAGCGCTGGTATGCGGCGAAGGGCACTGCCATCGAGCGGGCGCGCGTTACGGAGCAGGTGGTGTGGCAGGAAGGCAAGATGGCCTGGTTGGTGGCGCTGGTCGAACTCGACGGGGCCCAACCGCAGGCCAGTTATTTCCTGCCGCTGGCGCTTGCCTGGGAGGAGCGCGACGATGAGCGGGTGCGGAACCTATCGACCTCGCCGGTCGCCAAGATTCGCCAGCAGGCGAGTGTGGGGGTGATGGGCGATGCGTTTGCGGATGAGGCGTTCTGCCGGGCCGTCGTCGCGGCGATGGCGGCCGGACGCGAAATTGCCATGTCGGCGGGAAAGTTGCAGTTCAGACCGACGGCCGCGTTTACGCAAATTGCGGGAAGTGATTTCGCAACGCTGCCGGTGGAGCGCCCGCGCGGATCGAGCTCGAATACCATCGTCAACATGCGCGAGCGCCTCATGCTCAAAGGCTACCGACGCTTGCGCGTGGGCCTGAACCCGGAGCTGGAAATGGGTCTGTATCTGACCGAGGTCGCGCACTTTGCCAACTGCGCGCCGCTGGCGGGCGTGCTCGAATATATCGGCAACGACGGCCAGACGCGGTTGCTGGCCATGCTGCAGGCCTACGTTGCCAATCAGGGTGATGGCTGGACCTATTCGCTCGAATATGTGCGGCGGCATCTGGAGCAATACCGCACCACGCCGACCGGCGACGCGCTGCCGCCCAATGCCCACGAGGCGTATCTGGCTTTGATCCGGGTGCTCGCGCTGCGAACCGCAGAACTGCATCGCGCGCTGGCCAAACCCAGCAACGATGCGGCGTTCTCGCCGCAGCCGTTGCTGCGGGCGGACATCGACACGTACCGGCAACGCGCATTGGACGAAGCGCGCGGGGCATTGGATCTGTTGGCCGCCAACCTCGAGGCGGTACCCGCCGCGGACCGCGAACGGGCGAATGCGGTGCTCGCGCAACGCGATGCCATCATGAAGCGGATCGAGAGCTGCGCGGCGGCGACACCGCCCGGCAGGAAGATCCGCATTCATGGCGACTATCATCTCGGCCAGGTCCTGGTGACCCGCAATGATTTCGTGATCATCGATTTCGAAGGTGAGCCAGGCCACAGCCTGGAGCAGCGCCGCGCGAAGCACTCCGCGCTGCGCGATATCGCGGGCATGATGCGCTCCTTCAGCTACGCGCAGCAAAGCGCGTTGCGCAGCGTGGCGCACAACGAGGCGGAAGCGGCCAGACTCGCTCCCCTGGGGCGTGGATGGGAGATCGAAGCGCGCACGGCATTTTTGGCGGCTTACGATGCCGCCGCCCGCGACGCGGCCTTGTACGAATCGCTACAGCCTGGACAAGGCTTGTTGGGCCTGTTCGAAGTCGAAAAGGCAATGTACGAGCTGCGCTACGAGATCGGCAACCGGCCCAGCTGGGTCGGGATCCCGTTGCAGGGGATTTTGGATTGGGGCAGCGGATAAATGGGGGACTCTCATGCAAAGCATTGACATGTTGGTGGACGCGACCCGAGAGTTTCTACATCAAACCGCCACCTTTCTGCCCAAGCTGCTGCTGGCGATGCTGGTGGTCGTGGTCGGGTGGCTGATCGCCAAGGCCGTGCGCTTTGCGGTCGAGCGTGCATTGCGCGCCATCAATTTCAACGTGTTGACCGAACGAGCGGGTACCGACAACTTTCTGCGGCAGGCGGGCATGAGCGGCGATACGACGACGGTGTTCGGCCTGCTTGCCTTCTGGCTGGTGATTCTGGCAACACTGATCATCGCATTCAACGGCATGGGGCTGACGTACATCACCGATCTGCTGGGCCGGGCGGTGCTGTTCGCGCCCAAGCTGCTCATTGCAATGCTGATCATGGTGTTCGGCTCGTATTGCGCGCGCTTCGTGGGCAATGCCGTGCAAAACTATTGCGAGGATGCGCAGATCCCCGATGCCGAAATGCTGGGCCGGCTGGTGCGCTATGGGATCATGCTGTTCGTCGTGATGATCG